>ENA-OQCU01000093-OQCU01000093.1-human-gut-metagenome-genome-assembly--contig:-NODE-93-length-46837-cov-5.110811_pt1 | contig 46837 bp, 41 predicted proteins | sample MGYA00242504_ERZ504590 | MGnify/ENA primary metagenome ERZ504590 (study PRJEB26092, sample SAMD00036318) | human gut metagenome | host: Homo sapiens | study: EMG produced TPA metagenomics assembly of... | reverse complement strand
TCCGGATGTTACCGATTTTACAGATTTGCGGAACAATTGGAAAAGACTGTCTGACAAAACTGGAGAAGGATGAAACATTATCCGATTTTTACCTAAAAGGAAACATACCTTATCGCTTTGTTGGCCCCTCTACTCCTGCCGCTCCAGTCTGCACTGAAGAATGCTTCGCCTGTGGCGAATGCATCGAAGTATGTCCTACTCATGCCATTGCTTTAAGCGATGAAGGAAAAATAGAAACAGAGATTACCAAATGCATCAAGTGCTGCGCTTGCGTAAAAGAATGCCCTAATGGTGCACGAGTTTTTGATACTCCTTACACCCCCATGCTACACCAAAAATGTGCGGCACGCCGTGAACCTGAACTATTTATATAATGAATAACAGAGATAAAAGAGTCCTGGTAGGAATGAGTGGCGGAATAGACAGCTCCGCCACGTGCATCATGCTGCAAGAACAAGGATATGAAGTGGTAGGAGTTACCATGAGAACGTGGGATGTCCCTTCCCGCTTTTCCACCCCCGGTCAAGATGAACCTGATGATGTACTGGAAGCAAGGGCCTTGGCAGAACGGTTGGGAATAGAACACCATGTAGCTGATGTGAGGGAAGAGTTCAAACAGATTATTGTAAAACACTTCATAGATGAGTATATGCAAGGAAGAACTCCCAATCCTTGTGTCCTTTGCAATCCGCTATTCAAAGAGCGAATTCTCTGTGAATGGGCAGACCAAACGAATTGCGCCCATATCTCTACCGGGCATTATTGCAGACTGGAAGAACGGAAGGGAAAACTGTATATAGTAGCGGGAGATGACCAGACAAAAGACCAATCCTATTTTCTATGGAAACTTCCTCAGGAGATACTTCAACGTTTTCTCTTTCCACTGGGAACTTATACCAAGCAGGAGGTACGGGAATATCTCCGACAAAAAGGATTCGAAGCGAAAGCCCGTGGAGGTGAAAGTATGGAAATCTGCTTTATAGAAGGGGATTACCGAAACTTTCTGCGTTCGCAATGCCCGGATATTGACACCCAAGTAGGACCGGGATGGTTTGTAAATAGCAAAGGAGTCAAGATAGGTCAGCACAAAGGCTTTCCTTATTATACAATAGGCCAACGGAAAGGATTGGAAATCGCTTTGGGGCATCCAGCATACGTACTACGCATCAATGCAGAAAAGAATACAGTCATGTTAGGAGATGCCGAGGAACTTAAAGCAGAATATATGTTGGTAGAAGACTATCATATCACAGAAATGCAGGATTTACTGCAATGCAAGGACTTGTCAGTACGTATCCGCTATCGCAGCAAGCCTATTCCGTGTCAAGTGCTCGTATTAGATGAAAAACAACTATTGGTCCGTTTCCTTTCCGAAGCATCCGCCATCGCTCCCGGACAATCAGCCGTTTTTTACGAGGGGAAACGAGTATTGGGAGGTGCATTCATAGCTTCACAGCGCGGCATCCGAAAAATTGCCGCAGATAACCAAGATAAATTTTAGATGATGAAAACATATATCGGATATCTTATTTTCATGTGCAGCTTATTATTATGCAGTTGCCAACAGACCACAAGCAATCCTCGTTTCTACGACGAGGGCGTATCGCAAGAACTGGCAACACTGCGCAAACAGGAGATTAAGGAGTTGAAGTATAAGCTATATTTCTCCATTCCTGAACAGAAATCAGTACCGGTAAATGGAGAGATTACCATTGAATTTAATCTGGATGCACCGCAAGAAATTATTCTCGACTTCAGAGAAAAGCCTGAAAAAATAAAATCGGTATCCGTCAATGGACAAACTGCCCGTTATGAATTCCATAACGAGCACATCATCCTACCTGAAAAAAACATAGTAGAAGGAAAAAATAATATCACGATCAAATTTATTGCCGGAAACCAGTCGCTAAACAGAAATGATGAATTTCTGTATACGCTATTAGTGCCAGACCGTGCCCGTACCTTATTCCCTTGTTTCGAACAGCCGAATCTGAAAGCCACATTTTCCTTACGACTGGATATACCAACAGAATGGAAAGCTGTTTCCAATACCTATATTACTAAAGAAGAAACAAAAGGCAACTGCAAAACAGTAACTTTTGCCCCAACTGAACCATTAAGCACTTATCTTTTTTCCTTTGTCACCGGTAAATTAGAACATCAAGAATATATAGAAGGTAACCGGAAAATCTCAGCATATTACCGCGAAACAGATTCTAAAAAAGTAGCTCAATTAGATACCATCTTCAAACAAGTGACCGCTTCGCTGAACTGGCTGGAAGAATATACCAATGTTCCCTATCCTTTTGCCAAATACGATTTTATTATCTTGCCGGGATTCCAATATGGAGGTATGGAGCACACAGGCGCCACCTTATATAATGACACGCAAATGTTCCTAAGCGAAAATCCCACTCCGGATGAAGAACTTCGCCGAACCCAATTAATCGCCCACGAAACCGCCCACATGTGGTTCGGAGATTTAGTAACGATGAACTGGTTTGATGATGTCTGGACTAAAGAGGTATTCGCCAATTATTTTGCAGCTCTGATTACCGAACCATTATTCCCGCAAGTCAATCACCAGCTGAATTGGATGAAGACTTATACAGCCGCATCCTTGTCAGAAGACCGTACACCCGGAACCACTGCTATCCGGCAACCGCTAGATAACCTTCAAAATGCAGGATTAATTTATGGACAGATCATTTATAACAAAGCTCCTGTCATGATGGTAAAACTGGTGGAATCAATGGGAAAAGAAGCATTTCGGGAAGGGATTCAAGAATATTTAAAAACTTACGCTTACGCCAACGCTACTTGGGATGACTTGATACAAATTCTAGACAGTAAAACAGAGCAAGATCTAGCCGCTTTCAGCGATGTATGGGTAAACCAAAAAGGAATGCCGATAATCAAATTCGAAATATCAGACAAACAGTTGACCATACATCAGCAAGATCCATATCAAAGAGGATTAAACTGGCCTCAAAAATTCAATATCACCCTTTGCGGAACAAGGGACACAACGATAGAAGCCAGTCTGACAGACAGCTTATGCCGTATTACGTTACCCTTTACCCCCACCCGTATTCTGCCCAATACGGACGGGAGAGGATATGGTTTGTTTGTTCCTGACAACAACAGTCTCCATTGGCTGCTGGAACATTGGCAAGAAATAGACAATGAAACAACCCGACAGGCAGTTTTAATGATGATGCATGAAAATTATCAAGCAAAAGGAATTCCGAATACTGCATGGATGAATGCATTACTCAACGGAATACATTGTGAAAAGAACCCGTTGATAGCTTCGACATTAACCAATTACTTGTCCTCTCCTCTGCAAGAGATATCTTCGGCAGAACGTGATAAAATAGAAAATGAGCTTTATAAACTCAGCCATTCTCATCCGATTCCTTCTTGTCGCATCCAGTTATTACGCCTTCTGATTACAGAAGCAGCAAGTCCGACTATGATTCAGTGCCTCTATTCCTTATGGGAAACCGAAAGAGTCCAACAATTAAATGAAAGAGATTACACTACATTGGCCTACGAACTGGCCTTGCGCATACCTGAGCAAGGAAAAGAAATACTTCAGACACAACGCCAACGCATCCACAATCCGGACCGTCTACGCCAATTCGATTTCATATCACGTGCGATGACTGCCGATACTTTAAAATTGGACAGTTTATTCCGATCTTTATTGCAAGCGGAAAACAGAAGGATTGAGCCTTGGGCAGCTACAACCTTAAGCTATCTGAATCATCCTACAAGACAAGATTATGCGGTGAAATATATCCGTCCGGCATTGGAAAAACTGACAGAAGTTCAACGCACCGGAGATATCTTTTTCCCTCGCAATTGGGTCGGGGCTTTATTAAGGAATCACGATAGCGAAGCGGCCTACAAAGAAGTAGAAGCTTTTTTATCGGTTTATCCCGACTATCCGCCTTTATTAAAAAACAAAATACTGCAAGCGGCTTATCCTCTTTACAGAAAATATGCAGATAAGAAAAAATAAACTGAAAGAATCAAGGATTCATTACACCTTGATAGACAGCATGGCGTAATGTACCCTTTTCATCATCGCTATCATAGTCCCAGTACATAGCCCCCAGCATCCCTTTCTGATGCAGGAACTGGCACTTGAATGCGATGGACTGGGCATTCTCATAATTAACGACCACATGTCCTTGCGAATTTATCATATAAGGAACTTGTGCCGCACTATCCCAACAACTCTGTAAAGAATCCAAAACGATAATATGACGATAATCCAATAATTCTGGAGCTTCATTAGTCCCATGCCCATAGAACGGAATACCCAATACCAAGCGTCCGACAGGAAAACCTGCGGCAACATGGGCGGCAACCGCATCCTCGCAAGACCATTCCTCAGTCATTTCCGAACGGTACAAGGCCGAATGGTGATTAGGAGATTCCTCCATATCGTATGTCATGATATTGACATAATCCACATAAGGTTCGACAGCCTTTAAGTTGTAATATTTGGCACCTGCCTGTGTAGCAATGGTCAGCAGTTTGTCTTTACCGATAGCATGGCGTATATCCTTCATCAACAAAGAAAAGTTATCAGTATCTTCCGGCGAAAAAGATACACCGGCAGTTCCTATACCGGGATATTCCCAATCTATATCAATTCCGTCCAAATCAAACTGGTCTATCACCCGTTTACAATCTGCGGCAAACGCCATACGTGTACTATCTGTCTGTGCCATCTCACTAAACCGACTGCTTCCCCACCCGCCTACGGACAGCAAAACTTTCAAAGACGGTTTTTTTTCACGCAGCCCTACTACCATTTGCAAACGTGGTTCATTATCTATACGTATTCCTTTGAAATTATCTGTAACATGCCCGAACGCATAATTAATATGAGTCAAACATGCCGGATCAGGCGTACTTTCTCCCCATGAGGTGACATATGCCAAAACCACATATTTCGATTCATTCTCCGCTACCTCAATCTGCGAAGACCGCTTTTTGTCCTGACAGGCAACCATCAGCAGCAAAAAGGAAAGACCTGCTATTAATTTAAAGGTTCTCATACATAATAAAAGAGTTTAAAACAATGAGAGCTATCCGATTTATCTGTAACCGGCAGCAAACTCTTTTGAAATCGAATTATTCAAACTCATACAAACATCGGCACTGAAATCCTTTCCACAACGAATCACATGGTCCCAGTCATCTTCCGACAGTTCATCCAAATCATCCCGGCGGATACGATATTTTAGCAATCCGAAAACTACTCCGGCGTTAAAATTATCTCCGGCTCCCACCGTACTGACAGTCTGCAAAGGATCCACTTCATAATGCTTTTTTATATTCTTTGATATACAGGCGAATTCCTCTTCCACCGTGCGTGCAAATCAAAATGCGGACAATAAAATTCAATCTTACTTTTATAAACCTTATCCGCATCTGTCAAACCAAACATATTCTCAAAATCCTCAACGGAGCCGCGAATGATATCAGCATATTCAAAATTCTCAAGAATAACAGGAAGCAGCTTTATCGCCTCGTTCTTGTGAGTACTGCGGAAATTCACGTCATAATAAATGATAGCCCCTTTTTCACGAGCTTTATCCAACAGTTCTTTCACCTTATCACGCAATTGAGGCGTTACAGCATAATAAGAGCCGATCATCACAATGTCATCCCGATGTATTTCAGGCATTGTCACATCCAGCCTCAACCGTGGATAATCTTTATAAAAAAGATATTCAGCATCATTCTGTTCATTCAGAAAAGCTAAGACACAGGTGACTTTCCTTCATGGAAAACACGTTCACATGATCTGTGCTTACTCCATTCTCTCGCATAAACTTCAGAATGATATCGCCCACTTTGTCATTTCCCGTTTCACTGATAAAAGTTACATTGACTCCCAAACGCCCCAATGAAATAATTCCATTGAAAACCGAGCCACCGGGAACAGCTGCCGTAGGTTGGCTATCTTTAAAAAGAATATCCAGAATGGTTTCACCTATACCTATTACTTTTCTCATTTTTATATTTACGATTTATATACATAAAACCGGAACACAAATGACACAAATCCTTTAATAAAATGCTATTTGTATTATTTGTGTCCTTTGCGTTCCGGTTCTATTTTATTTTACTTACTTAACTCGCGTGAACGCTCACCTAAGTACCCTCCATGATGGCGTTTGCTATACTCTTCGATGGTAAAACCAGTCTTTTTTCATGGTTTCCACTACCAAAATATCACCTATCACGGTCATAACTGTAGTTGAAGTTGTGGGGGGTCATACCCAAAGCACACACTTCATCAGGATGCCCGGTGCATAAACAAATATCAGACTCCCGGGCCAATGGACTATCCGCATTTCCGGTAATAACAATATATTTCAAATTTGGGTTCAAATTATGTGCAAGTTGTGTCAGTTCCACAATTTCACGGGTTTTTCCTGAATTAGAAATCAGAAGCAGCAAATCATTCTCCTGCAAAATCCCCAAATCCCCATGTTGAGCTTCGCTGGGATGTAAAAACACTGCCGGAATACCTGTAGAGCAAAAAGTCGTAGCTATATTCATAGCTATCTGTCCGGCCTTACCCATACCGGTAGTCACCAGCTTTCCTTTTTTACGGTGTATTTGCTCAACAATCAATTCCACTGCTTTCTCATAAGCATCAGTTATAGGAATATTCAAAACAGCCTGAGCCTCTTTCTGCAACAATTCGTGTATAGATGTCATCATAATAGGTTACATGAATATTATTTAAGTAGTTCGGTTAGTTCTCTCAAGTCATTGGCAACAGCAAAATAACTGTTCAACGGATGATGGGCAAAATGCTGCCTCTCCAATCCGGCCAAAAAGTCGATAATGCCATTCCAAAAGCCATTTATATTATAAAAAATTACTTTTTTACGATGATAGTCCAGCGTAGCGGCCGCCATTACATGAAAAACCTCATCCAGTGTACCCACTCCTCCCGGCAAAGCTATCACTACATCCGATTCATTCAACATCACATCTTTACGGTCACTCAAATTATCTGTACGGAAAGTCACATCCACCAAATCGCTGGCTCGTCCACGTTCTTCCAGCTTGGTCGGAATAACTCCCATTATCATCGAGCCGTTGTCTTTGGCTGCCTTGGCAATACATTCCATCAATCCGATATTAGCACCTCCATACACTAACGTCTTCTTGTTTTGTCCCATCCAAACGCCCAACTCACGTGCTTTTTCAAAAAACACAGGCTCTATATTCTCGGATGCGGAACAGAAAATAGCAATTTTATCCATCATCTTGTTTTCTGTTAGTAAATACAAATATCTGCATTTTTTGAAGAACGGCAATAACTTTTGTTGTATTTTTGCCAACCGAAACTTATTTGAAGCAAAAAACAATGTCATACAATACTTTCACCTTGCCTAACGGGCTGCGCATTATTCACGCTCCCAATCAGTCTAATGTAGCCTATTGCGGCTTTGCCGTCGATGCCGGAACCCGTGATGAAAACGAACAGGAACAGGGAATGGCCCATTTCGTGGAACACCTTATCTTTAAAGGAACACAAAAAAGACATGCATGGCACATCCTGAACCGCATGGAAAATGTAGGCGGAGATTTAAATGCATATACGAATAAGGAAGAAACAGTGATATACAGTGCTTTTCTGGTAGAACACTTCTCACGGGCAGCAGAACTGCTGGCAGATATTGTATTTCACAGCACCTTCCCACAACATGAGATTGACAAAGAAGTGGAAGTGATTATTGATGAAATACAAAGTTATGAAGACAGTCCGTCAGAACTGATTTTTGATGATTTTGAGGAATTGATTTTTCCCAATCATCCTTTGGGAAGGAATATTTTGGGCAAACCGGACTTATTGCGTAGTTTCAAAAGTGAACACGCCTTGAATTTTACTTCCCGTTTTTACAAAGCTACCAATATGATCTTTTCATTCAAGGCAATATAGACTTTAAGAAAGTGATACGCACCATAGAGAAAGTGACAGCCGACATCCCTTTTTCCATTACCGAACGCCAACGGACAGAACCTTTTCTCTATATTCCTAAGACATTGACACTGAATAAAGAAACACATCAAGCCCATGTAATGATAGGTAGCCGGGGATATAATGCATATAATGAAAAACGAACCGGACTTTACCTGCTGAACAATCTGCTGGGAGGACCCGGTATGAACAGCCGGCTGAACGTTTCCTTGCGCGAACGCCGGGGGCTGGTCTATAACGTAGAAGCCAATCTGACTTCATACACAGACACAGGAGTGTTCTGCATCTATTTCGGAACTGATCCGGAAGATGCAGACCGTTGCATCGGACTAGTTCATAAAGAATTGAAAAAACTGCGTGACAGCAAACTAAGTTCCTCACAACTGAGTGCAGCCAAAAAAACAGATCATCGGACAAATAGGAGTTGCCGGAGACAATTTTGAGAACAATGCATTGGATATGGGAAAAACGTTCTTGCACTATGGTAAATTTGAAGGTCCGGAAGAAGTATTCAAACGGATAGAAATGCTGACAGCAGAACATCTGTGGGATATCGCCAATGAAATGTTCGATGAAAATTATCTTTCAACCCTGATATACCTATAAAAACAGGAAATCACCCTAAATTTCAAACATTACATTTCTCACAAATAAAAATCTAATTGTATTTTTGTAGAAATACCTTTAACTAATATCATTAATTTATGAAGAAACTTCAGCTATGCATTTTAGGAAGCTTATTCGCAGCTTCCTTACAAGCACAGAGTACAGATTACACCAAAGGATTGAGCATCTGGTTTGATACCCCTAATAATTTGGACGGACGCGCTTCCTGGTATTCTCCTGCAACAGACAAAGCATGGGAAAACAACTCACTCCCCATAGGAAACGGCAGTTTGGGAGGCAATGTTATGGGATCTATAGCGGCAGAACGAATCACTTTAAACGAAAAGACACTATGGCGCGGAGGACCGAACACAGAAAAGGGAGCAGCTTATTATTGGAACGTAAATAAAGAGTCGGCACACCTGTTACCCGAAATCCGCCAAGCATTTACAGACGGTAACCAGAAAAAAGCAGAAGAACTTACCTGCAAAAATTTCAACGGACTGGCCGATTATGAGCCAAGCCGTGAAACACCTTTTCGCTTCGGCTCCTTTACTACATTGGGAGAAGCTTACATCGAAACCGGTTTAAGTGAAATCGGTATGACCGATTATAAACGCATCCTGTCTCTTGACTCGGCCATGGCAATAGTCAGTTTTCGCAAAGATGAAGTGAACTACGAGCGTAAATACTTCGTTTCCTACCCCGACAGCGTGATGGTACTGAAGTTCACAGCCAACCGTCCCGGCATGCAAAACCTGATATTCAGCTATGGCAGCAACCCTGAAGCCATAGGTGATATCAAAACAGACGGTCCCAATCGTTTGCTCTATACCGGTCGCCTCAAAAACAACCAAATGAAATTTGCTCTCCGCATACAAGCCATAAACAAAGGAGGAAGCCTGAACACGACTGATGGCAAATTCATTGTCCGCAATGCGGATGAAGTCATTTTTCTGCTGACCGCAGATACCGATTATAAACTCAACTTCAATCCAGACTTCAAAGACCCCAAGACGTATGTCGGTCCTGATCCGGACCAAACAACCCTGGCCATGCTAGACGCTGCCGCTGCCAAAAATTACAACGAATTATGCGAGCGACACAAAACGGACTATACCCAACTGTTTGGCAGAGTCAAACTACAACTGAACCCCCATGCTCCTATGACCTTGCAATATCCTGCCGTTACAGATCTTCCCACCCATCAACGTCTGGCACGCTATCGCAAAGGAAATCCGGACTACCGGCTGGAAGAAATCTATTATCAGTTCGGACGATACTTATTAATTGCCAGTTCACGCCCCGGCAATCTCCCGGCCAACCTGCAAGGAATGTGGGCCAACGGGGTAGATGGCCCATGGCATGTAGATTACCATAATAATATCAATATCCAGATGAACTACTGGCCTGCTTGCTCCACCAATCTGAACGAATGTGTATGGCCTTTGATAGACTTCATCCGTACCTTGGTAAAGCCGGGAGAAAAAACAGCCCAAGCCTATTTCGGCGCACGCGGATGGACAGCCTCCATATCCGGAAACATTTTCGGATTTACTTCCCCTTTGACCGATGAAAATATGTCCTGGAACTTTAACCCGATGGCAGGTCCCTGGCTGGCAACTCACATTTGGGAATATTATGATTACACCCGAGACAAAAAATTCCTGAAAGAAGTAGGCTATGATCTTATCAAGAGCAGTGCCAACTTTGCTGTAGACTATTTATGGCATAAACCGGACGGGACCTACACTGCTGCTCCTTCCACTTCTCCCGAGCATGGACCTGTAGACCAAGGAGCTACTTTTGTACATGCTGTAATCCGCGAAATATTACTCAACGCCATTGATGCCAGCAAAGCACTGGGTGTCGATTCCAAAGACCGTAAACAATGGCAATATGTACTGAAACATCTTGTACCCTATCAAATAGGACGTTATGGTCAGTTAATGGAATGGTCAACAGACATAGACGATCCCACAGACGAGCATCGTCACGTCAACCATTTATTCGGACTGCATCCGGGCCACACCCTTTCACCAATTACTACTCCCGAATTAACCAATGCCGCCAAAGTTGTTTTAGAACACCGCGGTGACGGAGCTACCGGCTGGAGCATGGGATGGAAACTGAATCAATGGGCACGTCTGCAAGACGGCAACCACGCCTACAAACTATTTGGCAACTTACTAAAAAATGGAACTTTGGACAACTTATGGGATACCCATCCGCCTTTCCAGATTGACGGTAACTTTGGCGGAACTGCCGGTATCACAGAAATGTTGTTGCAAAGTCACATGGGATTCATCCAATTACTCCCAGCCTTGCCAGACGCATGGAAAGAAGGTTCTGTCAAGGGGCTGTGTGCCAAAGGTAACTTTGAAATTGACATTATCTGGCAGGATGGAAAATTAAAAGAAGCCGTCATTCTGTCCAAAGCCGGTGAGCCCTGCAATCTGAGATATGGTAACCTGACTTTTACCTTTAAGACAACTAAAGGAAAGACATATAAAGTAATGGTTGAGAATGAAAAACTGAAAAAAATCCCCTTATAAGGACAAAAAAACAGTCAGACAAATCCCCCTCATTTTTCAATCTATTTTGTCATTCTGAACACTATGTTATCTTTTACATCTGTTCAGAATGACAAATTATATATAATATCACAGCCATTCGGTTATCAATATCCTCTTTTCGCTTTGAATTTCAAAACCTATTTCTTATATTTGTACAAATATTTGTTTTAAGACCTTATCTGAATGAGAAAAACCGTCTATGTAATCCTGGTTCTATGTTGTTTTATCATAAAGACTTATTCCATCAACCGTCCTTATTATCATTTTAAACAACTTTCTATTAAAGAAGGACTTCCAACCTCTATTATATCCCTATACGATGACAAAAACGGTTCATTATGGGTCGGAACCACTCAAGGAATATATCGTTTCAATGGAGAAAAAATCAAGAAATATAATCTACCGTATTTATTACGTAAAAACAGCCATTACATCAACGATATTTTCGGAGATAATGAAGAACGGATATGGGCGATCACCTCACAAGGAATCAGTTATTATGAATATGAGAAAGATTCCCTGCAAATTTTTTCTGCGACATAATCAGCCGGTAAAAGCTTCCATTATAACAACTGAAGGAAGCAAGCTGCTGATACCTGTAACCGACACATTGCTTGTATATGAAAAATGAATTAAAACATTCCAAAGCATCCCTTTTAAAAACAACAGGAATCCATATTATCAAGATGGAGCCTTTCGACTCCACTCATTACCTGATAATAAACAATGCATGGGAAATAAAGCTATTAAATAAACATACAGGAGAAATAACTGATTCTCCATTCGGTGAATCATCCAATGCATACGATCTATATAAGGATTCCTCCGGACGTTACTGGGTCTCCTTCTACGGGCAAGGAGTAAAATGTTATAATCAGGATGGACAACTGCTGACCTCCTATAATACCCGTAATTCAAACTTGAGCAACGATATCGTTCTTGATATAACAGAGTGGGATAAAGCCATTTGGCTGGCAACAGATGGCGGCGGAGTGAATATAATCTATCCGGACACTCATGATATCCAAATCTTATCAAACAAAGAAAACCGGCAATTCCCTGCCAATTCAGTCACATGCCTATGTCACAGCAACAACCACATGTGGATAGGTATGGTGCGGGAAGGCGTACTAGGAGCAGAAAAAGGTTTTATCACTACCTATACCAAAGCTGCACAAAACCCAGCCTCAGGCTTGTCCGACAAATGCCCCTTATGCCTATGGGAAGATAAAGACGGACGGATCTGGATTGGTACGGACGGAGGCGGTATCAACTGCTTTGACCCGCAAACGGAACGTTTTACCCACTATCCGCAAACATTGGGAGAAAAAATAGTATCCATTTGCCCTTTATCCGAAACCGAACTGCTAGCATCCAGTTTTTCAAAAGGAATCTTCCGCTTCAATAAAAAGACAGGAAACTACCAGCACTTCTCTCTTCCGGACAAAGATGCAGAAGCAAAGCTGGCAAGCTCCAGTGCACCCACCAATATACGAGTTAATGATCGGAACGAAATAGAACTATACGGTAATGCTTTTTACCGATATATTCCCGGAAGCCAACAACTTATTCCCATCCACTTCAAGAACAAACAATTACAATATTCTTGGATCTATATTGGAAAATACCGTACTTATCCATTTTTTCATGACCGAAACAATGTATTCCAATACAACAAAGAGAAAAACGAATACGAAACCATAGCTTATGAGAGAAATAACCAGATATTAGCTGCAAGCATTGATTCTTTAGGGACTCTATGGATAGCCGAACCTAATGGAGTCACCAGAATTCACCTGCCCTCAAACCGTAAAGAGCCATTAAAGCTACCCGATGGAAATGACGTAATCACTTCTTTAGTCATTGACCATGAAGGCATCGTATGATGGGGTCATTGGGAATCATATACGCTTATAATCCACATAAAAATCATTTTGTCATCTACAATGAGATGGACGGCATATTACCTAACGACTTTTAGCCAACCTGCATTGGTGGCAGTGACGGCAACATATACATGGGTGCTCCGAGGGATTGGTACGAATCACAAAGCTTTAAAACCAGCTTCGGCTCCACCTCCCATCACACTTAAGTTGCAAGAAATAGCATTGAACGGCACAACAGTTCACTTCATCCCCCGATCAACTATGGAAATTCCTTATAATTTCTCCTCCCTAAAATACATACACAACTGGAAGGGGAAATGTATTTCACAAGCGCATCTACCGGTTCCGCATAAAAGGGCTGACACAGAATACACAGAAACATCCCGTCCCCATCTTGTTTTACATACCATTTCTCCGGGCGACTATAAAATAACGGTTCAATGTACACAGAACGATGGTAGCTGGAGTCCTGAATTCACTTTGCTGAAATTCACTGTCCTTCCTCCGTGGTGGCAACAATCCTGGTTCATCCTATTATGTGCGGTCATCATCATTCTTTTCATTATCTATATCATAAAAGCTCACGACCGTCAACTGAAACGGAAATACAAGGAACAGGAACGTACCATCTACAAGGAAAAAGTGAAAGCTTTGATCAATATCAACCATGAACTGCGTACCCCTTTAACCTTAATTTATACACCGTTGAAACAACTTACAACAGCAAACAAATCCCCTATGAACTCCGTGGCAAACTATATGGTGCGTTCAAGCAAGCACGACAAATGAAAAACATCATTGACATGATTCTGAATATGCGCAAGATGGAAGTAGAGAAAAATATCCTGCGCATGTCTTCCACGCCCTTCAACGAATGGTTGCAAAGTATCCTAAATGATTTCAAGGATGAACTTTCGTTACGTAATATCTCATTGGCATTTACTCCTGACACTACCATAGAAACTATGTATTTTGACCGCAGTCAATGTGAAATCGTCGTTAACAACCTATTGACAAATGCCTATAAATTCAGCGAAGAAAATTCTACTGTCACTGTTTCCACTTACCTCGAAGGTAATGGAAGCCGTGTACGGGTAACTATAAAAGATGAGGGAATAGGTCTTCAAGAAGAAGATATAGCCAATTTATTCACTCGCTTCTATCAGGGTAAACATAGCTTTCAAGGTAACGGAATCGGCTTGTCATACGCCAAACAACTGGTAGAAATGCACGGAGGCATCATCGGAGCCCAAAATAATGAAACCAAAGGAGCGACTTTCTTTTTCACATTACCGTATAGACAGGAAGCCGCCGACATTCAATCTACACCTCAAACCTATTTGAATGATGCATTGCATCTATCAGCCGACATCGATTACAAACAACCTCAACAAGACAGCATAGAGAAATTTCATTCTATTCTAATAGTGGAAGATGATCGCGACTTATGTAATTACCTGATTTGCAACCTACAAGTTCTGTTTGAAGAAGTGTATGAAGCTCATGATGGCATGGAAGCTCTTCCTATCCTTACGTCACAACGCCCCCAAATTGTATTAAGTGATGTCAAAATGCCCCGCATGAACGGATTTGAACTATGCCGCTATATCAAACAAAAACCAGACTTAAACTATATGCCTGTGATACTGCTTACTTCCTGTGTCGATGACGCCAGTATAGAAGAAGGATACAAAACAGGAGCAGAAGCCTATATAACCAAACCGTTTGACATGGATTTACTTTCTATCCAGATACAGAATATCATGCATAATCACAACATCGTGAAAAAGCACTATGCCACCATAGATATCCCTATACCCAAACAAGAAAATCTGAATCACATCAATGAGCAGCTGATGCTTCAATTCAGCCGCATTGTCAATGAAAATATCAGCAATGTGGATATGGATGTCAATTTCATAGCAAAGCAAATGGGAATGAGCCGTGCGTCACTCTACAACAAGACTAAAGGAATGATGGATATAGGCATCAGTGAATACATCATAAAATGCCGTTTGGAATATGCCCGTAAATTACTAGATGCCACCACACTGTCCATAAGCGAAGTAGCAGAACAGTCAGGATTCAAGCATTCACGCAATTTCAGCACTGTATTCAAAAATGCAATGGGAATGAGTCCGTCCGATTATAGAAAAAAAGATTCCCGACCTTCTTGAAAACAGAAAGACCGGGAATACTTCATGCTATGTTAAATTTAGGTCAGATTAGGTTGTCAATCCTTGTAAATGTTACGAATAGGGTCATCATACTGAACTTGGAGACGTAATAATTCCGTCTTCAATTCTTTAACCAACTCTTCCGTTCCAGGTTGTCCGTAGATATTATGCATCTCCATAGGATCTTCCTGTAAATCATATAGTTCCCAACAGTCTATGTCATTATAAAAATGCATCAATTTATAACGTTCTGTACGTACACCATAATGGCGGCGGACAGCATGTTCAGCCGGGTATTCATAAAAATGATAATACAATGATTTACGCCAGTCAGGCACTTTCTCCCCCTTCAGCAAAGGCAAGAAAGAAACTCCATGCATATCTGCCGGTACCTCCACCCCTGCAAGGTCCAATATAGTAGGACCATAATCAATATTTTGCACCATCTCATCAACATCACCTTTCTTTCCTCCCGGCAAACGGACCAGCAAGGGGGTACGGAAAGACTCTTCGTACATGAAACGCTTGTCAAACCAACCATGTTCTCCCATATAGAATCCCTGGTCGGAAGTATAGACAATCATCGTATTTTCCATCAATCCGTTCTCTTCCAAATACTTCAAAACACGCCCCACATTACGGTCTATGGAATGGATAACCCGCATATAATCATGCATATATTGCTGATATTTCCACTCAGCCAAAGCCTTACCCGTTAACTTATCCTGTTTGAATTTGGCAATGATAGGATCATAATGCTTGTCCCAAACAGCCTTCTGTTCCGGATTCAGAGCATTATACATATTTCTGCCCGCTTCTTCCAGTCCCGTTGTGGTATGGATCTCATTCTCTTTGTCCGCCATCTTCAGATCATACACCAAATCCATATCCTTTATAATGCTCATTTCCTGCTTGGATGCAGGAATTCTGCCTTCATATTTATCATAGAAGTTCTCTGGCATCGGATAAGTTACATCATCATACAAGTCAAGGTCACAAAGATCAGGCATCCAGGTACGATGAGGCGCCTTATGATGAATAAAAAGACAGAATGGTTTACTCTTGTCCCGGATGCTGTCCATCCAATTTATTGCCAAATCTGTCACAATATTGGTAGCATAGCCTTCCCTTTGTACCCGTTCGCCATTTTTAATAAATTTCGGATTATAATAATCCCCTTGTCCTATCAGGATGTCCCAATAATTAAATCCGGTAGGTTCAGATACCAGATGCCATTTACCGATCATAGCAGTCTGATAGCCATTAGCCTGAAGCAGTTTCGGGAAAGTCTGCTGGTTACCGTCAAATGTGGTGGTATTATCCGTAAATCCATTGGCATGACTATGTTTACCGGTCAGCATACAGGCACGGCTGGGACCACTCAGGGAGTTTGCCACAAAACTATTTGTGAAACGGACCCCTTCATTGGCTATCCGGTCAATATTGGGTGTCTGCATATAACGTTGGTCATATGCACTGATAGTCTGAAAAGAATGGTCATCACACATGATATACACAATATTCATGCTTTTTTTCTCATTCCCGTCGCTCTCTTTCTTTACCTTGCAGGAAGGCAGCGATGACAACATCGCTGCTCCCGTCAAAGAATACAATACACTACTGGTTATTCTATTCATTTTTATATAACTTTGGATTCATTCATCACTTCCTTACCAACCGGGATTCTGTTCCCACATGCCATCCATTACATTAATCATACGCTCCTGGATAGGCAACAAATAATCCCGGTTCGGTTTAAACTGCCATCCATTCGGCATTGTAGAAGGAGGCACCGGTAATATGTAACGTTCAGCATCATCAGGGCTGCCTGTCAAAAACATATTATTTCCAGATGCCTGGTCATATTTCAACTCTGGCCCGTATTGTTCCGGCAAGTTACTGCCTATAAACAAAGCACCATGTGCGCGGTTACCTATAATCAACTCCTCGGCAGCGGCCCAGCGCATGATATCAAATACCCGACGACCTTCCAATGCTTTTTCCACCCGGCGTTCGCGGCGTACAGCTTGGATATATTTATCCAGATTTCTAAACGGATACTCCGCAGAAGTATTATATTCACGGTCGAAATCAATATCCGGCATACCGGCACGCTCGCGCAAAGGATGCAATATCTCTATAATCTTGCCCGCATTAGCCGCCCCGTTCTTCTCGGCCAGCGCTTCCGCATAATTCAACAAAACATCAGCGTAACGGAACTGAATGGCAGGAGTAGAGCCTTTATATTCCGAGATATAATCTCCAGTATAATCTATCTGTACATGTTTCAACATCACATAACCGGTCATGTTCGTTCCAAATGCTGAACCATCGCCAGCCAACGAGGGGAAACCGACAACGTACGGATTACCAGCCCCAGCAGGTTGCATGCGCTGTCCAGGCAAGGCCACAGTCTGCGACAAACGGGGGTCTCGGACAGTAGGAAGCAACTCCGTAGGATAGACACGCTTGGCATCAAGAAGCTCTTTCCCAACCAAAGGCCGGCCGTCTATCGTCAAATAATCATCTACTAAAGATGCTGTAACCCCCACATTACCTCCACCTGTATTCAAATAACGAGTGACACTATTGCCCACCTGATCTCCATCATACATCTTAAACCAAAGAATTTCAGGATTAGCAGTCAGATCAGGAGTTTCAAAAATGCTCCTATAATCATTCTCCACATTTCCGGTATTATATATTTTCCATACTCCCCGTTGACGCACTTCTTCAGCAGCAGCGATAGACTGATCCAAATAGTTGTCTATCTTTGCCATTAACTCTGCCTCTCCAAGTTCCGTATCATAAAACTTTTCGGGTTTGTTTTTTTCCTTAGCATAATGCCATTTTTCCCATGTAGCCTCAAAGAGAGCGACTTCACTCTTCAACGCACGGGCTACATCCTTGTGCAGACGCATGGATGACGAATTATTCTGCTCCTTCATCAGTGAAATAGCCATATCCAAATCTGCCAAAATCTTATCGGCAATAAATGTACGGCTCTCGCGAGGCAACATCATTACTTCCAGATTTGGTTCTAGCGGGGTGTCTACCCATGCCAACCGACCATAGTCTGAAAACATGGAATAATAAAACCAAGCACGGAAATAATAGGCCTCACCCATCAGATGATTATACTCTACACTGCCTTTTTCCGGACAGTCACCGGCATTATTTATCAAAAAATTAATGTTACGAATATGTGTATAATTATCTAAAGCCACCGCATTGCTCAACGAAGTTAATCCCATCAGGCGCGAATTGACAGCAGCAGATGCCAAATTATCACTGTTAACATCATTACCGGCAATACCACCTCCACCACCAGCCATGAACCCTTGCGTACGGACACCAAATTCATAATAGCGGTCTATATAGTTTCTTATTTCGCCTGTACTGCGAAACGGTTCGGCCGTAGACAATACTCCCTCGGGCATTTTATCCAAATCATAGCAAGCCGTAAAACAGAATGCCAAAGCCAGCCCCAATAATATATTTCTTTTTTTCATAAGATATCAAAATTATAAATTAACAATAAAGCCTAAGGACAATACGCGGTTCATCGGATAGTTCTTTCCTCCCTCACTTGTATATGAGTTGGAACTAAAAATGGCTTCCGGATCAAACATACCTTTCAGTTTGGTAAATGTCAACAGATTCTCTCCGGAAAAGAACACCTGCACTTTCTGCAAGCCAGCTTTGTGTACCCATGAATTAGGCAGGTCATAGCTTAAAGTCAGATTCTTCAACCGGCAATAAGCTGCATTCTGCAAATACAAATCAGTACGCTGTATATTTTTATCCTGATAAGGAGCTACTCCACCCGCAGAATTAATATAAGGTTTCGGATAATAAGCTCCCGGATTGTCCGGTCTCCAATAATCCATATGTTCCTTGAAAACAGTAACTTGAGCATAAGGGCCAAATCCCCAGAAATATGCGCCACCGGCAACCCAGTCACGTTTGCCCACACCCTGGAACATAACACTCAGACTTAATCCTTTCCAGCTGATATATCCATTGAAAGTGTACTGATAACGTGGGGTTGTATTACCAATTATAGTCTGGTCTCCCATATCACCATCTACCAGTCTATTGTCTCCCCTGTCAATGACTTTATTGCCATCCAGATCTATATACTTCACATCTCCCGGTTCCCACAGTTTTCCACTGATATAGCTTAAATCATACTCCGCATTGTAAGCGTCAGCTTCTTCTTGTGTCTGAATCAGACCTTCGGCCCGATATCCCCATATTTCACCTACTTTACGGCCTGTATACCAGCTTCCGTAAGGATCATTCTTTTTAGCATTAGCATATTCCGTCACTTCGGAAACAGCATCTGAAACCGACCCTCCGACACTATAATCAATATCGTTACCTATTTTTCCACGATAATTCAAAGACAACTCCCAACCACGGTTACGCATACGGGCGTTATTAGCCTGTGGAGCTACCGCACCAAACATATCGGGAAACTCCAGCCCCGGTCCCAACATATCTTTTGTATCACGCTGGAATATATCTACGGTTCCGGTCAAAGCGTTTCCAAAGAAACCAAAATCCAATCCGATATTTTTGCTTTCCACCTTCTCCCAAGTAGTATTCGGGTCAATAACAGGAGCGGGATTGGTATAAATATGACGACCGTCGCTAAATATATATCCTCCCAAACCACCATTCAGTGACATATTGGAAGCAAAAGTATATAAACCGGCATCTGCCTGATTACCTAACAAACCATATGATACACGCAATTTCAAATTAGAAAGGAAATCGGCTGCCGGTTCCATAAATTTCTCCCGATAAATATTCCATCCCAAAGATGCGGAAGGGAAGAATCCCCAGCGGTTTCCTTTAGCAAAGCGAGAAGACCCATCATAACGACCGTTCAATTCCAACAGATAGCGACCGTCGTAGTCATAATTGATACGCCCAAAAAAGCCTCGTGTAGCCCATCCGTTACGAGTATCCACTACCACTTTATCACCTGTACCCATACCCAAATTAGGGTTGTTTGTAGAATACAAGCCTGTAATAGAGTTCTTCATATAGCTATAATCATTATCCTCTTCTTGATACCCCCCCATTAATGTAAAGTTATGATGATCATTCAGAGTGAACTGGTAGTTTGTATAAAGATTGATAGTCTGATAACGGGTACGTCCATAAGTACGTGTAAACTTACCGTCTTCCACTACTCCCAATTCAGAACGCGCCACTTTGGTCATTGTCACCCCATCTTGCTCATAAATACTGGGAGCCACATTCAATGCTTCATACTCCAAGTTCATTTGCTTATAAGTATAATCAAAGAAAATAAACCAGTCTTTCAGCGGTTGCAATTCAAAATCCCGCAGTAGATATTAAAACGGTCACGATTGCGTATCTGTATACGTTCCACTCTGCAAATAAGGAATCATAGACAATTCCGTAAAATGTCCATTAGGGTCAATAACCGATACCGTAGGACGGAAACGTGCCAAACTATGATAAAATCCTTCACTCAAACCACCGTCAAGTCCAGTTTTCGGATCTTCATTATTAAAAGGAGTCCTATTATCCGAATGCATAAACTTAGTGTTGAATTTCAGTTTCAACCATTTAGTCAATTCTGAAGTGATATTGGCATTAACCGTATAGCGTGTATAGTCCATATCAGCATAGCGCAAAATACCGTCCTCATTATAATAGCCTCCGGAAACATAATATTGTGCTTTCTTGCTACCCCCGCTAAAACTGAGATTATGGTTATGCTTAAAGCTATAATTTTTATAGTGCAGATCAAAATAATCCGTATTTCCCAATCCGCGTTCCGAGTTTTCGAATGCGGCATTCAATGATTCACCCGGTGCCAAATCTCCCCACGGGTCAATACTGGACGGATCTCTCATATATTGTTCCAAATCAGCTATTTTTGCTCACTATACATACGGTTAGCAGCTCCTGTATTGCTGACACCGTCATTCCAAAACTTCACAAAGTCAAGTGAATTCACCATATCCGGCAGCACAGTTGGAGCACTCCATCCTAATGTACCTTGATAACTGGCACGCATCTTTCCTTCTTCACCTTGTTTAGTTGTCACCAGAATCACACCGTAAGCTGCACGTGCTCCATAAATAGCACAAGCCGCCGCGTCTTTTAATACAGAAATATTCTCGATGTCATTCGGGTTTACATCTGAAAGAGACATTTCCACACCATCTACCAATACATAAGGAGCAGAATTTCCAGACAAGTTGCCTTGACCACGCAAACTCAACGAACCGGTAGCGCCAGGACGTCCCGATCCTCCATTGCTTACTGACAAACCCGGAACTAAACCTTGCAAACTCTGTGTTGCATCCACTACCGGACGATGTTCCAACGCATCTCCTTTCACAGAAGCGACAGATCCGGTAAGATTCACTTTTTTCTGCACACCATAACCTACCACAACAACTTCATCCAACGTTTCGGTATCCTCAGCCAAGACAATACTGAAACTAGTTTTTCCATTGATTGGAAGAGTTTGCGTAGCATAACCAATATAAGACACGACTAGATTTCCTTTGGATGGAACATTGGAAAGCATAAAATTACCATCCAAATCGGTTATCGTACCGTTTGAGGTTCCTTCAATTAAAACACTGGCCCCAATTACAGGCTCCTGACTGTTTTTGTCAATTACCTTACCACTGATGGATAAGGATTGAGCTGTCACCATCGGCGAGAACAAAAACAGAATAGCTGTCACCAATCCAAGGACTGAAAGCAGTTTCATTTTTTTATTCATAATAAAAGAATTTAAGGATTAATTAGATTAAAAACTGTTGCAAATATAGGCGTTCCCATTCCGCCAGCACCTCTTTATTTGTCTAATTAATATCTGTATTTGTCTAGAAAGCCCCTATTATCCAGCCTTTAAACAAAATAAGACCTGAAGATCTCCGGATACCGGAAGACATTCAGGTCTTATTTTTATATGTTAAAAAGAAGTTACTCTGCCACCATACTCATCGCTATTCCTTTTTCCAAACCACGAAGCTCGGCAAGGCCACGCATACGTCCCAAACAAGAATAGCCCGGATTTGTTTTCTTGTTCAAATCATCTATCATCTGATGACCATGATCCGGACGCATAGGAATAGATATTCCACGACGTTGCTGCACTTTCAACAGGTTCTTAACTACATGATACATGTCCACATCACCCTCCAGATGATTCGCCTCATAAAAGTTCCCTTCAGCATCACGTTGGGTACTGCGCAAATGAACAAAATTGATACGGTCTCCCCAACGTTCCATGATACCCGGCAAATCATTCTGTGCAGATACGCCAAATGAGCCACAGCACAGACAAAGTCCGTTTGACGGATTAGGTACAGCTTCCACCAACAGCTTGAAATCCGCCTCCGTACTCATAATGCGCGGCAAGCCCAGAATAGACATAGGCGGATCGTCCGGATGAATAACGAGCTTTACTCCCACTTCATCGGCTACCGGACAAATTTCTTTCAAGAAGAAAATCAAGTTATTGCGGAGTTTGTCCGCATCAATATCCTTGTAACGGTCCAGTTCATTTTGGAATTGCTCCAATGTAAAACTTTCCTCCGAACCGGGCAATCCTGCAATCATATTTCGTGTCAGACGATGAATTTCTTCCTCATCCATTTGTGCCAGACGCGCTTTTGCCTTTTCTATCTCTTCGGCCGAGTATTCCTTTTCGGCTCCCGGACGTTTCAAGATAAACAGATCGAACGCTACAAAAGCAGCCCGCTCAAAACGCAATGCCTTGGAACCATCGGGCAACGTATATGCCAGGTCCGTACGGGTCCAATCCAGTACAGGCATGAAGTTATAAGTCACAATATAGATACCACATGCTGCCAGATTACGCAAACTCTGTTTATAGTTCTCGATATATCTCAGATAATCTCCTGTCTGTGTCTTAATATGCTCGTGTACGGGCACGGATTCTACGACACTCCAAGTTAATCCTGCTTCTTCAATCAATTTCTTGCGCTTCATTATTTCCTCTACCGTCCATACTTCACCGTTGGGAATATGATGTAAGGCATTGACAATACCGGTTGCTCCGGCTTGTTTGATGTCCCACAATGATACGGGATCATTCGGTCCGTACCAGCGCCATGTTTGCTCACATAAAATCATATCAAATAAAAAAATTGAGAATTAAAAACTAAAGACTTGTTACATGGCAAATGCATTGAAACCACCATCTACTACGGCTACTGTACCGGTTACAAAGCTGCTGGCATCGCTGATGAGATACTGGATGGTTCCACACAGTTCCTCTGCTTTACCGAAACGTTTGAACGGAGTCTGGCGAATCACATCATTACCACGCTGAGTATATGTACCATCTTCGTTTGTCAACAAAGTACGGTTCTGTTCGGTCAGGAAGAATCCCGGAGCAATGGCATTCACGCGGATGCCTTCACCAAATTTCGTAGCCACTTCATTGGCCATGAACGCAGTGAAATTAGAGATTCCCGCCTTTGCAGCCGCATAACCACATACACGGGTCATCGGACGGAATGCCGCCATAGAAGAGAAGTTCACAATAGCTCCTTTCTTCTGTTCCACCATCGGCTTCAAAAATACCTGTGTAGGCAGAACTGTTCCGGTAAGATTCAGATTAAGCACTTTCTGGAACTCATCGACCTTCAAATCAAAGAAATTTCCTGTAGGAGCAATCGTAGCACCCGGCATATTACCTCCTGCTGCATTCAGCAATGCATCTACACGACCATATGCTGCGAGAATATCCTTCAGATTCTGCTCCAATATAGCCTCATCCAACACATTCGTTACAAGAAACATGGCTTCCCCGCCTTTGGCCTTGATTTCGTTTACAATGGCATTTCCTACTTCTGCCTTACGGCCTAATATAACAACCTTGGCACCTTCTTCTGCCAAATGGGCGGCAATAGCCTTTCCCAAAACCCCTGTTCCACCGGTGATTACCACCACCTGGTCTTTTACACTAAACAAATTATTCATGATATTATTCTTTATGGTTTATACCTTTAACACTATCTCGCAAAACAATCAGGCTCTCCGGCCCCATATTAAACAAAAGATCGGCGATACTCAAATTCGGCAGAAAACCGTATTTGGCATCAAAAACTTGATAGTAAGGTTTAGGGCAAAAGTCAGCATCCGCCTCACGCCAGTCACGCTTCGGATGAATAGTCTCACGAAAAATCAACCTCACCCGGAACAAATTCCATGCAATATTCCGTTGTTCCTTCCATATGGGGATGAATATCGATCAAATCGCATACTAAAGAACAAATTTCCTGATTATAATCCCACAAGAAGGCATATTTCTTTTCATAAAAGACGCGGAAATCATCAGCATAGTACTCAAAGAAAGGACTGTTTCTATATGCAGCCACCAAAGCATTCCAATGTATATGACGCCAATTGCCATGATCCGAAATACGGACATCCTTCATCAGGCATTTAGGCGTACCGCTTTTTTCCGTAGGGATAGTCAGTGCCAGCGGTACCGTCGGCTGCCGCAATGACACAACGGTTGCGATAAGTCTGTTTCACATAATTGTCATACTGTTCCACATAGGCCTTCTCACAGGCAAACAGTTTTGTATAATATTCCACCGGGGCCAGATAGGCCGAACTTAAATATATCGTATTCTCCATTATTGCACTCGTTGAAAAAATGCGCCCTTTTCTGGATGAAAACCAAATGCGCCAAGCTTTACCGATCAAATGGTCATCGGGCACCAGGCCGAATAAACGCGAATCACACAGATTTACCGGATTATTGGATGCCATCCAGTAATAATTTTTATTAAATGTATAGGCTTCTACAGGTTTTCCCCCTACATACAGGGTATCTCCCCTGACAGAAGCCACTCTCCCTTCATGGCGGACAATAGTATTGCACAACAAGGTCACATTCCAAGGATATACCTTGACAGGTTTCCCTTTTTCCGGGATCACAAAGGGATGGCTCTTGCTTATATCCTTATGATAAAGAGGAATCAAATCCACTTTTCCCGCCAGTTTTTGTTTTAACAGGTAATATTCATAATGACTGAAGGTACGTATATACTTCCCCTCGGCATACCCCACCAACCTGTTTCCCTGAATGTTCACTTGCTGCATGGCAGCCTGCATCGTTTCTTCTTCCGTATGAGAATAGACATACAAAGATTTACTATCCGGGCTCAACACTTGTTCGTCGGTCACCCACAGTTCATCATTCAACATCAACGTATCTCCGGGTACTCCTACCACACGGCTTATAAACACTTCCCGATTGCCCACCGACGTCTGAGGAGACCGTGGATTAGGATTGTTGAACAACACAATATCCCCTTTCCCGGCAGTTTTTCCCAGCCACCGCCAGATAGAAAAAGGCACACGAAACCCATAACTCCACTTATTCACCAAAACCCTTTCCCCTTGATAAAGGCTATTCTCCATACCGGTAGAGGGAATGGTGCAGGAGGTGAAAGCAAATGTCTTTACCAACAGTACCAGAATGACAGCAGTAAGCATTGCTTTTATCCATACAGGAATACAGGGTATGCGCAATTTATTTAATGTTATCTACAAAGGTAAACAATCGGTTCCAACGTATTTTTCCATCCAGCCAGCCACGGTCATTATCCAATGACAACCAGATAAAGATAGGTTTTCCCACCACATGATCTTCGGGAACAAATCCCCAAAAACGGGAGTCAGCCGAATTATGACGGTTATCTCCCATCATCCAGTAATAATCCATCTTGAAAGTATACTCATCGGTTTCCTTGCCGTTAATATAAATCTTTCCATCTTTCACCGCCAGTTCATTACCCTCGTAAACATGAATAGGACGCTCATAAACAGGAAGATTCTCTATCGTGAGTTTCACCGTCTCTCCCTTTTTGGGAATCCATACAGGTCCGTAGTTATCCGTAGTCCAGTTCTTATACATATTCAGCGGGTACAAGCCCCCCGCATCATCAGCCGGTGTATTCTCAATACTGACTACAATATCCTTACGCGCCAACAAACCAGCTTTCGCTTTTTCCGTCAGAGGCATATTATAAACAGAAGCATCCGTATAATACATCATCATATCCTCCTTGCTGATACCCAGTTCATGAGCCAGGTCATCGGGAATAGGGCGCTTGGTTTTCACCAGATAACGATACTGCACATTATCAGGCTCTTTATTAGCTTTACCATCCAAATAAATAATACGATCCTTTATCTCCAACGTTTGTCCGGGCAAACCCACACACCGCTTCACGTAGTTCTCACGGCGGTCTACCGGACGGCTGATTATCTCACCGAAGTTCTGTGGATTCTCTTTCAGGTACTCCCGTCCCAACTGATAATAATAATCATAGACCACCCGTTGCTGCTCCGGAGTCATGGAAGCCAAATCCACCGGTTTTGCCAGCTCCTTGCCTGCGCCATAACTCAGACGGTAAATATCATCATTGGGCACACCGGTGGCAACTGTATCTCCGGCCGGAAAGTTAAAGACAACGATATCATTCAACTGTACATCCCCCAAACCTTTCACCCGTTTATAATCCCATTGTGGATGCTCAAGGTATGATTTACAATTAAAAAACGGCAGTGTGTGTTGTGCCAACGGCATGTGCAGCGGAGTCTGAGGCACACGGGGCCCCATAACTCATTTTACTCACAAACAGATAATCACCCGTCAGCAATGATTTTTCCAGCGAAGAAGAAGGAATCACATAGTTCTGGAAGAAATAGAGGTTGACAAAGTATACCGCCACCAGTGCGAATACAATAGCATCCACCCATCCCATGACAGTCACTACATGACGGTTCTTGGACTCTCTCCACCAAGTCCATGGAATCTTCTTTGTGATATACGCATCGAAGATAAACGGTACAACCACCAATCCCAGCCAGCTTCTCAACCAGACAAGAAATATCAGGTAAAGCGCCAGAACAACGGCAAACTTAATCCACTGTGTACGTGTTGCTCTTATCATATCTTAAAACTGAAATAAATCACTCATTCCTAATAACCCTTCATGCCTGGATGTATATTCCGCCGCCAAAACAGCTCCCAAGGCAAACCCCTTCCGATTCTTTGCATCATGGGTAATTGAGATGCTGTCCGCCTCAGAGTCATAGCGGATAGTATGAATACCAAACACCTCCCCTTCACGGATCGAATTTACAGGAAACTCATTCTCGGCACATTCCGATGTTCCCGACACGGTTCCATCCGGTGCCACCATGGTCCCTTTCACCCATTTACTCTTGCGGTTCATATTTTCCAGAATTCCTTCGGCCAGCGTGATGGCTGTTCCGCTGGGCGCATCCAGTTTATGAATATGATGAGTTTCGGTCATGGAAACCTCGTAAGCGGGAAAGTTATTCATTATTTTAGCCAAATATTTATTTACAGCAGAGAATATAGCGACACCCAGACTGAAGTTAGACGACCAGAACAAGGTTTTTCCACCTTTCGTGCATAATTCTTTCACCTCATCACCATGTTTGTCCATCCATCCGGTACTGCCCGATACCAATTTGACACCGGCAGCAAAAGTTTTCATATAGTTGTCATATGCCACCATCGGGTTAGTAAACTCAATAGCCACATCTGCTGATTTAAATGCTTCCGAATTAAAATCATCTTGATTATCAACATCTATAATACTCACAATCTCATGTCCGCGGGCAACTGCAACCTTTTCAATCTCCTTGCCCATCTTTCCGTATCCTATTAATGCTATTTTCATAATTACGAATGTTATTTCAGCCACAAAGATAGCGTTTTTCGTTGTAAACCATTACATTTGCCAAACATTTACACCTCATTAACATGGAACAACTATTACACTATGTATGGAAACATAAAATATTTCCTCTCAAAGAACTGAAAACGACAACCGGCCAACAAGTGGAAGTTATAGATACGGGACTGGCGAATACCGACGCCGGTCCCGATTTTTTTAATGCCAAGCTCAAGCTGGACGGTGTGCTTTGGATAGGCAATATCGAGATACATGAAAGATCTTCAGACTGGTTCAAACACGGACATCATGCAGATGCCGGTTACAACTCTGTCATTCTGCATATAGCCTCCGAAATAGATACGGAAATCAGCAGGAGCAATGGAGAAAGAATCCCCCAAATACAACTCATCTGCCCGGAAGCGGTCCGCACCAACTACAAGGAACTGTTGGAAACAGACAGCTACCCCCCTTGTTACCGCATCATTCCTTCACTCCCCCCTTTCACCGCCCACTCATGGATGTCCGCCTTACAGATGGAAAGATTCGAGCAAAAAGCGACCTTATTGAATGAACGGTTAAAACGTTGTCAAGGCAATTGGGAAGATGCTTTTTTTATCACACTGGCACGTAATTTCGGTTTCGGGCTGAACGGAGACGCTTTCGAAACCTGGGCTCATCGGCTTCCCTTCCGGGCGGTAGACAAGCATCGGAACGACCTTTTCCAGATAGAAGCCATCTTCTTTGGACAAGCCGGCATTCTGGAAGATTCTGATGGAGACGGATACTATCTCCGGCTAAAAAAAGAGTACACCTATCTACAGCATAAATTCGGACTTATCCCGATGGATGCTTCCCTATGGCGTTTTCTCCGGCTACGTCCTGCTAATTTTCCGCATATACGGATTGCACAGTTGGCATGTCTTTATCATCGTGCCTACGGACTGCTCTCTCGCATCATGGAAACGGAGACACTACAAGGTGTCAGAGATATTCTGAAAGGAGGAACGTCAGAATACTGGCTCACTCATTATACATTTGGCGGTTCTTCCCCTTCCCGTCCGAAGACTCTAAGTAACACCTCACTGGATTTACTCATTATCAACACGGTAGTGACATTTCTCTATGCTTACGGACTGCATAAAGGGAATCGTGTACTTTGTGCACGTGCCGGCAGTTTTCTGGAAGAATTGAAAGCGGAGAACAATTATATCACCCGCATGTGGGAACAATGCGGAATGAAAGCCTCCAATGCCGCCGACAGCCAAGCTTTGATACAATTAAAGAAAGAATATTGCGATAAGAAAAAATGCCTGTATTGCCGGATAGGGTACGAATATCTGAAACGGTCATAATATTCTATCACCCTGCCGGCCATTATTAACTATATCCATAGAATGCCGACAGGGATGTATGAAGCTGTGACAATAATTTATGTATAACAAATGACGAAACAGTCTTGTCACCGGAAGGGACAGGTACTGAGAATACCTCTATCCTGCCCAACTGACTATTATTCTCTTTGGAAATCAGACGGATAATTTACTTCATTAATAATCTTTCCTCCCTCCAAACGCTCCCATGTCTTGAAAGAGCGCACTCCTTGTGTCAGTTCAATGACCCGTGCCCCATTTCCTCCCGGAATATCGTGATAAACGGTATTCCCTCCGGTAAACCGTCCATAGCACAACAAAATCCCTTTCCAATCAACTACATAATCATTCACATGGTCGTGCCCCACAAATGTAGCCATTATGTCTCCTGCATTCAGCATAGCAGCATACAAACCTGTATTAATCAACGGAGCACAAGCCTTTTCCTTACGTGTTCCTATCAATAACGCATTTTCATCTTGCGCCGCTTCATTATATTCCGGAAAAGGAATATGAAAGAAAGCCAACGAGGGCAGTGGCTTGCCACCATTACGTTCCGTATATCCCACACTGCTCTCAACATACCAATTTATCTGATCCGGCTTTATCCAATCATACCCTTTTACCTGTTTCAAAGACGAATACGCATTGCTATCGAAGACATAAAGCACAGCTGCATCCTTCTTTCCGTCTTCCGACTTCAAAGGAAGTACATAATTAGTAACTCCCGAAATCCCTGCCGTGGTAGAGGTCAGATTACCCGGCATATCTTTGATATATTCCAGTAACTCAATACGGGTCATATCTTGCTCATCATCATGGTTTCCCCAAGTCACGGCAAAAGGCAAACGGCGGGAAACAACAGGTTCCAAAGCTTTAGACAATGCCTCGCTCGCCGGCTTGCCAAACACCAAATCACCTGTATAAATCACCAAATCCGGTTTCTCAACATCCAAGACCTCATTCATTCGCTCCGCCGCTTCTTCCGAGGCAGAGTCTCCCGGTACCCAATGAACATCAGTGAACTGAACAATCTTAAACTTCTTGTCTGCATTGAATTTCAGCACATTTTGCGCGCTTACCGGCATCATCCCTACACAAAGCAGAGCCAACACACCACATAATGTTTTTATCTTTTTCATCATCCTAAAAATTTATTTAAACTGATTACTGCAACCACCAAGGCTTATCCGAGGTTTTATCACTTCCACCAAACTGCTCATTCAAAGCAGCCTCCACATGAGTGGCATTGTTATTATATTCATCCTGCGGATACATCCAGCGATAAGGCAGACTAACTCCTGCGGCACGGCGGAAATCGGGATACCCCGTACGAAGCGCCTCATAGTAGGGTAGCCATACACTTCCCTGCAAAAATGTCGGCAAATACTTTTGCATAATAATACGCTCTATCTTCTCATCAGTAGAAAGGGAAGAGGAATAAGCCACCTTGTCATTTCGAAGGTATTCTGCCGCTGCATCCTGAGTGAGATAATCAGCTACCGACACAGCATATTTCTGATAAAACTCAAAAGACGCCTTGACGGCCGATTCATAATAAATCTTGTCATCTCCCTGAATCCATCCTCTTACTACAGCCTCAGCCAATATAAGCTGCTGTTCAACGTAACCTAACAAGACCATAGGCTCATTGGTCGGAGTCTGGTAATAACGGGGAGCAGGCTTGGAACAGTTTCCAGCCACCGCCTTATCATTAACCAAACTATAAGGAACAGCCGGATCACCCCCGTCATAAGAGCTGAAATCATTAATCGCTTTTCCGGCTTTTTCAGCATTCGGAGTTTGCGTGGCAACAGCAAATAAACGCGGATCCTGCCGTGTAGCCAATGCAGCAATATAAGTGGAATCCATAAAACGCCCCGAACCGAAATCGCTGTCATTAAAATACGGATAACGGTTATCCTGCTGGTCAAGATAGATCAACTGCCCGTTATCCGACAAGCTTTCCATTAAAGGTCCGTCGGCTACAATCTTTGAAAACTCCGATTTAACATCTATATCACCTACCTTCTCTTTTCCCGACAAAGACATCAAAATACGTAAGCGGTAAGCATTAATCAATTTTCTCCAATTAACCAAGTTGCCATTGTAGATAATATCTCCCGAAATAATCTCATCACTGCCTTCAAGCATTTTATCGGCCTCTTCCAGTTCCTTCAAAATGCCGGCCAGCACAACTTCCTGCGAATCGTATGCCGGCTGGTAATTCGCATCTGTTTCTGCCTTAAGCGCATCCGTATAGGGAATACTTCCAAAGTCCAGAGTCAACTGATAGAAATAATTGGCACGGAAGAAATGAGCCAAAGCCTGATAAGCACTTCCTTCTCCGGCCTCTTCTGACATTTTGGTCACATCACGCAAATTGCTATAATAATCAAAATCCCCACGCGTCCATTTATAAACCTGATACTTGCTTTCTCCCGAAGTCAGAATCAGCATCTTGGCTGCATGGCAAGCATCCGAACTGGTTTGATTGAAAGCACTATAAGCAACTCCGGTCAACAACAGGGAAGGATTGGTAGTAGTGGCATTATTAGGATCCACATTCATCTCTTCCAAATCAATGCAAGCACTCATTGCAAAGGATACGGCAAGAAGAGATGCCATGTATTTGATATACTTCTTCATCATATTTTGAATAAACGTTAAAATTTAATGTTAGCACTCACTCCTACATAACGGGCCGACGGATCCTGCAAATCTCCATCACTGGCACCAAAGTCCGGATCCAAATAAGGAGTCTTTTTCAGCACGGCCAGATTGTTTCCAAACACTGTGACATCCAGCCCTTTTATAAACTGTGACTGAATGAACTTAGTCAAATCATACGTCACTGCAACACGTCTCAGTTTTAGGAAAGAACGGCTGAACGTATTAGCAAACAACTCGCTTTCTTCTGTACGCACCACGGCACGATAAGGATAATTCTGGGCCCAAGTCTGTATGTTTACCGCTGTTTCATTCTTTTTATAGACACGGGTATCGGAAACAATATTCCCATTCACGTCATAAGTCACCTCACCGCTTACTATATTGACACCTTCGGGCACATAAACAGGCTTGCCACCATTATCATATTCTTCCTGACGATACATGGTAGATTTGGGATGCTTTCCTCCCCACCACATTTTCTGCGTGGTAGTAGATATCAACGTTCCTCCGATAGCTCCGTCCATATCTATATTGACAGTAAAATCCTTTATCTTGAAAGTATTCTGCAATCCGAAACGAACATCAGGAGACTGGTTTCCTACTTTGGTCTTTAAAAGCGCTCTGAGTGGGCAAACCCGTATTCGCATCCAATATCAACCGGCCATCCGGTGTCTTTTCCCACTCGGTAGCATACATAGCATCAGCCCGGTCACCTTTTTTCAAATCGCCGAACTTCTCCTGGTCTCCATAAATCCCGGTCAGCTTACGAATATTACTACTCCAATTGGTAGCTACATTCCAGGTAAAGTTTTTGTTTTTTACCGGAGTGGCGGAAACAATCAGCTCGAAACCGTTTGTTGTGTATTCGTTACCATTCACATAACGTTTGGTAAATGCCGAGGCAGATGATATGGGCAGTTCTATAATACTGTTCTCATCCAGCATATGATAGTAGGTCAGATCAATTCCAATGCGATTATGCAAAAACGAAGTAGAAACCCCCACCTCATACGAGGTCGTTTTTTGCGGCAATATATTCGCATTGAGTAACGTACCCGGATAAGTCACGGACGGAATACTGCCATACAGTGTGCCATTGGAATAAGTAGCATACAAAGAATAAGGATCAAGGTCACTGGAAACTTGCGCCCATGCACCATTTACTTTCAGATAATCCATCCATGAAGGCAGTTTCACATATTCATTAACCAATGTACTTAATGACACAGAAGGATAGAAATAGGAGTTATTCCCTTTTGCCAAAGTAGAAGACCAGTCATTACGCCCGGTAAATGTAAGAAACAAAGACTCAAACAAATCTACATTCACAGAACCATAAACACTCTCGATAGCTTTTTCGTTCATCGAGTTGGTAGCGCTTACAGGATTCAGACTATTACCCAAATTGTATACTTTCGCCACGATCAGTCCGTCTGTAGACTGGCTTTGCTTCCGAATCTGACGGTAATACAGTGAAGTACCGGCATTGACAGTCAACGTAAAATTCCTGCTGAAAGCACGTGTGTAAGTAGCAAGAAAATCCGCATTGATGTCCAGCTGATCAGTATTCCACGTTTTGTAGTCGCCATTCCGCGAATCACCATAGTTCATATAAGACTTAGGAACAGACATATCTTCAAATGTGCTTTCCAAACGTCCCGCAGCCCGTCCTTGCAAACTCAGCCCCGGTATTACATCCCAGTTCAGTTTCAGTTGTCCATTCATTGTATTACGGTCATGCTTTTGCGTCAGTTCATTGGCAGCAAAGTAAGGATTATTATACCACGCATAGTTGTAGTTGGCCTGACGTGTACCTTCAGAGTCCGGACGATAATAATGCTCGGCCAACTCCTTTCCATTTACATCATTTCCCATCCATAACAAAATGGTATACATATGATTTTTCGGTCCATATCCATAACGTGGATAATTGGGAGAATATACCTTGTTATAAGAAAGATTGGCTGATAAAGTAACCGAGTTACTAAGGTTATACATACTGTTAAAGTTCAATCCCCCCGTATAAACCGAAGTATTGGGAACCTGTCCGCGCTGATTGGAGAAATCACCGTTAAAATTATAGTTAGCTTTTTTACTTTTGCTTGCCACTGAAAAAGTCGCTTTTGTAATAATTCCGGTACGTAAAAAGTCCCTCAGGTTATCATGAGGCTCCCATGCGATGGGCACCCGTTCGTACTTAGACTGGTCATCATAAATCGTACCGGAAACATCCCCCCACCAAGGAATCGTTTCTCCTGTTTCTTTATTACGGATAGGACTATTCCACTGTGCTATTTTCTGCCCGGCAAAACGAGGTCCCCAGGTCATGTCTCCATCCGAGATACCACCATCTGCTCCATCCCAAAAGGCATACTGACCATTAGAGCCCGAACCAAACTCTGTCTGAGTTTCAGGAAAGACCGTAAATCCGGCAGAAACCATACTGGACAATCCGGCCGTAACAGTCAATCCATCCTCTTTCGCCAGTTTGGTAGTGATCAAAATAGCACCGTCTTTACCCCGCGAACCATACAAAGCAGCGGCGGCAGTTCCCTTCAAAACATTAATACTTTCTATATTTTCGGGAGATACGTCAAAAAGATCCGACTCCACAGGCACACCGTCAATCACCATCAACGGAGTCTTTCCACGTAAGGAAAACGAAGGAGCCTGAAAAATACCGGTAGGATTATTTACCGTCAAACCGGCTACCTGACCCGACAAGGCATTACCAACATTCACCGTACCCGGCTGGTCTAAAGCCTCGGTATTGACTTGTTGGGTAGTATATCCCAACTTCTTTTTCTGCTGCTTGATACCGATAGCAGTTACCACTACTTCGTCAATGGCCTGCACATCGTCATTCATCGTCACGTTAATCACCGTTTGTCCATCTACTTGTTTCTCTACCGGAGTATATCCGATATAAGAAAAAATCAATACACCATTGGCGGGCACTTCCACTGAATAACGCCCATCCATATCTGTCACCGTACCCACTGTTGAGTTTTTAACCATTACGCTGGCACCGATAATCACATCCGACTTATCCCGCACCACACCGGTCACTCTGAGATTCTGCGCCTTCACGCAAAGGCATAGCAAGGTCATAACAATGACCAAGCACTGTTTAGTTTTCATTTATATATAATTGTTAGTTTATCCTGAAAAGAAAGAATTCAATAGATACTTTTAAGGCTGACACGGCGGAATACACCCAACAAATGAGATACGTCCTTTTTATTCTCTTGTAAAGCAGTCTCAAAAGACTCCGTATCCGAGTCGATAGCGGCCAACGCCACTTTCAGCACCCCTGTAAACTCCTGCTCCGCCTTATCCTGCGGCAGCAGGTCTTTCCTTACCTGACGGTTCAGTTCTTTTTCAATGGTACGTACTGCATTGTAGATTTCCGGCTTACGAATCACCGTACGACGCGTCGGATCTCCGGGTACCACCTCTTCCTTCACCACATAAGTATCTTTAAATGAATCATACAGGAAGGCTACCTTCTTACCTAATTTATGATTAGAAACCAATGCAGCCAGCTCTTCGGAAGAAGGGGTTTCAACAGTAGAGTAAAACTCCCATGTTTCCACCTTAGCCGAAGATGCATCCGTTTTCACATTCTCTTTTTTATCACGTACCGGATAAAACGGCATAGCCCACATCTGTTGGGCAAACAAACTGATACTCAAAAAAGCAACGGTTAAAATGAACTTCTTTTTCATAACTTTAAGTTTATTGTTTTCTGCCGCAAAGAAACGAACTGCACATTTCAATCCAAATACAAAAAGATGAAACTCACATAACAATTCAAAAAACAGAAAGGAGATAAAAAAAGTGTGTGGATATGCCCTGCACATCCACACACCACCTATGCTTTTATTACAAAAGAATTACGCTTAGAAAGCCTTCTTGTAAAGTTCCAGAATAATTTCTTCCGTCACTTCACGAGGATTGCCCGGCGTACACACATCGGCAATAGCCGAAGCGGCCAGACGGGGCAAGTCTTCTTCCTTAATACCCAGTTCAGACAAATGCTGAGGGATACCCACCTTGACAGACAATGCCTTCACCGCCTCAACAGCAGCCTTCGCAGCCTCTTCCCGGCTCATGCCATCCTTGTACACATTCATTGCCTTGGCGATATCTACATATTTGGACAAAGCAGCCGGAGCATTGAACTCCATGATGACAGGCAGCAACAGTGCATTAGCCACACCGTGAGGAATATCGAAGATAGCTCCCAACGGATGAGCCATACCGTGAACCACGCCCAAGCCTACATTAGAGAACGCCATACCTGCAATGTACTGTGCCACGGCCATACCGTTACGGGCTTCCGCATTGGTAGGCTCGAAGACAGCGGTTTCCAGATAACGGGCAATCATTTCGATCGCCTTGATCTCGAACATATCGCTCATTTCCCAAGCGCCTTTGGTTATCAACCCTTCGATGGCGTGGGTCAGTGCGTCCAAACCGGTAGAAGCAGTCAGCCCTTTAGGCAGAGTGTACATCAGTTCCGCATCCACAATAGCGATGGCGGGAATATCGTTCGGGTCTACACAAACCATCTTCTTATGGTTTTCCTCATCCGTGATGACATAGTTGATAGTCACCTCGGCGGCAGTACCGGCGGTAGTGGGCAGTGCAATGATAGGCACTGACTTTTTCCTTGTAGGAGCCACACCTTCCAGTGACACCACATCACTGAAGTCTGGATTATTAGTGATGATACCAATCGCTTTCGAAGTATCGATAGACGAACCGCCGCCGATAGCCAGAATAAAGTCCGCTCCTGATTTTGCAAAAGCTTCAACTCCCGCCTTTACATTGCTTACGGTAGGATTCGGTTTGATTTCACTGAATATTTCATAAGGAATACCTGCATTCTCCAAGACTTTCAACACTTTATCAGCCACACCGAACTTAATCAAGTCCTTGTCTGTAGCAACAAACGCCTTATGCAAGCCCAAACGTTTAATCTCTTGTGGAAGCACTTCACGCGCACCCGGACCGAAGTAAGATACTTCGTTCAATACAAATCTGTTAATCATAGTTTTTTTAATTATGTAGTTTGGTTGCAAACTTAGTACAAATTCTTGAGAAAACGGCTCTTTAAAAAGATTCTTATAGTATGTTTTTTGGCATTCATGCACCCCGCCTTCAGTCCATTCAGCACGGTTAACACACTGTCACACAACAAATAAGACTGACAGAAGCCCCTTCAGCCTCCTGTCAGTCCTTTCAGCCGGCCTGATGGACGGGAATTATGCCGCCAGCACCACCTTGTACAGATTTCCTTTCTCCGTATGCATCCGTTCCGCCCCCATGGCGCTCATCATCTTGCCGAAACGCACCACCGTCATGCCGCGCATAGCCGCAGGATAACGGCTCTGCAAAATGGTGAAAATGACCGAGGCCGAATAGAGTTTGAACTCCTCTCCCGCCTCAGGCAGGCGAAAACAACGGTAGAACACCTCCTGCTCTACGGGCATGGCATAGAACTCGCGGTTGCGCAATTGCAGTTCCGCTTCCTCTTCGGCCGAAAACCAATAACGCTCGCCGCCCTCCAGCTCCGCCTTCAATTGGGCAAACAATTGCTTGTGCTCCAGTGGCGTGCAGTCTATTTTCTCTTTCACCTCGGCACAAAGATAACGGCGACTGCCCGTGGGGTCGGTCAGCAAATCCTTATGATTACTGGTTCCTATAAACGAAGCCATGCGGGGCAGGTGACTGTAGGATGAACGGTGCGACTTACGGAAATCCAACTTCTTCATCTGCATCAGTGTCTTGAGCAACGGCAGTTTTTGAGGAGAAAGACGGTCGTACTCATCCAGATTAATCAGCCCGAACTGCGCCAGTTTCTGTTCGCAGCCCGACTGCCCCGTCAACTCAAAACTGTCCGTGTAATAATCTCTCAACCCGTCGGGCATCAACAACTGACAAAAAGTAGATTTACACTTGCCCTGCATACGGCTCACCAACATAGGGGCCACTGCATTGGCGCAACGGTCCATGCGTCCTGCCCACTGGGCGGCCATTCCCAGCATCCAGCGGTGGAAGCCGTTTATCCAGAAGGCTTTTTTCGAGATGCGCTGCGCCAGCGGAGTGACGCGGTCCACCCCGTCCCATTGGGGCAGTGTATCCATATAAGTAAGGAAAGGGTGATAGTCTTCCAAGCGTTCCGAATGGAGCAGGCGGCTCACATCCTTATCCCAGCAATTGATGCGATGACGGTGCGCTTCCAGGCACAAGGTGTTCAAGGTACGCTGAGTCACTATCTTATAAGGTGTGTCCGTCCCTTGCCCCTTCGCGCAATATTCGGGTTGTTCCGTCAACACGTTGAAACGGAACTCATAGTGTTTCCACAAGTAGTTCTCCAGACGGTCTTGCACCTCCCGGTTATCCGCAGCCTGTTCTTTTTCCCTTTTATCCGAAGAAGGGTCCGCCTGTTTCGCCGTTGCAGTTTCACCGTTCCATAACTTGCACCATTCCATCACCTTCCGAATCATTTCTTTCATCATGATTTTATTGTTTTTTTAGTTGTTGTTTCCACAAAGATAGCACATTGAAAAGCCTTTGTCAAGGGATTTCCGGCGTTTCGGGATGAAAAGTGACTAAGCGTAAACATCCTTATGTAAAAGGGTTTTCATCAGGACAAGTTCGTGTTCTCCTCTTGACAAGTACAGTGTTTCACTTAAGTGATGAAGTTTCATCACCCAAGTGGTACAAGCTCATCACTAGGGTGATAAGGTTTCATCACTTTAGTGAAACGATAAACTTATCAGGAAGCAACTGGATGCATAACAAGGAAGATAAAGGATATGCTCCAAGAAAAGACAGCTAAGTATTTTTTAAAATACAGGCATGACGGACACACCTCTCATCTAACAGGTAGGAACAAAAATATGGGCTGGAAGTAACTGACAGGAAACTGAAGGTTCTCCTATCAGGATACTTCCCTATTTTACAAGCAGTTATACCGGATGAATGAACTGAAGAAGCACTCCGGTTTTCATGTATTGAAGCCCCTTTTCCATCATTACAGCTGGTTCACCGCTGTCAAATACTTATCCATCGTTGTAGCCTTCTTTATCGCTTTCTTTATCTTCCGGTCCGCATCGGGCAGCAGGTATTCCCAATAAGGCTTCATTTTACTCAGCAATTGCGCCTCTCCCTGTAAATGGGCTTCATAATATTGAAGAAGGCGTGCGTGAAGCGCCTTCACCTTTTCATACAGCTCATCGGGGGAAAAAACGGTTCCGTTTGCATATTCCCAAGCCAAAGCAGGATTGGCCAGCAACCCGCGTCCCAGCATGACGCCCTCCAGGCGGGGAAACTCCTCGTCCACCTTCCGGATATCTTCCACCGTCAGCAAGTCACCGTTATACACCAACGGATGGGCGCACTCCTCATAGAAAGCGGTGAACGCAGCCAAGTCCACCTCTCCCTTGTACTGTTGCTTCCCGATACGAGGATGCAGAACGATCCGCCGCAAGGGGGCAGCGTTCAACAAAGGCAACAACGGCCGCCATTCATCCGCACACTCCCATCCCAATCTCATCTTGACGGAGAAACCCAGTTCCGGATAGTGCACCAGCTCTTTCAATAAAGCTTCCACCTCGGCCGGATACGGCAAAATGCCCGAACCCTTATGTTTCCCTGTCATCAGGGGAAAAGGACAACCCATATTGATATCCGCTTCCTTGTACCCTTTCTCTATAAACAAACCGGCCAGCCGTTCCAGTTCGGCAGGAGTGGAAGCGATAAGCTGGGGAATCAGCCGGGACACAGTATTGTTTTCAGAAGCGATCTCCCGTACATCCTTGTTACGGAACTCTCCTTTCTCCATCCGCACAAAGGGGGTATAATAAGCATCTATCCCACCAAAAAACTTCCTGATGAAGATTTCTCCAGGGGGGCTTCCGTAAAACCTTGCAAAGGGGCAGCGTACAGTTTCATTTGTTTCTTTTTTAAGTTTATCTGCAAAGTAACACATTTTTCTTATACCTTTGCCTTATGGAAAAGTATATTTATGAACTGAAGATGAAGGTACGCGATTATGAATGCGACCTGCAGGGTATTGTGAACAATGCCAACTATCAACATTATCTGGAACATACGCGCCATGAGTTTCTCACATCGGTGGGCATCAGTTTCGCACGCTTGCACGAAGAAGGAGTGGACCCGGTAGTGGCGAGGCTCACCATGGCGTTCAAAACTCCGCTGCGCAGCGGTGACGAATTCGTGTCCAAGCTCTATCTGAAAAAAGAAGGTATTAAATATGTGTTCTATCAGGACATTTTCCGTCTGCCCGACATGAAAGTGACTGTCAAGGCCACTGTAGAATCAGTATGCGTGGTAAACGGCAGATTAGGGGACAGCGCTCTATTTGACGAGACTTTCGCCCCCTATCTGAGCGAATGACACAAGACGAACAAATTTGCAGCCTGGCCCTGACCCGGATACCGGGATTGGGACCGACAGGCGCATTCAGACTGGTGAGCAGTCTGGGAAGCGCCACCCGTGTTTTCGAACACCGCAAAGAGCTGTCACAACTGGTCCCCGGAGTAAGCGAAAAGATCATTACTGCGTTGAATAACTCCGAAGCTTTCCGGCGTGCAGAGCAGGAACTAACTTTCTGTGAGAAAAATCATATCCGCTGCCTCACCTTAAATGATGAAGGTTATCCCGGCCGTTTGCGTGAATGTGATGATGCTCCGCTAGCTTTATTTTACCGGGGAAATGCCGATCTGAATGCACTGCATGTCATCAATATGGTAGGAACCCGTCATGCCACCCCCTACGGACAGGATATCTGCACCCGCTTCCTTGCCGACTTGTCGGTGTTGTGCCCAAACGCCTTGATAGTGAGCGGGCTGGCTTATGGCATTGATATCCATGCGCATCGCGCCGCCCTGCAGAATCATTTCAAGACCATAGGCGTGCTGGCCCACGGACTGGACCGTATTTATCCTGCCGAACATCGGAAGACAGCCGTCAGCATGTTGGAACAGGGAGGTTTGCTGACCGAATTTACAAGCGGAACCAATCCCGACAGGCAGAATTTCGTGAAACGAAACCGCATTGTGGCAGGTATGAGTGACGCCACCGTCGTTATCGAATCCGCCGCCAAAGGGGGAGCCCTCATCACCGCCGAACTGGCGGAAAGTTATCACCGGGACTGTTTTGCCTTTCCGGGACGATGCAACGACGAATATTCCATAGGCTGCAACAATCTGATAAGAAAAAACCAGGCAGTGCTTATCACATCGGCCGAAGATTTAGTGAAGGCCATGGGATGGGAAAGTAGCCCCAAAACCGAGAAAACAGTACAACGGGAATTGTTCCCTGATTTAAGCGAGGAAGAGGAACGAATAGTAAAACGACTCGGCAAAATGCCGGAAGGATTACAAATCAACACATTGGTGATAGACACCAACATACCTGTAAACCGAATGAGTGCATTACTGTTTGAATTAGAAATGAAAGGGGTGATACGAGCACTGGCAGGAGGAGTGTACCGGTTAATAATGTAACCATGTATCAAGATACTCACATACCCATTGACATACGGTAGCTGTACCGTGAACGGGTACATGAGTATATTGATGCATGGTTATTGCACTCCTAGTTCGGCAAAGCCCATCGGTCCGTCATTTTCCACCATCCGCACTGCTTTCAACAGCACATATCTGGCTGTTACCGGACTGAAGTAGACCGATTGGAGAATCGGATTGTTCTTGATGTTCGAGAATTCCCCGCTGCTCACCACCTGGTTCACCGCACCGGCTTCCGTGCCGACTGAAATCTCATAGGCAGCTATCAGTCCTTTGTTATACTCGCTCTGGTCGGGTAAATAATGGAAAGAAGAAACAGTCTGTTCCGTACCTAAATCCACCAGAAGCGTATTGCCATCCACAAAGCAAGTAGTGGCGGCATCTTTATCCGCACATTTTCCGGCTTCCGCTTCATCTACCTTCGGCAATGTAAACGGATATGTTTTCAGTTCCTCCGCTTTTGCTGTAAACACATCAAGGGTTTCTCCTGCATAATAAGCCTCTATATTATTGATACACAGGCAGGCGCGTGATTTCTCAAAGTTCACGCGAAGTTTGTCCGTAGTGACAGTCTCAAAACGAAGCAAACGTTTATAACCGATTGTAGTAGTCTCTTCATTCAGTTTCACAGGCAGCCACTCCCCTTCCTTATTATATTCCACCACAAAGGACTGTACACGCTGTCCCAACGGAATGTATTCCTGCAACAGCATACGGTTTACCTTCTGCGGGGCCGGCCATTCAAACTCGATAACAGCCGATGTGACGCTATCCTCCGTAGCCCAATATGTATCATACTCTCCATCCGTCACCGCCTTTGCCGTATATTTTCCACCCCGTTCATTGGAAACTATCGGAAGAACACCTTTCAACAGATTGTTTGCCAACTGTTTCTGTACATTCTTATAAAAATCAACAGCATTCGCCGAATCTGTAGGGTGAATCAATCCATCCCGGTTTACGGGGAAATTAAGCAATAAAGTCGCATTATGCCCCACACTGCGGTAATAAAGGTCTGTCAATTGCTCCACCGTCTTCACCCGGTCGTCCTCCTCCGGATGATAAAACCAGCCCGGACGGATAGACACATCACACTCGGCAGCCGTCCACTGATTGCCGTCCGCATGACCGTATTGCAGTTCCCTATACTTAGGATATCCCGGATAAACCTCTCCGGCACGCAAGAAAGACCAGTTTGTCGCTCCGGCAAATCCATTCTCGTTACCTACCCAGCGGCATCCGGGACCGCCATCCGAGAATACAACAGCCTGCGGCTGAAACTTGTCAATCATTTCATAGGCACGCGCATAGTCATAGTAAGTCTTCCGGTCTATGGTACGGGAATCTTTTGCTCCGCCATACCAGCCATCACCGCCATTGGCCCCGTCAAACCAGATTTCAAACACCGGGCCATAATTGGTCAGCAACTCGTACAACTGTCGATAGAAATAATCCACATATTCCGGAGTTCCATAATTGGCCTGATGCCTGTCCCACGGTGAGAGATAGACAGCGAATTTTATACCATACTTCTTGCAAGCTTCCGAAAGATCACGCACTATATCCCCTTTTCCGTCTTTATAAGGCGTGTTACGGATACAGTATTCGGTCAGCCCCGTAGGCCACAGGCAAAATCCGTCATGATGTTTTGCCGTAAGGATAACTCCTTTCATCCCTGCCGCCACAAAGGTTTTCACCCATTGTTCGCAGTCCAGTTTGACAGGATTGAATGTAGCAGGATCGGAATCTCCATATCCCCATTCACGATCATTGAACGTGTTCAGTCCGAAATGTACGAAAGCGTATGTCTCCATTTTCTGCCAATCCACCTGTTTCTTTTCAGGAATGGGGAAAACAGGTTCAGGAGCATTCACAGCCGGAGCGCAGGCATTCAGTAATGCAACAGCAGCTCCCAAGCATAAAAGGTTTGCGTGTCTTTTCATTTAGATTGTCAATTAATTACATTGACACAAAGATAACATAAAATCCGATGGATGAAAACAAGAAGCTGAATATTTTAAAAGACAGGAAACTTGACAGGCAGGAAAAGAACAAAAGCGAAGGGCTTAAAAAAGGAAAAGGAGCAACGCCTTGCTCCAACCTTTGTTAACCTTAAATCTAATACTATGAAAAAAATCACATGACAAATGTACAACTTACACTCATTTTCTCCAAATATTTAGTTCAATTTCGCTTTTCATTTAGTATTATTTCACAAATACAACCGTTTTCGCACACAACATTACAATTAGATTGAAAAAACACGGATTAAAAAAGGGAATATGAAACATTGCCCTATCCATATGATAAGACCGTTCATTTCTGTCCATTGGAAAGTAAAAAGCAAAAAGAAAGTATTCCTCTGATTATTCACTCCAAATAAAAGTAAGCTTCCCTGCCCTTCTCATTATCCGGCTGCCCAAACTTGCAAATTCTGTCCAATCGCTTCACTAACCCTTTCACGTCCGAAAATAGAACATTTAATACGTTTTTTTTCAGATTTTATCACCTATATTTGCTCCACACATAATGGTAATCCATGGAAAAACGCACTACTATATTCAGCATATTTGTGTTTTTGTGCCTACTGACCAATAGCACTTATGCCCGGACGACAGAGTACGAAAATCCAAGAGATACCATATTGGACATGATGCTCTATTTTGACCTGAAGGCCCGACAGGCGGACAAGGATTACCAAGGAAACGGTAAAACGCTGGCAACATTGGATTCCCTGCTTGCCCATCCTGCCCGCAGCAGACATCTTTATTCCATTATTCTGGTTTCACCGGATTCATATAACGGAAAAAAAGAACCGGACATAGCGCCGGGCCTAAAAAGAAGCGAGGAAGTAAAAGCGTTCTTATGTCGGAAATATCCGCAAGTCAATGCCGCCCAAATCTGTATCCGTACAGGAGAAGAATACGGGGATGCCTTACGGAAACTGATAACGGACGACAGGCTGGTCCCCGACCGGGAGGATGTATTGGCATTGATAGATTATCACCATGACAATCCTGTAAAAATGCAAGATTTCTTGCAACATCTGGATGCCGGCATACCTTATCAATATATTTCCAACCGGCTGCTACCGGAGCTCAGACGGACAAAAATAAGAGTCTGCCTGTCTTATCCGGAAGAAAAGGAAGGAAAAACTCCTCCACGGAACAGGCGGCCATGATAGAAGAAACTGAATTCATTCCGATTGACAGGGAAACGACCATTGCGCCAATGGCGGTGCAAGCACTCCCACAAAAGGAAAGGAGACAAGTAATAACAGAAACAGAAAAAACAGTAACAAAGGCAGAAAAGGAAAAAGAGACAAAAGCAAAACGGGGAAAAAAGCCCAAAGAAAAGGCAGCAAGAAGAGACAAGACAGCCGGCAACACAGTGCTTGCACTGAAAAATAATTTATTGTACGACCTGGCACTGGCGCCTAATATAGAAATAGAAATTCCTGTAGGAAAGCGGTGGTCAGTGAACCTGGAATATAAAAGCCCCTGGTGGTCCAACAGTAGCAAAGAAATCTGCTACCAGCTGATTTCGGGAGGAATAGAAAGCCGCTACTGGCTGGGCAACCGTGAACTGCATCACCGGTTGAACGGACATTTCTTTGGATTGTATGCCGAAGGAGGTATCTACGACTTTCAGTTTAAAGGAGACGGCTACCAAGGTAAATATTACGGTGCGGCAGGATTCACTTATGGATATTCCACTTCAGTGTCACGGCATCTGGCATTGGAATTCAGCCTGGGCATAGGCTACCTGACCACGGAATATCAAAAGTACACTCCCTATGAAGGGTCACTAGTTTGGATGAGTAGCGGGAATTACACCTTTATAGGCCCTACGAAAGCAAAAATTTCGTTGGTATGGGTGATAACAAAGAAGAGAGGAAGAAAATGAAAAAGACAAGGTACGTAGCTCTTGTACTTTTATCTTCACTATTGACTTTAGTGGGATGCAGCCGACGCGAGATTCTGGACGATTATCCCGTAACAGGAATAAATATCCGTTTGGATTGGGAAGGAGTAACCGGCCGTCTGCCGGAAGGAATCCGGGTTATTTTCTATCCCAAGGACGCCCAAGGAAGAAAGATTGATACTTACTTGCCGGCAAAAGGCGGAGAAATGAAAGTGCCCCCGGGGCATTACTTGGCAGTGATTTACAATTATGACACCGAAGTAGTGCAAGTAAAAGGCGAAGACAGTTACGAAACGATAATGGCGTGTACAGGAAACTGCACGGGATTGGGCAACAGCGAAACAGAAAACATGGTATGGGGACCGGATAATTTTTATGTGGCAACCCTGGACGATGTAGAGATAGGAAAAGGAGAAGAGTTACCGACACTAGAGGTAAGACCAAAATCTGTGGTAACCACTTACATCTTTTCAATAAAGACAGAGGGGCTGAAAAATGTCTCATCGATCATTGGCAGTGTTTCCGGAATGGCTGAATGTTACCATTTAGGTAAAGGAGCCGGCTTATGCCGCTTCGCTCCCATTTATTGTGAAACCGGTAAAGGGAATGGGGTTATAAAAGGGAGTTTCACCTGTTTCGGACATCCCGAACTGACGCAGGCAAGAGCTGATATCACTCAGTTTCTGAATCTGATCATAGTAAGGGTGGATGGTTCCAGACAAGAAGCGAAAGTGGAAATAACGGAAGCGGTAAAACCTCCTGAAGACGAGCCGGGAGAAGGTGATGAAAAACCTCAAGAGTCCGAGATAGAGATTGAGCTTCCAGATGACGAGAAAATTGTAGTGGATGATGTAGAGGTTCCTCCAGATGAAAGTGGCGGTGGATTTGATGGGAGCGTTAGTGACTGGGACGATGAAACGAATGTGGAATTACCGGTTGGTTAAGATATAAAATAAAGAGTCATAGAATTATTAACTTAAAACACACAGAATATGAAGAAGATTTTATTTGCAGCTTTAGCTGCACTGGCAATCACAAGTTGCTCACAGAATGAAATTGATGGTATTGACAATGGAACTCCAAAAAGTAAAAATGAAATAGGAGTAAACACAATTGTCAAAAAGAGTTCAAGAGCCGCTGTTACAAGCAATAGCAGTTTCACGTCGTTTAAATTACATGCCTATATAGTTAAAAGCAATGATATTGCAACTTCAGGATGGGGTAATGCTTATATGGATGGTATAGAATATAAAGGAGGTCAAGGTAGCTGGGCAACAACAA
>ENA-OQCU01000090-OQCU01000090.1-human-gut-metagenome-genome-assembly--contig:-NODE-90-length-48079-cov-6.856085_pt1 | contig 48079 bp, 41 predicted proteins | sample MGYA00242504_ERZ504590 | MGnify/ENA primary metagenome ERZ504590 (study PRJEB26092, sample SAMD00036318) | human gut metagenome | host: Homo sapiens | study: EMG produced TPA metagenomics assembly of... | reverse complement strand
TCGAGGCCTACCTCGTGTACTATCGGGACGGGCGCATCAAGAAGTCCCTCGAGTGGCTGAGCCCGATGGAGTACCGCAGGAAGCTTGGATACGCCTAGGCGCGGTCCAAGAAATCGTCCGCACCCCCCTCCATGCTGCTGCCCGTGCTCTACCTTCTGGGCAGCGAGGTGCCGGTGGCCGATGTGTACCACGCCATCTCGACCGGCTACGGCGGCCTGCTCGCCTGTCTGGGCTCAAGCGTTCACCAGGCTCCGGTGCTGCTGACCGAGCACGGCATTTATACCCGCGAGCGCGAGGAAGAGATCATTCGCGCCGACTGGGTGGTGCCTTCGTTTAAGGACCGCTGGATTCGCTTTTTCTACCTGCTTTCGGAGGAGATCTACCGCCGCGCCTTCCGCGTGACGAGCTTGTTCCATAACGCCCGCAAGACGCAGATCGATATGGGCTGCGATGCGGACAAATGTCTGGTCATCCCCAACGGCATCCAGTTCGACCGCTTTAAGGACATTCCCTTAAAGCCCGATGACGGCTGGGTGGACATTGGCGCGGTGGTGCGCCTGGCGCCCATCAAGGACGTTAAGACCATGATCTATGCCTTCTTTGAGCTGCACGAGCGCCTGCCCAAGGTGCGCCTGCACATTATGGGCGGCGTGGACGACGAGGAGTACGGCGCCGAGTGCCACGCGCTGGTCGATACCCTGGGCGTGAGCGACCTGATCTTTACCGGCCGCGTCAACGTGGTCGAGTACATGGAAAAGCTCGACTTTACCATTTTGACGAGCATCTCCGAAGGTCAGCCGCTCAGCGTGCTGGAGTCGCTTGCCGCGTGTCGTCCCTGCGTGACGACCGAGGTGGGCTGCTGCCGTGAGTTGCTCGAAGGCGCTCCGGGCGATGACTTTGGCGTGGCAGGTTTTTTGACGCCGCCTATGTATCGCAAGGGCTTGGCCGATGCCATGGAGCGCATGTGCAAAAGCCGCGCCCGTCGTATCGAGATGGGGGAGCGCGGCCAGCGCCGTGTTGCCACGTACTTTTTGCACGAGCAGATGCTCGCCAACTATCGCGCGCTGTACGACGAGACGGCGCGTGCGTTTGACCTGCCCAGAGAGGGGGAGTAGCCGGTGGCCGGAATCGGTTTTGAGCTCAAACGCCTGTTTAGGCGCAAGGGTCTGTTTGCCACGATGCGCGCCTATGGCTACGCCGGCATTGTGTGCACGGGCCCCATGCTGCTGGGTGTGCTGCTCCAGGTGGGTATCTTGGTGCTGTGCGGTCTGTGGGGCGTGGGGCGCGCGAACCAGGACCTGCTGGTGTGCATGGTGACCTATACGCTGCTGGCGTCGCTCACGCTCACGAGCTTTTTCTCCATGCCGGTCACGCGCTTTTTGGCCGACATGCTTTTTGCCGAGCGCGAGGATGAGATCCTGCCTTCGTTTTGGGGATCTAATGCCATCATGCTCGTTGCGGGCACGGTGCTCTACGGCGTCTTTTTGCTGTTCTCGGGCGCCACGCTGCTGCAGGGGCTGCTGTGCCTGTGGCTGTTCAACATTATGATCGTCAACTGGAACGGCATGAGCTATCTCACGGCCATCAAAGATTACCGCGGTATCCTGTGCAGCTTTGCGGCTGCCATTGGCGTGGCGTGCCTGTGCGCCCTGGCAGCGCTGGCGCTGGGACTACCGCCGGTCGAGGGCCTGTTGGCGTCAATCGCCCTAGGCTACGGCGTCATGCTCGCCTGGGATGTGGTACTGCTGTACCGGTATTTTCCACGGAGTGACCGGAGTCCCTGGCGTTTTTTGCGCTGGCTCGACCAATTTATGCCGCTTGCGCTTACGGGGCTGTTTACCAACTTGGGGCTTTTCGCACACCTGGTTATTATCTGGGCGGGCCCTATTGGCGTGCAGATCAAAGGCCTGTTTTACGGGGCTCCTTACCATGACGTGCCGGCACTCATTGCGTTTTTGACCACACTCGTCACGACCGTCAACTTTGTGGTGTCGGTCGAGGTCAATTTCTATCCGCGCTACCGTGACTACTACAGTCTGTTTAACGACGGCGGCGTGGTGGGCGATATTGTGGTGGCAGAGGAGGAGATGCTCTCCACGCTCAACAGCGAACTGCGCTTTTGCGCACTCAAGCAGCTGTTTGTGACGGCGGCGGTCATTTCGCTCGAGACCACAGTGCTCTCGGCCCTGCCGCTGGGCTTTAACAATCTGATGCACGGGTATTTTCGCACATTATGCGTAGGCTACGGCCTGTATGCCGTGGGCAATACAATCCTGCTGATCTTGCTGTACTTTACCGACTACAAGGGAGCCGTTCTGGCCTCGGGCCTGTTTGCCGGTGTGGCAGGGCTGGCGACCGCCGTGTCGTTGCTTTTGCCGCAGCAGTTTTACGGCTTTGGCTTTTTGTTGGGTGCGGTGGTGTTTTTTATCGTGGCCCTGCTGCGGCTCGATACCTATACCACCAACTTGCCGTATCGTATCCTGAGCCAGCAGCCCATTGTGGCTACTGACAAGACGGGCTGGTTTACCGAACTTGGCCGGGTGCTCGACCGTGTTGAGCAACGCTACGAGGACAAGCGCGTGGGCGGTGGGCCGCGCAGTGCGTTTGAACGTATGGTGGTTCGCCTGTACCAAAAACATTGGGGAGGTTCTGATGATCGATAAGTTGATGTCTCGCCGCTGTCTGATCGAGGCGGCTGCCGGCGCGCTGCTGCTTTCGGGCTGCTCATCTCAGGACGAATCCTCGACAAATAATGTAAAAAAGCAGGACAAGATTAAAAAGGCCGAGGCCTCCGACCAGTCCAAGCATCTGCGCGATAAGGACGAGCTGTACGAGGTCTACGACGACTCGGACATTGTGACCATGTACCTGACGGTCTCGCGCGGCAACAGCTCCGAGAACACCGACCACAGCTGGGCCGAGATCAACACGTACTCGGTGTATGACTATGCCGACATGGGCGTGACGCGCTATCAGGTTATGGGCCTGCTGCAGCCGGGCGACGAAGACGGCCCGGTGGCCGGCGAGGTTGGCTATGGCGAGGAAGCGCCCAATGCCACCGTGCAGGTGCGCGGCCAGACGTCGAGCTCCTACACGCAAAAGAATTACAAGGTGGAGCTCAAAAAAGGCAAGGGCACCTGGCGCCAACAGCGCGCGATTGCGCTCAACAAGCACATGGGCGAGGGTATGCGTTTTCGCAACAAGATGGCCTACGACCTTATCCGCGGGATTCCCCAGATGATGGGCCTGCGCACGCAGTTTGTGCATCTGTGGGTGTGCGACCAGACCGAAAAGTCCAACGATACCTTTGAGGACTACGGCCTGTTTACGCAGGTGGAGCAGCTCAACAAGACGGCGCTTAAGGCACATGGCCTGGATAAGAGCGGGCACCTGTACAAGGTGAACAGCTTTGATTTCCATCGCTACGAGGACACCATTAAGCTTGCCGACGATCCCGACTACAACCAGGCAAGCTTTGAGGGCATGCTCGAGATTAAAGGCGATACGGACCACACCAAGCTCATCGCGATGCTCGATGCGCTCAACGACGAATCGCAAAAGATCGATGACGTGCTCGACACCTACTTTGATACCGAGAACCTGGTCTATTGGCTGGCGTTTCAGATTCTGACGGGCAACTGCGATACGCAGAACCGCAACTGCTATCTGTACAGCCCGCTCAACTCAAATACCTGGTACTTTTTAGATTGGGATAACGACGGCATGCTGCGTAAGCTTGAGCTGAGTCTGAAGGGGTTCTCGGACTATGCGAGCTGGGAGCGCGGCGTAAGCAACTACTGGGGCAACGTGCTATTCAATCGTGCACTGCGTAGCAAATCGTTCCGCAGCGAGCTCGACCGCGCCGTAAAGGACCTGCGCTCGTATATGACCGAGGCTCGCCTGGCCAAGATGATTAGACATTATCGCGAGGTTACCGAATCGCTGGTCTTTGCTTCGCCCGATATCGACAACCTGCCAGTCACCAAGGACCAATACGAGCAGATTGCCACGGCGATTCCCTCCGAGATGGAGGAGAACTTTAAGAGCTACTGCGAGAGCTATAAAAAGCCCATGCCGTTCTACATTGGCGTGCCGCAGATCGATAACGGTAAGCTGCGCATTAACTGGGATGCGTCTTACGACTTTAGGGCGCGTGACATTCGCTATACCGTGGAGCTGGCGCGCGACTATGCCATCAAGGACGTACTTTTTAAGGCCGAGGATGTGCTGCTTCCCGAGGTGACCTGCGATGCGCCCGATACCGGCCAGTATTTTGCGCGCGTGCGCGCTACCAACTCCGATGGCTATACGCAGGATGCCTTTGACTACTATGTGACCGATGACGGCAAGCACTACGGCATGAAGTGTTTTTACGTGCAGGATGGCGGTAAGGTCGTGGAGGACACGTATGAGGAGGGCTAGCGCGCTGCTTGAGCGCTTGGCAGCTCCGCCTGTGCGTGCCACGCAGGAGCGTTACCGCCATGAGCTCAAATATCTTATTAACGAGGGCGAGCACGCCGCGCTTGCCTGCCGCATGGCGCCGGTTTTTAAACTGGACAAGCATGCGCGGGCGGGCGGCTATACCATTCGCAGCCTGTACTTTGACGACTATTGCAACTCGGCCTACGAGGAAAAAGACGCCGGCATTCTCATGCGCAAAAAGTATCGCGTGCGCATCTATAACGGCAGCGACAAGGTGATTAAGCTCGAGCGCAAAAAGAAGTATGGCAGCTGGATCTACAAGGAGGACGCGCCGCTCACGCGTGGCGAGTTTGAGCAGATTCTGGCCGGTGACTACGACTTTTTGCTGAGGAGCCCCTATCCGCTCTGTCGCGAGTTCTACATCGAGTGCATCTGTAATATGATGCGCCCGCGGACCATCGTGGACTACGAGCGCGAGCCGTGGGTGATGGACGAGGGCACCGTGCGCATCACATTTGATAGCAACGTGCGCGCGGCGGTGGGTAGCTTTGATATCTTTGACGCGACGCTGCCCGCGCTGCCCGTGCTGGAGCCCGGCAAGCTGGTGATGGAGGTTAAGTTTACCGAGTTTTGTCCGCAGCTGGTGCGCGATATGGTGCCGCCGGGTGCGGCCGAACTCACGGCGGTCTCCAAGTACTGCCTGTGTTACGAAAAGACCGCCTACCTGCGCGGATTTAATTACTGGGAATCGGATTTTGAGAACCGAGGGGATATTTAGACCATGAGCACCAGGGACTTTTTTAAGAACTCCGTCTTGGAGGCGTTCGGTCAGGTCGACCCTGCCAAGATTGGCCTGTCGCTGCTCGTGGCGCTCGCCATGGGCATCCTGATCTATTACGTGTACAAGCGCTTTTTACCGGCGTGGTGTATTCGCGCAGTTTTGCCGTGACGCTCGTGGGCATGTGCGTGCTCACCTGCATGGTCACGCTCGCGATCTCGACAAACGTGGTCATCTCGCTTGGTATGGTCGGTGCTCTGTCTATCGTCCGCTACCGTACGGCGGTCAAGGACCCGCTCGACCTGCTGTATCTGTTTTGGTCCATTACCACGGGCATTACGGCGGGAGCCGGTATGTATGCGCTCGTGGGGCTCACGGCGGTGGTGATCGTGGTGATGATTGCCGGCTTTGCGAGCCACCAGGACAAGGCGCGCGTGTACATGATGGTCATCCACTACACGGGTCAGACCACCGGCGACGATATCGTGCGTGCATTTGGGCGCACCAAGTTCAGCGTCAAGTCCAAGACGATGCGCGGCAACAAAGTCGAGATGGCCGTCGAGGTGTTCTCGGACGGCGTGGATATGCCCTATGCCGACGCCATCCGCGCACTCGATGGCGTGGAGGACCTCACGCTCATCCAGTACAACGGCGAGTACCACGGCTAATTTTGTTCCGGCGTTCTAACGAACGCCGGACCGCTCGACGCTGCTTGCGCTGGCGTGCGGGCGACCTGGATGGGCTTATTTGGTTCAGTTTTATGTAAGGGACGGTGTCGTGTGGACGTGCAACAGCTAGAAGAGGCCTGGGCTATAAGGGCTGGTGCGCGTGAGGCGCGTCTTGTTGCGGCCTCGCATGTGCCGGCGGCACTGTCGCTTCTGGGGATCGTGCGGCCCGGCGATCGCCTGGTGGCCTTTGCGGACGACTTTGCCGATGCGTTTGCCTGTGGCTTTGATGGCTGCGATGTTGCGCTGGTGGGGGAGCCCGCAGCTGCGGCGTTTGCTGCGGCGTCCGAGGGCTTTGATGCATCGTTTGATGCTGGCGCGCCGCATCTGTGGTGGTTCGTCAACTCCATCGGCGGGTTTGGCCTGCGTGTGCCCGACCTTCGTGCACTGGGTCGCGAGGCTCGTGAGGCCCATGCACTGCTTGTGGTTGATAACACTGTGGCGGGCGTCTTTGGGTGCGATCCGCTGCGCTTGGGTGCCGTGCTGTCGCTCGAGGCGCTCGATCGCGTGTGTGCCGGCGTGGCGCCGCGCAAACTCGTTGCCGCTTCGGTGGCGCGCTCGCAGCTCAAGCGCCATCGCGTGGATGCCGCCGCAGAGTGCGCACACGCGTTGCTTGCGGACTGCGGTGCGTCTGTGCTTGGCCTGTCTGCCGAGGAGACCGACGTGCTAGAACGCGGGCTGTCCTCGCTCGATGCTCGCATGCAGGCGCGCTTCGATCGCGCCCGTGCGCTGGCCGAGTATCTGGCTGCTAACGAGATGGTGTGTAACGTTCGCTATCCTGGGCTGGGTTCGCATCCCGATCATGCGGTTGCAACGGGAACCCTCGAGCACGGCTTTGGCCCGGCAGTTGAGTTTGACCTTATCGAGCGAAGTGCGGGTGAGCTGTTCGACACATTGCCGGGGGAGTTCCGCACGTCGCCCGCCGGCGGCGCAACGACACGCCTTTCGGCCCCACGCGGCAAGCAGGGGAGCACCATCCGCCTCTTCGCCGGCACCGACGACCCCCTGCAGGTGGCTGCCACTCTCGATAACGCCCTTCGCAAGTAGCTAATCGGGGTCTGTGTCACGAAAACGGCCTATTTACTACGTTTAAGCAATAGGGGTCGACCACACCCGCCTATTTTGAAAATTACCAAGCTGTTTACCAGCGGTTTTAATTTCATAATGTCCGGTATGGTCGAGGGTATTCAACTAAACGTAGTAGATGGGCCCGTTTTGTGGCGCGAGCCTCAACCCGAGGGCGCTGTGGGCTAAAAACCGCCTAAAAGGACTACTCCGCGTTGATGCTGGCGATGAGGTCGTTGGCCTTTGCGGCAATTACTTGGTTGATGCCGGCCTGCAGCTCCTCATAGACTGCTATGGCTCGCTCGCCGGCGAGGGTGAGCGTGGATCCGCGGGCGCCGTCGCGCTCGATGAGCTTGCAGCCCAGCTGGCCTTCGGCTTCGTTTACAATGCGCCAGGCCTTGGAATATGCCATGCCCATGCTCTTGGCGGCACGGTTGAGCGAGTGCTCGCGGGCGATGCCCTGCAGCAGCAAGACGCAGCCGTGGCCGAACACGCCCGGCAGATCCTTGTCGCACGCTTGAATGACCAACTTTGCCGTCGTCTTGTACTTCATACGCTCCACGTCTCCCCGCTAAAGTGTTTGCTGGGCAAACGCAAAGCCTGCGTCAAACCCTCGTGTGCTCTTCTTAAATCATGCATTGTAGCAGTCAAAGTGCGTTAAGATACTTTCCCAGTATTGGGCGCCCAAGGTTGGGCTGGGTCCTACGAGGCCTGCAGCCGACCGGTCGCATGGAAAAAGGAGAAACATGGCTACGTTCTTTCCCGGTGAGTCCCACACGTTTTCGGAGTATCTGCTGGTTCCTGGTTACTCGTCCTCGCAGTGCATCCCCAACAACGTCTCTCTTAAGACGCCGCTAACCCGCTTCAAGCGCGGTGAGAAGCCGGCAATCACCCTGAACATCCCCATGGTTTCCGCCATCATGCAGTCCGTCTCGGGCGTCGACATGGGCGTCGCGCTCGCTACCGAGGGTGGCCTGTCCTTCATTTACGGTTCTCAGACCCCCGAGTCCGAGGCTGCTATGGTTAAGGCCGTTAAGGATCACAAGGCTGGTTTCGTTCAGTCCGATTCCACGCTGACCCCCGACATGACCATGGAGCAGGTCATCGAGCTCAAGGAGAAGACCGGCCACTCCACCATGCCGGTCACCGACGATGGCACTCCCAAGGGCAAGCTCCTGGGCATCGTCACCAGCCGTGACTATCGCCCCAGCCGCGATGACCACCAGAAGAAGGTCTCCGAGTTCATGACCCCGCGCGAGCAGCTCATCGTGGGCGACAAGAACATCAGCCTCAAGGTTGCCAACGACGTCATCTGGGACAACAAGCTCAACGCTCTGCCCATTGTCGACGACAACGATCACCTCATGGGCATCGTCTTCCGCAAGGACTACGACAGCCACAAGACTAACCCCAACGAGCTGCTCGACGGCGATAAGCGCTACATGGTCGGCGCCGGCATCAACACCCGCGACTATGCCGAGCGCGTGCCGCTGCTTATCGAGGCCGGTGCCGACGTCCTGTGCATTGACTCTTCCGAGGGCTTCAGCGAGTGGCAGAAGCGCACCATCGAGTGGATCCGCGCTAACTACGGCGAGGACGTCAAGGTCGGTGCCGGTAACGTCGTCGACGCCGAGGGCTTCCGCTTTTTGGCCGACTGCGGTGCCGACTTCATCAAGGTCGGTATCGGCGGCGGCTCCATCTGCATTACCCGCGAGACCAAGGGTATCGGCCGTGGTCAGGCCACCGCGCTGATCGATGTCTGCCGCGCTCGCGACGAGTACTACGAGGAGACCGGCGTCTACGTGCCCGTGTGCTCCGACGGCGGTATCGTCTACGACTACCACATGACGCTCGCCCTTGCCATGGGCGCCGACTTTATGATGCTGGGCCGCTACTTCGCCCGCTTTGACGAGAGCCCGACCGAGCGCGTCAACGTCAATGGCCAGTACATGAAGGAGTACTGGGGCGAGGGTTCTGCGCGTGCCCGCAACTGGCAGCGCTACGACCTGGGCGGCGCCGCGAAGCTCAGCTTCGTCGAGGGCGTCGACTCCTACGTTCCCTACGCCGGCTCCCTCAAGGACGGCGTGGGCGGCACGCTCTACAAGGTCAAGTCCACGATGTGCAACTGCGGCGCCCTCTCGATCCCCGAGCTCCAGGAAAAGGCACGCCTGACCCTGGTCTCCTCGACCTCGATCGTCGAAGGCGGAGCCCACGACGTCGTAGTCAAGGACTCCCAACAGAGCGTAACGTATCGATAAGATAAGACCTGCACATAAAGGTTGAGCCTCAACCACGTTATTTAGATAAAGCGAGATGCCTGCAAGTCGCAGGCATCTCGCTTGTTGTATTTGCTATCATCAGTCGAGTTAACGATGTGGCGGGGCGTTCTTACCTTTGCTCGCTGCAAGTTCCGCACGAGCCGAAGAGCACTTAATGTGCTCTTCGTGCGAGCAGGACTGTCCGCAGCAGCGAGTAAAGGTAAGAACGCCCCGCCCCAACCCAGCTAACAAAGGAGCTGATATGTGCGATTGCACAGATCATAAGGATGAGATCCCTGCCTACGACGCGCAGGCCATTGAGTCCCGGTGGATGAAGGCCTGGGAAGACTCCGACCTCTTTGCCGTCGACACCGACGACAGTAAGCCCAAGAAGTACGTCCTCGAGATGTTCCCGTATCCGTCGGGCGACCTGCACATGGGCCACGCGCGCAACTACACCATCGGCGATGCCATGGCCCGTCAGGCCCGCATGCGCGGCTTTGACGTGCTGCACCCCATCGGCTTCGACGCCTTTGGCCTGCCCGCCGAGAACGCCGCCATCAAGCACAACACGCAGGCTGCCGCCTGGACGTATAAGAACATGGACCAGGCGCTCGCCACGATGAGGCGTATGGGCTTCTCCTACGATCTGGATCGTACCGTTAAGACCTGCAGCCCCGACTACTATCGCTGGGGTCAGTGGATCTTTGAAAAGATGTGGGAAAAGGGTCTGGTCTACCGCAAGAAGAACCCGGTCAACTGGTGCCCCACCTGCAAGACCGTTTTGGCCAACGAGCAGGTAACCGAGGGCAAGTGCTGGCGTTGCGGCACCGAGCCCGAGAAGCGTGACCTCGAGCAGTGGTACTACAAGATCACCGACTACTCCCAGGAGCTGCTCGATGACCTGGAGAAGCTCCCCGGCTGGCCCGAGCGCGTCAAGCAGATGCAGGCCAACTGGATCGGCCGCTCCGAGGGCGCCGAGGTTGACTTTACCCTGTGCGACGCCGATGGCGAGCCCATCGAGGGCGACGAGGGTAAGATCACCGTCTTCACCACGCGCGCCGACACGCTCTTTGGCGTTTCCTTCTTTGTCCTGGCTCCCGAGTACGCGCGCCTGCACGAGCTCGTCGAGGGCACTCAGTACGAGGAGGCCGTCACCAAGATCGTCGAGGACTCCAAGCATATCTCTGCCGTCGAGCGCGCCCAGGGTACCCTCGAGAAGCACGGCGCCTTTACGGGCCGCTACGTGGTAAACCCCGTCAACGGCGAGAAGATCCCCGTGTGGGTTGCCGACTATGTCGTTGCCGACTACGGCACCGGTGCCGTCATGGCCGTTCCCTGCGGCGACCAGCGCGACTTTGAGTTCGCCCGCAAGTACGACCTGCCGATCGTGCCGATCATCCTGGACGATGAGGATCGCGCTGCCGTCGAGGCTAGCGGCGAGACCATCGACACCTTCCATGCCGAGACCGTCGACTGGGATTGCGCCCACGCTGCCGAGGGCACGCTGGTCCAGTCGGGCAAGTACACCGGCATGCGCGGCGGCAAGCACTCTGAGGGCGAGGCTGCCATCGTGGCCGACCTCGAGGCCATGGGCTGCGGCCGTCGCAAGGTCGAGTTCCGTCTGCGCGACTGGCTCATCAGCCGTCAGCGTTATTGGGGCAACCCCATCCCGGCCATCCACTGCGAGCGCTGCGGCATCGTGCCCGTGCCCGAGGACCAGCTGCCGGTGACGCTGCCCGAGAACCTGGACCTGGGTGCCGGCGAGACCCTCGCCGAGTGCAAGGAGTTCTACGAGACCACCTGCCCGGTCTGCGGTCGCCCGGCCAAGCGCGAGACCGATACCATGGACACCTTCACCTGCTCCAGCTGGTATTACCTGCGCTATACCGACCCGCACAACACCGAGCTGCCCTTCTCCCGTGAGGCCGCCGATCGTTGGATGCCCGTCGATAACTACATCGGCGGCATCGAGCACGCCATTTTGCACCTGCTCTACAGTCGCTTCTTTACCAAGGCGCTGCGCGACCTGGGCCTGCTGAGCGTTGACGAACCCTTTACCAACCTGCTGTGCCAGGGCATGGTCAAGGACGAGAACGGCGACACCATGTCCAAGTCCAAGGGCAACGTCGTGCCCCCGAGTTCAGTCATTGAGCCCTACGGTGCCGACACCATGCGTCTGGCGATCCTGTTTATCGCCCCGCCCGAGAAGGACTTCGACTGGGATCCCAAGGCCGTCGAGGGCGCTAACCGCTTCATTAAGCGCGCCTGGCGTATCGTGTGGCAGCTCGTCCAGTCCGGCGACGCCAACGTGGCCTTTGACAAGTCCGCGCTCGACGAGGTCGCGATGAAGCTCTATCGCGAGCGTCACCGCACCATTGCCAAGTGCACCGAGGACTTTGACCGCGGCCAGTTCAACACCGCGATCTCGGCCGTCATGGAACTCGTCAATGCCGCGAGCGCCTACCTCAACGCTACTGAGGGCGCTTCCCGTGACAAGGCCCTGTGCTACGGCGTGGCCAAGGATATCGTGAGCGTCCTTGCCCCCATCTGCCGTTCTGGGCCGATGAGCTGTGGCATGAGGCGCTCGGCTGTGAGGGCAACGCCTACACCGCCGCCTGGCCCGAGTTTGACCTGGCCGAGTCCATCGAGGACACGGTGCAGATCGTCGTACAGGTGCTCGGCAAGGTCCGTGGCCGCATCGACGTCGCCCGCGACGCCTCCAACGAGGAGATGCAGGCTGCCGCCGAGGCCGCCGTTGCCAAGTGGCTTGAGGGCAAGACGGTCGTCAAGGCCATCTGCGTGCCCGGCAAGCTGGTTAACCTGGTGGTCAAGTAAGCGCTGCGCGTATAGCTGACATCTAAAAGCGAGGGGCGATTCCGTAGGGAGTCGCCCCTCTTTTTGGTTAAGGACACTTGCGACAACACCCAATTATCCATTTCTTGTGGAGAACCTGTGCTCACGCTGACCTGCGGGTTTGTGTTGTGGTTGCACGTTTGTGCAGGTATTGGTATAGTTTGCTTGCAAATGAAGTTGTAATTGAAAGAAGTGGGGTTTCGGCCCCGCTTCTTTTTTGTATGGATGGAGGTGCCGCAATGGTCAAGACCAAGACCGAGCAGGCGATCATCGACGCGCTCGAAGCCGTCGCTCCCCAGCACGATGTCGACATCGTCGACGTCGAGCTCGTGGGTGCCACCAAGGCCCCCTGCGTGCGCGTGCGTATCGAGGGTGCCGAGGGTCAGAGCCTGTCGCTCAACGACGTCACGGCCAATACCAAGTGGGTCGACGACGCGATTGAGGAGCTCGACCCCATCTCTTCGAGCTATACGCTCGAGGTATCGAGCCCGGGCATGGCGCGCCCGCTGCGCCGTCCGCGCGACTTTGCCCGCTTTGTGGGCGAGGACTGCGAGCTCACCTCCACCGCCACCGAGGGCCGTCGCAAGTACGCCGGCAAGATTGCCGCCGCCACCGAGACGAACGTGACCCTCGAGCTCGAGGACGGCGAGTCCGTTACCCTCGATTTCTCTGATGTTAAAAAGTGTAAGTTGAAGCCCACCTACGACTTCAAGCCCGCGAAGGAAGGAAAGTAAGATGGCAGCATCCGACATGATGTCCGCCCTGATGGAGCTTTGCCAGGAGAAGCACATCGACCAGCTCTACCTGATCGACCGCCTTGAGCAGTCGCTCGCCAAGAGCTATGCCGAGATCCTGCATCTTGAGTGGGGCGCAAAGGTGACCATCGACCGCACCACCGGCAAGATCTACGTCTACCGCCTGGAGCCGATCGACGATTCCATGGACGAGGAGGGCAACTTCACCGAGTTCGAGGAGATCGACGTCACCCCCAAGAACACGAGCCGCATCGCTGCCCAGCATGCCAAGGCCGAGATCAACGCCATCGTGCGCAACTCCGCCCGCGAGCAGATCTACGAGGAGTTCTCCGGCCGTATCGGTGACCTCATCAGCGGTACCGTGCTGCAGTCCACCCCCGACTTCACGATCGTCAAGATTCGCGAGGGCGTCGAGGCCGAGCTTCCGCACTTCGATCAGCGCCGTTACGAGAACGAGCGCAACGAGCGTCCGATGGGCGAGCGCTACCTGCACAATCAGCACATCAAGGCCGTGATCATCGATGTTCGCGACCCCAACTCCAACCTGCAGCCGGTTCGCGGCGAGCACAGCCGTCCGCCGATTGTCATCTCCCGTACCCACCCCGAGCTCATGCGTCGTCTGTTTGAGCAGGAGGTGCCCGAGATCTATGAAGGCACCGTCCAGATCAAGTCGATCGCCCGCGAGCCTGGCCAGCGCTCCAAGGTCGCCGTCCACTCGCTCGACGATCGCCTGGATCCCGTTGGCGCCTGCGTCGGCCCCAAGGGCAGCCGTGTTCGCGCTGTCGTGGGCGAGCTCCGCGGCGAGCGCGTCGACGTCATCCTGTGGGATGCCGATCCTGCCGTCTACGTTGCCAACGCCCTGTCGCCCGCTAAGGTCACCCGCGTCCTTATCGACGAGGAGAAGGCCTACGCCGGCGTCATCGTTCCCGACGACCAGCTGTCCCTCGCCATCGGCAAGGAGGGCCAGAACGCCCGCCTCGCCGCGCGCCTGACCGGCTGGCACATCGACATCAAGTCCGAGACCCTTGCCGCCGACATCCTCAAGAACGTTCCCGTTCACGAGGAGCCCGCCGCCGACCTGATCGGTGACGAGGAGGACGAGGACGTCCGTCGCTGCGAGTTCGTGTCCGAGGACGGCATCCAGTGCCGCAACCAGGCCCGTCCCGGCTCCCGTTTCTGCGGTGTCCACGACACCGACGCCTTCGATGATGCGGAGGACCTGATCTAGCGCGCGGTCGCGCCGGGCAGGTCCCGGCGCATCTCCCACGCTCGTTCAGTCTCTAGGCACCCAAGGTGCCAGAAAGGGTAGGTGAAGTCATATGGCAAAAGTCCGTGTGTCCACCCTGGCCAAAGAGTTCGGCATGACCTCCAAGGAACTGATGGGTCATCTCGCCGAAATGAAGATTCCCGCTAAGTCCGCCTCCTCCGCCCTGGAGGACGCCTATGTCGCCATGGTCCGCAAGCAGCTCGCCTCGGTGATCGAGGCCCGCGCCCAGGAAGTCGAGGCCGCCAAGCAGGCCGAGGAGCAGGCTGCCGCTGCCGAGGAGGCAGCACGCGCTGCCGAGGCCGAGCGCGAGCGCATCGCCGCCGAGAAGGCACGCGAGGAGGAGCGCCGCCAGTTCGCCGCCGCCCAGGCTGCCGAGGAGGCCGCCCGCGCCGAGGCCGAGGCCAAGAAGAAGGCCGAGCAGGAGCGTCTTGCTCGCGAGAAGGAGGAGGCTGCCCGCGAGGCCCAGCGTCGCGCCGTTCCCGCTTCCGACTCCGGTTCGCGCTTCCGTTCGCTGCTCGACCAGATCGCCGCACAGGAGACCGTGCTCAAGGAGAAGAAGGACGCCGAGCAGAAGGCCAAGGCCGAGCGCGCTGCCGAGCGCGGCAACCGTCGTGGCGGCAACAACGACCGTCGCGGTGGCCGTCGTAACGATCGCAACGCCTCCGACAACAACTCCGAGCGCAACGCCTCCGAGAGCCGTCCCCACAGCCATCGCACCAATGCCATCAACAACGTCGCTGCCGGCATGGACTTCCCCAACCCCGACAAGCAGGGCAAGGGCAAGAAGCGCAAGGGCGGTCACAACAACGAAGAGGACCACTACAGCCGCATGGCTCGCGAGGCCGAGGAGTACAGCCGCGAGAAGGTGCTCGAGGAGGCTCGTGCCGCCGTCGAGGAGGCCTCTCGCGAGTCCACTGGTCGCCGCAAAAAGCGCAAGGAGAAGCGCGAGCGCGAGGCCGCAAAGGCTCAGGAAGAGCGCAAGATTGAGGAGGCGCTGGCCCAGGGCGTAAACCCCGAGGACCTCGACGCCATCAAGGTCTCCCAGGGCGTTACCGTCCAGGAGCTCGCCGAGGCGCTCGACGTTCCGGCCAACGACATCATCAAGCGCCTGTTCCTGCTGGGCACGCCGCTTACCATGACGCAGTCCATGTCCGACGACCTCGTCGAGCTCGTTGCCGACGACCTGGGCCGCCAGATCAAGATCATCACCCCCGAGGAGGAGAACACCTTCTCGTTCTACGACGATCCCGCCGACCTTAAGCCGCGTGCCCCGGTCGTCACCGTCATGGGCCACGTCGACCACGGCAAGACTTCGCTGCTCGACGCCATCCGTCACACCGGCGTCGCTGCCGGCGAGGCGGGCGGCATTACTCAGGCCATCGGCGCTTCGCAGGTCATGATCAATGACCGCAAGATTACCTTCATCGATACCCCCGGTCACGCCACCTTTACGGCCATGCGTGCCCGCGGCGCCAAGGTGACCGACATCGTCATTCTGATCGTGGCTGCCGACGACGGCGTCATGCCCCAGACCATCGAGTCGATCAACCACGCCAAGGCCGCCGGCGTCCCCATCGTCGTCGCCGTCAACAAGATCGATAAGCCGGGTGCCAACCCCGACCGCGTGCGCCAGGAGCTCACCGAGTACGGCATCATCCCCGAGGAGTGGGGCGGACAGAACATGTTCGTCAACATCTCCGCCAAGCAGAAGATCGGTATCGACGACCTTCTGGAGACCGTGCTGCTTCAGGCAGACGTGCTCGAGCTCAAGGCCAACCCGGACACCTTTGCCTCCGGCAACGTCCTCGAGGCCAAGCTCGACAAGGGCCGCGGCTCGGTCGCTACCGTGCTTGTGACCCGCGGTACCCTGCACGTGGGCGATACGCTGGTCGCCGGCCTTACCTACGGCCGCGTCCGCGCCATGCTTGACCCCAAGGGTCGCGCCGTCACCGAGGCCGGTCCCTCCGACGCCGTCGAGATCCTGGGCCTGCAGTCCGTGCCCAACGCCGGTGACGAGTTCCGCGTGTTCGAGGACGAGCGCGAGGCTCGCGCCCTTGCCGACGAGCGTTCGCTCAAGGCCCGTATCGAGGAGCAGAGCCGCGTGAAGCACGTCACGCTCGAGAACCTCTTCGAGACCATCGCCGACGCTGAGGTCAAGGAGCTCAACCTGATCATCAAGGCCGACGTCCAGGGTTCCATCGAGGCCCTTCAGGACTCGCTCGACAAGATGGATCAGTCCGAGGTCCGCATCAACACGATCCACTCCGCCGTTGGTGCAATCAACGAGACCGACGTCGTCCTGGCCGACGCCTCCAACGCCATCATCATCGGCTTTGGCGTCCGTCCCGACGGTAAGGCCCGCTCCGCCGCCGAGCGCGAGGGCGTCGAGATCCGTTGCTACGACGTCATCTACAAGTGCCTCGAGGAGCTCGACGCTGCCCGTATCGGCATGCTCAAGCCCACCGAGGTCGAGGTCTCCACGGGTACCGCGACCGTCCTGGACACCTTCAAGGTGCCCAAAGTCGGTATCGCCGCCGGTGTCCGCGTCGAGGAGGGCGAGATCGCCGCGACCGATTCCGTGCGTCTGGTGCGTGACGGCATCGTGGTCTTCAACGGCAAGATCGCATCGATGCGCCACTACAAGGACGAGGCCAAGAGCCTCAAGAGCGGTTCCGAGGGCGGCATTGGCCTGGAGAACTTCCAGGACATCAAGCCCGGCGACCAGATCGAGGGTTACCGCATCGACCAGGTTGCCCGTACCGAGTAGGGGGTAGCGCTATGAAGCAAACGCAGGCAACCCGCCGTCTGGGCGAGCAGCTTCGCGAGAAGCTCGGTTATATCCTGCTCTTTGAGGTTTCCGATCCGCGTCTCGACCTGGTTACTTTGACCGCGGTCGAGGTCGCGGTGGACCGTTCGTTCGCGCGTGTGTACGTGTCGTGCGATGCGAGCCGCTACGACGAGGTCATGGAGGCGCTCGCAAGCGCCAAGGGCCGTATTCGCAGCCTGTTGGCTCGCTCGCTCGATTGGCGTGTTACGCCCGAGCTCGATTTTCGCATCGATCGCTCGACCGATGAGGCCGAGCGCATCACGCGTGCGCTGGAAAACGTTCCCGCCACGCTTGCGATCGAAAAGGACGAGGACGGCTATCCGATAGCGGATGCCGCCCAGGAGGCAGCTTTAGATGACTAATTCCGCCGACCTCGCCGCGTGCGAGTCTGCAGATATTCAGCGACGCATCCTCGAGCTCATCGAGGGTGCGTCCTCCATTGCGATTTCGGGACACACTTCTCCCGATGGCGACGCCCTGGGCTCCGTGCTGGGTCTGGGCCTCTCGCTTATGAAGTTTTTCCCCAACAAGGACATTGCCCTGCTGCTGGCAGATGATGACCCGGTTCCGCGCATCTACCGCTTTATGGAAGGCTCCGATTGCCTGGTACCGGCATCTGCGTATACCGGCAATCCGGACCTGTTCATCTCGGTGGACGTACCGGTCGTCGAGCGTCTCAATAATTCCGCCGAGGTGCTTCGTCGCTCCAAGCATGTGGTGTGCTTCGATCACCATCCGGCGCGCGAGGAGTTTGCCGAGCTCAGCTTGAGGCGCGTCGAAGCTGCAGCCTGCGCCATGATCATCGACCGCTTCTTGGACAATTGCGGCATTGTCGCACGTGATGGCGTTGCGACCTGCCTGCTGTGTGGCTTGGTTACCGATACCGGCCGTTTTCAGTACCAAAAACGCCGATGCCGCCGCGTTCCATGCAGCCTCGCGTCTGGTTGCCCACGGTGCCGATCCGGCGCGTGTGGCGCTCGAGGTCTACCAGAGCATGCGCGTTGAGTTTTTGCACCTCAAGTCCATCGTTATGGGCCGCATCAAGACGGTGGCCCACGGGCGCGTCGCGTATAGTTACGCGTACCAGAGTGACCTTGAGGCTTGCGGTGTCACCTCGGATGAGTGCGACGGCCTGGTCGATGTGGTGCGCTCGGTGATGGGCGTCGAGGTCTGTCTGTTCCTGAAGGGCATTGAAGGCGATACCAAGGTGCGCGGCAACCTGCGCTCCAAGGGCGACCTCAACGTGTCCGAGATCGCTGCTGCTTTTGGCGGAGGCGGACATCCCGCTGCCGCCGGTTTCTCCAACAACGGAACGATTCTCGAGACGCTCACCGTGGCACTTCCCATGCTGGCCGAACTGGTAGGGGAGGATCCCGCTTCGGTGACCGTCGAGCTTTAACTTTTTGGATGGTACATGGCTCGTCGTACGCCTTCTCAACTGAATATGCTGCTCGCCGTCGATAAGCCGGTGGGCTGCACGTCCCACGACGTGGTTTCGCAATGCCGACGCGCCCTCCATGAGCGGCGCGTCGGCCATGCCGGCACGCTCGACCCCATGGCATCGGGTGTCATGGTGGTGGGTGTTGGCCAGGCCACCCGTCTGCTGGGCATGCTAACCCTCGATACCAAAAGCTATGTCGCCGACATCTCGTTTGGCGCCGAGACAAATACCGATGATGCGGAGGGCGAGGCGGTCCGCACGGTGACTGTTGCCAACGAGCTCCGCGATCCTGCCTATGCCCGTGAGCGCTTGGCCGTCATGCTGGGTCCGCAGATGCAGGTGCCGCCGGCGTTTTCGGCTATCTCGGTCAATGGCGTTCGCGCCTACAAGTCTGCTCGCGAGGGCAATGCGGTGGACTTACCTCCGCGTCCCGTCGAGGTCTATGCCGCCGACCTGATCGCCGTGGGCGGCGAAGGTGATACGTTTGTGTGGACCGTGGCGTTCTCGGTGAGCAAGGGCACCTATATCCGTGCGCTCGCTCGCGACTTGGGCCGCGCCTGCGAGAGCGCCGCGCACATTTCCGCGCTGCGCCGCACGGCCTCCGGTGTTGTTTCCATTGGCGCTTGTCATGCGGTTGAGGAGCTTTCTCCCGAGTCCGCGGCTGGCTTTGCCCTGGATCCCATTGCAGCCCTGGGCGCCACGCGTGTTGACTTGCCGGGCAATCTTGGCGACGACCTGCTCTGCGGCCGACGCATTCCCGTTGAGCTTGCGCTTGCCGATTTCGATGCCTCGAAGGCGCCGTTTGCGTTGGTGCTCGATGGGGGACTCAAGGCGCTCGCCCGCATTGAGGGTGGCCGCTTTGTCATGGAACACGTGTTTCCGCAGGCAATCGGCGGTGTTCGATGATGTTGTCCGCTCGCGAGCTCGCGCGTATCTTTTTCGAAGACGAGTCGGACGAGGCTCGCATCGTTACTGCCGATGCGTTTGATGAGTGCGAGCACTTGGGTGCCGCATCGATCGCCATTGGCGTGTTCGATGGCGTTCACCGTGGACACCAGGAACTCATCGAAGCGCTTGTCCTTGATGCCCGTGCCAATGGCTGCAAGGCGGTCGTGGTCACTTTCGATCCCGACCCGGACGTTGTGGTGAGCCCTTCGCCCGCTCAAAAATTGATGACGACGGCCGACCGTCTACATGCCTTGGCTCAGACCGGGGTCGATGCGGTGGTGGCCGTTCCCTTTACGCCTGAGGTTGCGGCACTCGATCATGTCGGTTTTCTCTCACTGCTGTCACGCGTGGTCGACATTCGTTCGATTCGCGTTGGCAGCGACTTTAGGCTGGGTCGCGGCGGTGCTTCTGGTGTTGCCGAGATGCGCGCCTGGGGTTCCGAGCACGGCGTTGACGTGTATGGTCACGACCTGCTTTGCGAGGGCGGTGAGGCCATTTGCGCCACCCGCATTCGTCATGAGCTGGGACAGGGCCATGTGGAGCTTGCTGCTGAGTTGCTCGGCCGCCCGTATATGCTGCGTGGCGGTGTTGTTCGCGGCCGTCATGAGGGTTCTGGCATGGGCTTTCCCACGGCAAACCTGCAGGTTCCCGACGGCATTCAGGTGCCTGCCGATGGTGTGTATGAGGGCCTGGTGCTCGTCGATGACACCGTATGGCCTGCTGCCGTTAACGTCGGCCTGCCGCCGACGTATGCTGACGATGCCGCTTCGGCGCATCTCGAGGCTAACTTAATTGGTTATACGGGCGACCTGTACGGCGCCTCGGTGTCGCTGGCGTTTACGCGCTGGCTGCGTCCCTCGCGTGTGTTCGATTCGTTGGATGAGTTGATCGCGACCGTCGAGGGTAATATCGAGGACATTCGTCACAACTTGGGTGAGCAGGGGGTGAGCATCTGTGATTAGCGATGAGGAAAAAGACCAGGTACGCGCTGCGTCCGACCTAGTCGCCATCGTGCAGGAAACGGTTGAGCTCAAGCCCCGCGGCCATGAGTTTTGGGGCTGCTGCCCTTTTCATGGCGAAAAGACGCCGTCTTTCCACATTATTCCCGCCACGCAGGTGTGGCATTGCTTTGGCTGCGGCGAGGGTGGCGACGTTTTCACTTATATCATGAAGCGCGAGAACCTGAGCTTTCCCGAGTCAATCCGTTATTTGGCCGATCGCGCGGGTATTGAGCTGCACGACACCGGAGACCGTCGCGAGCGCGGTACTAAGCGTGCCCGAATCTACGATCTGTGCGCCGAGACCGCCCAGTTCTACCACACCATGCTTATGCGCGGTAAGGACGGCCGTCCGCGCGAGTACTTTGCCAGCCGCGGCATGGGCGGCGACGTCTGCCGCCGCTACTGCCTGGGCTTTGCACCAGGTCGCAACGCTCTGGTGTCGCACCTGTCCCAGGCGGGTTTTACCCCGCAGGAGATGATCGACGCCAATGTTGCCGTGAGCCGCGGGCGCGGGCAGCTTGCCGACCGCTTCTACGACCGCGTGATGTTTCCCATCTTTGATGAGCAGGGTCACAACATCGCCTTTGGCGGTCGCATCATGGGAGACGGCCAACCCAAGTACCTCAACACCGCCGAGACGAGCGTGTTTCATAAAAAGCGAAACCTCTACGGCTTTAATTGGGCCAAGGAGTTTATCGTCGCGCAGGATACCGCCATCGTGGTAGAGGGCTATACCGACTGCATCGCCTGTTGGGAGGCGGGGATTAAAAACGTCGTCGCTACGCTGGGCACCGCGCTCACGGAGCATCACGTCAAGACGCTCGCCCGCTTTGCCAAGCGCATCGTGTATATGTTCGATGGCGACGCCGCCGGTCAAAAGGCCGCGCGCCGCGCGATTCAGTTTATCGAGCAGGATTCGATGGACCTGCGCTGCGTGGTGCTGCCCGACGGCAACGATCCCATGGAGTTCATCACGGCGCACGGCGGAGAGGAGCTGCAGGCGCGCATCGACGCGGCCGAGCCGCTCATGGACTTTGTCTACCGTTCGCTGCAGGAGTCGAGCGACATTACCACGCCGGGCGGTCGTGCCAAGGCGCTGGAAGATGCGCTGACGCTTATCTATCCGCTGCGCGATAGCTATATGATCGACACGTACTTTATCCAGATTGCCGACCTGCTTGGTTTGGACCTGGAGACCGTGCGCGCGAGCTCGGGCCGCGTGTTTCGCGATGTCGCTAAACGCGAGGATGCGGAGCGTCGCCGTGAGCAGAACTATGAACGCCAGCGGGCGCAAGCTGAGCGATCTGGTAGCGCGGGCGGTCGGTCGTCTGGTTCGCAGGGGACATCTCGTGGTGCTTGGGCATCGGGCGCGACGCCGCCGGTGTCCGCGCCGGTCGAGGAAGAACCGTACGACTACGTCCCGCTCGATGCCTACGGTGCCGCGCCCGTGGAGGTCGTCGACGATCTTCCGCCGATCGATGTGCCTGATGGTATGGGCGCTGTGCCTGTGGCTGATGGTTTGGGCGCACCGGCTGCGGCGGCGCCGATGGTTTTGACCGATCTAGAACGCAAGTCCTTGGCAGGGGAGCGCGAGCTGCTGACCATGCTCACGAGCTACCCCGACCTGTTCCGCACGTATGCCGACCGCATCTGCTCCATCGAGTGGGTTGACCCACGTCACGAGTCCATCGCATGGGCTGTTCTGGCAACGCCGCCGGGAACCGATCCTGCAGCCTGCATGGATGCGGCACGCTCAGTGTGTCCCGATGCGGCAACGCTTGTGAGTGCCGGGCGCATCTCGGCGACGAGCAAGCACCCCACCGAGACGAACATCGTGTTTATGCTCGATACGCTCGAGCTCTATACCATCAAGCGCCGCATGCGTGCCGCACAGGCCAAGCTGCGCCAGGACCGTTCGCTCGATGATGAGGCCCGTCGTGCGCTGACCGTGCAGGCCGCGCAGGACTCGCAGCGTCAGCGCGAACTGCAAAAGTCGATCGGCGGCGTGGCGGACCCGTTCCGTTTGATCGGTCTGGAGGCCGCAGGCAACGAACGGGCCTAGATGTTGTGGTCAGCCAGCGTATTCTCGCCTATATCCAGTCCTCTTTTTGGGTATAGACGTCAATGTGTGTGCTAAAGTATTGAGTCCTGTGGACTATGAAGGGAGAATCTGTGCCAAAAAAGACTGAGAGCACGGGTACTGGGCTGGAATCCTACGTTGCAAAGCTCATGGGCAACGGCTCAAACAGGACTTCGGTAACCGAGGACGAGATTCAGGTCGCCCTGAAGGATATCGATGTTTCTGACGAGCAGCTCACCGCGGTGTATTCCGCGCTGCGCAACAGCGGCATCCAGATTATCTCCGCGAGCGTTAACGACGACGCCCCCATGGACGTCGACGATGACGATAACGATACCGATACCGACGATTTCGATGACGACGACGAGCACGATTCCGGCTCGCTCGACGATCATGAGCTCAAGATGGCCCGTCAGGCCGACGCCGAGATGGGTTCTTCCAAGAGCAAGAAGAAGCGCACCGTGCGCACGTCCCGTTCACGCTCCCGCGTGCGTGGCATCGATGCCTCCACGGTGATGCTGACCGGCGATCCGGTCCGTATGTACCTCAAGGAGATCGGCAAGGTCGACCTGTTGACTGCCTCCGAAGAGGTCGATCTGGCCATGAAGATCGAGGCCGGTCTCGAGGCCACCGAGAAGCTCGAGGCTGCCGAGGCGGGCGAGCTCGAGCTCACGCGTGCCGAGATGCGCCGTCTGACCCGTATCGAGAATGTCGGCCTCGAGGCCAAGCAGGCTCTCATCAGCGCAAACCTGCGTCTGGTCGTCTCCATCGCCAAGCGCTATGTCGGTCGCGGCATGCTGTTCCTGGACCTGATCCAGGAGGGCAACCTCGGTCTGATTCGCGCCGTCGAGAAGTTCGACTACCAGAAGGGCTTTAAGTTCTCCACGTACGCCACGTGGTGGATTCGTCAGGCCATTACGCGCGCTATCGCCGACCAGGCCCGTACCATCCGTATTCCCGTACACATGGTCGAGACCATCAACAAGCTCGTCCGCGTGCAGCGTCAGCTCCTTCAGGACCTGGGCCGCGACCCGACCCCCGAGGAGATCGGTGCCGAGATGGACATGAGCGCCGACCGCGTCCGCGAGATCCAGAAGATCTCGCAGGAGCCCGTGTCGCTCGAGACCCCCATCGGCGAGGAAGAGGATTCCCAGCTGGGCGACTTCATCGAGGACTCCCAGGCCATCGTTCCGCCCGATGCGGCCAGCTTCTCCATGCTGCAGGAGCAGCTCACCCAGGTGCTCGACTCGCTTGCCGATCGTGAGCGCAAGGTTATCGAGCTGCGCTTTGGCCTTGTCGACGGACATCCCCGTACGCTCGAGGAAGTCGGCCGCGAGTTTGGCGTCACGCGCGAGCGCATCCGCCAGATCGAGTCCAAGACCCTGGCCAAGCTTCGCCACCCGAGCCGCAGCAGCAAGCTCAAGGACTATATCGAAAGCTAGTCAAGCAAGAGGCGCCCTCAAGCACATCCGCTTGGGGGTGCTTTCATGTAGTCGTTGGGGACGTTCTTGAATGACTAGTCGTTTAAGAACGTCCCCAACGACAATGACTAGGTCGGAAAAATTCTTAAAAAAGTTCTTGCCCTGAGCTGATTCGTCCGTATAATAAACTTCGTTGCTTGAGAGCACGCACCTATTCCTCGGTAGCTCAATGGTAGAGCACGCGGCTGTTAACCGCGCTGTTGTAGGTTCGAGTCCTACCCGGGGAGCCAGATTTTTTTCAGCCCTTTCCGTTGGGCTTTTAAATTCCTCGGTAGCTCAATGGTAGAGCACGCGGCTGTTAACCGCGCTGTTGTAGGTTCGAGTCCTACCCGGGGAGCCAGGTTGTAAAACCCGTCGCTTATGCGGCGGGTTTTTTCATGCCGCGATCGCCTGGCGCGAACGTTGCCATATCAACATTTCGTGTCGAGGATGTAATCCCGCGACCCACCACCTCAACATGGCGCGGTCGTTGTAGAATATTGCAATGATTGCTCCCACGAGATGGTGCCGTGAGCACCAGATAAGGAGATTCTTGTGTCTGAGACCATTAACGGCAGCCTGAGCGTCTCGAACGACGTTATTGCCGATATTGCCGGTTATGCCGCGATGACGTGCTATGGCGTCGTCGGTATGGCCGAACAGCTCCAGGGCGCTGAGAGCGTGCGCCTGCTTGCCGGTCAGCGCCTCCGCAAGGGCGTGCTTGTCTCCGCCGACGAGAACGGCCTTACGGTCGATCTTCACGTCGTGCTCGAGAACGGCGTCAACATGAAGTCTGTCTGCCACAATCTTTCGAGCTCCGTTGCCTTCACCCTGCAGGAGATCGCCCAGATCGATCCCGCCAGCCTTAAGATCGGCATTCACATCGACGCGCTCAAGAGCCGTCTGAACTAGCATCCGAACACGGAGATTTCACCACTCATGATTGCAAAGACCATTCGCACCTGTTTTCCGATCGCTGCGGCTGCCGTTTCCGACAAGGCCGAGGAGATCAACAAGCTCAACGTCTTCCCCGTACCCGACGGTGACACCGGCACCAACATGTCGCTCACGCTCGCCTCGGTGACCAAGGAGCTTTCCGCCCTTCCCGCCGATGCCGACATGGAGGCCATCGCCGGCGCCATCACCCACGGCTCCCTGATGGGTGCCCGCGGCAACTCCGGCGTCATCACCTCGCAGATTCTGCGCGGTGTGGCCGAGGGCCTCGTCTCTGCCGACGATCCCATTACGTCTGCCAACATCGCCTTCGCCTTCCGTCGCGCCGTCAAGGTTGCCTTCCAGGCTGTTCGTAAGCCCATCGAGGGCACGATCCTCACGGTCCTGCGCGATGTCTCGACCAAGGCAGACGAGTGCGAGAAGAAGAAGTTCTCTGCCGAGGATGCGCTCGACGCCATCGTCGTCGAGGCCTACCAGTCCGTCGCCCGCACGCCCGACCTGCTGCCCGTTCTGAAGGAGAACGGCGTGGTCGACTCCGGCGCCTTTGGCTTTGCCATCTTCCTTGAGAACTTCGTGGCCGCAGCACTTGGCCGCAGCACCGTTGTCGAGGATTTCTCCGCCACGTTTGATTCCGCTGGCTCTGCCCGCGACGCGGCCCTCGGTCGCGTTGAGATCGAGGCCAACGACGATTGGGAGGGCTCGGAGTTCCGCTACTGCAACGAGTTCCTCTTTAAGGCCGACGCTCCGTTTGACGAGGACGAGTGCCTTAAGTTCCTGGGCTCCATGGGCGACTGTGAGCTGCTCGTGGGCGCCTACCCCGACTACAAGATCCACGTGCACTCCAACACCCCCAACCTGGTGCTCGAGCACATGCTGCAGCTTGGTCAGATTTATGAGGTCTTTATTCACAACATGGAGATGGAGGCCCACGACCGTACCGCCAAGATCCACGAGGACCAGGAGAAGGCCGCCGAGCCCGCCAAGGCACTGGGTTTTGTCGCCGTTGCCGCTGGTTCCGGTGAGGCCGACATCCTTAAGTCCCTCGGCGTCGACGTGATCGTGTCGGGTGGCCAGACCATGAACCCCTCGACTGCAGACCTGCTGGGCGCCGTTGACCAGGTCAACGCGACCTCGGTCATCATCCTGCCCAATAACGGCAACATCCGCATGGCCGCCGAGGCTGCCGCTTCTGCCTGCACCGACAAGAAGGTCGCCGTCGTTCCCACCAAGACCGTTCCGCAGGCCTTCTCCGCGCTGTTCGCGGTCCTGCCCGATTCCGAGCTTGAGGATGCCGTTGCCGCCATGGTCGACGCCATCAGCGAGGTCCGCGATGGCGAGGTCACCCGCGCCGTGCGCGACTCCAGCGCCTCCGACGGCTCGCCGATTCACTCCGGTGACGTCATGGGCATCATTGCCGGCTCCATCGATGTGGTCGGCTCTGACGTGAAGCAGGTCACGCTCGATTGCATCAACCGTATGCAGGAGGAAGAGGAGGGCGACGCGCTGACGATTCTGGCCGGCGAGGAACTGTCCGATGAGGCCTTCCAGGAGATCGTCGACGCTATCGAGGAGGCTCAGCCCGATCTGGAGGTCGACGCCCATCGTGGCGAGCAGCCGCTCTATCCCGTGATCTTCTCGATCGAGTAGGCAGCTGCCCATGTCCGAGCTGTGCTCCGTGCCGCGCGTCTCGGAGCGCTTTGCCCAGAGCAATGCGCTCGACGAGGATATCGCGCGACTCAAATATGTTTCGGGTAAACGTGAGGAGGCCCTTCGCCGTCTGGGAATTCGGACGGTGGGGGACCTCCTTCTCCATATCCCTCATCGATACCTGGACTTTACGCGCTCCTGGTCCATCGAGATGGCGCCCATCGGTACCGTGTGCACCATCATCGCCACGGTCGACCGTCTCGTCCAAAAGCAGCCTCGTCCGCGCATGCAGGTGACCGAGGTCTCACTCGTTGACGAGACGGGCGTGCTGCAGGTCGCTTTTTTCCGCCAGCCCTGGATTGCCCAGCAGCTTAAGCAGGGCGACCGCCTGGCCGTGATGGGTAAGGTTGAGTTTGCCTACGGCTTTAAGCAGATGGCCTCGCCGCATTTTGAAAAGCTTGAGGAAGGGCGTGCTGCTGGCACTATCCTGCCGGTCCATTACGTGAGTGATGGCGTGAGCCAGGCGTGGATGCGCCGCATCGTAAGTGGCGCGCTCGAGGTCGTCGGCAATCCCTTCGACCCGATTCCCGCACGCTTACGCGTCAAGCGCCGCCTGATGAGCAATGCCCGTGCGCTTCGATCGATCCATTTTCCCTCGAGCATGGCTGAGCGCGATATCGCGCGCGCACGGCTTGCCTACGAGGAGTGCCTCTACCTGCAGCTGGCGCTGCGCCTGCGCAACGACGGCGGCCTGGTCGATGTGGTGCCCCATGCCCACGCCGCGGGCGAGCACCTGGCCGCGCTTAAGCAGGCCCTGCCGTTTTCGCTGAGCGACGAGCAGGAGGCCGCGTTCCAAGATATCCTGCATGATATGTGCGATGGCGGGCGAGTGATGAACCGGCTGCTGCTGGGCGATGTCGGTACCGGCAAGACCGCCGTTGCTGCCTGCGCGCTGGCTGTGGCTGCCGATAGCGGTACCCAGGCCTGCGTTATGGCGCCCACGGGCGTGCTGGCGCGCCAATATGCCGATAAGACCGGCCCTCTACTCTCGCAGGCCAGCATGTCCTGGGCGCTTCTGACGGGCGCCACGCCGGCCGCAGAGCGCGAGCGCATCCATGCCCAGCTGGAATCGGGCGAGCTTGACGTGCTCTTTGGCACCCATGCGGTGCTTTCGGATGACGTTGCGTTCAAGCATCTGTCGCTCGTGGTCATCGACGAGCAGCACCGCTTTGGCGTAGGCCAGCGTAACGCCCTGCGTGCCAAGGGTCCCGGTGCGGACCTGCTCGTTATGACGGCAACGCCCATCCCGCGTACGCTGGCGCTTTCGGTCTACGGCGATCTGGACACGAGCATCATCCGCCATCGGCCCGTCCCTGGCGCTGGCGTGACGACACGCGTGCTCACCGAGTCGAGCCGCGACCTCGCCTATGGCGCCATCCGCGAGGCGCATGAAAAGGGTCAGCAGTCCTACGTGATTTGCCCGCTCGTGGAGCCGAGTGACTCGGCCGATGAGCTGGAAGACGTGCCCGGTATCGCCCGCGACGACGAGGGCCGCGTGACGGTCCCCGTGCCGCTGCACGATACGGCGACCGAGCTCGACCGCCTGCGCCTGGCGTTGCCGGGACTTACCATCGAGCGCCTTCACGGCCGCATGCCGGCGGGGGAGAAGGACCGCGTGATCGATGCCTTCAAGCGCGGCGAGATCGACGTGCTCGTATCGACCACGGTGGTCGAGGTGGGTGTCGACGTGCCCAACGCCACCGTCATGGTCATCGAGAACGGTGAGCGCTTTGGCTTGGCGGCCCTGCACCAGCTGCGCGGTCGTGTGGGCCGTGGCAGCGTGTCGGGCACGTGCCTGGTCATGACGCACTCTAAGGGCAACGGCGGCGCGTCGGCAGCACAAGATCGCCTGCAATCGCTCGAAAAAACTTCGGATGGTTTTACGCTTGCCCAGATGGACCTGCGTCTGCGTCACGAGGGCGAAATCCTGGGTTACCGTCAGCACGGCGGCGTGACCTTGCGCTTTGTGGACCTGGACGCCGATGAGGACCTTATCGAATGGGCCCATTTGGACGCGGTCGAGCTCTTGCGGTATGCTTGTACACTTGACTCCGTGGCGACGCGCCCCCTGCGCGACGCGGTCGCCATGCGTTATCGACATATTTTTAAGGAGGTCAGCGGAGGATGAGAATCATCGGCGGCGAATGGCGCGGTCGTAAGATCGAGGAGCCCCGTGGTCGCGATGTCACCCGCCCCACGACTGATCGCGTGCGCGAGTCGTGCGCATCTATGGTCATGTCGGCATTCGACTTCGATCTGGACGAGGTCCGCGTGCTGGACGCCTTTGGCGGCTCCGGTGCCTTAGGGTTAGAGATGCTCTCTCGTGGGGCCCGCTCGCTCACGACGTTTGAGATCGATCGCAACGCCGCGCGGCTCATTACCAAGAATATCGAGTCGCTCTGCCGCGACCGTGCGCGTTGGCGCGTGGTCACGGGCGACATGCTGGCGAGTGCCTCGCGCGGTCGTGTACCGGGCGGCCCCTTTGATCTGGTCCTGCTCGACCCGCCCTATGCTTTTGGTGCCGAGCCGGTCGAGGAACTGCTGCAGAACCTGGCTCAGCAGGGTTTACTTGCACCTGGCGCTTACGCCTTGTTTGAGCATGCCGCTGCCGATGCGGGCGCGCATCCGGCAGGCTTTGAGACTGTACGTGAGAAGCGCTACGGCATTACCTCGGTCGACCTGCTTCGTTGGGTCGGCGATAACGATGGCGAGGGCGATAACGCCGGCACCGATGCTGACAACAACGATGCCACGACGTTTCAGGAGGATGCTCATGAGTGACACCATCAACCGCGTGATCGTCCCGGGCACCTTTGATCCCATCACGTTTGGCCATATCGATGTGATCCGCCGCGCCCGCCGCATCTTTCCCAGCGTGATCGTCGCTGTTGCCGAGTCGCAGGGTAAAAACGGTGTGGGCACCACGTTTACGCTCGATGAGCGCGTGGCGCTGGCCCGCGAGGCGCTTGGTGATATCGACGGCGTCGAGGTCCTGCCCTTTACCGGCCTCTTGGTCGACTTCGCTCGCGAGCAGGGGGCGGGGGCCGTGGTCAAGGGCCTGCGCGCCATGACCGACTTTGAGTACGAGCTGCAGCAGGCCGACCTCAACTATCGCTTGGATAACGAGCTGGAGTCCATCTTTGTCATGAGCGCGCCGCAGTACGGCTATATCTCGAGCTCGGTTGTTCGCCAGATCGCCTCGCTCGGTAGTGACGTATCGACGTTTGTCCCGCCCAACGTGGTCGAAGCGCTCAAACATCGCTTTTCGTGACGTTTCTTATTGCCTGGTGGCATGTGGTAAACTAGCACGATGATATGTTACCTATGAAAGGAGACCGGATGCCGGGCGAGAATTTTCCTGGCGATAGGATCGTCAGCTTGGTCGATGAGCTCGAAGGGCTGATCGAGGAAGCCAAGCCGCCTTTCGGCAAGAACGCTCAGTTCAAGGTCATCGACGCCGACGTGTTCTTCAACATCCTCGACGAGATCCGCATGAGCTATCCCGAGGAGTGGCAGAAGTCCCGCCGTATCCTTAAGGAGCGCGAGGAGCTCATGGCTTCCGCCGCCGCTCAGGCCGATTCGATCATCGCTGACGCTCAGCAGCAGGCCCTCACCATTGCCGGTGAGCAGGAGATCGTCCGCCTTGCGCAGCAGCAGGCCGACGACATCCGCGATCGTGCCCAGCAGTACGAGCGCGAGACGCGTTATGCTGCCGAGGACTATGCAGAGCAGGTCTTTACGCACCTGGAGGAGAACCTCAAGAGCCTGACCGGCACCGTTACCCGTTGCCGTCAGCAGCTCAACGAGGGTGCCGCCCAGCAGAATGGTCAGTGGTAATGGCTGAGTTCCCGAGCGTTACCGTCGATCTTTCCGAGCAGCTCGAGTTTCCTGGAGATTCGTATCCGCTGACCGGTAAGGTCGATGTCGCCACCTACACGGTGGGCGAGAAGGAGTACCAGCTTCAGGACGGCATCGACTACGACGTTGTCTTTACCAATGCCGGTACCGGTGTCTTGCTCACGGGCATGGTCCGCGCGCACGCCACCGGCGAGTGCGACCGTTGCCTGGAGCCCGCCTCGTTTGATATCGCCGGCGAGATCGAGGAGTTCTACCTCTTTGAGGAGCCCGAGGATCCCGAGGCCTACGAGGACGGCTACGAGCTCCTGGGTGAGGACCGTCTAGTCGATCTGGGTGAGCCCATCAATGACGCGGTCGTTATGGACACGCCGTTTGTAGTGCTCTGCAAGCCCGATTGCCGTGGTCTGTGCCCCACATGCGGTTGCAATCTCAACGTCGAGCAATGCGATTGCGCCGCCCAGGCAGAGGCGGAATGGGCCGCTGCCACGGAAAATCCATTTGCAGCATTGAAGAATCTCAAGCTCGATGAGTAAAACTGTGGTAGTATCGCTACTTGCGCGTAATCGCCACACTGGATAGTTCATAAGGAAGGTCACTATGCCCGTACCTAAACAAAAGCAGGGTCGTATCCGCACTCACACCCGTCGTTCCGCCAACATGAAGATCTCGGCTGCGGCTCAGTCCACGTGCCCCCGTTGCGGCGCTGTCAAGCTTCCGCACCACGTGTGCCCCAGCTGCGGTTTCTACAAGGACCGCGAGGTTATCGTTACCGAGTAACGGTATACTCTGGATGCGATGCCGTTCCAAATGGAACCACAATGGCCGGCTCAATGAGTCGGCCATTTTTGTATAAGGAGCATGTATATGAGTAACGTTCGCGTTTGTGTAGACGTTGTGGGTGGAGACGAGAAACCTCAGGTCGTTCTCGATGGTATCGAGGCTGCACTTGCCGCCGATCCCGATATCGAGGTCTTGGCAGCTGGCCCCGCCGAAATCGTCAATCCCTTTGCTACTTCCCACGCACGTGTTGAGGCCCTTGAGGCACCCGACGTTATCGCCATGGATGACGATCCCATTCGCGCCGTGATGACCAAACGCAAGTCTTCGATCGTGCTGTCGTGCCGCGCCATCAAGAAGGGAAATGCGGATGCGTTTTTCTCCGCCGGCTCCACCGGCGCCATGACCGCCGCTGCGACCGCCTACGTCACGCCGTTTAGATATATGGCCGAAGGTAAGAAGCAGCCGGTGCGTCCCTGTCTGACCAATGCGCTGCCCAATCGCGCCGGCGGTCTGACGGTGCTGTGCGATATGGGCGCCAACCCCGATGTCGAGGTCGATGACATGGTGCGTTTTGCTCAGATGGGTAGCGCCTATGCTCGCGTCGTCCTGGGCATCGAGCATCCCCGCGTGGGCCTGCTTGCTAACGGCACCGAGGACGAGAAGGGCTCCAACTTTACCAAGGCCTGCTTCCCAGCCATGAAAGCCGCCGTTCCCGGCTTTGTTGGTAACTGCGAGGGAACGGACATCACCTCCGGTAACTTCGATGTCGTCGTTGCCGATGGCATGTCGGGCAATATTGCGCTCAAGGCCACTGAGGGCGCTGCCAAGTTTTTGCTGCAGGAGCTCAAGGGCGTCTTTATGTCTTCGCTTGGCACCAAGATCGCCGCGCTGCTCATTAAAAAGCAGATGCGCGAGATAAAGGCCAAGCTTTCGGGCGACGCCAAGGGCGGCGCGATTCTTTTGGGCCTGCGCGGCGTGGTCCTGATCGGCCATGGCGCCACCTCGGTCGAGGCTGTTAAAAACGGTACGCTCGCGGCGGCCGAAGCCGTGCGCGCCGGGCTGGTCGAGAACGTCGCCAACTCCATGGACGGCATCGTTTTATAACAGCGGCGTTATGCGTCTCGGGGCGTGCGTCGTGGGGTAGAATCAGAACCGTGTCTTGGTACCGCCCGGGCGGTACCATTCTTTTGGTATTCATGCACTATGAGAGGAAGCGCTATGGATCGCTCCGAAATCTTCGACAAGATCGCCGAGGTCGCTGCTGACGTTCTGGGCGTCGATGTTGCCGAAATTAGCGATGAGACCACCTTTGACGACCTCGATGCCAACTCGCTCGAGCGCCTGCAGCTGGTTACGGCTATCGAGGACGAGTTCAACCTCGAGATCGATGACGAGACTCTGCTCTCGCTCAACTCTGTCGCCGACGCCGTCGACGCTATCGAAAACGCCAGGGAGGCCTAGGTCTTGGCTTTGTCTGAACGACTTACGCGCGCCCAGGAAATCCTGGGCCACGAGTTCAATAATAATGTGCTGTTGCGCGCGGCCCTTACGCATCCCTCGGCAGTCGAGGGTCAGCCGGTTTCTGCCAGCTATGAGCGCCTTGAGTTCTTGGGCGATTCCATTTTGGGCGCCGTGGTCGCACGCTCCCTGTTTGAGTCCTATCCGGAGTTTGACGAGGGCAAGCTCACGCGCCTGAAGGTGTCGCTTGTCTCGGGCGCCACGCTGTCCGAGGTTTCTCACGAGCTGGGCATCGACGACATCATCATCTTTGGTGCCTCCGAGACCGGTACCGGTGCGCGCGGCCTGCATTCGGCGCTCGAGAACGTCTACGAGTCGCTCGTGGGCGCGCTGTACCTGGATGCCGGCTGGGATGCCGCAGCGGAGTTCATTCACCGTACGCTTAAGCCGCATTTGGCTTCCGAGCGTGCCGAGCATCCCGCGAACCCCAAATCGTTCTTGCAGGAGTGCGTGCAAGCCGACGGCCACGAGCCTCCGGCGTATAAGCTCGTTGGCTCCGAGGGCCCGGCGCATGCGCCCACCTTTACCGCCGTGGTGTTGATCGATGGTATTCGCCAGGGTCGCGGCTCCGGCTCCTCAAAGAAGGAAGCCGAGGGAGCCGCTGCACTCGAGGCACTTGACCGCATGGGCTATACCACCAACGGCGTGATTCTCAACAAGAAGCCTGTTTAAGCGAGGAGCCGTGTATCTCAAGTCCCTCACGCTCAAAGGGTTCAAGTCGTTTGCCGACCGCGCCCACATGACGTTTGAGCCGGGCCTGACCGTCATCGTCGGTCCTAACGGCTCGGGAAAATCGAACATCTCCGACTCCATCCTGTGGGTCCTGGGCGAGCAGAGCGCCAAGCAGCTGCGCGGCCAGGCCATGGAGGATGTCATCTTCTCGGGCTCGTCGGCGCGCAAGCCGGTGGGTGTCGCCGAGGTCACGCTGGTGCTCGATAACTCGGACCATATGCTGCCCGTCGACTTTGACGAAGTCGCCATCACCCGTCGCATGTATCGCTCGGGCGAGAGCGAGTACCTCATCAACTCGAGTCCGTGCCGCCTGATGGACATTCAGGACATCCTGCACGATTCGGGCCTGGGCAAGGATACGCATTCCATCATCAGCCAGGGCAAGCTCGACGCCATTTTGCAGAGCCGCCCCGAGGAGCGCCGTGCCCTCATCGAGGAGGCTGCCGGCATCTCCAAGCACAAGCGCCGCAAGGAGCGCGCGCTCAAAAAGATTAAGTCGATGGACGAGCACCTGACGCGTGCCCGCGACATCAATAAGGAAATCGCTCGTCAGCTGCGACCGCTGGAGCGTCAGGTCGATCGCGCGCGCAAGTACAAAGAGCTGTCCTCGCGCGCGAACGAGCTTACGCAGATGCTTGCCGTCGACGAGCTGCGTTCGCTGCAGTCGCAGTGGAACGACTTGGAGAGCCGCTCCAAGGAAGGTGCCGCCGAGCTGGAGCTTGCGCAGTACCGCATGGGCGAAAAGGAGCGTGAGCTCGAGAAGCTCCAGGTTATGCTCGAGGAAAAGGGCCTGTTTGTGGGCGATCTGGGCGAGCAGCGCCGCCATATGCAAGACGTGGTCGGTCGCATTAACTCCGATATGCGCCTGCTCGAGGAAAAAGGGCCACAACATGGTGTCGCGCCTGTCCGACATGCGAGGCCAGATCTCGAGCTCCGAGCATCAGCGTCGTCGCGTGGTCGAGGAGCTCGAGGATGCGCGTGCGCAGCTTGAGGAAGTGACCGGCGCGCACATGCAGGCCCAGGAGGACGTTGACGCCGCTGGTCCTGCCGCCGCCGAGCTTCACGAGCGGCGCGTGGCGCTCGACAATCAGATTTCGCAGCTTACGCGTGAGCAACGTGATGTGCAGCGCGTGGCCGATAATGCCGCGCTCGAGCTCGCTAAGGTGAAGGATTCCTTGAGCAATGCCGAGGTCGAGGACAACATGTATGCCTCGCGCCTGGAGCAGATCGATGAACAGCTCGAGGAGGTCACGGCCTCGCTCGAGAGCCGTCGCGACCGCGCAGAGGAGCTTGAGGGCGCTCTTGAGGAAGCGCGCCAGGCTCAGGTCGATGCGCGTGAGGCCACCGAGACGGCACGCGCGGCCCTGAAGGACCTGCGTGCCCGCGAGAGCGAGGCACGCAACAAGTTATCCGAGGTGCGCTCGGAGCTTGCCAGTCAAAAGAAACTCGATGCCCGCATGGCCGACAGCTCGCCGCTCGTGAGCCGCCTGGTGGGTGCACTGGGCGACGATGTCTCGGGTCGTCTGGGCGACGTGCTCGAGGCCCCGCGCGAGCTTGAGGGCCTGGTTGAGCAATTGCTCGCCGGCGATATCGATGCGCTGCTGTTCGACGATACGTCCGCGCTTGAGCGCGCCGGGCGTGCCGCCCTGGACCAGAAGAAGGCCTCGGGCGAGGCACTGCTGGTGGCGCGCGGCGTGAGCGGCGGTGCAGCTGCCAGGGGCGCTGCCGGCTCTCGTCTGGTCGATCGTCTGTCTGTGCGCGCCGGTTATGGTCCGATTGTCGAGGCGCTGCTCGGCGGCTATTACGTGGTCGATGACTTGGCCACCGCGCTGGCTGCGCCTGTCATTGACGGTGTGACCTACGTGACTCCCGATGGCGCCCGCGTGTGCTGTGGTGGTCTGGTGCGCGTGGGGCTCGATGCCGGCGAGGCTTCGGGTGCCTTGGAGCGCAAGCGCCGCATTCGCGAGCTCGAGGGCCTGGAGCCCGATCTGGCTGCTATTTTTGAGCATGTTTCGGACCAAGTCGTTGAGGCCAACGCCGCCGTCGAGGAGGCCCGTGCCGCCGAGGGCGATGCCGCCGGCGAGATTGCCCGCCTTGAGGGTGAGCGTCGCTCACTGCTGTCCGAGATCGGTCGCCTTGAGCAAAGCGCCAACAACGCCGAGGTCGAGCGCGTGCGCATTTCCAAGCGCCGTGAGCAGGCCGCCGAGGCCGTCCGTGCCGCTCGTCCACGCGTGGATGAACTTACTCGCTCGCGTGACGAAGCCCGTGCGCATGCAAGCGATCTGGGCTTGCAGATTGCCGAGGCCAACGACGAACTCGACCGCGTTCGCCGTGACGATTCCGAGGCTGCCGGCAAGCTCGCCGACGCCAAGGTTCGCCTAGCCCAGACGAGCGAACGCCTGCGTTCGCTGAAGGGCCGCGTGCCCGACCTGGAGCATCGTCTTGAGGGCATCGACCGTCGTATCCGCGGAACACGCCAGGCTTCGCGCTCGCTCGAGCTGCTGCGCCTGCGCGTCGACCCCATGCACGAACGCTATTCTGCCCTGTTGGAACGCGCGTCGGATTGGGCAGCGCGCCTGCGTGACCAGGCCTCTCTGGAGGAGGCGGACTCCGCTTCGCTCAAGAAGACCATCGAGGATGCCAAGGCAGAGGTTACCCGCGCTAAGGAGCGGGTCGATACCGCCTCCGCCACGCAAAACGAGTTCAAGGTCGCGCGTGGTAAGCTCGAGGTGCAGGTAGAGGCCGCCATTAAGGCCATTACCGCCGATGGCACCACGGTGCTCGAGGAAGCGCTCATGCTTCCTGCGCCCACCGACCGCGATGCCGCCGAGCGCGAGCTCAACCAGCTTGTGCGCCAGATCAACAACCTTGGTCCCGTTAACCAAGTTGCCATGGAGGAGTACGAGCAGCTCAAGCGCCGCGCCGACTACATCGAGGAGCAGCTGGCCGATCTGGAGAGCGCGCGCAAGGCGCTCACCAAGATTACGGTGGCCATTGATCGCAAGATGCGCAAGGCGTTTCTGGTGACGTTTGAGAAGGTCGATGCGAACTTCCGCGAGATCTTCGCCATGCTCTTCCCGGGCGGTCAGGCTCATCTGGAGATGACCGATCCCGAGCACCCTGCCGAGACGGGTATCGAGGTCGTGGCGCAGCCGCGCGGCAAGCGCATCACCAAGATGATGCTCATGTCGGGCGGCGAGAAGAGCCTGACGGCGCTTGCCCTGCTCTTTGCCGTGTATCGCACGCGCACGGTGCCGTTCTATGTGCTGGACGAGGTCGAGGCGGCGCTCGATGACGCCAACCTGTCCAAGCTCATTGGTGCCCTTGATGTACTGCGTTCCGATACGCAGCTCTTGGTTATCTCGCATCAGCGCCGTACTATGGAGGACGCTGACGTTCTCTATGGCGTCTCGATGCAAGCCGACGGCGTCAGTCGCGTCGTCTCGCAAAAACTCGATCGCGAAACCGGAAAGGTCGTGAATGCATAATGGGATTCTTTGACGCTCTCTCGCGCGGACTTGAGCGCAGTCGCGAGGCCCTCAACGAGGTCTTTTACTTTGGCGGCGAGGTTGACGAGGATTTTTGGGAGGACCTGGAGGACACCCTCGTCATGGGTGACATGGGCGCCGAGGTCGCCATCAAGGTCTCCGATGACCTGCGCGATGCCGCGGCCAAGAAGAACCTCAAGACCGCCCCGCAACTCCGTCGCGCCCTGGCCGAGCAGCTCGAGCAGCACTTTGTGCCCATCGAGCGCGATCCGTTCTCCGATACGCCGAGCTGCGTGCTGTTTGTGGGCATTAACGGTGCCGGCAAGACCACGACGGTCGGTAAGATCGCGAGCGCCATGGCCGCCCGCGGCAAGAACGTCGTGATCGGTTCGGCCGATACGTTCCGCGCCGCCGCCATCGAGCAGCTCGATGTGTGGGGCCAGCGCGCTGGCGTCCCCGTCATCAAGCGCGACCGCGGCTCCGACCCGGCAAGTGTTTGCTACGACGTGCTCGACGAGGCCGACAAGCGCGGCATCGACCTGGTGCTTATCGACACTGCCGGTCGTCTGCACACGAGTCCCGAGCTCATGCGCGAGCTTGCCAAGGTGGTTAACGTGACGCGTAAGCGCGCCGCCAATATGGCCGCCGGCCCCATGCCCGTCTCAGTCGTGCTCGTGATCGATGCCGCCACCGGCCAGAACGGTCTGAACCAGGCGCTCGAGTTTAACGAGGCGCTGGGCCTGGACGGTATTATCATGACGAAGCTCGACGGCACGGCTAAGGGCGGTATCGCCATGGCCGTGGCCGAGAAGCTCAAGCTCCCGATCCTGCGCGTGGGCGTGGGCGAGCAGGTCGATGACCTGCAGGAGTTCAATGCCAAAGATTTCTGCCGCGCCCTGGTGGGCGAGTCCAATTAAGGAGTGACTAGTGTTTGATTCCCTGAGCGATCGCCTCAACGACACATTTGACCGCCTGCGCGGCAAGGGCAAGCTGACCGAGGCCGATATCACCTCGGCCATGCGCGACATTCGCATGGCGCTGCTCGAGGCCGACGTCAACTTCAAGGTCGTCAAGGAGTTCGTCGCCAAGACCAAGGAGCGCTGCATGACCGCCGAGGTCATGGAGTCGCTGTCGCCAGCGCAAAACGTCGTCAAGATCGTGCTCGACGAGCTCACCGAGATGCTCGGCTCCACAGAGAGCAAGCTCGTCTTTAGTAACCGCATTCCCAATGTTATCATGCTCGTGGGCCTGCAGGGCTCCGGTAAGACCACGGCGGCCGTAAAGCTGGCCTACCTGCTCAAGAAGCAGGGCCGCTCGCCGCTGCTCGCCGCGTGCGACGTCTACCGTCCCGCCGCTGCCGACCAGCTGGCCACGCTTGGCGGAGAGATCGGCGTGCCGGTCTTCCGCGGCGACGGTGCGCACCCGGTCGACATCGCCAAGGGCGCCATCCAGGAGGCCGTTGACCACCTGCGCGACGTGGTCATCGTCGATACCGCCGGTCGTTTGCAGATCGACGAGCAGATGATGCGGGAGGCCGTGGACATCAAGAAGGCCGTCAAGCCCGATCAGGTGCTGATGGTCGTCGATGCCATGACCGGCCAGGATATCGTCAACGTCGTCTCGACCTTCGCTGAGCGCACCGACTTTGACGGCGTGATCATCTCCAAGCTCGACGGCGACGCCCGTGGCGGCGGCGCGCTTTCCGTGCGCCAGGTGACCGGCAAGCCTATCAAGTTCGTGAGCATGGGCGAGAAACCCGATTCGCTGGAGCCGTTCTATCCCGATCGTATGGCCAAGCGAATCTTGGGCATGGGCGATGTTGTCGGCATCATCGAGAAGGCCCAAGAGGCGGCTGACGCAGAGCAGCTCGAGGCCGCCGAGCGCATGCTTCGCGAGGGCTTCACCATGAACGACATGCTCGACCAGATGAAGGCCGTCAAGAAGATGGGCGGCATGAAGGGCATTCTGGGCATGCTCCCCGGTGGCCAGCGTGCGCTTAACCAGATGGGTGGCAACCTGGACGAAGGTATCTTCGATAAGAACGAGGCCATCATCATGTCGATGACCAAGGAGGAGCGCCTTCGCCCCTCCATCATCAACGGCCAGCGCCGTGCCCGCATTGCCAAGGGCGCCGGCGTGACCCCCACCGAGGTCAATAGCCTTATGAAGCAGTGGGGCGAGATGAATAAGATGATGGGCCGCATGCGCACGATGGCCAATCAGGCACAGGCTGGTGGCAAGAAGGGCAAGAAGGGTAAGAAGGGCAAGAAGATGCGCATGCCCAATATTCCCGGCCTGGATGCCATGGGGCTGGGCGGCCTGGGCGGCATGGGAACGGGCGGCCCCAAGTCTGATATGGATCTGCTGCGCCAGATGGAAGCGCAGATGCGCAATAAGAAGTAACGACTGGTTGAGTCGTGTATGGCGAAGGCCGCCTGGATGGTACTCCAGGCGGCCTTCGCCGTTGTGTGGTTTGTTGCGCGAATGGCACGTCTTGGCGCCAGAGCATTTGCCGCTAGTGGCAGCCACAGCCCTCGTGGCCCTCGTTCTCGTGATGGCCGTGGCAACCGCAGGATTCGCCGTGCTCATGGGTGTGCTCGTGGTCATGGCCGTGGCAGCCGCACGTGGCCTCGCCGGTCTGTGCGAGCGTGCCGGCAATGAGTGCCTCGACGCAGGCGTCGCAGCTGTCCTGGGCGCCTGCATAGACCGTGATGCCGGCCTGGGTAAGTGCGTTGATGGCGCCGCCGCCGATACCGCCGCAGATGAGCGTGTCAACGCCACTGTTGGCAAGCAGACCCGCCAATGCACCGTGACCAGTGCCGCCGGTGCCCACGACCTGCTCGTTGAGCACCTTGCCATCCTGGATGTCGTAGATCTTGAACTGTTCGCTGCGGCCAAAGTGCATAAAGATGTTGCCGTTGTCGTACGTCGTTGCCACCCTCACGGTGTCGACCTCCTTTGCTGGCCATGCGGCCGTTGTCGTGGTGATGGGGGAGTACGCGATGTTGCCGCCTTCGATGACGATCGCCCGTCCATTGACCAGCGCGTTTGCCACCTTGCGATGCGCGCGGCTGCAGATTGCCGCCACCGTGGCGCGGGCAATGCCCATGCACTGGGCGACTTCCTCTTGGTTAAGGCCTTCCAGGTCGCATAGGCGCAGGACCTCGAGCTCGTCGACCGTCATATCGATAGCGTCTCCGCTGGCAAGGCCATCGGGGGTAAAGCCGCGGTATTCGGGGATGATCCCGACGCGGCGCAGTTTTTCGCGTCTTCCTGCCATACACTCTCCAAATCTGACATATGTCAATAATAGGATAACGAACGCGCGGATTTGCGCAAGGAAATTCTGGCATATGTCAGAAAATGAGGGCTTATGTTTGGGCTGTGGGGCCGCGTGCGCCTGGGCTACAATGAATCTCGCTTGTAGGCGACTGACAGGAGGGTCAATGAGCAAGGCTGATCAACAGTTTGTAACCATGTGCCGCGATATTCTGGACCATGGCACCACCACCGAGGGGCAAAAGGTCCGTCCGGTGTGGGAGGACGGCACCCCTGCCTATACCATTAAAAACTTTGGCGTTACGGCACGCTACGACCTGCGCGAGGAGTTCCCCGCGCTTACCCTGCGCCGCACGGCTCTTAAGTCTGCGATGGACGAGATCCTGTGGATCTATCAAAAGAAGTCCAATAACGTCCATGACCTCAACAGCCATATTTGGGATGAGTGGGCCGACGAGACCGGCTCCATCGGCAAGGCCTACGGGTACCAGATTGGCCAGAAAAGCCATTATGCCGAGGGCGATTTCGACCAGATGGACCGCGTACTGTACGACCTTAAGCATACACCGTACAGCCGCCGCATCATGACCAACACGTACGTGTTTAGCGACCTTTCCGAGATGCACCTGTATCCGTGCGCCTACAGCGTGACTTATAACGTCACGCAGCGCCCGCAGGACGATAAGCCCACGCTCAACATGATTCTCAACCAGCGCAGTCAGGACATTTTGGCCGCGAATAACTGGAATGTGTGCCAGTACGCCATCTTGCTGATGATGGTCGCACAGTCGGTCGATATGATTCCCGGTGAGCTGCTGCATGTGATTGCCGATGCCCATATTTACGACCGTCATGTCAATATCGTCCGTGAGCTTATCGAGCGCCCGCAGTTTGCGGCGCCCAAGGTAACGCTTAACCCCGACGTGCATGATTTTTACGCGTTTACGACTGATGACCTGATCGTCGAGGGCTATGAGCACGGCCCGCAGGTCAAGAACATTCCTATTGCGGTGTAGGTGGTGCTCATGACGTGTAAGCTATCTGCTATCGTCGCCGTGTGTGACGATTGGGGCATTGGGCGCGAGGGCGACATGGTGGTGTCCAATCGCGCCGACATGCGCCATTTTGTGGCCTGCACCAAGGGCTGCCCGGTCATCATGGGGCGCAAGACGCTGCTGAGTTTCCCCGGCGGGCGTCCTCTCAAGAACCGCCGCAACATCGTGCTCACCCGCGACGAGGGCTTTGCTGCCGAGGGTGTCGACGTGGTGCATAGCGTTGACGAAGCGCTCGCTGCGGTTGCCGATGAGCCCGTTGCCTGGGTGATCGGTGGCGGCGATGTCTATCGGCAGTTTTTACCGTACTGCGTGGAGGCCGAGGTCACTCATAACCGCTGCGTCCATCCCGTGGATACGTACTTTCCCGATTTGGAAGCCGATCCCGCGTGGGAGATTGCGCAGCGTAGCGGGGTCGCAACGATTGCCGCCGGTGAGGGCGACGAGGGTGTCGATTATGAGTTCGTGACGTATCGTCGCGTTGAGGCATAAATCGTCTGGCGTGAACGGTATCATCGGGTTGTTTGAATGCATGGGGCGGCGCTTAGCGTCGCCTCGTTTGGTATAGATGTGCTGTTAAGAAGGGTGCGGGCTGGCTGCTATGACTGATGCCGTTGAGGTTCTGCGAATTGATTCGCTCGAGGACGAGCGGCTCGATGCCTATGTGCGACTGACCGAGCGCGAGCTGCGCTGCGTGCTGGAGCCGCAAAAGGGCATCTTTATTGCGGAGAGCGCCAAGGTCATCGAGCGTGCCGTGCGCGCCGGATACGAGCCGGTGAGCTTTCTTTTGGGTGAACGCTGGCTCGATCAGATGATGCCGCTGTTCGAGCGCCTGGTTGTGCGCGAGGGCGCGGGTCCTGTTCCTGTGTTCGTGGCCTCCATGGAGCTCATGGAGCATTTGACGGGCTTTAACGTGACGCGTGGTGCGCTCGCGGCGTTCCGTCGCCCGCGTCAGATTCCGGTTGATGAGTTCTTGGGCGGCGTCGTCGAGGCGGCGGGGGATCGTCCGGTGCGTGTGTGCGTGCTTGAGGGTATTGTCGATCACACCAATGTTGGCGCGATTTTTCGCTCGGCTGCCGCATTGAACGTTGACGGTATTTTGGTCAGCCCGACGTGCTGCGACCCGTTGTACCGTCGCTCGGCCCGCGTGAGCATGGGCACCGTGTTTCAGGTTCCGTGGACGCGTATTGGCAGTGAGGCGCGCGTATGGCCGCATGATGGGCTGGCGGCGCTGCACGATGCCGGCTTTTCGTGTGCCGCCATGGCGTTGACGGATGATTCGGTGTCGCTGGGCGATCCAGTGCTGCAGGAGATTGACCGCTTGGCGATTTTTATGGGCACCGAGGGTGCCGGCTTGGGCGCCAAGACCATTGCCGGCTGTGACCACGCGGTGCGCATTCCGATGGCGCACGGGGTCGATTCGCTCAACGTGGCCGCGGCGAGCGCCGTCGCCTTTTGGCAGCTGTGCCCGCACGTGAGCAATGAGTATCACTACCAGCCGGGTTTGTATCACTAGGCAGTTATTCCGCACCGTGCTCTAATTCGGGGTGTTTCGGTCGCCGCCAGTCGGTGCTAAGCTGGTTTTGGCTTTGGTTTTAAATTGCTGTTTTGTTGTTTGACGTATGCGTGTGGGGAGGGCGTGTGGCTAAGAAATCTACGGCTAGCGATGTAACGCAAGGTGTCATTTGGCAGCAATTACTGTCGCTGTGCGTTCCCATCTTTTTTAGTTCGTTTTTTCAGCAGGCCTATACGCTTATCGGTACGTATATCGTCGGTCAGTTTGGCGGCAAGCTTGCGCTGGGCGGCATTCAGGCCACGATGGTGCTCACCGAGCTCTGCATTGGCTTTTGCGTTGGCGTCGGCGCCGGCTGCGCGGTCATTACCGGTCAGTATTTTGGCCAGCACGATGATGAGCGACTGAGTCGTTCGGTCCATACCGCCATGACGCTCGCGCTGGTGGGCGGTATCGTTTTCTCGATTCTTGGCATAGTGTTCGTTGAGCCCATGCTGGTGCTTATGAACACGCCGCATGAACTATTGGCCGAGGGCGTGGCCTATGCTCGCTGTTATTTTGCCGCGATGGTTGCGGCACTGCTGCTTAATATGGGAACCGCACTGCTGCGTGCCGTGGGCGACACGCGCGGGCCCGCCGTGATCATTGCCTCTGGCTGCCTGGTTAACGTGGTGCTGGATATCATCTTTGTCGCTGTGTTGCATATGGAGGCGCTGGGCTGCGGCATCGCAGTGGCGCTGACCATTTGCTCCAATGCAACGATGATCGTGTTTCGCATGATGCGCGCTCCGGGTGCATGGCGTCTTTCGCTGTCTAAGCTCGGCATCGATCGCGGTATTTGCAAGAGTATGATCTCGTGTGGTCTGCCACTCGGTTTTCAATCGGCTGCCTATTCGATCTCGAACGTGCTGATCCAGGTGTCGGTTAATTCGTTTGGCGCCGATGTCACGACTGCTTGGGGTCTATCTGGGCGCCTGGATGGCATTATCTGGATGGTGACCGAGGCGCTCGGCGTATCGATCACTACGTTCTCGGCGCAGAACTTTGGCGCGCGCAATTACGAGCGCATGCGCAAGGGCTACCATACGTCGCTCGTGCTGTCGTTTATGCTCATTGGTGGCCTGTCTGCCGTGCTGCTGGTGTTCTCGGGTCCGCTGTCGCGTTTGTTTGTCGACGATACTTCGATTTCGGCGTACACCACGACCATCCTCCATTTCATTGCGCCGTTTTATGCGATTTTCTCGATTATCGAGAACGCGTCGGGATCCATTCGCGGTGCCGGCGTGAGCTTGCAGCCCATGCTGCTCACGATTTTTGGCACCGTCGTGCTCAGGGTGATCTGGGTGTTTGCGATTATGCCGTTCGATCCGTCGCTTGAGCACCTGCTGCTGGTCTACCCCGTAACCTGGCTCATCACCGCCACGATGTTCACCATTTACCACCACAGCGGCAACTGGCTCGGCCGCGCCACCGCCTAATGATCCCTTGGGGCGGAGGAAAATGGATCATTGGCTGGCGATAAGGCGAAGTGATCCGTTTTCCTCCGTCCCCTTCGGACCAATTAGTATTCGATGCCTTGGCGGGCCAGGAGGCCTTCGTCGAAGTAGTGTTTGACGAGGCGCATTTCGGTGACCAGGTCGGCGAGGTCCGCGATGGGCAGCAGGCCGCGGCCGGTCAGTATGAGCTCTGTGGTGTCGGGTTTCATTGCGATCAGTTCCTCGACATCCTCGCGCGTCACGAAGCCGCGGCGCATGGCCTCGCCGAGTTCGTCCAAAATCAGAACGTCGACCTGTGAGATCTGCTCGCGTGCGAGCTCCATGATCTGTGCGGCGCAAGCCTCGGGCGTGTCGCGGTCGGCCTGTACAATTCGTAGCCCTAGGCGTGGTGCCGCATCATGCTCGGCGCAGTGCAGCTTCTTGGCAAACTGAAGCATGAGCACGTTAAGTCCATAGCCCGTGGCGCGCAGCGCGAGCCCCAGCGCAGCCGTCGTCTTGCCCTTGCCGTCGCCCGTATAGATCTGAACCTTGCCGACTTCGAGTGATGCCATCTCTATCCTTTCGTGCCCGGCGTCGGTTTATCGCCGGCCGGGTTGGGTATTCTAGTTAGCATTATCAACCCCAGTAGATGGAGTTCAAGCAGATGGAGATGGATGACAACAAACGTAGACGGAATATGATCCTCTACGTGCTCATCGCCTTCGTCGTCTACCTCGTGCTCTCGACCGTTCTGTTCCCCAACATCGGTCACACGCAGCAGATTACGAAGACCGATTATTCGACGTTTGTCAAAGCGCTCGATAAGAAGAGTGTCGACAAGGTCGAGTACAACACGGACGATTACTCGATTTATTACACCAAGAAGGGCGAGGACGAGAACATCGCCTATAAGACGACCGGTGTGCCGAACGATGCGGGCTTTACCGATCGCGTGCTTGAGTCTGGCGCTTCGCTGGAGTCGGTCGTTCCCGATAAAAACTCGGGTTTGATGACCTACTACCTGCTTACGCTCATTCTTCCCATGGCGATTTTCTTCCTCATCGGTTGGTGGCTCAACCGCCGCATGAAGAAGGCTATGGGCGATGACGGTCCGTCGATGAACTTTGGCGGCGGCGGTTTTGGCGGCGGCGGACTAGGTAAGTCCGGCGCGCGCGTGATCGCCTCCAAGGACGTGGGCGTGACCTTTAAGGACGTCGCCGGCCAGGAAGAGGCCAAGGAGTCTCTCAAGGAGGTCGTCGACTTTCTGGAGAAGCCGCAGCGCTACGAGGAGATCGGCGCCAAGCTGCCGCGCGGTGCCCTCCTTGTCGGCCCTCCGGGTACCGGTAAGACCCTGCTTGCTAAGGCTGTTGCCGGCGAGGCGGGCGTGCCGTTCTTTAGCATTTCGGGCTCTGAGTTCGTTGAGATGTTTGTTGGTCGCGGCGCTGCTAAGGTGCGTGACCTGTTTAAGCAGGCCAAGGAAAAGGCCCCTTGTATCGTCTTTATCGATGAGATCGATACCATCGGTAAGAAGCGCGATGGCGGCGGCTTTAGCGGCAACGACGAGCGCGAGCAGACGCTCAATCAGTTGCTGACCGAGATGGACGGCTTCGATAACCACAAGGGTATCGTCGTTCTCGCTGCCACCAACCGCCCCGACAGCCTTGACCCGGCCCTGCTGCGCCCCGGCCGTTTTGACCGCCGCATTCCCGTCGAGCTGCCCGACCTGACCGGCCGTAAGAACATCCTCGAGCTCCACGCCAAGAGTGTGAAGACCGAGCCGCCGATCGATTTGACCGCGATTGCCCGCGCCACGCCCGGTGCCTCGGGCGCCGACCTGGCCAACATCATCAACGAAGGCGCTCTGCGTGCCGTCCGCGAGGGTCGCAAGCGCGCCACGCAGGACGATTTTGAGGAGTCGGTGGAGGTTGTCATCGCTGGCCAGCAGCGTAAGTCGACGGTGCTTTCCGATCACGAGAAGCAGGTCGTTTCTTACCACGAGATTGGCCATGCTATTGTTGCCGCTCGCCAGAAGGGCTCTGCACCGGTCACCAAGATCACCATCGTGCCGCGCACGAGCGGTGCTCTTGGCTATACCATGCAGGTCGAGGAGGACGAGCGCTTCCTGACGACACGCCAGGAGGTCTTGGACAAGCTTGCCGTCTACTGCGGCGGCCGTGCGGCCGAGGAACTCATCTTTGGCGAGATGACGACCGGTGCCGCCAACGATATCGAGCAGGCCACCAAGCTCGCCCGCAACATGGTGACGCGCTTTGGTATGTCCGAAGAGTTTGGCATGATGGCACTCGGTACCGTCCAGAATGCGTACCTCAACCAGGATACGTCGCTTACCTGCGCCCCCGGTACGGCCGAGCGCGTGGACGCGATTGTCGCCAAGCTGATCGAGGATGCGCACGACCGCGCTCTGCAGATCCTGAAGGAGAACAAGTTTAAGCTCCATGAGCTGGCTCGTTATCTGTACAAGAAGGAGACCATCACGGGTGAGGAGTTCATGAACCTCCTCACGCGCGAGAATCCGCTGATGCCCAAGCAACAGTAATACTAGTTGCGCCGTGTCAATCGCCCCATTTGAGTGTCCATCTCAAATGGGGCGTTTTGCGTGGGGAGAGTTGTATATGAAGATCGTGGTGAGCGCCTGTTTGATGGGCGAGAGCTGCAAGTATAACGGGCTCGACAACTACCATCGCAAGCTGGTCGAGGCTTGCGAACGTACGGGGACCGAGGTCTTACTGGTGTGCCCTGAGGTTTTTGGCGGTCTGCCTACGCCGCGCAAGCCGTCCGAGATTGTGGACGGTGAGGTCCGCACCTGCGAGGGCACCTCGGTCGATCGCGAGTTTCGCCTGGGTGCCCAACGCGCGCTCGATATGTGCGAGCACTTTGGCGGCCCGTCCGAGATCGCTGCGTGCGTCCTTCAGGACCGCAGCCCCTCGTGTGGCGCGGGTCACATCTACGACGGCACCTTTAGCGGTACGCTCACCGCGGGCAACGGTATTTTTGTCGATCTGCTGCTGTGTCACGGGTACCGTGTGATTCCGGCTAGCGAGTTCGATCCCAGCATGCTGGAACATTGTCCACAGCACTCGAACCCAACACTTCCTCACGGGTGACCGTTTTGGCATCATCCGTGAAGTTGATATTGAGTACGACCCGGTCATCAAAGACGTAGACCGAGTTGACAGGCGCCGTACCCAGGCAGCCCCTCCCCGCGGCCCTCGCGCGGGAATGCACACACGGCCTTCCCGTCTCTTGCGCCCCTCCCGGAACTGTCCACATCAGTGTAGCCAATCCAGTCCGCCAAGGGCTGCAGCCCGGACAACGCGGCAATGGAGGGCTTCTTCGGCCTGCTCAAGAAGGAGTTCTGGCACGGCAGGGACTGGTCGGACTGGACCCCTGCCCGCTTCATCGAGGAGCTCGGAGGCTGGATCGGTCGATACAATACGGAGAGGCGCAGCGATGTGCTCGGTGGCCGCACGCCGGCCGAGTTCCGCTCCGCACTGGGAAGGGCCGCGTAGCGGTCCAAGAAATCGTCCGTAGTCCCCATTCTTGCCCCTTTGGGACAGCTTCTTGTTGGGGCGTGCCTGCCCCAAACCCTGCTAGGAACGAGTACAGCAAACTGGAATTTTCAAATTAGTCTTTGCAAATTACCTTTGAACCTTCACCATCAATTACAATTCCCTGACGGTTGTTAATTGGGTATAGATTCAAATCCGAAAACTCAGTCATTATTTTCTCGGTAACTTTCTTAAATGGTGCTGTAAGATAATGCGGAAGAACATAGAAATCAATCAAATCAAGCCCTGCATCATCTTCTTGTGAGTAGTC
>ENA-OQCU01000088-OQCU01000088.1-human-gut-metagenome-genome-assembly--contig:-NODE-88-length-48615-cov-5.113162_pt1 | contig 48615 bp, 41 predicted proteins | sample MGYA00242504_ERZ504590 | MGnify/ENA primary metagenome ERZ504590 (study PRJEB26092, sample SAMD00036318) | human gut metagenome | host: Homo sapiens | study: EMG produced TPA metagenomics assembly of... | reverse complement strand
AAAGGGAGAGCCACTGGCGTGTCGGTCAGGCCCACGCTGGACGTCTAAGGCTCGATATGGCGCAAAAGAGTGGGCCTTGCTACAGAGGTCGGCAGCTTCTGGACAAGCACACCTTGTCAAGCTGCTGTGAATCTGGGAAGCAGGGCAATACTGCTTACGAAATATCGTGCTTTGCTCGTCCAGCGAGAGCCTACCCGGCCTGCCAAAGGCTCCCCTTTTAAGGGGAGCTGGCGCGAAGCGCCTGAGAGGTCCTTCCGGGCCTGCGCTCTATAGGAGCGCGCCTGAGAGGGCAAGCCTACTGCCCATTCAGAAGTTATTTTCCTCCAGCCACTGCTGGAAGCTGGCCACGGCCCGTTCGGCCACGGCCATGTAACGCAGGCGCTTGTCGCGGGGACGCTGGTCCTCTGGCAGCGGGGGCAGGATGCCCATGTTCGCGCCCATGGGCTGGAAGTGCTTGTTCTCGGTGGTGAGATACTGGATGAGCGCACCGCACATGGTGTCGATGGGCGGTGCGGGCAGCTCTTTGCCCTCGAGACGGGCGTAAATGTTCCGCGCCGCCAGCAGGCCGCAGGCCGCGCTCTCCATATAGCCCTCAAAGCCGGTGATCTGGCCTGCAAAGAAGACGTTGGGGTGCTCTTTGAGGCAGAGCCCTGCGCTCAGCACCCGGGGTGCGTCGAGGAAGGTGTTGCGGTGCATGACGCCGTACCGGACGAACTCGGCGTTCCCGAGGCCGGGTATCATGCTGAACACCCGCTTCTGCTCGCCCCATTTCAGGTTTGTCTGGAAACCCACGATGTTATACAGGGTCCGCTCCTTATTTTCGGCCCGGAGCTGGACGTTGGCCCAGGGGCGGTGGCCGGTGCGGGGGTCGATGAGGCCCACCGGGCGCAGGGGGCCGAACCGCATGGTGTCGGCACCCCGGGCCGCCATGATCTCGATGGGCATACAGCCCTCGTAGACCGTGACGGTATCGGCCTTTTTGCCGTGGGCATCGGGGTCGGGCTGTGCGCCCTGCTCTGCGCCCGCGTCGAACTCATGGAGCGGAGCTCGCTCTGCCGAGGCCAGCGCGGCGTGGAATGCCTCATACTCGGCCTTGTTGAAGGGACAGTTGAGATAGTCGGCCTCGCCCCGGTCGTAACGGGAGGCGGCAAACACCTTCTCATAGTCGAGGCTCTCCGCCGTCACGATGGGGGCCACGGCGTCGTAGAAGTGGAGGCGCTCGTCGCCGGTCAGGCGGCCGATCTCATCCGCCAGCGCACCGTCGGTCAGGGGACCGGTGGCCACGAGGATGGGGGTGCTCTCGTCGATGTGCTCCACCCGCTCCCGGTGAACGGTGATGTTCGGCTCAGCCTCCACCATCCGGGTGACTTCGGCGCTGAAGGTGTCGCGGTCCACGGCCAGCGCACCGCCTGCGGCCACGCGGGCCGCCTCGGCGGCGTTCAGGAGCTGACTGCCCATCCGGCGCATCTCCTCTTTCAGCAGGCCGGAGGCAGAGTCCAGACGCTCGGCTTTCAGGCTGTTGGAGCAGATGAGCTCCGCGAAGCCCTCGCTCTTGTGGGCCGGGGAGAAGTGAGTGGGCTTCTGCTCGTAGAGCTCCACCTGTACGCCTTTTCCCGCCAGCCAGAGGGCCGCTTCGCAGCCCGCCAGACCGGCGCCTAAAACAGTAACTTTATAGTTGCTCATTTAATATCCCTTTCATCTTACTTCAAGCCCGAGGCAGTCAGCGGAGACTTTCCCGCCCTGCCAAGGGCTCCCCTCGGTAGGGGAGCTGTCTGCGAAGCAGACTGAGAGGTTTACTCCTTATTTAGTCTTTCTTCGGCACCGGCATCTCAAAGTCGCAGCCCTCTTTTGCGCAGTAGAGCTTGGAGCCCTTGCGGAACAGGGTGGAGCCGCACTTCTCGCACTTGACGGCCACCGGCATATCCCAGGTCATGAAGTCGCAGTCGGGGTAGCGCTCACAGCCGTAGTAGATGCGGCCCTTGGCGCTCTTGCGCTCCAGCATACGGCCTTTGCCGCACTTGGGGCAGATGCCGCCGGTGTCCTTCACGAGGCGCTTGGTGCCGCGGCACTCGGGGAAGCCGCTGCAGGCCAGGAACTTGCCGTACTTGCCCACCTTGATGACCATGGGACGGCCGCAGAGGTCGCAGACCTCGCTGGACGGCTCGTCCGGCACCTTGACCTTCTTGCCTTCCATGTTCTTCTCGGCCTGCTCGAGGCTGGCGGCGAAGCCCTTGTAGAAGTCGTCCACGGTCTTGTGCCAGTCCGTCTTGCCGCTCTCGACCTTATCGAGGTTCTTCTCCATCTCTGCCGAGAAGTCCACGTCCACGATGTGGGGGAACTGCTCCAGCATCAGGCCGTCCACGGCCCGGCCCAGCAGGGTGGGCTTGAGCTTCTTCTGCTCCCGCTCCACATAGCCGCGGTCGATGATGGTGGTGATGATGGGGGCGTAGGTGGAGGGGCGGCCGATGCCGTTCTCCTCCAGCGCCTTGATGAGGGTGGCTTCGGTGTAGCGGGCGGGGGGCTGGGTGAACTTTTGCTCGCTCTTCAGCTCCCGCAGCTTGAGCACCTGACCCTCCTCGAGGGGAGGAAGGCTGGTCTCCTTCTTTTCCTTCTCGTCGGTGGCCTCTTCGTACAGGGCGGTGAAACCGTCGAAGGTGACCGTGTAGCCGCTGGCCTTGAAGCGGTAGCCGCCGGCATAAACGGTGACGGACACGGTGTCCTGCTGGCAGTCCGCCATCTGGCTGGCCATGAAGCGGCTCCAGATCATCCGGTAGAGCTTGGCGGTATCGCCGCTGATGCTCTTGTCCACCTCGTCGGGGGTCAGGCCCGGCACAGAGGGACGGATGGCCTCATGGGCGTCCTGCGCTGCCGTGGCGCTCTTGGTCTTCCAGGTGCGCTTGTAGGGGCAGATATAGCTCTCGCCGTAGGCCCCGGCGATGTACTCTCTGGCAGCTGCCACCGCCTCGTCGGAGATGCGGAGGCTGTCGGTACGCATATAGGTGATGAGGCCCATGGTGCCGTGGCCGGCGATGTCCACGCCTTCGTAAAGGGTCTGGGCGGCCCGCATGGTGCGGGTGGCCGTGAAGCCCAGACGGCGGGATGCCTCCTGCTGCAGGGTACTGGTGATGAAGGCCGGGGTGGGCTGCTTCGCGCGCTTGCCCTTTTTCAGTTCGCCCACGGTGTACTCGGCCCCCTCGAGGCCCTTTTCGATGGCGCGGGCCTCGGCCTCAGAGTGCGGCAGGAGCTTTTTTCCCTTGTCGTCGGAGGCCAGACGGGCCGTGAAACTCTTCCGGCCCACACCCAGAGTAGCGTCCACGTTCCAGTATTCCTCGGGCTTGAAGGCTTCGATCTCCTTCTCGCGGTCGTCGATGATGCGGACGGCTACGCTCTGGACGCGGCCCGCCGACAGGCCGCGTCGGACTTTCCGCCACAGGAAGGGGCTCAGCTTATAGCCCACCAGACGGTCCAGCACACGGCGGGCCTGCTGGGCGTTGAAGAGGTCTTCGTTGATGGCGCGGGGGTGGGCCATGCCCTCCTTCACGCCCTTCTTGGTGATCTCGTCGAAGGTCACGCGGTTGGGCTCGTGGGGGTCGAGGCCCAGGATGTTGGCCAGATGCCAGCTGATGGCTTCGCCTTCACGGTCCGGGTCGGTCGCCAGCAGCACACCGTCGGAGTGCTTGGCCTTGCTCTTCAGCTCTTTGATGAGCTTTTCCTTGCCTTTGATGCTGATGTATTGCGGCGCATAGTCATGCTCGATGTCGATGCCCAGCTGGGAGGCGGGCAGATCGCGGATGTGGCCCATGCTGGCCGTAACTTCGTAGTCTTTGCCCAGATATTTGCCGATGGTCTTCGCCTTGGCAGGCGACTCCACGATGACGAGTTTTGCCATTACGTTCTTCTCCTATATATAAATCCTCATCAGCCGCTGCTGCTCGGGCAGGCCCGCCTTCGTACAACCTCTCAGTCTGCTTCGCAGACAAGGCCGGGTTGCGGCACCCAGCATCCGCAGCGCTTCGCTTGCGTCTTGCTGGCCGCTGCCCCAACAACGACTCCCTGCTTCCGCCACTGGCGGCGGTCGTCGTTGTTGCCCCTAGTAGGGGAGCCTCTGGCGAAGAGGCGAGGCTTTCCGATATGCCAAGGCCTCCCCTCGGTAGGGGAGGTGGCATCGCGCAGCGATGACGGAGAGGTTATTCCTCTTTAACTTGCGCTTCCTCCGCGCAGAATATACCGTTTGCCCGGCAGGCAGCTCACCCGGCCCGCAAGCTCGAGCTTCATCAGGACGCCCAGCAGCGCCGCCGTGGGCAGACCGCTCTTGACGCCCAGCTCCTCCACGCCCTGCGCCTTTGCGCCGAGACAGGAGAGCACCAGCCGCTCATTTTCACTCAGGGGCCGGGGCGTCTCCCGGGGTGCCGGGGCCGGTCTTGCGGTCTGCAGCCCCAGTGTACCAAATAAATCCGCCGCTGTACAGACCGCTTTTGCACGTCCGTCCCGCAGAAGGGCATTCGTCCCCGCCGAGGCGGGCGAAAAAATGCTGCCCGGCACGGCGAACACCGGTTTCCCGTACCGCTCTGCGTGGCCCACGGTGGACATGGTGCCGCTCTTTTCCTTGGCCTCCACCACCACCAGCGCCCCGGAGAGGGCCGCGATGAGGCGGTTGCGCTGCAAAAATCCCACGGCACCCACCGGCTCACTTTCGGGCGGGTATTCGCTGATGACGCAGCCTCGCCTCTCGATGGCCCGGCGGAGTTCCCGGTTGGCGGCGGGGTAGGTCCGGTCGATGGGGACGCCCATCACCGCGATGGTGGGGCAGTTCTCCCCTACCGCTGCCCGGTGTCCGGCGCTGTCCAGCCCGTCGGCCAGACCGCTCACGATGATGGCCCCCGCCCGGGCGAGGCCCCGCCCGATGTCCTCTGCGGCCCGCAGACCGTATTCGGTGGGCTTCCGGGTCCCCACCATTCCCACGGCGGCAGGCTCATTGAGCCAGCGGGGGTCGCCGGTGCAGTAGAGTACCAGCGGCATATCGGAGATGCGGGAGAAGGCCAGCGGATAGTCCGGGTCGTCGTAGGGCAGGATGCGGATGCGCCGGGCCGCGCACCGCCGCGCAAAGGCCCTGTAGTGCTCGGGGGTGTTATCCGGCAGGCAGGCGCGCTGGACGGCGGCAGGTCCGGCAGCGGCGGCGAAGGCGTCGGTGTCCCGGGCCTCCCATGCCTCCTGCGCCCCGCCGAAGGCGTCCAGCACGGCTCCGGCCCGCTGACTGCCCGCGCCCAGCGTCCCCGCCAGCCAGAGCCAGCACAGGAGCGGGTCGGGGGCCGGTTCGGGCGGGAAAAGGCTCAGCTGCCCCTCCCCGGCCCGCGTCACAGGCTCTCCTCCCGGAAATGCCAGAGCAGGATACTGCCCGCGATGCCGGCGTTCAGGCTCTCGACCCGGTCGGTCATGGGGATGCGGACGGTGCCGGTGCAGGCGGCGATGGTCTCATCGGTCAGACCCTGCCCCTCGCTGCCGATGACGACGCAGACGCCGTCCGGATAGCCGGACGCCGCCGCACTCAGGGGCTGGGACTGGTAGAGGGCGGCGGCAAGGCAGGTGATGCCCTTCTCCCGCAGCAGGGCGATGGCCTCGGGCATCTTTCCCGCCTCGATGACGGGGATGCGCACCGCTGCGCCCATGGAGGCCCGAAGGGTCTTGGGCGCAAAGACGCTGGCGCAGCCGTCGCTGAGCAGCACACCGTCAAAGCCGAAGGCCGCCGCAGAGCGGAGCAGCGTTCCCACGTTGCCGGGGTCCTGCACCCGCTCGAGGGCGAGGTAGCGCCCGCCGGTCTTCACCTCTTCTAAGGGATGCACCGGGGTGCGGAAGACGCCAAACACGCCCTGATGGGTCCCCACGTCGGCCAGCTTATCGGCCACATGGTCTTCCACAAGGTAGTGTTCGCCCGGCAGTTCCGAAAGCTCCGGGCATTTTTCCAGCGCCGACTCGGTGCAGAAGAGGGTCTCCAGCTCTGCGCCCCGGCAAAGCTCGGGGCAGAGCTTCCGCCCCTCGGCCAGAAAGCGGCCCTCGGCCCGGCGGAACGCCCCGCTGGACGCCAGACGGCAGGCGTATTTGACTTTTGCGTTTTCCCGGCTGGTGATCTTCTCCATCCGTCTTTCCTCCAACTACCAAAACATACAAAAAGGACGCCCGCGTATTTGATACGCGCGGGCGTCTTTTTTAAGGTCTATTAGGCGTTCTTCACGGTCTCGACCAGAGCTGCGAAGCTCTTGGGATCGTTGATGGCCATCTCGCTGAGCATCTTGCGGTTCAGCTCGATGCCAGCCTTCTTCAGGCCAGCCATGAAGCTGGAGTAGTTCATGCCCAGAGGACGGACAGCGTTGTTGATGCGGCAGATCCACAGGTTGCGGAACTGGCGCTTCTTCATGCGGCGGCCAGCCAGAGCGTAGTTGCCGCTCTTCATGACCTGCTGCTTAGCCATCTTAAAGTGCTTGCTCTTGCAGCCGTAGAAGCCCTTGGCCAGCTTCAGCATCTTCTTGCGACGTTTGTGAGTCATGGTTGCGCCCTTAATACGTGCCATTTTTTATATCTCCTTTAGTTCTCTCAGTAGAATGTGTTTGCCTGCGGCTCGCTCTTAGGCGTAGGGCAGCATGCTCTTGATGGTAGCTGCGTTGGTCTTATCAACGTAGCTGGGCTGACGGTAGCCACGGGTCAGCTTGGTGGTCTTCTTGGTCAGGATGTGGCTGCGGAATGCATGGCCGCGCTTGATCTTGCCGTTCTTGGTCAGCTTAAAGCGCTTCTTAGCGCCGGAGTGCGTCTTCAGTTTCATCTTAGCCATTTTAGTATCCTCCTAAAATTAGTCCTTATTGGGTTTCGGGATCAGCAGAATGGACATCGTGCGGCCCTCGAGGACCGGCGGCTTATCCATGCTTGCCTGAGGCAGGGCCTCAGCAAAGCGCTTCAGCACGTCAGCACCGAGTGCGCTGTGCGCCATCTCACGGCCGCGGAAACGGATCGAGGCCTTTACCTTGTGGCCAGCGGCCAGGAACTTGGCCGTCTGGTTCAGCTTGGTGTTGAAGTCGTTGGTGTCAATGTTGAGCGAGAGGCGGGTCTCTTTGACTTCGACCACCTTCTGGTTCTTCTTGGCTTCCTTCTCCTTCTTCTGCTGTTCAAAGCGGTACTTGCCGTAATCCAGCACCTTGCACACAGGCGGGACAGCCTGCGGGGCGATCTTGACCAGATCAAGTCCGGCGTCCTCAGCAGCGCGCATGGCCACCTGAATGCTGACCACGCCCTTCTGCTCGCCGTCGGCTCCGATCAGGCGAACCTCACGGTCACGGATCTGACCGTTGATCTCCAGTTCCTTCGACTTTCCAGCGGTAGCGATAATGAATGCACCTCCAAACAATAGTCCATAGTGTTGCGTTTTTTGGCATAGAAAACGCGGCCGCCCCAGTTTCGGGACAGCCGCGCGAAATTCACTCAAGAGCGCGATTCGGTCTACAAGATGAATCGGTTCATGGTATAGCCCGGGGGTCCTTACCCCTCAAGGCGAGCGCGGCACAGGCCGTAGCTGCTTTCTTTACTTGAGTATTTTATCACACCCCGGGGAGGCTGTCAAGCATTTTTATGCGCTTTTTCAAAAAAAGGATGCCCGAACAAGGGAATGGGGGAACAGCATTTCTGCCGTTCCCCCGTTGATTGCATCTGGCGGGTGTGCCCGTTCCCGCATTTCTTTTGACCCAGTGGGTGTGTAGCAGCACATTCTCTACTTCAAATGCACTCTTATCCTATGCTTATTATACCACGATTATTCCCGGCTGTAAAGCAGCCGGTTTTTCTCCATCAGCTTTTTCAGATTGCGTTCCCGGATACGGTAAAACGTCATCACAGAATTTTTGCGGTCTTCCCGGTCTGTTTCCATCACGAGCCGGACGACTACATTCAGATTCGTTTCGGGCAGGCGCTTTATTGCAAAGACTGTTCCGGTATGTTTTTCATCGACCAGCAGAATATCCGGCTTCACGACGGTCTCTTTTCCATAAAGTATGAACAGCTCCACATCCTGCGGGTGGCGCTCCCGGATGTGCTCCATCCGTTCTTCTGTGACCACAACTTCTTTCGTCCGCAGTTCACCGAAGTATCCTTGCAGGAGCGCCGATTCAATTTCGCCTAAAAGCAGTGTTCCCATTTTTCTGTGCTCCTGTCATTTTATACTTCAATCAGCTCCCCCAGCTCCAGCGAATATATCCCTTTATATGTCACCCGCCGGGGGGCGAAGCGCTTCTCAATGGCCTTTGCGTAGAGCTCCAGCTGAGCGCGGTAGGCGCGGACGAAGTCGGCAGGGGCCTTGCGGCGGTCCGTCTTGTAGTCCAGAAGCTCGAGGTGGTCGGGGTAGACGAGGACGATGTCCGCGATGCCCTGCACCAGCACCCCGGCGTCGGCGGCAGGGCCGTCGGGCAGGGCGCGGCCCTGAGCGGCCATGACCTCGGCGGCAGGCAGCGACGTGATAAAAGCCAGCTCCCGCAGCACATCCTCTGCCCCGCAGATGCGGCGGAACGCCTCGCTGCGCACAAAGCGGAGTATCTTATAGACATCCAGCTTCCCGGCAATGGCGGGGGGCGTGAGCTGCGCCGCCGCCTGACGCTCCCGCTCGGCGCGGACGGCATCCAGAACAGCGTCGTCCTCTGCGTCCCGCACAGCGGCCAGCGCCCCGAAGTCGGCGTGCTCGAGGAAGGCATGGAGAGCCGTACCCATCTCGGCGGCGGTGAGGCCGTCCTTCGAGAGGAAGCCCGGGCGCTCGAGGGTGGTCTGCTCAGCAGCGTGGACGAGGCTGGTCACGCTGACCTTGGCCGGGATGTCCGCCAGCGCTGCCGCCGGATACCGCCAGCCGAAGCCCTGCCGCAGCGTCTCCACAAGGGCCGGGTCGGCCTCGGGCCGGGGCGGCTCTTCCGCCTCGGCGGGGGCTTCTTCGGGCGGGAGGACATCGGCCTGCACTGTGAGGGCGATGGTGCTTCTGGTGTCCGCAAAGGGCAGCTCGAGGTTCCCCGCCAGACGGCGGAGAGGCCCGCCGTTGGGGTGGACGAGGAGCGCCGCCCGCAGCCAGTCGGCGAAGCTGCCCGCCTGAGCGTTCAGGGTCTCCCCCGCCCCGGCGGCGAGGAAGGCGGCAGCTTTGGCGAAGGGGTTGGACGTCCGGCCGATGCCCAGCGGGACCGTCAAGATCAGCTTATCCTGCGCCCGGGTGAGGGCCACATACAAAAGCCGCATCTGCTCGCTCCGCATCTCGGCGGCATGGACCGTGGAGAGGGCGGTGTAGGCCGCCGTCTTATAGGCCCCCTCGCCGCCCTCGGGACGAAGGCGGAGGCCCGCGCCGCAGACGCGGTGGAGCAGGACGGGCTGGCGGGTGTCGGCGGCGTTGAACTGCCGGGCCGTGTCGGCCACGAACACCACCGGGAACTGCAAGCCCTTGGAGCGGTGGATGGTCATGATGGTGACGCAGCCGGGCCGCGCCCCGCCGGGGGCAGTCTCCTGCCCGGTGGAGCCCGCCAGTGTGGCCGCGTCGATGGCACGGACGAGGGCCGAGATGCCGCCCACGCCCGCCCCGGCGCAGAAGGAGGCGAAACGCCGCGCGTCCTCCCGGCGGCGCTGGCCGTTCTCCATGGCACCGAGGGCGGCGAGGTAGCCGGTGGAAACAAAAATTTCTTCCAGCAGTTCCTCCACCGGCACGCTCCGGGCCATCCGGCGCAGGGCCGTCAGACGCTGGTAGAACGCCTGCACCCGGCGGGTGAAATCATCCTCCGCCCCGCTCTGGACGGCCTGTAAAACTGCGCCGTAGAGGCTGATGCGGGTGTGCTGATCGGGTGTCTGCGCCCCGGCCCGGAGGCGGACGAGGTCGTCGTCCGTAAAGCCGAACATCGGCCCCAGCATGGCGGCAGCGAGGTAGATGTCCTGCGCGGGGTTGTCGATGACCCGCAGCAGGGCGATGAGGGGGCGGATGTGGGGCGCGTCCAGCAGGTTCTCCCGGGCGTCGGCGTAGACCGGGATGCCCCGGGCCGTCAGGGCCTCGGCATAGGCCGGGAAGTCGCCTCTCGCCGCCAGCAGGACACAGCAGTCCTCGTACTGCACCGGGCGGGTGGTGCCGCCGTCCCGCACCGGCTCGCCGGATGCCACCATCGCCTCGATGCGGTCGGCGATATATTTTGCGTCCGTCTCGGCGGCATCGTCGGGCAGGAAGTGGGCCTCCACACTGCCCTCGTACGCGCCGGGTGCGCCGCAGACGAGGCGCTGTCCGTCGCCGTAGGCCGTGTCGCCCAGAGCGGGTGTCATGAGCTGTTCGAAGATAAAGTTGATGCCCGCCACCACCTGCGGGGCAGAGCGGAAGTTGGCGTCCAGCGCCAGCATGGCGTTCTCGCCGGGCCTGCCGTCTTCGGGACGGGGGCGGGCTTCGCCGCCGGGCAGGAGGGGCCAGCTCTCCAGCTTTTCCCGGAAGATGCTGGGGTCCGCCTGACGGAAGCGGTAGATGCTCTGCTTTAAGTCGCCCACGAGGAAGAGGTCATCCCCTGCCGGGCTGGCCAGACAGCGGTAAAGGGCGTCCTGCAGGGCGTTCGTGTCCTGATACTCGTCCACCATGACGGCGGCGTAGCCCTGCCGGATGCCCTGACACAGCTCGGTGGGCCGGCCGTCGGCGTCCCGCAGGAGCCGCAGGGCCAGATGCTCGAAGTCGCTGAATTCCAGCAGCCGCCGCTCCCGCTTCCGGGACGCAAAGCGGGCGTCAAAGTCCCGCACGGCGGCAAAGAGGGCGCGGAGGCAGGGTTCGGCGGCTTTCCGGTCAAGCTCGGCTTCGTCGAGGCTGCAACTGATGAGGTCTTCGATCTTCTCAAAGAGCTTCGCGGCCTCGTCGGCCCGGGTCTTGACGGCGTCTTTGTGCTCACCGGTGAGCCGCTTTTTCATATTTTTGAGGCCGGGGGCCTGTTCCATGCCGAGGACGTAGGGCGTCAGCCTGTCGTAGAGGGGCGTCCATTCCCCCGCCCCGGCCAGACGCTCCACCTCGCCCAGCAGGGCGGCGGAGTTTTCCAGCCGCTCGAGGGGTTCGGCAAACTTCTCGTTCACTGCCGCCACGGCCTTTTCCCTGGCGGCAGGGGTCTTTTTGCTGGCCTCGGCGTCGGCCTGCGCAGTCACGAAGTCCTCCCTGCAGTCGTTCCGTGCGGCGCAGAGCAGCTCCTTCGCAGCCCGGGCAGAGCGGGCGGCCTCCTGCATCAGAATATCATGCCAGCAGGTGCGGGCAAAGCCGTTCTCGTCCTGCCACGGGGCCAGCATCTCGTCCAGCTTTTTCCCGTAGTCCGGCAGGGCGCGGAGGAAGTCATAGACCTGCAAAACAGCCTCCCCCGCCGCCTTGTCGGTGCGGCCCTTGCCGTAGAGGTCGGCAAAGGCGCAGAAGTCCGCATCCTGATAGGCCGCTTCCAGCGTCTCGGAGAGGGCCGCGTTCCGCAGCATCTCCACGCTGCCGGGGTCGGCAGGGGTGAAGTCCGGCGGGATGTCCAGCGCCTGAAAGTGCTTGTGGAGCAGGTCGAGGCAGAAGGCATCGATGGTGCAGATGGGGGCTCTCTGCAGCAGCATCCGCTGGCGGCGGAGGGCCGTGTTGCCCGGCTCTGCCTGACTGCGGCGGAGCAGCGCCTGCCCGATGCGGGCGCGGAGCTCTGCGGCGGCGGCGTTGGTGAAGGTGACGATGAGGAGCCGGTCGGCGTCCACGGGATGTTCCGGGTCGGTGATGAGCCGGACGGCCCGCTCCGTCAGGACGGCGGTCTTGCCGCTGCCGGCGGCAGCGCTCACCAGCAGCGCACCGCCCCGGTCGTCGATGGCGGCACGCTGGGCCGGGGTCCATTTTGTCTCACTCACTGGTCTTCCTCCTTTTTCTCTTCCGGTTCAAAGGCTTTGCAGGGGCGTCCAGCGCCCGCTCTCCGATGCCCTCCTCATGGCAGCAGATGAAGCCGTAGTCGCACCACCGGCAGGGGCTGCGGCCCGTGACCAGCGGCTCGGCGGCGATGCAGCCGCTGTAGAGCTGTTCGCCCATCTGGGTCACAAGGTCGTCCAGATGGAGCTGGATGCGGGAGAGCTTGGCCTTGTCGGCACGTTTCTCTTTCTGGTAGGGGCTGGGTACACCGCCCCGGAAGCTGAAGGGCAGATACCGCCCCGTCTCCTCGGCGTCCATGGCGTCGAAGACCTTCTGCTCGTCCCGGACGAGGCCGTCCAGCTTGTATTCCATGCTCCGGGCAGCCTTGCCCCGGGTGGTCGTCTCGGGGGCCGGGTCGGCCAGCAGATACAGCACACCCGCAGGCTCTGCTCCGGTGAAGCGTCCGCCGGCGTCCCGGGTCAGGCTGAACAGGTAGAGCAGCATCTGACAGTCGAGGCCGCAGTAGACTTCCCGCAGGTCGAGCTTTTTCGTGCCGGTCTTATAGTCCACCACCCGCACCCAGCGGGTGCCGTCGTCCTCGATCCACTCGTCGGCGCGGTCCACAGTGCCGATGAGCTGCACCGTCCGGCCATCGGAGAGGCGGTAGGTCTGGCCCCGCACGGCGTCCTCGCCGGGGCCGATCTTCAGCTCACAGGCCACCGGTTTGAAGCTGGACTGGCGCTGCTCATCCCGCAGATAGCACAGCAGGCCCGTCATGCTCTTTTTGAGGCGGGAGAGCAGATAGGCAAAGCGGGCCGTGTCCTCGGGGAGATAGCGCTTTGCGTACTCATCTACGAGAAGCCCGGCCAGCGCCGCCATGGCCTCGTCGTCGAGGTCGAGGAAGGGCTGTAAGCCAGCGCAGGGGTTGTCAGGGCCGGGGTGGGGGTCGAGGGCCATCTGGAGCACCCAGTGCATGAGGGTGCCGCTCTGGTCGGCGGAAAGCTCCGCCCGCTTCCGGGGGCGCAGACCCAGCACGTACTGCAGAAAATAGCCGTACCGGCAGGTGTAGTATTTTTCGAGCTGACTGGGCGAAATGCGGAGCCGCCGGCCCAGCAGCGTTTCCAGCGCTTCGAGGTCACTGACCTGACGGGGGCTGCGGCCCGCCATCCGGCGCAGGAGGGCGAGGCCCTCGGGTTCTGCCCCGCCGGGGGCATGAAGAGCCTCGGTGAGGCTGGCGCGTTCGATCTCCGTCAGGGGCCAGCCGCCGCCCAGCACGTCGAGGCCGTCGGCGGCAGTGGCGGCAAGGTCGGTCAGGTCGAGTTCCGGCGCACCCGGTCTCAGCACGTCCACGATGGGCTCGAGGGCGGCGCAGAGGGTCTGGCCCTGCCCCTTCGGCCAGCTGAGCCAGAGCCCCTGCGCCGGGGCGGTGAGGGCCTTATAAAAGCAGACCTGTTCCCGCACCACCCGGTTCTCGAAGCAGTCCGGAAGCTCGATCTCCTGCGCCATCAGGGCGTCGCGGTCGGCGTGGGTCAGCAGGCCCGTCTCGCCGGGCGCGGCGGGGAATTCGCCCTCGGAGAGGCCCAGCACAAAGACATAGTCCGGTGCGTCAAGGCGCATCTTGCCTGCGCTGGCCAGCACCACGGCGTCCAGCGTCTGGGGGATGTGGCCGAGGTCGGACGAGCGCAGCAGCAGCCCGAACAGCTCTTCGTACTCGGGGATGGTGACGCTCTGGCCGCCCAGCAGGCTCGCCATCTCATCCAGCAGTCCCATGACCACGTTCCACTCCCGGGCGGCTTCCTCGGCGGCGGGGATGCCCCGCTCGGCCCGGATGGCCTCCACCTGCGCGGCCTGAGCGTCCTCCGCGCCCAGCTCCTTCAGGCAGAAGTAGAGGGCGCGGCTCATCTGCTCGGCGTTGGCAGAGCGGAGCTTCGCGCGCAGGCCGTCGGCGGCGGGGATGAGAAGGGCGCGGGCCTTTTCGGCCCGGGCAAGGTTTTCTCTGTCCTCGTCGGTGGGCTCCACATCGCCGAAGCCCCGGGGGTTCTTCTCGAAGGGCGCGCGCCACGCCGCCGCGTTGGGCGACCAGGTGTAGGCGTAGTTCTCGAGGGCGCAGACCTCTTCCTCGGTGAGGGCGCAGAGGCCGGTCTTGGCCAGGGTGGTGAGCTGTTCCGTCAGCTCCGCACCCCGGGCGAGAGCCAGCAGACACCGCACCGCCGTGGCCGGGGCGCTGAACTCGGGCGTCGTCGGCTCGTCGCAGTAGAGGGGGATGTCCGCCATCCGGAACTCGTACTTGACGGCGGCGCGGTATTTCGAGATGTCGCGGCAGACCACCGCCACCTTCCCGCAGCGGACGCCCTGCCGCATGAGGCGGCGGATGGCGGCAGCGGCGGCGCGGGCTTCTTCCTCCCGGCTGGGGGGCGGCGAAAAGCTTTATCTCCGGGCAGACCGTGGGCGGGTCACACCGGCCCGTGGCCAGCAGCTGAGCCGCTGCGGCGAGGCCGGGGGCATCGGCGTGGCGCACGTCCCGGCGCAGCAGTTCCGGCACGGCCACTTCAGTGCCGTTCCGGCGGGCCAGCTGGCGCAGCTGCGCCGCCACCTGCTTCGCGCCGGAGAAAAGGCTCATGTCCCCCGGCACGAGCGGGGTGCCGTCGTCGCAGAGGGCCACCGTCACGGTGGGCAGCGAGGCCAGCAGAGCGCCCATCAGCCGCTTTTTCGGGGCGTTGAAGGTGTCGAACTCGTCGATAAAGACGGCCCTGTCCCGCAGGAACTCCGGCAGTTCGCCCCGGGCCAGTGCGGCCTCGAGGCGGGATGCGGCCAGCTCCAGCCGGTCGGAGGGGTCCATGCCTGTCCCGGCCAGCAGGGTCTCGTAGCCCTGAAAGATGAGGGCCAGTTCGCTGAGCTTGGCGCTGTCGGTGCCGCAGTCCTGCGCCAGCTCATAGAGCTGCCGGCCCGAGAGGCCCGCGCTCTTGAGCTCGTCGATGGTCTCGGCGGCCATCTGGCAGAAGGCGGCCGAGCGGCGGTGGCGGTAGTAGTAGTGGACGTTGTCCTGCAGTTCCTCGAGGGCGCGGCGCACCAGCACGGCGCGGCCCGCGTCGCTGAGGGTCTGGACGGCAGAGCCGCCCTCCGCCGACAGGATATGCTCGGCGAGGCTGGTGAAGGAAAAGCTCTCCACCAGTCCGCTCAGCGCGTCGCCCAGCTCCCGGTGGATGCGGCCCTCGGTGGACGAGGTGAACTGCTCCGGCACCAGCAGGATGCTCTTCTCCCCCGCCTCGGCCCGCGCCCGGATGCGCTGGTACAGCAGGGTGGTCTTTCCGCTGCCGGAGCCGCCTAAAAGTAGTTTTAACATGATGAATCTCTCCGTTGGGTCAGTTTTTTATCGTGGGCGGCCTGCCCTCATTTTTCTATCATTGTACCACAAAATTGCAGCCACATCTATTCTGTGGTACAATGAAGAAAAAATCATCTCAGAAAGAGGACACCTGCATGAAAATTTTAGCAGTAGATTACGGCGACAGCCGCACCGGCCTCGCCACCTGCGACCGCACCGAGTTCCTGACTTCCCCCATCACCCCTCAGATCACGGTCAAGGCCCGGGACAAAGTTGCCGCCAGGGTCTGCGAGGTGGCAAAAGAGATCGAAGCCGAGCTCATCGTCATCGGCCTGCCGCTGAACATGGACGGCACCGAGGGCGAGCGCGCCCGCAAGAGCCGCAAGCTGGCCAAAACCGTTGAGATCTGGAGCGGCCTGCCCGTCCGGATGTGGGACGAACGCCAGACCACCTGCGCTGCCGCTGACCTCCTCGACGAGAGCGGCACCTTCGGCGCAAAGCGGAAAAGCATCCTCGACTCGGTGAGCGCGACGGTGATATTGGACGACTATCTCGCATGGCGGAAGGAGCATCCAGGAGAGGTCTGAACACCCCCGCCGCCCCTGTGGCAAAGTTTCTTTGCGAAGTCCGGACAGTTTGTTGCAAAGTCCGCATAAATCGTCGTTTCCGGTTTGTTTTCACAATTTTCCTGAGCTGAATTTGTATAGTTTTCCGGCTTGACAGCACCGGCTCTTCTCCGATAAAATGAGGGTAGAAGAACCCCCTGACCAGATGGCCGGAGAGGACGCTTCTTCATGAGAAAAAACAACTGGACTCACCAAAACAAAAACGATTGGAGGCGACCCACATGACAAAACTGAGAAAGCTGACTGCCCTGCTTCTGGCCGGTGCACTGACCCTTCTGCTCCTGACCGCCTGCAGCGGTGGCGGCGGTTCTTCCGGCCCGGAGGCCCAAGCCGAAGCCAAGGTGATGCGGGCCATCAACAAAGGCCGCACCATGGCCCTGAGCAATGACCCTGATATGCAGGAAGTTGCCGCAGCCCATCTGGATGACCTAGATGCCAAGTTGAGGATCGATGCCTTTGGGTACACAGTGTTCAACAAGGTGGATGCCAAGTGGGATGCTGACAACCAGAACGCCACCCTCACTCTGGTCGCCAAATATGACTACAACGATACCACGCTGCAGAAGATCATCGATCAAATCAAAGGCAACGATCAAAACGAAGCCTTGGATTTTGCCCTGAACGGCAACTATACCAAGGCAGGCGTAGTGGCCCGGACCATTCGCGGCCAGACTTATGTTGCCATCTCCCTGCGGGTGGGCAGGAATCTCTGATTTCTTCCCGATTTTCCCCGCATCTCGTCTGATTTCCCCATAAACGCAGATCACCCGCCAGTTGGCGGGTGATTTTTTTGGCAGCTGTCCCACCGCCCGGAGGGCGGAAAACCAGCTTCTTATTCGTATTTCGTAATGGTCACACTGTTGATGGTGACAGCCTCCGTCGGGCGCTGAGTTTCGTCCACGCCGGTCTGGGCGATGGTGTCCACCACTTCCATCCCTTCGTACACCTGCCCGAAGACGGTGTCGGTGTAGTCGAGGTAGGGTGCGCCGCCCGCCGTCTGGTAGGCGCTCACCACGTCGGCCCGCCAGCCGGCGGCGTTCATCTGGTCGATGAGCTCCTGCGTCACCGAGCTGCTGCCCGGCAGAGTCTCCATGACATAGAAGACGCTGGCGCAGTCGCCGGAGGCGTCCGCTGCCGCACAGAGTGCGCCGGAATAGTGGTGGAGCTTATCGGTGGTCTCGGCGGAGAAACGGTTCCCGTTCCAGATGGTAGTGCCTTTGCCGTCCGCGCCCTGCCCGGCCTCCACCACGAAGTCCTTCTCCACCCGGGTGACGGTCAGGCCGTTGTAAAAGCCCTGCTGGGCCAAAGTCGTGAAATTCTGCACGGCCTGCGGGGCCTCGGTGGAAAAGAGCACTGCTTTGAACACGCCTGCCGAGGTATCGAACACCGCGATGGTGTCCCCCGCCGCCGGGTGGGTGAACTGCAGCTCTGCCGACTCCACCGCCGGGCGGCTGACCGTCTGCACCGTGCCGGCCTTCCCGCCCTGGATGCTGGAGAGGATATTGTCCGCACTGCACCCGGCCAGAACTGCCGTCAGGGCCAGTGCCGCCATTATTTTTTTTCAAGGCTCTCATGATCGGGCCTCCCTGTCCATATATTATAGCAAAGATGGCTTTTCAAAAGCTATCGCTATAGTATATCACATTCCGGCCCGGGAAGCGAGAGGGAAAAGCGTGAAAATTTGTTATTGGATTTCTATGCGAAAAACATCTTGACGAGCGGGCAAAAAAACGCTACACTATAGGCGTACCCGGAACCCACAGCTCAGAAGGAGCAGAGCGGGCAGGGTGTGATAGTTATTCCATTTTTTAGATATTTGACAGGAGAACGTGACTTATGGCAGAAGATATGAACAAGTCCGCCGCTGAGACCGAAGAGGAATATCAGCCCGACCTGATGACCCTCGAGGACGAGGACGGCAATGAGGTCACGTTTGAAGTGATCGACGCTCTGGACCATAAGGGCGTGCATTACCTGGCCGTTGTCGAATACGCCGAGAATGAGGAAGACCTGGACGAGGACGCCCAGCTGGTCATCCTGAGCGTCGGCGAGGACGACGAGGGCGAGTATCTCGACGTGGTCGAGGACGATGAGACCCTGCTGGAAGTCAGCAAGCTGTTCGAGAAGCGTCTGAGCGACCAGTTCGAGATCGAGTGATCTTTCAGCAAAGACTTCCTGCCCGGCGCGATTTGTTGCGGTTTATATGATCCTACTAATCATTCAACGGGAGCTTGGAGTTCGTCGGTGGATTGCAGACCTCCCCGTCATGGGGCGACCATGAAGGCTCGATGAGGAAGCGCGAAACCGGAGACAGAGCACCCACCTGTCCGCAAGGGTAGGTTTGATTGCCGCAGACGACCGGGCGGGATTCTTTATAGGTATTCAAAAAGGCTCTCGTGCCGTATTTCCTGCCGGCATGAGAGCCTTTTTTCTTTTGTCTCTATTCCCCGGTCTCGTCCGTGAACAGGCCCGGGATGCCGCAGACAGCGGCCACACCCACCAGCGTGAACACGATGCGTGACCAGATGGACGCGCTGCCGCCCAGCAGCCAGCCAACGAAGTCGAACTGGAACAGGCCCACAAGACCCCAGTTGATGCCGCCGACGATCATGAGGATGAGACAGATTTTATAAAAGGTCTGCACAAAAAGACCCTCCTTCCTTTGGGCAGTATGCCCGACGGGAAGGAGGGTTATGCATTTTATAGGAATAACCTCTCCGTCATTGCTTCGCAATGCCACCTCCCCTATCGAGGGGAGGCCTTGGCATAGCGGGAAACTTTATCTCTTCGCCAGAGGCTCCCCTACAAGGGGAGCTGGCGGGCGCAAGCCCGACTGAGAGGTTGTACGAAGGCGAGGCTTCATCTCTTCCGCAGTATCTGCACCTCCGCCCCTCCCCTGACGGGCTGGGCCGTATAGACCTGCGGCCAGCGGGCGCGGAGGGCGTCGGCGGCGGCTTTGGCTTCGGCTTCGGTGCGGAACACGCCGAAGACCGCCGCGCCGCTGCCGGTCATGAGGGCGGTGACGGCTCCGTTCTCCCGGAAGGCGGCCTTGATGGCCTCGTTGTCCTTAGCCCCGCTGCACTCCTCGAGGGCGTTTCCGGCAGCGGCGCAGACAGCGTCCAGGTCACCAGCCCGGATGGCGGCTTCCTGGGCGGCGCAGTCGGGGTGGACACTGCTGCCGACTTTGTCGTAGGCCGCAAAAGCCTCCGGCGTCGAGATGCCGTAGCCGGGCATCACCACCGTGAACCAGCACTCGGGCAGGGGCGGCAGTGCCTTGATGAGGTCGCCGAGGCCCTGCACCCGGCAGGTGCCGCCCATGAGGGCGAAGGGTACGTCTGCGCCGATGCTGACACCCAGAGCGCAAAGCTCGCTCATGGACAGGCGGGCGCCGTACAGCTCGTTCAGGCCCACCAGAACAGCCGCAGCGTCGGCGCTGCCGCCAGCCATACCGGCCCGGACGGGGACGCTCTTATAGATGGTGATGTCTGCACCTGCCAGCAGGCCCGTATAATGGAAGAAAGCCAGCGCCGCCTTGATGGCGGTGTTGCCCGGGCCGGGCTTGACCTTGCTGCCGGGCAGGGCCAGATCGAGGTAGGGACTGCGGCGGATGACCACCCGCTCGTAGAGCGAGATGGCCTGCATGGTCATATCCAGCGCATGGTAGCCGCCGGGCAGGATGCCCACCACGTCCAGCGCCAGATTCAGCTTGGCCGGGGCCAGGACCGTCACACGATCGCGCATGGTTTTTTCCTCCTCACTTGCAGTTCTCGTTCAAAAACTCCCGGATGCGGCGGATGGCCTCCATCAGATGCTCCACGCTGTAGGCGTAGGATACGCGGGCGTAGCCCTCGCCGGACGCGCCGAAGGCGTTGCCCGGGATGATGGCGACATGCTTCTGCTCCAGAAGCTTTGTGCAGAACTCCTCGCTGCTCATGCCGCTGGACTTGATGCAGGGGAAAGCATAGAACGCGCCCCGCGGCTCAAAACAGCTCAGGCCCATATCGTTGAAGCTCTTCACCACGAGGCGGCGGCGCATATTATACTCGTTGCGCATCCGCTCGATCTCGCCGTCGCAGTCCTTGAGGGCCGTGATGGCGGCGTACTGGCTGGTGGTGGGGGCGCTCATGATAGCGCTCTGGTGGATCTTGGTCATGATCTTGATGATGGGCGCGGGGCCGCAGGCATAGCCCAGCCGCCAGCCCGTCATGGCGTAGGTCTTGGAGAAGCCGTTGACCACCACCGTCCGCTCGGCCATGCCGGGCAGCGTGGCGATGGAAACGTGGTTCTGCAGGCCGTAGTTCAGCTCCGCGTAGATCTCATCCGACAGCACCATGATGTTGGTGCCGCGCAGGACTTCCGCGATGGCCTCCAGGTCTTCCTGCTCCATCACCGCGCCGGTAGGGTTATTGGGGAAGGGCATGATGAGGAGCTTGGTCTTCGGGGTGATAGCGGCTTTCAGGGCGTCGGCCCGGAGGCGGAACTCATCCTCCTGACGGCAGGCCACATGGACCGGCACGCCGCCGGACAGGGTGGTGATGGGCTCGTAGCAGACGAAGCACGGCTCCGGGATGATGACCTCATCGCCGGGCTGCACCAGAGTGCGGATGCACATGTCGATGGCCTCGCTGCCGCCGACGGTGACGAGGACTTCCTTTGCCGGGTCGTATTTCAGGCCCATCCGGCGGTCGAGGTAGCGGGCGATCTCGGCCCGCAGCTCTTTCAGGCCCGCGTTGGAAGTATAGCGGGTGCGGCCATGCTCGAGGCTTTCAATGCCCGCCTCGCGGACGGCCCAGGGGGTCTTGAAGTCGGGCTCGCCGACGCCGAGGCTGATGCACCCGGGCATCTCGGCGGCGAGGTCGAAGAATTTGCGGATGCCGGAGGGGCGCATGGCCGCAGCGGCAGGCGCGATCAGTTTATCGTAATCCATCACAGCACGGTGCACTCTCTTTCATCGATTTCTTCGTCCTGATACAGACGGCCCTCTTTTTTGTAGGTGCGGAGCACGAAATGGGTGGCCGTGGACAGCACGTCGTCCAGCGGCGACAGCCGCTTTGCCACAAAGAGGGCGATCTCCTGGAAGGTCTGGCCCTTGATGACCAGCTGCAGGTCGTAGCCGCCGCTCATCAGCAGCACGCTCTCCACCTCGTCGAAGGAGGCGATGGTGGCGGCAATCTCGTCAAAGCCGCGGCTCTTCTTGGGGCTGACGTTCAGCTCGATGACGGCTTCCACCCGGTTCACGCCGGCCTTCTCCCAGTCCACGAGGGTCTTGTAGCCCTTGATGATGCCCTGCGCCCGGGCCAGGTCTATCATAGCCGCCACCTCGGCGGGGGATTTATTCAGCATGGCCGCGATGTCCTCCACCGACATCCGGGCATTGTCTTCAAGGATCTTCAGAAGCTGTTCCATCGTTGTCTCTCCTTTGTTCAGCCTGTGGCGATATTTATAGATAAGTATAGCACACTGCCCGGCGGTTTGCATCTGGTTTTTGCAAGTTCTGCCGGTGATAGACATTCTTTTCCCCGTTTCCTCTGCTCTTTTTTCCAAAAAGAGTGTTCATTTTTCGTGAAATCTGCTATACTGGAAGCGGAATTGTCAGCAGAGCGGCCCGGTCTGCCTGTGGTTTTGCCCCGGCAGAGCCAGCCGTCCAACAAAAATATGATAAAAAAGGGGTAGGAATTATGAAAGCATTCATTACCGTCATCGGCCACGACACCGTGGGCGTCGTCGCCCGCGTCTCGGGCCTTTGCTGTGAGCTGAACATCAACATCGAGGACGTCACCCAGAGCATCCTGCAGGGCATGTTCGCCATGATCATGCTGGTGGACATCTCCAAGTGCAGCGTCTCCCACGAGGAGCTGCACCAGAAGATGGACGCTCTGGCCGCTGAAATGGGGATGCAGATCAACCTCACCCGCCAGGAAGTTTTCGACGCGATGCACACCATCTGACAAAAGCCTCTCCCCTTGGGAGAGGTGGCATTGCGAAGCAATGACGGAGAGGGCAAGGATGCTGACAAAGAGCCTGCTTATCGCTGCATGGCTGCTCCATCTCACCGGCCTTGCCCTCTCAGGCGCTTCGCGCCAGCTCTCCCAGAGGGAGAGCCTTCAGCTGCTACAAAAGAAAGGCAAACTACTATGAGCATGATGAACACCGGCGACATCCTCGAGACCATCGAGATGTTCACGCAGGACAATCTGGACGTGCGCACCGTCACCATGGGCATCAGTCTGCTGGACTGCATCGACCCGGACCCCAGGAAAGCCTGCGAAAAAATTTATCACAAGATCACCACCCGCGCCGCCCGGCTCGTTCCGGCTGTGGAGCACATCAGCGCCGAGTACGGCATCCCCATCATCAACAAGCGCATCAGCGTCACCCCCATCGCCATGCTGCTGGGCGCCTGCCCGGACGCCGACCCGGTGGACTTTGCCAAGACCCTCGACGCCGCCGGCAAGAAGGTGGGCGTCAACTTCGTGGGCGGCTACACTGCCCTCGTCCACAAGGGCTTCTCGGCGGGCGACCTGCGCCTCATCGAGTCCATCCCCCGCGCACTGGCCGAGACGGACATCGTCTGCAGCTCGGTGAACATCGGTGCCACCAAGGCGGGCCTGAACATGGACGCCATCAAGCTGATGGGCGAGGCCGTCAAGAAGGCCAGCGAGCTCACCGCCGACCGTCAGTGCATCGGCGCAGCAAAGCTGGTGGTCTTCTGCAACGCACCCGAGGACAATCCCTTTATGGCGGGTGCCTTCCACGGCCCCGGTGAGCCCGACTGCGAGATCCACGTCGGCGTCTCCGGCCCCGGCGCGGTCCGCGCCGCGCTGGCCCGGCTGCCCAAGGATGCCCCCATCGACCAGGTGGCCGAGCTGGTGAAGCGCACCGCCTTCAAGATCACCCGCGTGGGCCAGCTGGTGGCAAACCTCGCCTCCAAAGAGCTGGGCGTACCCGCCGGCATCATCGACCTGTCGCTGGCCCCCACCCCCGCCGTGGGCGACAGCGTGGCCAACATCCTCGAGGAGATGGGCCTTGAGACCTGCGGCTGCTGCGGCACCACCGCCTGCCTCGCCCTGCTCAACGACGCCGTCAAGAAGGGCGGCGTCATGGCCTCCAACCACGTTGGCGGCCTGTCGGGCGCTTTCATCCCCGTCAGCGAGGACGACGGCATGATCCACGCCGCCGAGTGCGGCTGTCTCACCATTGAGAAGCTGGAGGCCATGACGGCTGTCTGCTCTGTGGGCATCGACATGGTCATCATCCCCGGCGACACCACCCCTGCCGTCATCAGCGCCCTCATCGCCGACGAAGCCGCCATCGGCATGGTCAACAGCAAGACCACCGCCGTCCGCGTCATCCCGGCCATCGGCCGCAAGGCGGGCGAAGTGCTGGACTTCGGCGGCCTGCTGGGCTACGGCCCCATCATGCCGGTCAACCAGCGTGACCCCTCCGTCTTCATCAACCGCGGCGGCAGACTCCCCGCCCCGATGCAGTCGCTGAAGAACTGAGCGCTCTTTATAAACTTTCTGCGCACCGCTTGACTTTTGCGTAGAATAGCATATAATAAAAGTACAAAAGCAAACTTTGCATAACATTTCACCAAAGCAGAAGAAAACCCCCTCACGGAGCTGCAACTCCGAAAGGGGGTCTTCTTTTTAGTGCTTACGGCCCGAGAACCATCCGTCAAGCCACTTACAGATGTAATAAGAAATTACATTTGCTGCGACAGACAGCACAAAAGCTTCTAAACTTTGCATTCATTCCACCTCCCTCCCACTTAAAAATGGGCGGACGAGGCCGCAAAGTCATTATAACATACTTTTCGACAAAAGATACCGCAAATCGTTTTGAATCAGACGGAATAAATCCCCCGAAACAGGCCCATCCTCTGGATAAACTTTCCAAGAGGGGGCCTGTTTTTTATGTTATCCCGCCGCGAAATGGGGGCGCTGTGCGCCTCGCTGCTGTTCTGTCTTCTGCTGTCGCTGGGGGCAGGCTGGGCGCAGAGCCAGCTCACCACCGCCGACCAGCTTGCCGCCGACACCCTGCGGCTCCACATCCGGGCCGACACCAACTCCGTGCGAGACCAGAGCGCGAAGCTGGCTGTCCGGGACGCCGTGCTGGCCCTCACCGACGAAGCCTGCCCGGCGGACAGCCGGGCCGACGCCCGGGCGTGGGCGGCGGAAAACCTCGTCCGCTTCGAGCTGACGGCCCGCCAGACACTGGCCGCTCTCGGCATCCGTACACCGGTGAAAGCCTGCCTCGTGAATATGTACTTTCCCACCCGGCGCTATGACGGCGGAGCTCTGCCCGCCGGGCGGTACGACGCGGTGCGGCTGGACATCGGGACGCGGCGGGCAGGCCGGAACTGGTGGTGCGTGCTCTACCCGGGTCTCTGCCGGTCAGCCTGCGGCGGGTACGACACGCCTGCCGAAAATGACCTTGTCTGCGGGGAATATATCGTCCGGTTCCGGTTCGTGGAGTGGTGGGACGGCCTCACCGCACCCCGGGAGGACGTGGTGCTGGCCGGGTGAACAGGCCGTCGGCACGCCGCATAGGATGAGCGCGGAAGGAGTGTGACAACACTATGGCAATTCCTGCTTACTACTCGCTCATCCGGCGCGGCAGCTCCGGCCCGGACGTGGCCCTCGTGCAGACCTGGCTCAACGGCATCCGGGACAGCTGCACCTGGTACGCCGCCCTCACCGTGGACGGAAAGTTCGGCGCAAACGCCGAGAAGGCTGTCCGGGAGTTCCAGCTCCGGTACGGCCTCAAAGAGGACGGCAAAGTGGGCGCGAACACCTGGAACGTGCTCTACGCCCGCTACACGGCCAAACACGGCCTCATCGTCCCCTACCCCGGCATCGTGCTGCGGAGCGGCAGCGCAGGCGGCTGCGTCCGGCTGGTGCAGCAGAAGCTCAACACCGAGGGCGAGCGGCTCACCACCGACGGCAAGTTCGGTGCCAGCACCGTCGCCGCCGTCAAGCGCTACCAGACCCGCCACAGCCTGACCTCCGACGGCTCCGTGGGCAAGGACACCTGGGAAAAGATGTTCCCTGCCGCGTGACGTGAAGACGGAAGAGCCTCCCGAAAGGGGAGGCTCTTTTCGATTTGACATATCTTTTTGTCAGAATTTATGATATACTTGCTTTGCGGTTCACCCCGTAATCCACGGGAGAGGGGGTGAAGCAATGGAGTATATATTCACATTCTTGGTGTCTGTCGCAGCAGATGTAACGTCGCGGTTCATCTGCAAATGGCTTGACAGATACGATGAGAACCGCAAAGCCTAATTAAAAGGAAAGCCCCCTGGGAGTTCGCGGCTCCTTGGGGGCTTTTCCATTGGGGTGAAACCAATGGAGTATTCACATTCCTGAGTTTATTATATGCCATCCCGTGCAAAAGTCAAGCGGTGCGCGGAAAGTTTACAAAGACACTTTCCCTCTGTAGCAGGGCACTACTGTTTCCGAAATTAAAAAACTTTCAGCGTCCAGCGTGGGCCTGCCCGGCTCGCCAGAGGTGCTTCGCACCCGGGTTGCGGCTCCCAGCGTCTGCTTCGGCCCTTGGTGCGGGCCTCGCATCCTGCTGGCCGCGGCCCCAACAGCTCCTCCCTGTTTCCGCCACTGGCGGCGGTCGTCGCCGTTGCCCCCTCGACAAACGCCCCCAACTCTCCTATAATAAAATCATCCCAACGAAAGGCGGTGTCCCCATGCGTTTCCTACACCTCTCCGACCTGCATCTGGGCAAGCGGGTGTGCGAGTTCTCCATGCTGGACGACCAGCGCTGCATTTTAGAGCAGGTCCTCTCCCTGCTGGACGCCCGGCCCGTGGACGGCGTTCTGCTGGCAGGCGATCTCTACGACAAGCCCGTGCCGCCCGCCGAGGCGGTGCGGCTGCTGGACTGGTTCCTCACCGAGCTTGCGGCACGGGGACTGCCCGTTTTTGCCGTCAGCGGCAACCATGACTCGGCAGACCGCATCGCCTTCGGCGCACAGCTTCTGGCGGGGAGCCGGGTGTACGTCAGCCCGATCTTCGCCGCACCGCCCGCGCCCATCACCCTGACGGACGAATACGGCCCGGTGGACATCTGGCTCCTGCCCTTCCTGAAGCCCGCCGCCGTGCGGCACGTCTTCCCGGACGAGAAGATCGAGAGCTATAACGACGCCATCGGCTGTGTGCTGAACGCCTGTACACCCGACCCCGCCCGCCGGAACGTGCTGGTGGCCCACCAGTTCGTGGCCGGGGCGGCGGTCTGCGAGAGCGAAGAGCCCAGCGTGGGCGGGGTGGACAGCATCGACGTCTCCCTCTTCGAGGGCTTCGACTATGTGGCTCTGGGCCACCTCCACAGTCCCCAGAAGGTGGGGCGGGACACCGTCCGGTACGCAGGCAGTCCCCTCAAATATTCCTTCTCCGAGGCCCATCAGCACAAAGCCGCCCTCTTCATCACCCTGGGCGAAAAGGGCAGCGTCCGCTTCGAGGCCGCGCCTCTCACCCCCCGGCACGACCTGCGGGAGCTGCGGGGCAGTTACATGGAGCTCACCGACCGCCGGGCCTACGACGGCACGCCGACGGACGACTACCTCCACATCACCCTCACCGACGAGCAGGACGTTCCCGACGCGCTGGCCCGGCTGCGGGTCATCTACCCGAACCTCATGCGGCTGGACTACGACAACCGCCGCACCCGGGCCGCCGAGACGCTCGACGCCTCTGCCCGGGCCGAGAGCAAGACGCCCCTCGAGCACTTTGCGGCCTTTTACGAAGCCCAGAACGGCCAGCCCCTCTCCGACGAACAGGCGGCGTTCTGCCAATCGCTCATCGAGGACATCTGGAAGGAGGACGAAGCATGAGGCCCCTGAAACTGACCCTGTCGGCCTTCGGGCCTTACGCCGCCGAGACCGTTCTGGACCTCGCCCAGCTGGGCAGAGGCGGGCTCTACCTCGTCACCGGCGACACCGGCGCGGGCAAGACCACCCTCTTCGACGCCATCACCTACGCCCTCTACGACCATTCCAGCGGCGGCGTCCGGGAAGGAGCCATGCTCCGCAGCCAGTACGCCGAGCCCGGCACTCCCACCTTCGTGGAGCTGGAATTCGAGGTGCGGGGACAGCGCTGCACCGTCCGCCGCAATCCCGAATACCTCCGCCCGAAAGCCCGGGGCGAGGGCTTTACCACCGAAAAAGCCGACGCCTGCCTCACCTACGCCGACGGCCGCCCGCCCGTCACCCGGGCCAAAGACGTCACCGCCGCCGTGGTGGACATCATCGGGCTGGATTACAACCAGTTCTCCCAGATCGCCATGATCGCCCAGGGGCAGTTCACCCGGCTGCTCAACGCTTCCACCGAGGAGCGGAGCAAGATCTTCCGCAAGCTGTTCCGCACCCAGCCCTACCAGCGTCTCCAGGAGCGGCTGCAGGCCGAGAACGCCGCCCTCACCCGCCAGCGGGAGGAGCAGAGCGTCCGCATCGGGCAGCTGCTCTCCGGCCTGAGCTGGGCCGAGGGGGATGCCGACGAGGCCGTTCTGGCCGGGCTGGCCCCCCTCTGCGAGGCGGGCGGGCAGGCGTCGCCGGAAGGGGTGCTGCCCCTTCTGGACGCCCTGCTGGCCGGGCAGGAGCAGGCACTGAGCGCCGCCACCTCCGCCCGGACTGAGGCCGAGGCAGAGCTGGACAAGCTCCAGCAGACGCTGGGCCGGGCCGAACAGGCCGAGAAGCTCCGCCTCGAGCTGACCGCCGCGCAGACCCGGCAGGACGCTCTGCGGCCCGTTCTGGACGCCGCCGAGGCCGAAGTGGCCCGCCACGCCGGAGATGCCGCCGCGCTGGACGCGCTGGCCGGAAAGCTCGAGCGGGCAAAATCCAACCTCGCGGCCTTCGACGGGCTGGACAGCCTCGAAAAGAAGCTTTCTGCCGCCCGGGACGCCGCCGCCCTCGAGAACGCCAGAGCCGAAAAGCGCCGCGCCGCCCTCGGGCAGCTGGACGGAGAGCTGACCGCTTTGGAGCAGAGCCTCGCCGCCCTTGGGGGCGCGGAGGCCGAGAAGGTGAGCCTTGAGGCCCGGGCCGAACAGCTGGCCCGGCGGGAAACGGCCCTCGCGCAGCTGGCCCGGAGCCTCGCCGAGGGGCAGCGCCGGGGGCAGGCCGCACGGCAGGCGCAGGAGCGCTATCTTCTCGCCGACGGCGCAAAGGAGCGCGCCCACGCCCTCCGCGACCACCTCGAGCGGGCCTTTCTCAACGCGCAGGCGGGCCTGCTGGCCGAAGGGCTGACGGACGGCACCCCCTGCCCCGTCTGCGGCAGCACCCATCACCCGAGGCGGGCCGTTCTGCCCGCCGAAGCCCCCACGCAGGCCCGGGTGGACGCGGCCAGACAGTCCGCCGATGAGGCCGACCGCGCCGCACAGGAAGCCAGTGCGGCCGCCGCCAAGGCCGTGGCCGCAGACCGGGAGGCCAAAGCCACCCTCCGCCGGGACGCCGAGGCCCTGCTGCCGGAGCGGTTCACCTCGCCGGAGGGGCCGGTGAAGCTGACCGTCTCGCTTCTGAAGACGGCTCTGGCCGAAGAGAGCGAGGCCCTGCACGCCGCACAGGAAGCCCTCGACAAGGCGCAGAAGCAGAATGCCGCCGACCTCGCCGCCAAGGCCCGGCAGGAGGACGAGCGGCAGAAAAAGACCGCCCAGCGCTCTGCCCTCGAGGCCGAGGCACGGGCTTCCGCCGAGGAAGCCGCCCGGCAGTCTGCCGCCGCCAAGGCGCTGGAGGCCCAGTGTGCCGAGGCCCGGGCCGCTCTGCCCGCCGCCGGCCGGGAGGAAGCCCGCCGGGCGCTGGCCGGGCTGGAAAACGAGCGCTGCGCCCTCCGGGCCGGGATGGACGCCGCCGCGTCGGCTCTGGCCAGGGCCCGGCAGGACTACGCCGCTGCCGAGGCCGCAGTCACGGCCCTGACGGCCCAGCAGACGGAGACGGGCGAAACCGCCGACCTGCCCGCCCTCGAATCCCAGCGGGACGCCCTGACGGCCCGGCGCACCGCTCTCGCGGCTCAGGAAAAGGCCCTGACGGCCCGCCTCCTGCCCAACCGGAAGTCCGCCGACCTCTACCGTCAGCACGCCGCCGCCCGGGCGGAGCTGGAACGCCGCTGGCAGTGGGTGAACGCCCTCGCCTCCACGGCGGGCGGCACCCTCAGCAGCAAACAGAAGATACGCCTTGAGGCTTACATCCAGATGAACTACCTCGACGCCATCCTCGTCCACGCCAACACCCGCCTCATGCAGATGACCGCCGGGCAGTACGAGCTGGAGCGGGTGGGCGCCGAGAACCAGCGCAGCCAGTCCGGCCTCGACCTCGGCGTCATCGACCACTACAACGGCACCCGCCGCAGCGTCAAGACCCTCTCGGGCGGTGAGAGCTTCAAAGCCTCACTGGCGCTGGCTCTGGGCCTCTCAGACGAGGTCCAGAGCGCGGCGGGCGGCATCCGGCTGGACACCCTCTTCCTCGATGAAGGCTTCGGCTCGCTGGACGATGAGAGCCTTGAGCAGGCCATCCGGGTCCTCGCCGGCCTCACCGAGGGCGACCGCCTCGTGGGCATCATCTCCCACGTCGCCGCGCTCAAGGAGCGCATCGACAAACAGGTGGTCGTAAAAAAGGCCCGCAGCGGGGGGAGCACGGTGGAGGTCATCGTGTGACCGCTTCCCTTCTCTTCCTCATCGCCTGCCTTCTCAGAGCCGCGTCTTTCAGAAAGTCTTTTGCCTGCTCAGGCGGGCGGGTGGCATAGAACGCCTTGTTTTTCGGGACGTACGTCTCGGCGGGAGCCGGCCGCTCCCGGTCGCGGGCCATCCAGACCGTGGCCGCTGCCTGCCAGTTCCGCATGGGGTTCTGACCCACCCGCCAGCCGTTGGATTCATAGAACGCCCGGAACCGGTCGGCCTGAGCCTCCGCTTCCGCTCTTCCGGATAAAGTAGTCCCGGACTTTACCCTCGTCCGGCGGACAAAAATCGGGCTCGTCCGGAGGCGGGAGGGGCGCGTCAGCGCAGTCAGCCTCCCCATCCGGGAGGACAATATCAGGCTCAGAATCAGATGCAGAACCAGTATCAGAGACGGAATCAGAACCAGATACAGCCATCTTTGCCATCGGCGCATGGCATTTGCTATTTTTGCCACGCTCTTCGCTGTGCCAGCGGCTCTCGGCCCCCTTTGTCCCCGCCTCAGCCCGGCGCTGGCGGGTCTCCTCCCACTTGCGGGCGTTCTCGTCGAGGCCCCCTTCCATAAAGGTCCACGCCATCCGGAGCATCGGGTCGGTGAAATCGGGCCGCTTCCCTTCGGGATAGGCCAGCAGTGCGTCCAGGAGCATCCCCTTCTGCTCCAGCGACAACGCCCCCAGCGGGCGCTGCCACTCGCCAAATAAGATAACGCTGCGGTGTTTCTTTTCGGTCAATCCTCTTTCCTTCCTTTCCTTCTTTGTATTTTCCTTCGGAATCTACAACTCAATGTAGTTTGTCTTGTTCAAAAAGTCAACCTTTTTGAGAAAACAGTCGAAAAGTTGTGGGAAAAGGCGTAAAAAAAGAACAGGGGGCTTTTCTGACTGGAAAAGCTCCTGTTCTTTTGTCGAAAAATATGCTATACTTATTTTGCGGCCTCGTCCGCCCATTTTAAGTGGGAGGGAGGTGAACCGCCATGGATTTATTTTTATCTCTGCTTCTGTCCGTCGCAGCAAATGTAATTTCGTACTACATTTGCAAGTGGCTTGACGGATGGTTTTCGGGCCGTAAGCACTAAATAAAGAAGACCCCCTTTCGGAGTTGCAGCTCCGTGAGGGGGGTTTTCTTTTCGCTTTGGTGAACCACCATAAATATGTTTATCTCTGCACTTTTATTATATGCTGTCTTGCAAAAAAGTCAACCCAAATGCAGAAAGTTTATAAACGTATATTCCCCGCCGCCTCCGCACACCCTAGGTGCGGAGGTGTTTTTTATGGAATCTCTGACGCCCTTCATCCGCCATGAGCTTGAGGATGCGCCCGGGCCGAGCGGCCCGCCGGAGGAGACGAGCAGCGTGGTCAGCCCGCCTTTGGGCGCGGAACCCGGTCAGCCGCCCGTCACGGAACCGCCAAAACCGGGTCGCGGCTCCCAGCAGCCGCCGTCGCAGCCGGACGGCCCGGATGTGCAGCTCCCGCCGCCGGAAGTCCCGCAGCCCCGTCCGGACTGTAGCATCCAGCATCCAGGGCAGGTCGTCCTTCATACAACCTCTCAGTCTGCTTCGCAGACAGCTCCCCTAGTAGGGGAGCCTCTGGCGAAGAGATAAAGCTTTACGGAATGCCAAAGCCTCCCCTCGCTAGGGGAGGTGGCATTGCGAAGCAATGACGGAGAGGTTAGCATCCCCATGACCGACGGCACCCCGACCGCCTGTCGGCAGAAGAACGCCGCCGAGTTTCTGGCCGGGCGGTCGCCGGGGGTAATGGCCCAGTACGGCGGCGGGCTTTTCGGGGCCGAGCAGCATCTTCACAGCCGCGAACCTGCGCCCGACGAAGACCAGAGCGGCGTTTTACAGCTGGTAGAGTGGCGCGAAGAAGCGCCTTACGGTTGAAAGAGATGTAAAATTCAGAAATTATTTTCCAATTACCTGTTGAAATCTTCGCGCGCTTCTTTTATTATGGTAGCAAACAAAGCAAAGGCAGGTAATGCACTATGGCAGAAATCAAATACGAGATCGTTGAACGCATCGCAGTCCTCGGAGAGCGTCCCCGCGGCTGGGAGCGCCAGCTCAACCTCATCAGCTGGAACGAAGGCGAACCCAAGTACGACATCCGCGACTGGTCCCCGGACGGCACCCGCATGGGCAAGGGCATCTCCCTGAGCCACGACGAGCTGGCCATCCTGAAGGGCATCCTCGAGGATATGGAGCTGTAAGATGACGGACCGCGAGGAATTTCTGGAGATATTCCGCACCCACGTCACCCGGCCCGGCAGCGAGAAGCTGCTGGACTGGATGGACAGCAAGACGGACTTCTTCTCCGCACCGGCGTCCACCCGCTTCCACGGGGCCTGCGAGGGCGGGCTGTGTGCGCACAGCCTGAACGTCTACCGCGTGCTCCACGGCACCTTCTTCACGCCGGACGAGGACAGCGAGGAGACCTTCGCCATCTGCGCACTGCTCCACGACCTGTGCAAGGCCAACTTCTACAAAAAAGGCACCCGCAACGTGAAGAACGAGGCGACGGGCCAGTGGGAGAAAGTCCCCAGCTACAGCGTGGAGGATATGTTCCCCTACGGCCATGGCGAGAAAAGCGTCTTCCTCATCGAGCGGTTCATGAAGCTGAAGGTGGAAGAAGCCGTGGCCATCCGCTGGCACATGGGCGGCTTCGACGACGCCGTCCGGGGCGGCAGCTTTGCCCTGTCGGGGGCCTTCGAGAAGTACCCTCTCGCCGTCAAGCTCCACATCGCCGACCTCGAGGCGACCTATCTGCTGGAACAGCGGTAGCGAATGATACAAAAAAGACCACCTGTCTTTCGACAGGTGGTCTTTTTAACTCTTACTTTTCCTGCGGCATCAGCTTCGCAAGCTCGGCCAGGACCTCGTCGCCGAGGTGTTCCAGCTTTGTTTTCGACTGACGGTCCGCAGCAGGCGGTGTCTGTGCAGCCGTCTCCGGGAACGGGACCGCGGGCTGTGTAGACGGAACATCCAGCCGCAGCGGGGCGATGGATATTTTGTCCAGCTCGCTCCGCAGCTCCTCACACCGGGCGGTCAGCTCGGCGTTCTCCTTCCGCAGGGCCAGCATGGTGCGCTCGTAGGCGAACATCCGTGTCTCATAGCGGCGAAGCTCGGCGTTGGCCGCGTTGAGCTTCCGGCTCAGCTGCTCGAGCTGAGTCGGCCCGGACGCAGCGGGCAGAGCCTCAGGGCAAGACTTCTCCTGTTCGGATGCCATCGCCTCTTCCACCTCCTGCAGTCTGCGCTGGGCGCAGCGATGCTCCCGGGCAGTCTCCCGGCAGAGCTGTTCCAGCCGATGCAGCTCCGGCGTCCGGCGGCTGCTCAGCCACTCCAGCGGCAGCTTCGTCTGTTGCTGCTCCACGGTACGGCCTCCTTCCGCTTTTTCTGCGCAAGGGGTTCTCTATTCTTGCGCTTATCTACGCTTGTTCAGGATCGCCAGCAGGTCGTCGTAGTAGCTGGTGTCGCTGTTCTCCTCTTCCACGGGCTTGGAGGCAGAAGCATTGCCGGAAGCAGCGGAGGGAGTGTTGACCTCGGCGCTGAAGACAGCGGACGGAGCAGAAGCCGTCACGCCGGGAGCAGTACCGGCGGCAGCAGTACCCAGCGTGCTGCGCAGGCCGTCAGCGGCCTTGTTGTCGAAGCCGGTAGCCACGACGGTAACGCGCATCTCATCGGAGAGGTTCTCGTCGAAGGCAGTACCCCAGATGATGTTCGCATCGGGATGAGCGCTCTGGGTGATGAGGCCGGCGGCAGTCTCGACATCCTCCAGACCGATGTCGGGGCTGGAAGTGATGTTGATGATGACGCCGTGTGCGCCGGCGATGCTGGTCTCCAGCAGCGGAGAGGAGATCGCGGCCTTGGCGGCGTTCTCAGCCTTGCCGGCGCCCTTGGCGCTGCCGACGCCCATGTGAGCGTAGCCGGCGTCCTTCATGATGGAGCGCACGTCGGCGAAGTCCAGGTTGATGAAGGCCGGCACATTGATCAGGGCGGAGATGGACTCGACGCCCTGACGCAGCACGTTATCAGCGGCCTGGAAAGCGTTCATCAGGGTGATCTTCTCCTGACTGATCATCTTCAGGCGCTCGTTGGGGATGACGATGAGGCTGTCCACGTGCATCAGCAGATTTGCGATGCCCTGCTCAGCCAGACCCATCTTCCGCTTGCCCTCAAAAGAGAAGGGCTTGGTAACGATGCCCACGGTCAGGATGCCAAGATCGTGTGCCACCTCGGCCACCACAGGAGCAGCACCGGTGCCGGTGCCGCCGCCCATACCGGCGGTGATAAAGACCATCTGGGAGCCCTTCAGAGCGTTTGCGATCTCGTCCTTGCTCTCCTCGGCAGCGCGCTGGCCGATCTCGGGGTCGGCACCTGCGCCGCGGCCCTTGGTGAGCTTGGAGCCCAGCTGCACCTTGGTGGCGGCATGGTTCTTCGCCAGTGCCTGCTGGTCGGTGTTCATTGCGATAAATTCGACGCCCTGCAGGCCGTCGCTGACCATGCGGTTGACAGCGTTGCCGCCGCCGCCGCCCACGCCGATGACCTTTATCGTCGTTACGTTTTCGTCCATTTCTTCGTCGAGCATGAGTGCCATATCATTGTCCTCCATCGGATTTTATCGTAGACCGCGCCTTGGCGCAGGATAGAACTCAACATTACTGCTACTATATAACAGTATCGTATCATCTTTTGGCCCCGAATGCAAGACAAATCTGCTTTTTCGATGGTATTTTTTTCACAGGGGCGTCAAGGGGCCGCATTTCTCTGCCAATTCGTCCCCCTAAAGAGGCCAGGACTTCCCACAGACCGGCATAGCCCCGGTCGATATGACGAGTCTCTTCCACGAAGCTCTTTCCCTGTGCCGACAAAGCCGCCACCACCAGTGCCGCGCCGCCCCGCAGGTCGGGCGCAGTGAGGGCGGCTCCGTGGAGGCCGCTTTCCGGCAGCGGGCCGACGGAAAGCACCCGGCCCGACCGTTTTACCCGCCCGCCCAGCCGCTCGAAGCCCTCCGCGCAGCCGAACCGCCGCTCGAAGATGACGTCCTCGATGCTGCTCTCTCCCTCGGCGCAGAGCATGGCGGCGGCCAGCAGGGGCGCAGCGTCGGTGGCGAGACCCGGGTACACCCCGGTGAAGACCCGGCCCGCCCCGTACAGCCGCCCGAAACGGGCCACCTCGGCCCGATCTGCGCCCCGCTCCACGGTGCAGCCCATTTGTTCCAGAATTTCCAGCACCGGCGCATAGAGCGCGGGCGGGCATCCGGTGAGTTCCACCCGCCCTCCGGCAGCAGCGGCGGCACAGGCCAGCGTGGAGGCGAAGATGCGGTCCGGCAGAGGCGAAAAATCGCAGCCGGAAAGCCCCCGCCGCCCCTCGATGCGCAGTGTGGAAGTCCCCGCACCCTCGATACGCCCGCCGCAGCGGTTCAGAAATTCGGCAAGGTCGGAGATCTCCGGTTCCCGGGCCGCGCCCCGCAGGACGGTGGTGCCTCGGGCGCAGACAGCAGCCAGCAGCAATGTCTCCGTCGCTCCCACGCTGGGGAAGCGGAGGGTGATGTCGGCCCCGTGGAGTCCCCCCGGCGCGGCCAGCACCAGCTTTCCCGCCCCGGCATCCAGCTCCTTTGCCCCCATCCGGGCCAGACCTTCCAGATGTAAGTCGATGGGACGGGCACCGATATTGCACCCGCCGGGCAGCGAAGTCTCGGCCCGGCCCAGCCGCGCCAGCAGCGGTGCACAGAAGAGGATGGAGGCCCGCATTTGTGCCGCGGTTTCTCCCGGAAGGGTGCTGTTTGAGGGCATCCCGGCCACCACAATGTCTGCCCCCTGCCAGTAGGCAGCACACCCTGCGCCCCGCAGCAGCCCGAGGCTGCATTCCACGTCCGACAGCCTCGGCACGGCCCGCAGCCGCACCGGTCCCCGGCAGAGCAGTGCCGCCGCAAGGAGCGGAAGTACGCTGTTTTTCGCCGCAGGTATCGCCGCCGTGCCGTTCAGCGGCCGTCCGCCCATCACCCAAATCCGCCCGCTCTGCTGTGTCATATCCGCAGCCCCCATTCCGCAAAAGATACCCCACGATATGCAAAAGCAGGGGCGGATGTCACGCTGGACGATGATTTCAGTTTGTTGGGAGGTTTGTTATGCTTCCCCGCGTGATACCCCCAGCACCACCCCCATCTCCCCCAGCAGCATCATGAGGCTGGTGCCGCCGGAGGAGAAGAAGGGCAGCGAGATGCCGGTGTTGGGGATGGTGTTGGTGACGACAGCCACGTTCAGCACCGCCTGCAGGGCCACCTGCACCACGAATCCCACCACCAGCAGCGCTCCGAACCGGTCGGGCGCGTGGGCTGCGATGGTGATGCCCCGGCAGAGCAGCAGCACGAACAGCCCCACCACTGCGCAGGCCCCCACGAAGCCCAGTTCCTCGCAGACAATGGAGAAGATGAAGTCGTTCTGAGGCTCGGGGACGAAAAGATGCTTCTGGCGGCTTTCCCCCAGACCGAGGCCGGTGGCCCCGCCGGAGCCGATGGCATACAGGCTCTGGATGGTCTGGTGGCCGTCGCCCAGCGGGTCGGCGAAGGGGTCGAGCCAGGAGCGGAGCCGGTCGGCGGCGTAGGGGACGAGGTCGGGCATGACGGCCACCGCCGCACCGATCGCCCCGACGCCTCCCGCGCCCGCCAGCAAAAAACCACCGCAGCCCCGTACCGCCCACGAACATCAGCACTGCGCCGATGCCGAGGATGAGGACGGTGCCGGACAGGTGCGGCTCCAGCAGCATCAGGGCCGCCACCACCCCCAGCACCAGCGCAAAGGGCAGGACACCCACGCTGAAATCCTTCATCCGGTCGTGGTTCAGTGCGATGATGTGGGAAAACACCAGCACCACCGCAAACTTTGCGATCTCGCTGGGCTGCAGGGTGCCAAACCCCGGGATGACTAGCCACCGCTTGCAGCCGTTGTACTCGGGCATAAACAGCACCGCCGCCAGCAATATCAGCGACAGCCCCAGCAGCGGCCACGCCAGCTTATGGAAGATATGGTAGTCCACCCGGCTGGCCAGCCACATCCCGCAGAGCCCCAGCGCCGCGTAGAGCAGCTGAGGCCGCAGATAGGCCCAGGCGTCGCCCCGCCGGTAGAGCGCCACGGCGCTGGACGCGCTGGCCAGCATCACCAGCCCGAAGCCCACCAGCGTGAGCACCAGGATCAGAAACGGCAGGTCCATGCCGGGCAGCGGACGCAGGATCCTCTTCTTCATCCTCTCCCCCCTTCCCTTTAGTGTACGCACCGGGGCGGACGGCTAGTCACGGGGCCTCGCGCATATGATTGCAGGAAGGGAGGTGCTGTCTCATGTCCGAATCGCCAAAACCCGCCGACGCCCTGCGCACCCTGCCGGAACGGGCGTTCCGCGCCCGGGCAAGGCTGGTGGCGGGGGTGTTCTGTCTGGTCTGCTGCGGGCTGGCGGTGCGGCTTTTATTTTTGCAGGTGCTGGGCGGCGGCTGGTACACCGACCGCGCTCTGGGCCAGCAGCTGCGGGACACCGTCGTCCCCGCCGACCGGGGCCGCGTTTATAGCGCCGACGGCGTCCTTCTGGCGGCCAACAGCAGCTGCTGGACCCTCCGGGCCTCGCCCCGGGAGATGCCGGAGGATAAACTCGCCCTCGCGGCCAAGGGGCTGGCAGAGATCCTGGAGCTGGACGAAGGGAAGCTTCTCGAGAAATTCAGCGACCGCCGCTCCAACGACTGCCTCCTGCGCTACCGGGTAGACCGGGTCATGGCCGACGCCGTGCGGGACTTCTGCGAGGCAAACGGCATCACCGGCATCCGCATCGATCAGGACTCGAAGCGCTGGTACCCGCAGGGGGAGTTTCTGGCCTCGGTGCTGGGGTTCACCAACGTGGACAACGCGGGCGTCTCGGGGCTCGAACTGAAGTATGACGACCTGCTCACCGGCGAGAACGGCGTGGTCCTCACGGCGGTGAACGCCTGGGGCTACACCCTCGAGCAGAGCTATGAGACCGAGCGCTTTCCCACCGAGGGGGACGGCCTGCGGCTCACCATCGACGCCAACATCCAGCACTACCTCGAGAACGCGCTGGGCTACGCGGTAAAGGAGCACCACGTCGCAGCCCGTGCCGTGGGCATCGTCATGGACGTGAACACCGGGGCCGTGCTGGCCATGTCCACCACCCCCGCCTACGACCCCAACCAGCCCCGTGTGCTGGCCGACAAGGCCGCCCGGGAGGCCGTGGAGGGCTTTCCGGCGACGAGCGGGCGGCGGCATTGCAGCTGGCCCAGCAGACCCAGTGGCGGAACAAGGCCGTCAGCGACCTCTACGAGCCGGGCAGCGTCTTCAAGCTCATCACCTGCGCGGCAGCGCTGGACACCGGGGCTGTGAGCAAAAATTCCAGCTTCTACTGCGGCGAGAGCATCTCGGTGGCCGGCACCCGCTTCCACTGCGCCAACCACAAGCGCCACGGAGCGCAGACCGTCACTCAGGCCCTCGAAAACTCCTGCAACCAGAGCTTCATCCAAATCGGCGCAAGGCTGGGCAAAGAGGCGTTCTGCGACTACTTTGCGGCCTTCGGCCTCCGCGCGCCCACCGGCATCGACCTGCCCGCCGAGCCGAAAAAGAGCCTCTACTACACCGCCGACCGGATGGGACCGGTGGAGCTGGCGTCCTGCGCCTTCGGGCAGAGCAGCAAGATCTCTTACCTCGAGATGGCGTCGGCGGTCTGCGCCGTGGTCAACGGCGGGCGGCTGATGCAGCCCTACGTCGTCTCGGACATCCTCGGCCCGGAGGGCGAGGTCATCGACCACCTCTCCCCCGTCTGCAAGCGGCAGGTGCTGAAAGAGGAGACCTCCCGCACCATGCGGGAGATGATGGAGGCCGTCGTCCTCTACGGCGGCGGCCGGAACGCCCGGATCGCGGGCTACCGGGTAGGCGGCAAGAGCGGCACCAGCCAGAAGCTGGACAGCGCCGACGAGAAGGCCCGCATCGCCAGCTTTGTGGCCGTGGCTCCCATCGACGACCCCCAGTTTTTGTGTCTCGTCTGCCTCGACGAGCCCCACAGCTGGACGACAGCGGGCGGCAGCCTCTCGGCCCCGGTCTGCGCCGAGGTCCTCGAGCAGACGCTGGTCTATAAAGGTATCCCCCGTGCCGCTGTCCCGGATACGCCCGCTTCCGATGCTGAGACTTCCGCCGACCTTCCCGAGGACGGCGACAGCTTCGACGGGGCGTAAAAATGAGCAAAAGAAAAGACCGCAGGACGGCGGTCTTGGAAGGTCGATATTTTCAGCTCTGCTGCGGCTGGTCGCGGAACACGATCTCGCCGGTGGCGCTGTCCATCGACTCGACGATAGCGAGACTCTCCAGCTGGATGCCCTTGCTGCGGATGAGGTCGCCGCCCTGCTGGAAGCCCTTCTCGACGGCGATGCCGATGCCCTCGACGGTGGCACCGGCCTTCTCGGTCAGCTCCAGCAGACCCAGCAGGGCGCAGCCGTTGGCCAGGAAGTCGTCGATGATGAGAACGTGGTCCTCAGGGGTGAGGAACTTCTTGGAGACGATGACATTATAAATTTTCTTGTGGGTGAAGGACTGGATCTTCGTCTCGTAGTTGTCGTAGTCCAGGTTGATGCTCATGGACTTTTTGGCGAACACCACCGGCACGTTGAACTCGCTGGCCACCACAGCCGCGATGCCGATGCCGCTGGCCTCGATGGTGAGCACCTTGTTGATGGGCTTGCCGTCGAACAGGCGCTTCCACTCCTTTGCCATCTCGCGGAACAGCGGGATGTCCATCTGATGGTTGATGAAGCTGTCCACCTTGAGCACATTGCCCTCACGGACGATGCCGTCTTTGCGGATGCGGTCTTCCAGCATTTTCATAGTTCGTCTCTTCCTCCCAATTTCCCTGTCACAAAACGGTCGATATTTCATATCAGTATACCGGATACTCTCCCGGTTGGCAAGGCTTTTTCTGCCCAAATTTGACTCGTTCTCTCCGGTTTTTTCAGCCCTTTCGATTATAAGTACGACTTTTGCGGTACAGTCTGTGTCTCAGGGCGGGCGATTTGTGCAGTTGTCTCTTGTTTTCTGCGCAAAATCGAGTATACTGGTAGCAACCGGAAACGGCTTGCTGCGGCCGACGAGGGCCGCACCGGGAAAAGGAGTCAGTATATGAAGACAGGGTTAGTATTAGAGGGCGGTGCCATGCGGGGGATGTTCACCGCAGGCGTTCTGGATGTCCTGATGGAGCACGGCCTCACCACCGACGGCACCATCGGCGTATCGGCGGGCGCGGTGTTCGGCTGCAACTTCAAGTCGCACCAGATCGGCCGCGTCATCCGCTACAACACCGAATATTGCAACGACAAGCGCTACGCCAGCTTCCGCAATCTGCTGCGCACCGGAAACCTCTACAGCGAGGATTTCTGCTACCACGAGGTGCCGGAAAAGCTGGACCCCTTCGATGAAGAGGCCTTCCGCGCTTCGCCCATGGACTTCTTTGTCGTCTGCACCGACCTGCGCACCGGCGACCCGATCTACCACAAGTGCCGCAGCGGCGACGCCGAGGACGTGCGCTGGATGGAGGCTTCGGCGTCCATGCCGCTGGCGGCGAAGGCCGTCAGGATCGGCCACTACTCCCTGCTGGACGGCGGCGTGGCCGACTCCATCCCCGTCCGCTTCTTCGAGAGCCTGGGTTACAAGCGGAACCTCATCATCCTGACCCAGCCCAAGGGCTTTGTGAAAAAGAAGAACCCCATGCTGCCCGCCATCCGTGCGCGGTATCTGCGCTATCCGGCCTTCGTGGCAGCGGTGGCCGACCGTCACGAGCGGTACAACGAGGCCCTCTCCTACATCGCCATGCAGGAGGCATCGGGCAAAGACTATGTCATCCGCCCGCCCATCCCGCTGGAGATCGGCGCTATGGAGCGTGACCCCGCCCAGCTGCGCCGGGTCTACGAGACAGGCCGCGCCGTGGCGGAGAACCAGATCGATAAGATAGAGGCGTTCCTGAACGATGTGAAGGAGACGGAGGAATAACCCTCTCAGTCTCGCTTCGCTCGCCAGCTCCCCCAGAGGGGGAGCCCTTGGCAGGCCGGGCCACTTTCTACTGGACGCCTGAGGCGCAATATGGCGCAAAAAGGGCGGGCCTTGCTACAGAGGGCAGGCTCGTCTTTGTACAACCTCTCCGTCACGCCTGAGGCGTGCCTACCTCTCCTTGTAGGAGAGGCTTTGGCAGGCCGGGCCACTTTCTACTGGACGCTGAAAGCTTCAATATAACGCCAAAAAAGAGTGCCCTGCTACAGAGATTAGCAGCAGCTTGACAAGGAACATTGTTCTGAAGCTGCTGCCCTCTGTAGCAGGGCACTCCTGTTTTTTGATATAAAGAAACTTTGCTCGTCCAGCGTGGGCCTGGCCGACACGCCAGAGGTGCTCCGCACCCGGGTTGCGGCTCCCAGCATCCGCGGCGCTTCGCTTGCGTCTTGCTGGCCGCTGCCCCAACAACGACTCCCTGTTTCCGCCACCGGCGGCGGTCGTCGTCGTTGCCCTATCGAGGGGAGGCTTTGGCATTCCGTAAAGCTTCGCCTCTTCGCCAGAGGCTCCCCTACTAGGGGAGCTGTCGAGCGGCAGCGAGACTGAGAGTTGTACGAAGACGAGCCTAACCTACAAACAAAGCAGGAGCCCCATCCATTCGGATGGAGCTCCTGCTTTTCTTATTGCTTACTGCATATCCGTCTCAGAGATGGGGGTATCCAGCTCATCGGCGGGGGCGTTTGCCGTCTCGGGCTGTTTGCCCTTCTTCTCCCTGCGGGGCTTTTCGCCCTTCGGGCCGCGCTTCGACTTGATGCGCTTTGCCAGCAGCAGGAGCAGCACCAGCAGGGCTGCGCCGCCGGCGCAGAAGGCCCAGACGGGGAGCTTTGCGGGGACGAAAGCCACTTCGACCTCGGTTCCGGTGGTGGTGAAGGTGGTGTAGCTGCCGAAGCTGCCCGTCTCCACCTTATGCCAGCTGCCGTCGGCCTGCTTGACGTAGACCTTGCCCTTGGCCTTGCCGGGGGTCAGATAACGGATCTGGTGGGTCTCATTGCCGTCATCGGTGAACTCCAGCAACCACTGCTCTGTCACACCGTGGACATCGGCTGTGATGTCCTGCTGGGTGACCTGCACGGCGTTGGAACCGCCGAAGAAGCCGTCCACGAAGAAAACGGGGCGTCCGTTCTCGCGGGTGACGCTGCTGCTCAGAGACGGGATGTAGGGCGTATACTCCACATTGACCACGGTGTCGGTGTGGAGCTGGTCGAGGACGGGTGTGCTCCACTCGGCGTAGTATCCATTCTTCTGGGGGATCTCGGGGTAGTCGGCCAGAGTGAAGGACGCACCGTAGTCAAAGCTGATCTTCTTGATGATATGGCCGTCGGCCTTGAAGGTCAGGGTCAGCTTGCGGAAGGAGTCCGGCACATTCTCCTGAGCCAGCAGGGTCTCATAAGCGACCGGCTCTGCCTGACCGACGCGGCTCAGGCGGTCGATGCCCTGCAGATCGTCGGAGACGAAGAGGTTGCCATAGAAGTCGCCGTCCTGTCCGCCGGAGACAGCACCCACGTACTGCTGGCCTTCCAGCACAGAGACGATGGCGCGGTTGTTGATGGCGATGAGGCTGCCGTCGGTGAGGTCGCTGTCGGTACCCTGACCGACGATGCCGCCGATGTACTTTTCACCGCTGAGGGCGCATTTTGCCCAGTTGCTGCGGAGCTTGGCGCTGGCCGCACCGGCAATGCCGCCCACCTGATTGACGCCGGTGACGTCGCCGTAGGACTCGCAGGCCGTCACAAGGCCCAGCTCCTCCTGACCGACGATGCCGCCGACCATGTCCTTCTTGGCGGTGATGCTGCCCTCGTTGATGTTGCCGATGAGGACGGCGCTGACGGTATAGGAGGTGCGCAGCAGCGAAGTACCCTCGTCCTTGTTGTCCTCCTCGGGATCCAGCAGGTTCTCGACGCCCATGGTACCGGCGATGCCGCCCACGTTCATGTCGGCGTCGATGCTGCCGCGGTTGATGCTGTTCTCGATCTTGCCGTCGGACTGGGAAGCGATGAGGTCTTCCGACTCATCCTCGTAGATGGTCTTGCTGCCCGGGTCGCTGATCTCTTCCACAGCATCCAGCATCAGGTTGGACACGACGCTGACCTGTGCGGTCACGGCGCGCATCTTGTCGGTCAGCTGGTTGCTGGCGGTGCGCATGGTGCTGTTGATGTCGTCCATCTTGTCGTTGATGGCGCTGACAGCATCAAAGAGGGAGTCCTTGGTGTTGGTCAGTTCTGCCGAGGGACGAGGCACCTTGATGGGGTCCTGCTGGTTGAGCCAGTGGAGAATGTCGCGGGTCTGGCCCATCATATCGGTCAGGCCGCCGAGGCCGTCCTGCATCTGGCCCAGAGCCACGGAGGTATGCGCCAGCGTTGCGCTGGTGAGGGCGGCGTCGGTCTTGAGCAGGTCGAGGGAGTCGCTCAGGTCATCCATGGCGTCGCTCAGCTTGTCGGAAGCATCGCTCAGCTGATCGAGACCATCCTTGATGCTGCCGCCGCCGTTATTGCCGACCCAGTCCTTGATGTTGTCCATGATGCCGTCGGTGATGCCGCCCATGCCGTCCAGAGCGTCAGAGGCTTTGGTCAGAGCCGCAGCCAGCTCGGGGTGGTCGGAGGCCGAGACGGACTTGGCAGCGCTGCCCACGATGCCGCCCATCTGGGTGGCAATGGTAGAGATGGTGCCGATGGCACTTGCGATTTGGGAAGTAGCACGGGCAATGTCACTGTCGTTGGACAGGAGGGATGCCGTGCGCAGCAGGCCCATGCCTGCGGTGACGGCCTTCATTGCCGGGGCCATGCCGCTGCCCAGCGTGAAGACGCTGGCCACGGAGTTGGCCACCTTCAGCAGCTCAATGCCGGTCTTGAGGTTCTTGTCGGACTTCTTGTCCGAGGACAGGGAGTCGTAGCCGGTCAGGATGGTGGAGATCGCCTGCGAGGCAGCGCTGTCATCGCCGGTATCGACAGACTCCAACAGCTGTTTGATACCCTCAGAGATAGCCGACATCCCGTCACGGCCATCCTCGGCCGCGTCGCTCACCTTGTCCAGACCCTTGCTGGTCTTGCTGAGGGCGCTGGATGCCATCAGCATCTCAGCGGCCATCTCGCGCATGGCCCACTTGAGGTTTCCGGTGGCGTCGGTCAGTTTGGTCATGGCATCTTCGCCGGTGTCCATAACGGGTTCGAGTTTGGTGAGGGTATCGGCCAGCAGAGTGGAGGCGCGGTCGATCTCGTCGGCCACCTCGTCGCCGTAGTCGCTGGCCTGATCGTCCAGCTGGCGGGCCGCTGCAATGGCGGTGTCCATCTGACTGGTCATGGCGCTGAAGGAGTTGGAGATGCTGGTGGTGGAGTTCTCGACGACGCCGGTGGTGTCATCGACAAGGCCGCGCAGGACCTCCAGCTCCGAACGGAGACGCTTGATGGTATCCTTGGAGAGGTCCAGCTCCCGGTAAGGCTCCGCCTGACCGGCGATGCCGCCCACGTCCTTGCGGCCCAGAACACGGCCCTGGTTGACACAGCCGGATACGAGGCCGTCGGTGCGTCCCACGATGCCGCCCACATTGTAGCCAACATGCTCGTAGCCGATGGTGCCGGCGTTGACGCTGGTCAGGATCATGCCGGAGGAGCGGCCTGCGATGCCGCCGGTGTCGGTGGCGACATTGGTGACGGAATTGGTGGCGTCGTCAGCAGCGGCGGCCATCTTGTTGTTGATGTAGTCCACCATCTTGGCCGTGAAGCCGTCGGTGTCGAGAGAGGCTTCCGGATATTCGGTGTTGATGCTGCCCACATTGGTGCAGCCGGTGATGGCACCGAGGTTGTAGCCTGCGATGCCGCCGGTGGAAGATTTGCCGGTGACGATGGCGCGGGCCGTGCTGTGGTCGATGGTGCCTTCGGACTCGTTGCGGCCCACGATGCCGCCCACCTCGCTGTCGCCGGTGACGACGCCGGTGAACTGGCAGCTGATGAGGGTGCCGTGGTTGATGCCTACGATGCCGCCGGTGGTGGTGTCGGCAGAGTCAGAGACAGACACGACACCGCGGACGCTCAGGGACTCGATGGAGCCCTGTTCCTCCACGATGCCGAAGAGGCCTGCCGGGGAATACTGGCCCGTAATGGTCAGGTCCGAGATGGTGTGGCCGCTGCCCTTGAACTGTCCGCTGAAGGACGGGATGGGCTCCCACAGCATCCCCTCGAGGGAGAGGTCTTTCTGTAGAATAACCGTCTTTCCCACCGACCACTGGTCGTAGGCACAGTTCCTGGCCAGCGAGAGCAGGTCCGAGACGCTGTTGATGTAAATGGTATCGCCGTCGTCGGACGCGAACACCGGCAGTGCGATGCTCAGCGCCAGCACAGCGGCCAGAAGCGCAGCCGTCAGGCGGCGCAGCAGATGGTTACTGGTCTTCATTCTGCACCTCCTGTTTTTCGTTGTCGTCCAGTTCCTGAGAGACGTTGCCCGAGATGACGGTCAGCTGGACGTCGCCGTCCACGATGGCGTTCATCGTACCGGCCACAGAGCCGTGGATCTCGCCCTGCACGATGCCGTTGACCCGCATACGGCCATTGCCGCTGCTGCGGGCCACCAGCTTCGGCACGGCAAAGGAGGTACGGTCCACGATGCGGGTGCCGATGAGCAGGATCTGAGGCAGAACGAAGAGGACGAGGAGGATGGAGATAATGGTGCCTCGGCCCAGACACTGGCCGATGCCCACGATGCAGGCGTCGGAAGTCATCTGGCCGATGAGGATGCCGGACACGGTCATGATGGTGCCGGAAGTCAGGATGGTCGGGAACGCGAAGTTGATGGTCTCGATCATGGCCTGCTTGTGCTCCATCTTATCCTTCAGCTCGTTGAAACGGGTGGCGATGACGATCGCGTAGTCGATGTTCGCGCCCATCTGGATGGAGCTGACGATGAGGTAGCCCATGAAGTAGAGGTTGGTCCCCATGAAATACGGGAACGAGAAGTTGACCCAGATAGCGCCCTGAATGACCACGATGAGCAGGATGGGCATACCGACGGACTGGAAGGTGAACAGCAGCACCAGCAGGACGATAAAGATGGACACGACGTTGACGACGACATTGTCGATGGCGAAGGACTTCTGGAAATCGTACTCGTTGGTGGCGTCACCGGCCATGTAGAGTTCACCGTCCGGGTAATACTTCCGGGCGATGGAGCGGATGGTGTCGGTGAACTCATAAGTAGTCTGGCCGGGTTCCAGAGAGGGGCTCAGGTAGATGAGGACGCGGTTGTAGTCGTCGCCCTGCAGCTGGGCCAGTGCGCTCTCCATCTTTTTGCGGGCCTCGTGGAGGTCGTCCAGGTCTTCCTGAGAGAGGGAGACGATGCCGGTATCGGCCTCGTCGCAGACGTAGAGGAACATATCCACCAGCGGCACTTTATAGGAGGCGAAGTTGCCGATGATCTGGCCGTACTCCTCGTGTTCCACTGCATAGGCGGTATACACCACCTGGGCCGCCTCGTAGTCCAGGTCGGCCATCTCGGAGAACTGGCGGGCGGTGAGCTTGTCTTCCAGCATATAGCCGTCCTGGGCCTCGATGTTGGACAGACCCTTGGTGGAGTCTATTTCATCATAGCTTTCCAGCTCCTCCAGCATCTTTTTCTCGATGCTGTAATCGTCGTTCTTGGGGTAGACGAGGGCCACGAGGTTCGACTTGGTGAAGTTCTCTTCGATCATCTGGTCCGCGATGAGGGATTCGTTCATCTTCGGCACCTTGATGACATCGTAGCCGTAGGCGTAGGGACAAAGGTTCGAGAAGTGGTAACCGATGAGGATGACCACCAGGAAGATGACAGGGATGACCTTGCGGGTGCGCCATGCAAAGCGGCCCACGAAGGGGATCTCCGGCACGAAGTTCCTGTGCTTGGTCTTATCCATGTAGGGTCCGAAGAGCATCAGCAGGCCGGGCATGACCACGAACACCGAGAGCATCGCAAAGAGGATGGACTTGATGAGGCAGACGGCCATATCGGAGCCGATGCGGAACTGCATGAACAGCATGGCCACAAGGCCGCCGACGGTGGTCAGGGAGCTGGAGCTGATCTCGGGGATGCTCTTGCTCAGGGACTCGATGACGGCCTCCTTCAGAGGCATGGTCTGGTGTTCTTCCTTGAAGTGGTTGCAGAAGATGATGGCGTAGTCCAGCGACAGCGCCAGCTGCAGGATGTTCGTGACCGAGTTGGACACGAAGGAGATGGTGCCGAGCATGAAGTTTGTACCCATGTTCAGGATCATGCCCACCACGAAGGTGAGGATGAGGACAGGCACCTCGGCGTAGGTCTGGGACGTCAGGAGCAGGACGATGACGATGATGACGGCAACGTACACCATGATGACCCGCACCTCGGCATCAATGGTCTCCTGCTGGGTGTTGCCCAGCGAGGTGGAGACGTAGATGTCGTAGTCGGCGAGGTATTCCTTCACCCGGTCAAGGGCCTCGAGGCACTGGTCATCGTCCTCGGGGTAGTCGAAGGTGATGGAGTAAAGGGCCGACACCGCGTCCTTATTATAATGGTCGGTGGTGTCGTCGTAGTCCAGCATCTGGACGCCCTTGAGCTCGGCGAGCCGGTCGGAAAGCTCATCGGCCTCAGCGGGCGTGATGTTGGCCACCATGACATCGGCAGAGCCGTAGGTCGTGAACTGCTCGTCCATGATGTCAAGGCCCATGCGGGTCTCCGAGGTCTTGGGCAGGTAGGTGGTCATGTCGGTCTCGACCTTGACCCACCGCACCGAGAACACCGTGAAGATGGCAGCCAGAATGACAAACAGGAACACAAGATTGCGGCGTTCCACGATCTGGCGCGCAAGCTTGTGCATGAAGTCTATCTGTGGTTTTTCGTGTTCGTTCAAAGCGTCCGTCCTCCTTTGTCGTGATTTTTTTGCAGTTTCATCCCCGGGGATGGGCTGCACAGTCGTCTCATAAACAACCTCCGTCCGATAAACTACATTTGGTGATTTTGTGAAAATTCGAAGGGAAATATTTGTACAAATGATATAATAGAGCGCTGCCCATCAAAAAGCAAGCGACAAAACCACGCGAATGATAAAATTTGCTTGTTTTTAGCTGCCCTCTCAGTCATCGCTGCGCGATGCCAGCTCCCCCAGAGGGGGAGCCACTGGCGTGCCGGGCAGCTTTCGACTGGACGCCTAAGGTCTGATATGACGCAAAAGAGCGGGCCTTGCTACAGAGGGCAGCGACTTCTGGACAACGCTCCTTGTCAAGCTGCCGTGAGCCTAGACAGCGGAGCACTACCGTTCCCGAGACATCGCGCTTTGCTCGTCCAGTGGTAACTTGACCGACATGCCAAGGGCTCCCCCTTTGGGGGAGCTGGCGCGAAGCGCCTGAGAGGGCTAGTGTTTCCGTTTCCTGCGCGGCCCCGCATTGACGTAGCCGAACACTGTGCCGCAGACGCCGCCGACGATGTGCATGAAGTTGGCCACGTTGTCCCGCGCAAAGATGATGTCATAGATCTGCTGGCCCAGATAGAGCGCCGCCACCAGCAGCATGGTGACGGGGATGCCGCCCGAGAAGCCGGACAGGGATGCCAGCATGATGAGCATGAAGACGATGCCCGACGCGCCCAGCAGCGCCGTGCGGGGGAACAACGCACACTGCAGAATGCCCGAGATGAGGGCCGTGAGCAGGATGCCTTTGAGCAGAGGCAGGCTGCCGTACTTTTCCTCCATCGGCGGGCCGACGACGAGGAGAAGCAGCATATTGTTCAGGAAATGGTCCCAGCTGCCGTGGCCCAGCACATGGCCGAAGAGCCGGATGTAAAACAGCGGGTCTTTCAGCGAGGAACGGTAGACGCTGAACAGATGGGTGGTCGTCCAGCCGCCGGTGTACTGGCCCAGGAACAGCACCCCCAGTGAGAGGAGGAAAAATGTCAGGATGACCGGCGAATTGTACTGCACAGACAGCGTGAATTTGGGGTCGTTTCGTAGTTGTTTTCCTTCTTTCCCGGCCCGTCCGGGGCCGCAGTATGAGTGATACGACCATCATATCATACTCTTCAAGGTTTTTTCCCACTACGTTCGTCGG
>ENA-OQCU01000086-OQCU01000086.1-human-gut-metagenome-genome-assembly--contig:-NODE-86-length-48859-cov-6.437433_pt1 | contig 48859 bp, 38 predicted proteins | sample MGYA00242504_ERZ504590 | MGnify/ENA primary metagenome ERZ504590 (study PRJEB26092, sample SAMD00036318) | human gut metagenome | host: Homo sapiens | study: EMG produced TPA metagenomics assembly of... | reverse complement strand
CATGAGCCGCAAGGGCAACTGCCTGGACAACGCGGCGACCGAGCAGGTGTTCGGCCACCTGAAGGACGAGTTCTACCGCGGCCGCGAGTTCGACTCGTACGAGCGGTTCAAGCACGAGCTGGACGCGTACATCGTGCACTGGAACACCAGACGGCGCCAGATACGACTCGAGGGACGCACCCCGGAGGAGTTCCGGAGCATGTCCCTCGCGGTCTAGGGCTGTATCCTAATTAACAACGTCCAACAAACGGGGCGCAGTTCACTTCGGATACCGGGGCACATTGCTATATATTCCGTGCGACGTTATATCTATAACCTGTGAACTGGGGGTGGTGTTCCGGGTCAATGAGATCAGCCGTAGTAAACCGCTTCATTGCAGTATTCCTTGCATTCTCATGCGCACTTTTATGAGTGACTGGTACAAAATCAGGCGGACTTACAAGGTGCGGACGTTTTCTTGGAGACTGGACGAAAGGATTATCGTATGTCCGGTCCCGGGGAACGACGGCGCGTGGTGGACTTGTATTCCGCCACGCCGATGGCCGCGGCCCGGGTGGCCGAGCGCCTGGGTTATCCGACCGGGCAGTGCCTGGAATGCCGGCCGGCAAAGGATCCCGGGTATGCCGGCCATATGGCGAAATCCATCATCCCGCTGGAGACGGGGACCAAGGCGATCGAACCGGTGCCGGGCAGCATGCGGCGGAAGCGGGCCGCCGAACTGCTCGGCGCGGGCGTCGGCGCGGTCCACGACCGGGTCAAGGCGTATCGCGGGGGCGGTGTGGCCGCGTTGCGGCCCGAAAACAGGAACTCCGGCCAACCCAAAACACCGACTTGACTAAATACAACTTGCGCGTTTGCTGTACTGCGCCATGAAGAGGTTCTCATCCCGGTCGGGGAGTCCAAAAAACGTCACCACTTCGGTGCAGTCGCTCTTGCCTTACGAACTTTGCTGAAACTTGATATGTCTCCTTTAGCTTCAATTCATTCCGTTATTCTGATTATTGAGTTTGCGCATCATCTATATTGCCTGTTATCCGAGCAGCGGAGATTGCATATCATAAGAGGTTCCGCGAGATGTACCGAAACGGTTCCGCACTAGGGTTGATACGCCGATACTTCCACACCTAGGAATATTCTGAAATATTCTTGTGTCTTAACGTTGATGTCTTAGCAAAGGGAAGGAATACGCATGGCGAGCTCGTACGGTGCGGAAGCGACGCAGGGGGAGCGGTATCGGCTTTCCTTCACTGTCGGCGGACTTCTTGCCTCGCAGGGCCGGGCGCTTGCGGAAATGTATCTGAATCATCTGAATCATGCAGGCGGCGGCGACGCTGAGTGTTCTTCCCAAACCGAGGTGGGCAAGTCCATTGCCGCGATTCGCCAACAGGCCATCGAGGAAAACGTTCTTGCGATTCGCACGGATTCCGCGAACAGGCGCGTTGTGGCGGAAACTACTAGGCGACTCAGTGCGCTCACGGTTGGAGAGCTTGCATATTTGGCAGGCCCGGATTCCTCCACATCCGACCGCGAGGCACTTATGTGGATCGCGATGTGCCGTTATTACGCAATCGTCGGGGAATTCGCCGGCGAAGTACTTAAAAAGCATTATCTTACCGGCAATACGCATCTGGACTTTGAGGATTATGATCGGTTCATTGCGGACAAAGCCACATGGCATTCTGAACTGGAAACCGTAAGCGAGGGAACGGCGAAGAAACTTCGGTCCAATCTGTTCAAGGCCATGAGGGAGGCACATCTGTTCGATAAAAAATTCCGACATGGTGTTAGTCTTTCCTTCCCAGTCCCTCTTTGACGGATATTCTTAGAAAGAGGGCGGATTCGTTCGGGTATCTTCCGATGCGCGAATCGTCGTTATGAGCAGAACGGAGGATAGCATGGCTGATTCCATCGCCGATATTGGATTTGTGGATGAGCGTCGTGACATTGATGCTGATTTCGCTCATTTATATGAGATCATGGAGTCCCGTTCATTCCGGACCAACAGCGGGCTGGCAGGAGAACAGCCGTATTACATCTATGACTACCCGCCCATGCAGGAGCTTGAAGTCGCCGAGCATATCAAGCAGTTGGCGAATCGTCTGCAGACGATGACGCCGAAAGATGATGGCGATTACGCTCCGCAAATGCTTACGTTGGATTTGTACGACATTGCTTTGGAGATTCTTGAGAAGCGTGGCATTTTGGATCGCATATTCAAAAGGGAGGAAAAACGCCACAAAAAGGTTTCATCGGATGTTCACACGGATAACTTCTTGAGATTGCTCGACAATATACTGGGGGCCGATGCGAATCATCTGCCCGATACCATTCGTGATCATTACGAGCAGGCCAAGAGCGAAGGCGGGGCCGATATCGTGTTCATTACGGGAATCGGCAAGGTTTATCCGTATATTCGTGCGCATACACTGCTCAACGCGTTGCAAGGGCGTATCGATGATCGCCCGCTGGTACTGTTTTATCCGGGTACGTTCACAAGAAGCGCTACTTCAGGATCGGTCATGTCGCTGTTCAACTGTTTGCCGGGAGACAATTACTATCGTGCGCAAAATCTGCGTGAGATGAGCGTGCAGCTGGAAGCATAGCGGTTTAAAGGAATGTCCTGTCAGCTGCAACATGGCAAGAGGCAGGATTTGCAAGTATTCGTTCAAAGAAGAAGGGACACAAATGAACGGGGGAAACGGCATCAGTTTCAAGGAGCTGTTCAGCAAGGACATTGACCGCAACATCAATGGTGTGATCAAGGCCAATGATGAGAAAAATCTTAACGATGAGGTCAACGAGTATGTGCTTACGGAGGAGATTTGCCGCAATCTGGCCAAATTCCTTGACGCATACAACGACCCGTCGAACCACGAACAGAACGGCGCATGGATTTCCGGTTTCTTCGGTTCCGGTAAATCGCACCTGTTGAAGATGCTGTCGCATATTCTGGGCGAGGTCCCGGCTGAACTCGTTGACAAGGGCAATAAGCCGACCATGAGTCGCGAACAGATTGTTCATGCCTTCATGGGCAAGGCCGAAGCGCAGGATGACCAGATGCTTGCAGGTCAGCTTGAAAAGGCTTTGACGATACCAGCCACGTCGATTCTATTCAACATCGATCAGAAGGCGGATAAATCCAATGCCTCCGACATGCTGCTGTACGCTTTTGTTCGCGTATTCGATGAGGCGCGTGGTTTCTACGGCAAGAATCCATACGTTGCGAAATTCGAACGCGATTTGGCGAGCAATGGTTATTTCGAGGATTTCAAACAAGAGTTCGAACAGGTGGCTGGCAAACCATGGAGCGAAGGCCGTGGTGAGGCCGTGCTATGGGATGATGAGATCTGCGAAGCCTATGCCGCGGTGACAGGCAAACCGGAACAAGACAGCATCATCCAACGGTACGAGGATACGTACACAATGACGGTCGGCGACTTCGCAGACGACGTGAACGTGTGGCTGTCCCGTCAGGAACCGAACCGCCGCATCCTGTTCCTCGTGGATGAGGTAGGCCAGTTCATCGGTGAGAACAGAGAACTCATGCTGTCACTGCAATCCATCGCCGAGGATCTTGCCGTCAAGACCAACGGGCGTGCATGGGTGGTGGTCACTTCCCAGGAAGACATGGATACCATTGTTGGCGATCGGACCAAGCAACAAAGCTATGATTTTTCGAAGATCCAGGGCAGGTTCTCCATCAAGCTGAAGCTCAACAGCGCCGACGTGGTGGAGGTCATTCAGAAGCGCTTGCTGACCAAGAAACCGGAATATGAGTCGGTGATGAACGAGCTGTGGGATGAGCAGAACGCGAACCTGCGCACCATGTTCGAATTCACTCGTGAGACTTCGAAATTCAGCAGTAACAAAGCGTACAGCAAAGACGATTTCATCGCGTCGTATCCGTTCGTGAACTATGAATTCGAATTGTTCCAGAACGTGCTGCGGGAGATGAGCCGCTACAACATGTTCTCCGGACGTCATGCCTCCGTGGGCGAACGGTCCATGCTCTCCACCATCAGTAGCACGCTGCGGTCCAGCCAGAATGAGACGGTCGGGGCCCTGATGCCGTTCGACAAACTGTACGACGGCATCGCCGACGCCATCCAATCAACCTCGAACTTCCGCATCAACCAAGCCGAAAAGAGACTTGGCTCCGATATAAAGGAGCTGGGCGTGCGCCTGCTGAAGGTGCTGCTGCTGGTTAAGCATGTCGACGGATTCCCCACCACACCGCATAACCTGCGTATTCTGCTGACCGACCAGTTCGACATGGACGTGATGGAACTGGAACGGAACATCAAGCGCGTTCTGGAAGAGTTGGAAAAAGACACGTATGTGCAGCGTGTGGGAGATACCTACAATTACCTGACCAACGAAGAGCAGGATATCGAGCAGGAGATCAAAAGCACAGACATCGACTCCAGCAAGGAAATCGACGAGCTGAAGAAGATCCTGGTCAGTGACGTGCTCGGCAAGATGACCGTGGCATACGGCGAGCAGCGTGCCCAGTTCCGCTATGGTTTGCGCATCGATGGGGTGCAACAGTCCGCGCAGCAGCTCATCTGGCTGAACGTGGTCACATCGACCAATGCGCAGGACCGTGCGGACGCCATTCGCATGGGCATGGGCATGCGTGACACCATCACTTTGCTGTTGGATATGTCCGACAGGACACTGTTCGATGATCTGCGCATGTACGTGAAAACCTACACATACCTCATGCGCACCGACAAGAACAGCCAGTCAGAAGTGCGCCAGCAGATCATCTCCCGCAAGAGCGTCGCCAATGAAAGGCTTTACACGGAGCTGCGTACCCGCATCGTCAAAGCCGCGGCCAATGGCGAGTTCGACTATAACGGCGGAAAAGTGGAAGTGAAATCCACCGAGGTGCAGGCGCGTATGGCGGAAGGGCTTGGAACGCTCATCGGCCGGTACTACACGAACTTTTCCCTACTTGGTGGGCAACGATATGAGGAAACGGATCTCGCTCGCATCATCATGAACGCTTCGCAGCACCAGCCTGGCATGCTTGACGGCATGAACGCAGTGCAGGACAAGCTCGACGTTCCCGCCGATGATGTGTTCGCCGCGGTCAGTCGTGACAAAGGCAAAGGCATGGTCGCCACCGTCAGGAGCCTTCTTGATGTCTACGGCAACGTTCCCTATGGTTGGCCGTACGCCGCCACGCTCGCATGCATCGGTCACCTGTATGGTTCCGACAGAATCACACTGACGCTGGACGGCAAGCCGGTGCAGCGTAGCGAGGCCGCCCGCGTGCTTAGGGAAACGAAAAAGCAGGACTCCATTCGTGTGGATCTACCGCGCGTATTCGACACGAGAAAAGTCTCGCAGCTGCGTGACTTCGCCAGGGATTTCCTTGGGCTCACCGCCGCGGACCTGCCATCGAACGCGATTGATCTGGCGGAGGCCGTTACCACGCGACTTAAGCGGGAAGCGGAGAGTCTGACCCAGCTGCGCGTGCGCAATGCCCGATTCGGTTTTGTGCAGCAGCTCGACAAGGCCATTGAGAAAATCAACTATGCCTCCGGAATGGGTGAGGACTGGCTGCTTGGCGATTTCACCGCACAAGAAACCGAAAACGGTTCCGAAGAACTGCTCGAGTTTAAAGAAGACGTAATCGACCCGATTGTCGCTTTCCTCAACGGCTCCCAATCCAGGATTCTTGCAGACGGATTGGAATGGCTGAAAAACAACAAGCCGAACATCGACTATGTATCTGGCACTACGGCAGCAAGCCTGTACCAATCCGCGGAACAGCTGGCAAACGACCCGAACATCTTCCGCAAAACCAATAAATTCAAGACTGCCATTGACGATCTGCGTGAGGCAACAGACGCAACCATCCAAACCGAACGCGCCAACGCGCTTAACGACGTGGAAAATATTCGCGCCAGAATCCACGATTCCACCGAATATCAGCATGCAACACAAGCCGCGCAAACCAAGGTCGAGACAGAACTGGACCAAGTGGCGGAACGCATGCAGCGCATGCCGTTCATCTACAAAATGCGCGAAAGCGTACACGAACTGAGCGAACGCACTTACCCGCAACTCATTAACAGGCTATCGGCTTCCGCGTCGAGACCGAAGATCGCGCCCGCAAGTGAGGCGCAGGTTCCAACCGCTATGACGACGGATGCGGATATTCCTGAATCGCGGCAAGAGGAAACCCCGCGCGTGGCCGTGTCGTTCGCTACCATCAGCAGACCTCACACCAAGGATGCTTTGGAAACCACGGGTGATGTGGATGACTTCCTTGATGCCTACCGCCGTGAGCTTATCGCCGCCATTGAGAATGGAAAGAAGATCCTGCTATGAACACGTCGAAACTGCAAGCCTTCGCAACGGATGCGCGCCGCCAGCTCATGAATGCGGTGCAGGCCCGGCTTGACGCCGCATTGGTGCCGAATTCCGACGCTCAGGTTGACGACCCGCGTGCATTCGATTTTCTGCAGCGTGAGATCGGGCAGGCCGGTGGCGGCGTAGAGGGCCGCAGACATGTGGTGGAACGTTATGCGTACCGATGGTTCAACCGCATCATCGCGTTCCGTTACATGGATGTGCACGGGTTCACCGGCACGCCAGTGGTCTCTCCAGCTGGCCTGACCAGCACGAATGGTCTGCCGGAAGTGCTTGCAGCGGCGAAACGAGGCGAGTATGACAGCAGGGTGTTCTCGGCGCACGTGAATGATAAGGCCAAGGAGCGTATCGAAGGTTTGCTGAGCGGTTCCATCTTGGCGGATGATCCGCAGGGCCGCGCGTATGGTCTGCTGCTGCAATCCGAATGCCGGTTCTGGAACCATAATCTACCGTTCATGTTCGAAAGCGTCGGCAAGGAGGCCGGCAGGGTGGATGAACTGCTCATGCCAGCCGATCTGCTCGCCGAGGGTTCCGTGTTGAGGAATGCGGTGGAGGTCATGACCCCGGAGGATTGCGGTGTTGACGATCCGTCCGGCAATGTGGAGATCATCGGCTGGCTGTACCAGTACTACATTTCGGAACGCAAGAACGAGGTAATGGACGGGTTCAAGAGGAATCGCAAAGCCGGAGCCGAGGAGATTCCCGCCGCCACCCAGCTGTTCACGCCGGATTGGATCGTGCGCTACCTTGTGCAGAACACCGTGGGCAGGCTCTGGATGCAGTCACATCCAGACAGCCAGTTGTACAAGAACTGGAACTACTATATTCAGCCTTCGGAGGATGACTCCGCCGGGAACGAGGATATTCTCAACATCCAAGCGCCTGAAGACCTGACTGTCTGCGATCCCGCATGCGGTTCCGGCCACATGCTTACTTACGCGTTCGACCTGCTGTATGAGATTTACGAGGAGGAGGGGTATGCGCCGAGCGATATTCCCGGCCTGATTCTCAAGCACAACCTATACGGCATGGAAATCGATGAACGAGCCGCAAGCCTTGCCGCCTTCGCTCTGACCATGAAGGCTCGCTCCCGTTCCCGTAGATTCTTCAAGAAGCAGGTGGAGCCGAATATTCAGCGCATTGCGCCGATTGCGTTCAAGGAAGGCGAAGTCGTAGAACTGAATGACCTATACCAGGTGAATCTGGACTTCACGGTATGGAATACCTATGCGAAGGCGGATGTATATGGTTCGCTGATTCAGCCGCCGCAGGAGCTTGTTGAATTGATGGCGTCATCACCGGAAAGCGAGGATGGCATCGATACGTTGTTCGACCCACTTCTGCGTGAACATGCAGAGGACGTATTTACTCAAACAAGGTACCTCGTACGTAAATACGCGGCAGTGGTGGCGAACCCGCCATACATGGGCGCAAAGAACATGAGCGCCGAGCTCAAACAGTTCGTGCAGGACCATTATGAGGATGGCAAGGCTGATTTCTTTGCGGCATTCATTTATAGACTGTTTGAGTTGGTGCCTAAGCATGGGCAGCTTGGCTTCATGACTCCTTACGTGTGGATGTTCATATCTTCCTATGAGCAGATGCGTCAACGGATTATTCGACAGGAACATATCAGTTCGTTGATTCAACTGGAATATTCCGGATTCGAAGGCGCCACCGTGCCTATTTGCACTTTCACTTTAGAAAAGGGGCATAGTGACAGGAAGAGTGCATTCGTCAGGCTCAGCGATTTCGTGGGAGCTAAGCAGCAAGGGCCTCGTGCATTGGAAATCATTGATGCGCACAATAATGAGCAATCTGATCATTCGGATATGCGCAAGTATTTCTTCGAGGTGAACCAGCATGAGTTCGCGCAAATCCCTGGCTCGCCAATCGTCTATTGGCTCGGTGAGCAATTAAGAAAAACGTTGATAAATCCAGCTTCGGACACTATTCTTTTCAGCGATGGTTTAATTAAAACAGGTGATAATCTCCAATATTTACGCTTATGGTGGGAATTGATATCTACTGATGTAAATAATAAATCACGTTACCGTTTCTGCGCTAAAGGCGGTAAAGAACGGAATTATTATGGGAATTTAAATAACGTCGTGAAATGGGATGAGGAAACTCGTGATTATTACCGTTCAGATAAAGTAGCTCGAATTTCTCCTAAGTATTTATGGGATAAAGAAGGAATTACATGGACAAAAATTAGTTCGAGAGGTGGAACATTTCGCCTTCTTCGTAAGGAAGATATTGCTGAGACTGGAGGTCCAAGTTTATTCTTAAAAGATAATGTAGATGGCAATGATTTGTTGTCGTTTATCGGTGTGATTACATCTTCGCTTGCTCCATATATTTTGCAGGGGCTTAACCCAACATTAAACTATCAGACAGGGGATGTACTTCGGTTTCCTCTTCCTATTAAAAAAGAAGAAGCGTTGTCTAGTTTGGTTCATTCAATGATTGGATCTTCAAAAGAGGACTGGGATTCTTTTGAGACGTCATGGGATTTTCAACGGTTTGCGTTGCTTGACCCTAATCAGGGTTCACAAGCGGGAGATTTACTCGAAGATGCGGTAACGCATCTTCGCGAGTACTGGGATCGTGTGTCCGAGGAACAGCGCCAGCGTGAGATCCGTAATAACGAGATGGTTGCGGATGCGTATGGCGTGCGTGATGACGTGCCGTGCGATGTACTGTTGGAACGCGTGTCGCTGAAGCGCAACGTCGCGTTCGCATATCCGAAGGATACTCCGGAAGTGCGTAACGAGAAATTCGCTCAAGATGTCGTCAAGGAGCTCATTTCGTATGCGGTGGGCTGCATGTTCGGCAGGTATTCGCTCGATAAGCCTGGTTTGATTCTCGCTTCGCAGGGTGAAACACTTAATGATTTCCATGCACAGATTCCGAACCCGTCATTCGAGCCGGACGCGGACAATGTCATTCCGGTCACGGAGACGGACTGCTTCGAAGATGATATCGTGACACGGTTCCGCAGGTTCCTTACCGTGGCGTTCGGCAAGGAGAATCTGGCCGCGAACATCGCCTACATCGAACAGGTGCTGGGCAAGAGTATCCGCAAGTATTTCGTGAATGATTTCTACAACGACCACGTGAAGATGTACTCGAATCGTCCGATCTATTGGCAGTACTCCAGCCAAACCAACAACAAGGGCTCGTTCAAGGCGCTCGTGTATCTGCATCGGTATACGCCAAAAACCACGAACGTGGTACTCAACTATCTGCGTGACTATGCCAACAAAATCGCCGACATCGCCGATAGCTTGGAGCGTTCCGACCGTACCACGGACAAGAAACAGGCCGCCAAACTCCGTAAAGCCATTCTTGAATGCAAGGACTATGAGGATCAGACCCTGTACCCGCTGGCTACCAGTAATCTGGAAATCGATTTGGATGACGGTGTGCTGGTGAACTACCTGCGCATGGGCAAAGCCCTGCGTTCCATCCCAGCTATCGAGAAGAAACGCAAAGAAGTCTCCACCTGGACCTGGCCCGTTCATCCATTGAAGGAAGAAGACAAGGAAGTCAGAAATGGCAAAGAATAAGCTCAGCATTTATCTGATAAAACAAGATTTTCCAGTAGGAGAGATAATTCCTCCTGCTTCAGATGATGGTAACCGTATTGTTGAGTTGCAGGTCAAGGGGCATGAGAGTTATAAGCTATTCGCTCGTTCCAGTGAACCGCACGAGCCTGGATGGATTGATACTTTTTTTAATTCGACGGTAGAAAGTGAATCTCTTAAAGTTGCCAATATTGGAGCAGCCCTTGTCGTTCCGGTTATTGTTGGGAATGATTTGCTTGGCGCAAAAGAAGATGAAACTATTTCGTCAGGTGGAGGGGGTAATCAGCGCTATTTTGTTCTTACTTTTGGATATGGTCGCACACTTATTAATCGTTCTGCAATTGAGGAACGTTTTGGTCTGAAATGTGTGCTTAATTCTGTAGAAAATGATACATTGAGGGCGATTCATTTCGCTGATGTCTCGGGTAGTGCCAAGCGTTCAAGTGAACAGTTGGCACGAATAGGAGATATCGATGATTTTGCCATCGATACTGAAAGGAATTTGTTAAGCCAGGTAACGGCTAAATGCGGAGAAGATGAGTTGCTGTGTGGAACGGTGACTGGCGGTGATTCGCTTGCTGTTACAAAAGAAATTGATATAGATAATGTGCAAGAATTCCTTAAATCTCTCTATGAATTGTTCTGTCAAGAAACTTACAAGCAAGATTTTGATTGGGTTGACAATATCGCTCCTGTAAAAGATCCCGCTCTAGAACAAAAATTATGGGACGAATCTATTCGGCAAATCGCAAACTATAGCTATAACGATGACAGTCAGCATGATTTGTGGATGGCGGTTCCTGATATTATTGATTGGGATAGAGTTGAAGGTTTCCAAATTGGGTCTCAAACCGATGAGAATGATGAGCCTATCCTTCAGGATGATGTACTTTTAGCAGATGTACTTCGTTCTTTTAAAAAGCCTCTTACTTCTATTGACCAACTTAAAAATAAACGAGTAACTGCTATCTCAAAAGAAAATGGCTTGTCTTATCAAGGTTGGCAAGCGCATAAGTGTCTTGTTGGTGATTTGGCATACGGTGGGGAATCATATTGTGTGCTTGATGGCGCTTGGTATGAGATTCGCTCGGATTACCTTAATCGAATTAATGAAGATTTTATGGATACGGACGAATCGGATATAGATTTCATTCCATATCCTCAAAATGATGGAGAACAATTTGTTGATGATTTTGACGGGAAAAAGATAAAACTTGAGAAGGAAGGGCTATATAACTATAAGCTTGAGAAGGCTCTTGCTCAAAAATTCCCTAATCATTTTCTCTTAATGGATAAAAGATTAATTTCGTATGGTGGTGGTCGTAGCCGAATTGAATTTTGTGATGTGCTTGCTGATGATGGGAAAAGAATTCATATAAAGCGATATTCGGGTTCGGCAACAATGAGCCATTTGTTTAATCAGGGGCTTGTTTCGGCTTCTATGGAGCGGGATGCTGCCGATTATGCGGAAAAAGTGAATGAAAAAAATCAAGCAGGTTGGCAAACAAGAGGGGCTGTCTTCAGTTGAGAATTTTCTGTTGAATCAGAATCAAATTCATGATGTCGTTTTCGCCATTGTTCCCAAGCAAGATAGTCATAGTCATGATCTTCCCTTTTTCAGCAAGGTTGCGTTATGCTCTGTTAAAAAACAGCTGAAGCGTATGGGGATAGAGACAAAACTGAATTGGATTAATCGTATAAATGAGCCAGAAGGGCAAACGCCTAATGAGCATTGAGACCTTGTTGAATGGCGAATCCAAGAATGTGGAGTACAAGCTCACTCCTCCCTCTAGGAGCATCAACTACACCAAAACCGCGGTGGCGTTTGCAAATGGGCAAGGCGGATGTTTGGTGTTCGGCGTCGAAGATCAAACGCTCCGTGTGGTTGGTATTGCCGAGGACAAAGTGTTCACGGTAATGGACTCTATTTCGGATGCCATTGTCAATAGTTGCGAGCCGTTAATCATCCCCGATATCACCATGCATGACGTGGACGGTAAGACAGTCATTGTGGCTGAAATCGCTCCCGGTTTGCAGCGTCCGTACCATATCAAGTCGCTCGGCCAGGAACAAGGAACGTTCGTTCGTGTAGCTGGCACCACGCGTCAGGCCGATCAGCCTACTATCCGGGAATTGACCATTGAAGGTAGCAATCGGAGTTTCGACCAGGTGCAATGCCTTGGATTGTCCATAACGGAGGAAGACGTTGAAGCATTATGCGCAAGTCTGACGAAAACCGCGAAGGATAACGCCGAAGACCCCGAAAAGGTCAAAACCGTCACAGAGAAGCAACTGCTGCAGTGGGGCGTGCTGACGGAACAAGACGGGCGATTGGCTCCTACTAACTCCTATGCGATTCTGACGGGCAATGAGGCCGTTCGTTCCGTAGTGCAATGCGGGGTGTTCAAAGGAAGCACCAAGGCCATATTCGTGGACCGTAGGGAGTTTTCCGGCACGCCACAGAAACTTATTGAAGAGTCTTACCAGTATGTGCTGCGCAACATTCATATGGGAGCCCGGTTCAAGGGCGTATACCGGCAGGATGTGTACGAGATTCCGCCGGATGCCATTCGAGAACTGATCGTCAACGCAATAGTGCATCGCAGCTATATCGATCGTTCGAGCATTCAGATCGCAATCTATGATGATCGCTTGGAGATCACCTCGCCGGGGCGTCTGCCGATGGGGCAGACCATTGAACGTATGAAGCAGGGCTATTCGAAAATCCGCAACGAGGCATTGGCCTCTGCCTTTGAATACATGGGTTACATTGAGCATTGGGGGAGCGGCATCCTGCGTGTGATGCAGGAGATGCGCGATGCCGGATTGCCGGAACCGGAATTTCTTGGCGGTGATACGGATCTGCGCATCAACATCTATCGCAATGGCTCGGAGACAGTTTCTGATGACGGGATTGTGACGGGATTACGACGGGATTTGCTTTCTGATGACGGGATTGTGACGGGATTACGACGGGATTCGCTTTCTGATGACGGGATTGTGACGGGATTACGACGGGATTCGCTTTCTGATGACGGGATTGTGGAAGGAGCAACTTCAAAAACGAGTGCTGCTCCGAATGCCGCCATTGCAGTGGTTCCATCCCAGAAAGAGCGTATTCTTGATGCGCTGCGTAAGAATGCGAGCATTTCTATCTCTGACGCCATACGGATACTGGGCGTGCAGGAAAGGCAGGCTCAACGAATATTGAAGAGTCTGGTAGAGGAAGGCAGTGCAGTGAAAATTGGTGCTGCCCGCGCCACTCGATACGCTGAAGCGAAGAAAAGGACGGAACTGCATGAGTGAGAATAGCCAAGTAACAAGACTGCTCGCCAGACGTTTCAGCCAGCCAGGCGAGCGTGGGCGCATCGTGTTCTGGCGTGATGACAAGAAACAGTACGCGGATGTTGTGGCAACATTGGTAGGCGAGTGCGCCACTGATGAGATACTGCGTGAGGTTGAACTCATCACTCCGGAAATTGGGGATGAGAACGACAGACGGTACATTCCGTTCACGGTGCGCTACCGCATGTTCCACGAGCAGCCGAATCAAAAATTCCTCGTGTATCTTACGGAGCCGGCCCCGGCGGTTCAAGACAACTGGCTGTTGGATTTGGAATTGGCGTACTGTCCCACGTTCACCATGGACAAACTCGCCGTGACACTTACGGAAACGCTGCCGGAAGCCTCCGCCGACACTCGAAACAAGTGGTTGGAAGTGATGAAGCGTGTACCGAAGTTCTTCGACAGTGAAGAACGTGCCAAGCGCTTCGCGAAACGTCTTAACGCGCACGACGACGCCACCGATTTCCAAGCGAAGATGATCGCCACGTTGTTGCAACTGAAAGAGGATCGGCACAGCATGCAAGACATCTGGGCTGAGCTGCTTGCACAATATTCGCAGGGTGACGAATCCGGCATCGAAGAAATCGAAAAAATGGGATTGAGCCAATTCCACTGGAATGGCACGCGAAGAATTTACCATTTCGATGTGGATACTGGTACTGGAGTCAAACCAACGGTGAAAGACTTCGTGCTATGGCTGTTCCAGCTGGCATGGAACGGATTCTCCGATGGAAAGAACGCCGTCTCCACTTATGCGAACATTATTCGCGACTGGGACGACTGGTATAAGAATATCGACATGCGCACGGTACTGCAGAATCTTTCCGAGAACGCCGTGGAGGAACTGCACCTGTCCACTCGAATCGCCGACATGAGCGTGGAAGAGCTTGCCGACCGTGACCTGTTCCGCGACGTGGACGAGATGATCGTCAACAAGCTGTTCGAACGGTTGGGCTCGCAATCCATTACGGACGACCAGGTGCAACGAATCATCAACGGGCGTAAGCAAAAGCTCTGGTACGCAGAATATACCGACCAATACGAGTGCATTGCCGCAGCAAGCAGGCTTCGCGCCGTGTTGACTGAATGCAGCGGACTCATTAGCACCATCAGCTCACCGGAACAAGGGATGAAGCTGTATGCCGAAAAGCTGTATAAGGCCGATGGCGCATACAGAAAATATGTGCTCGCATGGCATCGTGCCAACCCGGATGCGGTGAGTGTGGACGATGATCTGCAAAGCGCCTACGAGGCATATCAGCAGGATCTGGGTCAGGCATGGCAAAAACAAGTCGATACGCTAAGCCAATGGAAGTTCATAGACATGGACGCGCAAACCAATTTCTATGAACGTGAAATCGCGCCGGTATTGAAGTCCGGCAGAAAAATCGCCGTGATCATTTCCGATGCTCTACGTTACGAGGTTGCGCAGGAACTGTCCGAACGCATCGACAGGGAAAGCCGTTTCAGTGCGAAACTGAACATGCAATACAGCGTTCTGCCATCCTATACACAACTTGGCATGGCGGCGTTGCTGCCGCACGGCTCGCTCGAATTCGACAGCAAAGACCGTTTGTATGTTCTGGCTGATGGACGCAGCACCAAAGGAATCGAAGCGCGCACTGCCATTCTTTCGGCCGTAGGCGGCAAAGCGATTAGATATGACGATTTGACAAAGCTGAAAGTCAGCGAAATCAAAGAACTATATAAATCCTGCAACGTGCTGTATGTGTATCACAACCATATCGACGCCACCGGTGATACGGAGAAAACGGAATCGGAAACAGTGGACGCATGCGAGAAGACGTTCAAGGAACTGGGTGAAGTAGTCAAAAAACTTGCCAGCGGCAACGTCCATAACATGATCATCACCGCGGATCACGGATTCCTCTATCAGGACCGAGATTTGGACGGTACGGAATGGTTGAGCGAACAGCCCAAGGGCGATGCGGTATGGGTGAGAAAGAGACGATTCTCCATCGGATCCAATCTTGCTCCGGGTCGTGCGTTCGTGACATTCAATGCCGCGCAGATAGGAATGGACGATGTTCGGAATGAAGGCATAAGCATTCAAGTGCCGAACTCCATCATGCGCTTGCGCATGCAGGGCGCCGGTGTGAAGTATGTGCATGGAGGAGCAGCATTGCAGGAAATCGTCGTTCCTGTGCTGCATGTCAGTAAGGGACGTTCCGCGGCCGATGATGTGAGGGCTGTGGAATTCACTATTCTGCAACGAACCGACAGGCTTTCCAGCAGACAGTTGACTGTGGAATTCTTCCAGAACGAGCCCGTTGGAGGAAAAATCCGCGCACGTACCGTATTGGCCGGATTGTGGGGACATGACACGGCAGGCAATGATGTGCTCATCTCCAATGAGACGCCGGTCGCCTTCGATCTACTCGGGCAGGAGAAAAGCGAACGCCATGTGACGGCTACACTCATGCTGACCAGTGACGCGGAACGGTTCAATGGAACGAATATCGAACTGCGCTTGCGTGAGAAGACAGATGGGTCAAATGTACTGGTCATGCTTGATCAGAAGGCACGATACTTCTTCAAACAGGGCGTGGTGGCCGACGATGCCGGATTCTTTGACTGAATTGGATGAGCGCAGAGGAAAGCGACCGTAAGGGGTAACACAATGAATGAGCAGAATATGAGCCAGAACGGTTGGATTGAAAGTCCTGAACACAACACGGATGGGAATTCCCTGACCGCGTTGGACGCTAAGATCACTGATATGTTCCCCGGAGTCACCGTCCGCAAGGATCTGGTGAACAAGGTCAAGGGCAATGCACTGGTGCCTTCATATGTGCTGGAGTTCCTGCTTAGCGCATATGCCACGAACACCGACCAGGCCAGTATCGAGTCGGGTGTGGATCGAGTGCGTGCCATTCTTGCAAACAACTATGTGCATCGTGAGGAAGCCAATCTTATCCAGTCGAAGATCCGAGAGAAGGGGAGCCACAGGATTATCGACCGTGTGCAGGTGGTGCTCAATGACAAAACCGACCTGTATGAGGCGACGTTCTCCAATCTCGGCATCAGTCAGGTCATTGTCGATCCAAGCCTTGTAAAGGCTTATCCGAAACTGCTGGTGACGGGCATCTGGTGTATGTGCCAGATCGGTTACGCATATTCCGGCGACCCGCGCGAAGTACCATGGCAGTTGCTGCAGCTCAAGCCTGTGCAGATGTCTCGTGATGATCGCGAAAACTACATGCAGCAACGTTCGCAATTCACCGATAGCGAATGGATCGATCTGCTGATGCAATCCATTGGGTTCAATCCCGATCTATTCTCCGACCGGGTGAAACTGCTGCATCTGGTACGCATGGTGCCGTTTGTGGAACGAAACTACAATCTGGTCGAACTCGGGCCGAAAGGCACCGGCAAATCGCACATCTACTCGGAATTCTCACCGCACGGCATGCTCATATCCGGCGGGGAAGTGACAGTGGCCAAACTGTTCGTGAACAATTCCAACGGACACTTGGGGCTTGTGGGCTATTGGGATACGGTGGCGTTCGACGAGTTCGCAGGCAAGGCCAAGAAGGCCGGCCGGGACTTGGTGGACATCATGAAGAACTACATGGCCAACAAGTCGTTCTCCCGTGGCGTCGAGACGTTCCAAGGCGAGGCGAGCATGGCGTTCGTAGGCAACACCTCGCATAACGTGCCGTACATGCTGAAAAACTCCGACCTGTTCGAAGAGCTGCCGAAGCAATACCATGATCCGGCGTTCTTGGACCGCATCCACTTCTACCTGCCGGGTTGGGAGTTCGAACAGATCCGTTCTGAGATGTTCACCAGCGGATTCGGATTCGTGGTCGACTATCTGGCGGAGATTCTGCACAACCTGCGTGATGCCGATTACAGCGACCGGTTCGAAAAGTATTTCGAACTGTCTTCCACACTGTCCACGCGAGATAAGGACGGCATCAAAAAGACGTTCTCCGGATTGATGAAGCTCATCTACCCGGACGGCAATGCTTCTCCTGAACAGATGGAACCGTTGCTGCGTTGCGCCATCGAGGGCCGCAAGCGCGTCAAGGACCAGCTGTGCCGCATCGACTCCACCATGGAGGAAGTCGAGTTTACCTACAAGCGTGCGAGCGACGGTGAAGTAGTCGCCGTGCAGACGTTGGAGGAGCTTGACTACCCGCAGTTGTATTGGCGTGGGCGTGTAGTTGAGAACTCGGAAGATAAGGGCGAGGCGGAAGCGCCTGTTGCCGATGATGCCGTGGCAATTGAGGGTAACGAGGGAGAAGCTGGTGCCTCTGAGAATGCCGATGCCTTGCCCGTAGCGCGGCATCAAGAAGCGGTGATGTTGACGCCGGTCGAGCGTCTTGTAGCAAAGGCCGACGGAAAGCAGCGGGAACTGGTCGAGAACCAACGTGGAATCACGTATTTCGGATTATTCGGCCCCTACTTGGCCGGGGCAAAGAAAATCGTTGTAGAGGATGCGTATGTGCGTAAGCCGTACCAGCTGCGTAATCTGGCTGAGTTCTTGGAAATGCTGCTGAGATGCAAAAATCCCGATGAGGATGTAGCCGTTCATCTGGTGACCGGGCATAATGAGCCTGGATTCGTGGAAGCGCAGCTAAATGGTTTGAACGAATTGGCATCGACGTTCTCACAGCTGGGCGTGAACCTCACCTACGAATTCAGAGACACTTTGCACGACCGTTCCATTACCGCGGATACCGGCTGGGAAATTCTTCCCGGTCGTGGTCTTGACATCTTCCAGAAATTCGTTGACGGCGATTGGCTTAACCCGCTGCTGCGCCATCAGCAGCTCCGCCGCGTTAAGGAATGCAAGGTCACGTATAGGCGAATTGACGAGAAGCAATAGTAAGGAATAAAAAACGCAGAACGAAAAGATCCAAGAACTATATCCGCATATTGACATAGAAAAATTACGGAATTCGCTTTCTCCTTGGATTAATGAGAATCATCCATCCATAATGGATATGATTTCGTCATCTGGCAGGGAGTCTATTGCGAGAATGATTCAATCGAGTGAGGAGAAAACAGAAGATTATGGTACTAAATTTCTGGAAGATTCAATGTCGTTGATTTCGAAATCACAGATTTCAGACATGCTTAAAACGACTCAGCATCAACTGATTGTTTTGGGTAATGGCTTTGATCTTGAGTGTGGCCTTCATTCGCGTTTCGCAGATTTTGAAAAAGCACGTTTGAAAATAATAGAACTTTCCTCCGTTGCTAAAGATACGAATGGAGAGTCTTTTATTCAGCGATTGCGTAAGAATGGCATCACTGCATGGGATGTCATTCTAGCTGGAGACGTATATCGTTCTTGGTCTGATATTGAATCTGCTATTCAAGGTTGGATGACACAATTAAACGAAGATGAATCTACACCTTATTCAGTCGTCACAGATTTTCTCAATGAAGAAGATGCAACTGAAATGCGGATACTTCATCAGCCTAATTGCGGTGTGTCACAATGGCTTTCTGAAAAAACGGAGATACGAGTCGCGCAATTTTTATACTGTTCATACTTTGATTGTCGTCACACGGGTAATACCATGAACATATGGACTACTGCTGAGGTTGCTGAACTTATGTTGGAAGAGCTTCATGAGTTCGAGAGAGACTTTGCAGAATATTTGTCTCAGGAAGTTGCGAACAATTCTGAGTATCAAGAAAATGCCCTGAAATTACTAAAGAGGATATTTGAAATATTACCAGAAAATTATCAAGCAGATAGTAATCACAAATTTTCTATATTAGATTTCAATTATACAAATCCGTTTCAAAGAGTTGTTGAAAACTCTTTGGATAACTTTTCCGTTACTGTGGTCAATGTGCATGGCAGTTTGCAGGACGAAAATATTATTTTTGGAATAGATGGCAAAGAATATATGACTGAACCAGATGCTCTACCATTCACGAAGACGTATCGACTTCTTCTGCTTGGCAATGAGGATGTATCGAAACTGGTGTATCCAGAATCGCCTAGGACGGTGATGGGCACTTCAACTGATTTGATTAAATTCTATGGCCATTCACTTGCTTCGTCGGATATTCGATTTTCAGGCGATTTTTGACGAAATCGATTTGTACAAAAGTAATGTAAGACTTAATTTTCCTATACAGGCCTTGGATAAAAGACGACGGGGAGCGTATCTCTGAAATCGAAGCTCGTGATGGTATGTGCCATAAAGTTTCTCAATTACTAACAACTTACGGATCTACTATGGAGAACAAAGATCATGGGAAGAACCTCATGCACAAATTGTTGCTCGAAGGCAGATTGAGCGTTCGACAGATTTAAATCTCGTTTCCATTTAATAAGACAAAAGGCGGTAGCATTATCGCAATTACTGGGTGATATTGGGATGATGGGTAATTTTAATGTCGGGGCGAGGGCTGTAGATAAGGGGCTGCGGACGTTTTTTGGAGGTGATCACGCAGCCGTTCCTTGGCTTTGACGGTATTGTACCGGACTCATCCAGCCGAGCGACCGTTTGATGCGCTCGTGGTCGTGCCAGCGGATGCAGTCGCCGATCGGTCGGCGGCTCTGCGGTTCCATTGCGCATGACGGTGTCGCAGCGGGGCAGCATTTCGGAGACGGCGTCCTTGACGACCATGATGCGGCTGACGTTCCCGGACGTTCCGGCGCCGGCGCCGCTGGTCTCACTGATATCGCTGCCACCTGTGTGCTCGCGGTCCGCGTGGTGATGGCTCTTCGCGACGATGACGGTCGCCCGGCGTCGTCGCGGATCGAAAGGCGTGCCTCCCTCGACCTGTACGTCGCCGGTATCGTTTGCCGAGTCGCCTTCGACTGCGACGATGGCGTCATCCCACGGATTGCTCGTCGTGTGGGGAATCAGTGTGGTCAGCCATGCCGCATGCAGCACGTAGGACGAGTTCAACCCGCTCATGCTCTGCGCCCGGTCGAGCTTGATGACGCCGCTGGTAAGTGTGCCGGTCTTGTCGACGCACAGCACGTCCATGCCGCCCAGCGTCTCGATGGCGTCGAGCCGCCTGACGATGGCCTTGCCGGAGGCCATCGCCCGCGCACCCCGGGACAGGCAGACGGTGACGATCAGTGGCAGCATCCTTGCGCACGGGCATGCTTTCGCCAGTGAGCGCCCCCTGCGCGATGCGCAGGTCTCGGCTCTCCAGCAGCTTGCAGTCGGCCGGGACGATGTCTCCGACGGACAACGTCACGATGTCGCCCACGACAAGCTCTTCGGACGGAATCTGCCGCTCGCCGGCACCGACCCGCCGCACCGTAGCCGTGGTACTCACCATGGTGGCCAGCGCCGTCGCAGCATGCGAGCTTCGGGAGTCGTGCACGTATCGGATCAGACCGGACACCACCACCATGAGCAGGATGATGCCTGCGGTCACCGGCGCGCCGGTATGGTGTTGCCGCCGTAAGCCCGACGCGCTCGGCGAACCTCGTCGGGTTCCAAGCCGGATTCGTGCGCATACACCAAGGCGAGCGTGGCCTCTGGCGTGGCATGGGCGGCGAAATTCAGTCGCTGGGTGATGCTGGCGTGGCGCTCGCCGCGCGAGCGTATCAGTCGTAGCGTGTTCATGATTCCTCCTTGGCGATTCGGGGCGGTCCGTTCCGCTGTCGGGTTGATCGTTGTTTCCATTGCGGCAGTTGGCTGAGACGGGCCAACTCAGTCCGTTTCGCTGGCTTCCTCGGCCGGTCGGGTGGCGTTTGCCGGGTTGGCGGCGTCGACGGTGATGATGTCATCATCGGCGTCGTAGTCGAACAGTTCTCCGTATCGACCCCACGTCATGGCGATGTTGAACTGGCGCTCCGCCTCCGCGTCCGTATGACGGGCCCTCAACAGGTCGACGATGAGCTCGCCGCGCAGGCGGCCGTGTTCGCTGTGACGGACCGCTCGGTCGATGATGCGCACCAGCGGTGCCTTGTCTTGCAGCATGGCGGCGAACATCGTCTTGCTTGTCAGAATGTCCGCCTGCCTCCACTGGCGTCCGAGCTCGGTCAATGTCACGTGTCCGTTCTCGACGGTCAGCAATCCCAGCATGGTTCCGGCGTCGATCAGCGGGAACAGGTCGTCCACCTCGAATGACAGCTCGGCGGCCAGATCGGCCAGATCGATGCCCTGCGCGTGATCGTATACGATCTCCACCAGTCCGGCCAGGCCTCCCGGCGTAGCGTTGGGCAGCATGTCGGAGGATGCCTGATGGTCGGCGTTGCTCGCCCGGGCCGGGGCCTGATCCGCTGCCGCGGTCTGGTTCGCCGCGCCATCTGACGTGCCATGCACGACGCCGTCCCCGGCGGCCGTGCGCTCGTCGGCGGTATCCGCCGGCCCGCCATCGCGACTCTGCCCGGTCAGGATCGCATACAGGGTGTCGACCATGTCCTCGAACTGGGCGGAATGACGGTCACGGGGCCTCGGCAGGGTGACGGGCACGTCGGCGATGAGATAACCGGGATGCGAGCCGAGCACCACGACGCGATCCGCCATCTGCACGGCCTCCTCGATGTTGTGCGTCACGATGAGCACCGACTTGATGGAACGCTGATCGTCGCTCCACATCTTGAGCACCTCGTTGCGCAGGTTCTCGGCCGTCAGCACATCCAATGCGGAGAACGGCTCGTCCATGAACAGCGCATCGGGCTGCACCACCAGGGCCCGTGCGATGCCCACGCGCTGGCGCATGCCGCCGGAGAGCTCCTTCGGGTACGCGTTCTCGAATCCGTCCAGTCCGATGGCGTCGATGGCCTGCAGTGCAGCGCGACGGCGTTCCTCGCGCGGCACGCCGCGGGCCTCCAGCCCCAGTTCCACATTCGCTTGCACCGTGAGCCACGGCATCAGCGCGAAGGTCTGGAACACGAGTCCCACTCCGGGATTAGGGCCGGTGATGTCGGTGTCGCGGTAGGTGACGGTACCGCTCGACGCGGGTACCAGGCCCGCCAGGATGCGCAGGAACGTGGATTTTCCAGCGCCGGACCGGCCCAGGATCGCCACGATCTCGCCCTCATGCAGGGTGAAGGAGATGTCGCGCAGCACGGTCAGCTCCTTACCGCGCTTGGCACGGTAAGCCTTGCCCACGTGCTGCGCCTCGATGATCGCGGTGCCGGCGGCGTTCGTCGCGGCGGTCTGCGGGAAGGTTGCGGTGCGGTCGGAAAAAGTTGCGATGGTCATGATGAATGGTCCTTGCTGTTACGTTTTTTTGCGGATGATCGCGGCGGATTCGAATGACATGCGCTCGCCGCCGATGCTGTTGGATTGTTGCGGGTCGATGGGCCGGGACGGCCGGTGCGGCCTCCGTCAGGCGACGGGGAAACGGCGCTCGGCGTACGCCTGCAATGGACGCCAGAACAGCCGGTTGACGCCCACGACGAACACGCTCATCACGGCAACCCCGATGATGGTCTTGCCGGTGTCTCCCGCCGCGGCCGCATTGGCGATATATGTTCCCAATCCATTTGCCGTAAGCGTGGTGTGCCCGTAGGCCACGATCTCGGAGACGATGGAGGCGTTCCACGCGCCGCCCGCCGCGGTGATGCCGCCAGTGCACCACGATCCGAACACCGCCGGCAGGATCAGCTTGGTCCACCGCTGCCGCGTGTCCAGATGGAATGCCCGCGTGGCCTCGCGCAGGTCATCGGGAATGGCCGAAGCGCCCGCAATCACGTTGAACAGGATGTATCACTGCGTTCCCAGCGACATGAGCGGAATGCTGCCCCAGCTGATGTCGATATGCCAGGCGATGAACCACAGTGTGACGAACGGGAACGTGAAGTTCGAGGGGAAGCTCGCCAACACCTGCGCCAGCGGCTGCACGAACCAGGAAATCCGCGGATTCATGCCGATCTTCACGCCGGTCGGCACCCAGATGATGGAGCACACCACGGTCAGCAGCGTCACGCGCATGAACGTGATCAGTCCCAGGACTATCGCGTGGCCGACCTCGGCGAACCCCTCGCCGTCCGAGATGAAACGCACCAGCATCCACAGGCCGGCCAGGCAGGCCACAGCCATGAGCGCCATAAACGCGATGTCGAGTGTGCGACGCCGGGTGCCGGCGGCCGGCCAGCGTGCGCCGGTACGGCCCAGCGGGCGGGTCAGCCAGAACATCAGATCGGCGATGGGCCGGCCCACGAGAGCCAGCGCATCCGAAATGCCGGAACGCCGCAGAATCGACAGCACCAGACTCGTCTAGGCCTGCACGGACTCGTTCTGCGTGATGCGGAACTTCTCGGCCCACGCCGTCAGCGGCTTCCACAGCAGCACGTCGATGAGCAGCACCACGATGACCATGGTCACGATGGCCCACAGCACCTTGCCCAGCTGTTCGTGCTCGGACGCCACCGCCACGAAGCTGCCGAGGCCGGGCAGTGCGTATGTCCTGTTGTTCACGGAGATCATCTCCGAGGCCGTCAGGAAGAACCAGCCGCCGCCGACGCTCATCATGCAGTTCCATAGCAGCGGAATCATCGAATTCGGCACGTCGAGCTTCCAGAAACGTTGCCAGCGCGTGAGCTGCATGGAACGAGCCGCCTCATCCAGCTCCTGCGGTTCGCTGGGCAGCGAATGGTAGAAGGAGAAGGTCATGTTCCATGCCTGGCTGGTGAAGATTGCGAAGATCGACGCCACCTCCACGCCGAGAATGGAGCCGGGGAACAACACCATCCAAATGGTGACCGTGGCAGACAGGAAGCCGAGGATCGGCACTGACTGCAGGATGTCGAGCAGCGGTATCAGCACCATGCGCAGTCGCCGGCATCGGGCCGCCGCCAAACCATAGATGAAGCTGAACACCAGTGACAAAAACAGCGCGATGAACATGCGGAACATCGAACGCAGCGCGTAATACGGCAGCAGATGCAAATCGTCGCTCACCGTGCTCGGCACGCCTGACGGGCCGATCGGTTCGTTGATTTGCGGCAGCAGCCAGGCGACGACGCCGAACAGGGCGAGCACGCCCGCGGCCACCACCACGTCTGCGGCGATGCGGCGCGCGGCGCTGCTGCGGGACATGTCGGCGGCGTCGACGTCGGAACGCAGACGAATGCCGGGGAACGAGGAGTAATTGAAGAAGTTGGACATAACGGAACCTGTGCGCTCTCATGTCGTTATCTCGAAGGAGATAAACGGTTCCCGTTCGGTGGGCGTTCGACTCGGTATCCGTGCGGCAAGTGCGCGCCATGGATGTCAGCGGTCGCGTGCAGGCGCGCCGATATGCGGGTATGTCTGCATGCAGATAGCCGATCGGCGTCGTCATATGATGATGCCGATATGCCGGGAGTCCGGAGAACGGGATGTGAATTCGCGATTCAGGCGTTCGGCGCGTACGTCATGCGGGATGTCGCAGCCGTCGTGAGGCGGTGAAGTCGATGCGAGCCGAATCAGTCAGCGATCGGATCGCCCTCGCCGGATACGGCGGTGTCGTGATGGATGGCCAATGCCATGGTCGCGGTACAAACGTGTGAAGAGAATGGGCCGTATGCTGCGCCCGATGGCATGTGATATTGTCCGCCATCGCGCAGCCGGCTACTATGACCTAAATCGCCGTCCATGACATTCACCTCCTCAATGGAACCAGTACGCCGTCGGACATTGACGACATGAGGAAGTGCGACTTCTCGAAGAGTTGCCCCTAGTCGTGCCATCGTTCAAGCTTCAGCATCGCAGGGCGGTGGAATTGCGTTAGTTCATGCCTTGATCCGACAAGAACTGCTGACCTGCGTGCAGTGTCTCCACTGTTAGCGGCAGCAACCCATATCCCTGCGGTAGCCTCGCCTACCGACGCTCTCAGGGTAAAACCGCCGGCAGACTATGTCAACTCCGTAGTGTCGCGCCCAAACTACGCCGGGCCATATCCTGCCCCGCCGACGGGGCAGGATCGGATGGACGTCAGGCGAGCAGGCTTTCGGCTGTGGCTTGGTCGGTGGCGAGGGCGGAAATATAGCTGCCGACCAGGCAGGCCTTGATGGCCTTGACTTTTTCCTGCCCCCATGCCACGCCGATGACCAGCGCGATGCGCTTCAGGCGATCGAGCTCCACCGAAATGATACGGTCGGACAGCTCCGAACATACGGGCCTTCCCTGCGCGTCGATGAAGTGCCCGCATACGGTGGCGACCGCGCCCTGCGCCCGGATTTCCTTGACCATGTGTGGTGTGACATAAGCGTCGAACACCGGACTGAGGCGGTCGCCTTCGGTCGCACCGACCCCTTCCAGGGCCACGTCGGCGCCGCCGCCGAGCGCCAGCGCGGTGGCGATTTGCGGCTCCTGGCGCATGGCCGCGGCGATATGGGCGGAGGAGAGGATCATCGGTACGTGGAGTGTGGTGACGGTGCCGCCGAGGCGTTCGGCGAGCATGCGGCAGATGTCGGGCGAATCCGTCATCGGATTGCTGGGGGAGAGGGCGCCCACCATCTGCGCCACATTGGATTTCGGCCAGTCCTGGATGGCGACTTCGCGGACCGTGGCGGCGACGGCCCGTCCGTTGGAGACGGTGATGAGCGAGTCGGGCGACGACTTTTCGGTAAGCAGGGCCGCGGCATATCGGGGGACGATGGTGCTGGGATCCTGCCCGGGATTGACCTGCGCCACTCGTGCGCATTTCAACCCGTACCGTCTTACCAGCGCGTCCTCCAGCTGCATCAGACGTTCGAGTGGATGCCCGATCTCGATGCGTACCATACCCCGGTCGCGCGATTCGCTGAGCAGCCGCGAGATGGTGGGACGGGAGTATCCAATCTGCGCGGCAATCTGCGCCTGCGTCAGATTGTCCGTGTAATACATGCGAGCGACTTTCAGCACGAGCTCGATGTGGTTTCGCGACTCAGTTGTCGTCATCGTCAGCTTGTTTGCAACCATGGCATTATTCTATTCCATCCGGTGTGGCCGGTGAACATATGTTAGTTTTTCTAGTGCAGCAACGATGCTGAACAATTGTTCAGAGCGCGAAAGAACTCAATGAATCCTTGATATGTGAGCGCTCCCAATCGATTGCAAAGAAGAAGGTCGATTACATGTGCTCACTCAGTTCTCATGTGTTCGATGAACATGTGTTCATCGCGCGGGTGGTGTGCAAGACCTTTCCGCCGTTAGCTAGAGGCTGTCGACGCGCAGGGCTCATCGAAGACCGACGCCGACGGAAAGTGCGGGGCAACAACGCAGAGCAGCGGGCGAAGCAGCCTGCCTCGTGCACGGGAAAGGAACATTATGGAAATCATCAACACCATCATCGGCCTGGGCGCCTCGGTGATGATGCCGATCATCTTCTTCGTGGTCGGACTCATCTTCCGCATGGGAATCGGCAAATCCTTTAAGGCCGGCATGACCGTCGGCGTCGGCTTCGTCGGCGTCAATATGGTCATCAACCTGCTGCTTGACAATCTCGGCCCCGCCTCGAAGGCGATGGTCAACCGCCTCGGCCTGCACCTGACTACGGTTGACGTGGGCTGGCCCACCGCCTCGACGGTCGGCTGGGGCACGCCGATCATGGTCGCCACGGTCGTCGGCTTCCTCGTCATCAACGCCATCATGGTGTTCTGCAAGCTCACCAAGACCATCGACGTCGACATCTTCAACTACTGGATCTTCCTGCAAGTCGGAGCGCTGGTCTATGCCGTCACCGGCAACTTCTGGTTCGCCGTCATCTTCACCTGGGTCATCTTCGCCATCGTGCTGAAGGTCGCTGACCTCACCGCGCCTTACATCCAGAAGGAATACAACCTCGAAGGCATCTCGTTCCCGCACCTCGCCGGTCTGGCCTGGTCGCCGCTCGCCATCGCCGTCAACTGGATCATCGACAAGATCCCCGGCCTTAAGAACGTCGACTTCAACGCCGACAAGATCCGCAAGCGCTTCGGCGCCATCGGTGAGCCCGTGGTCATCGGTTTCATCCTCGGTCTGCTCATCGGCGTGCTCGCCGGCTACAGTCCTGACAAGTCCGTGACGCTCGCCATCAACATCGCCGCGGCCATGGTGCTGCTGCCCAAGATGATCGACGTGCTGATCGAAGGCCTGATTTCCGTGCGTGACGCCGCCGAGAAGCAGCTCAAGATCTGGTTCCCCAACCGCGAGTTCTACATCGGCATGGATACCGCGCTGCTCATCGGCGACTCCTCGGTGCTCGCCACCGGTCTGCTGCTCATCCCGATCACCATCCTGCTCGCCTTCATCCTGCCCGGCAACGAGATGCTCCCGTTCGCCGACCTCGCGTCGCTCGTGTTCATCCTCGCGCTGGTCACCCCGTTCGTGCGCCGCAACATGTTCAAGATGCTGATCGTCGGCACGCTGAGCGTCATCATCATCCTCTACGTCGGCACCGATATCGCGCCCTGGGTCACTCAATCGTTCACGCAGAGCAACATCGACCTGCCCAAGGACTTCACCGCCGTCACCAACATGACCGGCGCAGTGAGCACATGGATTGGCTGGGTCGCCGTCAAGATCGGCGAACTGTTCAACATGATCGCCTGAGCGGCTGCGATATCATCGGTACATATTCAATAAGGAATCATCATGACAAACGCAACGAAGCATTTCCTCACCATTGACAATGGCGGAACCAACACCAAGGTCATCATCGTCGACCAGGATGGCCGGCAACTGTCCGTCTCGTCGTTCCCGACCGACGCCATCGAGCGGCGTCCCGGCTTCCGCGAAGTCAACCCCGGCCAGATGTGGCGTGACATCGGCAAGGCGGTCAAGGCCGCGCTGGAATCCGCCGGACTGGATGGAAGCCAGATCGACGGCGTCGTACCGGTCGGCCACGGCAAGGGGCTGTACGTGCTCGGCAAGGACGGCAAGCCGTTCATGGACGGCATTCTCTCCTCCGACAGCCGCGCCGCGGACCTGGCCAACGAATTCGAGAGCCGCGTCGCCGAAATCTACCCGATCAGTCACCAGCACGTCATGGTCATGCAGTTCCCGGTACTGCTGCGCTGGCTGAAGGACAACGAGCCGGAACAGTACGCGCGGATCGGGCATGTGCTGTCCAACAAGGACTTCATCCGGCACTTCCTGACCGGCGAGATCCTCGAGGAGCGTGGCGACGCCTCCGGCAACAATCTGGTCAACCTCGAAACCGGTGAATATGACGGCCGGCTGTTCGACTTCTTCGGCATCCCGGAAATGCTGGAATGCATGCCGAAGCTCGTCAGCGCGACCGACCGCTGCGGATCCATCACCGCCGAAGCGGCGGCGAACACCGGCCTCGCCGAAGGCACTCCCGTGTATGCCGGACTGTTCGACATCGACGCCTGCGCGCTCGCCACCGGCGTGCTGAGCGACGATATCTTCAGCATCACCGCTGGAACGTGGAACATCAACGTGTTCCCCAGCAAGACCATGGCGCCGCTCGACGGCGGCTGCATGAACTCCGTGTTCCCCACCGGTGGCACCTTGGTCGAGGCGTCCAGCCCGACCTCCGCCGGCAACCTCGACTACGTGCTGCGCATGATGACGGCAGACGGCTCCAAAGCCGCCAGCTACGACGAACTCGGAGCGATGCTGGAACGTACCGACGCCAAGTACACCGACGTGCTGTTCTTCCCGTTCCTCTACGGCAGCAACGTGAACCTGGGTGCGGAAGGCGCGTTCATCGGACTGCGCAGCTCCAGCGAGCGCGACCAGCTGTTGCGGGCCGTGTACGAGGGCGTGGTATTCGCCCACCGCCACCATGTCGAGCAGCTGCTGCGCGTGCTCGGGCACAAGCCGAAGGCCATCCGCATCTCCGGTGGCGTATGCAATTCTGATCCTTGGGTGCAGATGTTCGCCGACGTGCTCAACCTGCCGGTCGAGACCGTGGCCGTAACCGAACTGGGCGGTCTTGGCGGTGCCATGTGCGCGGCGGTCGGATCAGGCCTGTACGGGTCGTTCCAGGAGGCGTTCGACAACATGTCGAAGCTCGCCAAGCGGTTCGAGCCGCACGCGGACCAGACCGCGGTGTATGACCGCAAGTTCGAGGCGTATGAGGCGCTGCTGACCGCACTCGACGGCGGATGGGCCGCGCTGCGTGACATGCAGAACTCGCTGGAGCGCTGACATGGTCACCAACGCGCTGGGAATATATGAAAAGGCACTGCCGCGCGGCCTGAGCTGGGAGCAGACGTTCGATCTGGTGCATGAGCTGGGATACAACTTCCTTGAATTCTCGGTCGACGAAAGCGACGAGCGACTGGCCCGTCTTGACTGGACCGAGCATGACCGGGCACGGTTCCGCGACGCCATGTGGCACACCCACAGCCGCATCAACACCATGATGCTCTCCGGTCACAGGCGGTTCCCGCTCGGGTCAAAAGACCCCGAGGTGCGCGAGAAGGCGCTCGACATGATGCGCAAGGCGATCGACCTCGCCGTCGATCTGGGCATCCGCAACATCCAACTCGCCGGATACGACGTGTATTACGAGCCGAAAACCCTGCTGTCTCGCGAATACTTCGTCGAGAACCTGCGCAAATGCGTCGACATGGCCGCGAAGAAACTGGTGATGCTCTCCATCGAGACGATGGACGACCCGTTCATCAACTCGCTGGACAAGGTCACCTATTACAAGTCGCAAGTGCGCAGTCCATGGCTGCAGGCGTACCCGGATGTGGGCAACCTCACGGCTTGGCCCACCAACGATGTGGGGCGCGAGATCGAATCCAACATCGACAACATCGTCGCCGTGCACCTCAAGGACACCAAGCCGGTGGGCGAGACCTCGAAAGGCGTGTTCAAACGGGTGCCCTTCGTGAGGGGACGGTCGACTTCGAGGCGTGCCTGCGTATCTTCAAACGACTGGGATACCAGGGCAGCTACACGGTCGAGATGTGGACCGATGAGTCGCCGGATCCGGTGGCCGAGGTGACTCGGGCCCAAAAAGATGTTCGACGGGCTGTTCGACGTGGTGGGCATCGAACAGGAGCCGATCGCCGGCATCGGAGAATACTGAGCCCGCTCGTGGGGTGCCGGCGCGGATGCGCCGGCAGCCGCCTTTTGATGAACGTCCCGATATATAAGTGCGAATAAGAAAAAGGTGAGTGGTGATTATGGTTTTCGTTGGCTGATTTTGGTCCTGAGGTTCGTGCTGAGGTCAAGCAGGTGCGTGAGGTCGTGGCGGCCTTGCATCAGCAGCTGATCAAGTGGAACCTGGTGGTGTGGACGGCGGGGTAATGTGTCGCAGCGTCTGCATTCGGCGGATCTGATGGTGATCAAGCCGTCGGGTCTGCGCTACGAGTACCTGACGCCGTCGAGCATGGTGGTGTGCGATCTGGACGGAAACGTGGTGGATGGGGCGGAGGCGCCTTCGTCGGATACGGCGTCGCACGCGTACATCTACCGTCATATGCCGGACGTGTACGGCGTGGTGCATACGCATTCGACGTATGCGACGGCGTGGGCGGCGACGGGTCAGAACATCCCGTGCGGCCTGACGATGATGGGTGACGAGTTCGGCGGTCCGGTGCCGGTGGGCCCGTTCCGTCTGATCGGCTCGGAGGCGATCGGCAAGGGCGTGGTGGAGACCCTGAAGAAGTATCCGAAGTCGCAGGCGGTGCTGATGCAGAACCACGGTCCGTTCACGATCGGCAAGGATGCGGAGGCCGCGGTGAAGGCCGCGGCGATGACGGAGGAGGTGGCTCATACGATGTGGGCTGCCCGTCAGCTGGGTGACATCATCGAGATTCCGCAGGCGGACATCGACAAGCTGAACGACCGTTACCAGAACGTGTACGGCCAGCACTGACGACGGGGCACATGAGGGGATTGTGATTTGGTTTCGACTGCGAGCGAGGTATGGGGGGCTGTGCTTGTGACATGCCCGGAGTGCGTAGCACAATCGTCGCGGTTCAATATCGCGATTGGCTTTATCGCGCCATTCGCATGGCGATACCCAACAATTGTGCTGCACACTCCGGGCGTGTCGGCTCGTTCCGTCGGCCGAACGGGAGGCTTCCGTTACGGAGCCCGGCCGAAGTTGATGTCAATTCCGTCTCGTCCATATGAATCAATAAAATGTTGTTTTGCTGTGTCGAGGGTCGGCCGCCGCATAAGCCGCCTCTTCATGAGTCCAGACCGAACGGGCGCAAAGCCGCTGTTTCGGCGGATTGACAGGCTTCCTGAGGGCAGACCCGAGGGAGTTACAGACGTGTTCGTGATGCCAGTCATCACCGAACCCCAAACCAGTGCGCTGATATGCGGCAGCGACTAAGGAATAGCAATGGTTAACGCTGTTGAGGCATTTGACGCCAAGCACATGAAGCCCGCCGAGGAGATCCCGGCGTTCCGTCCCGGCGACACCGTCGACGTCAACGTCAAGATCAAGGAAGGCAACAACTCCCGTATCCAGACCTTCACCGGTGTGGTGATCGCTCGTCAGGGCTCCGGCCTGCGCGAGACCTTCCTGGTCCGCAAGATCAGCTTCGGCACCGGTGTGGAGCGTCGCTTCCCGGTGCACTCCCCGTCCATCGACTCCATCAAGCTGGTGCGCAAGGGCCGTGTGCGTCGCGCCAAGCTGTACTACCTGCGCAAGCTGCGCGGCAAGGCGGCTCGCATCGTCGAGCGTCGCGACAACTCCGCCAAGGCGACTCAGGCCTGAGTTTTGCCAAGTGAGGCGACAGTACCGTGAAATTCAGCCCGGAGCCGATTGGTTCCGGGCTGAATTTATAGGAACGCCGCTAGTATAGTTGGGGTTTCATGTATGCGTGATGGAGGAACTATGCGGCCAGACGACCATCGGACGGATCGGGTCATGCCCGGTTCCGGCACCGAATTCAGCCGGGACGAATGGATCGTCGCCATAGCCGATCATGGCGTGGACCCCACCGATATGCCGGGGCGGGTAGTGGGTGCCGGCGGCCGAGACTCGTTGGCCCGCCGCAGGAAAGGCGCCCATCGCAAGACCTCGCCTAAGCGCAACAATGATTCGTTCTCGTTCCGCGACCTGCTGATCTGGTGCGTCGTCCCCTTCGTGGCGGTACTGCTGGTACGCATCTTCCTGATCGGCTTTTACGTGATTCCGTCCGGATCGATGCGCGATACTATCGAGATCGGCGATCGGGTCATCACGTCGAAGCTCACGCCGAAATATTTCGATCTCAAACGCGGCGATATCGTCGTGTTCCACGACCCCGCGAACTGGCTGAACCAGGAGACCACCAGAGGCAAGGCGATTATCTCATCAAACGCCTGATCGGCTTGCCGGGCGACGTGGTCGAGTGCGGCGGTGCCGGGCAGCCGGTCAAGATCAACGGCGTCGCGATTGACGAGACGTCATACATCAAATCCGGCGTCGACCCGAGCAGTTTCCCGTTCCGCGTCGAGGTGACCGCCGGGCATATTTTCGTCATCGGGGGATAACCGCGCCAGCTCAGCCGACTCCCGATACCATCAGGACGACGGTGATCATGGCTTGGTGCCCATCGACAATGTGGTCGGAGTGGGACTGATGCGGTATTGGCCGCTGAACCGGATGAGTTTCCTGAGCTCCCATCATGATGTGTTCAAGGACGTGCCCGCCGGCAAGGCGCAGTGACATCAGACGGATGGTGATATGGCGATGATCGAATATCCGACGCTTGATATGGAGCGGCAGCTTGCCGCCCAAGGCTGCGATGTGGTGATCGGTTGCGATGAGGTCGGGCGCGGGGCGCTGGCCGGTCCGGTCATGTCGGGGCGGCCGCCATGTGGTCACGTGACCTCGCCGCCGCGCAAGTGCCGGCCGGTGTCGCCGATTCCAAATTACTGACCGAGCACAGGCGCGAAGGAATCGTCGACGAGTTGCGTTCGTGGTGCGCCGCTTACGCGGTAGGTCAGGCGAGTAACGCCGAAATCGACGAGTGGGGCATATCGCATGCGTTGGGCATTGCCGCCTTGCGGGCGCTCAACGATGTGGAGCGGCAGCTCGGCATGGACGGGCCGGCCGGTTCGGGTCGTCGCGTGGACGTCATCCTGGACGGTCCGAACGATTACATCACCAAGACGATGAACACGTTTGACGCGCCGGCGTTGCCGATTCCGGTACAGGTGTCGTGCAAGGTCAAGGGCGACCGTCATTGTGCGACCGTCTCCTGCGCGGCGGTCATCGCGAAGGTGACGAGGGACCACCTGATGGTTGACATCGCGCAGGGCAATCCGCGGTACGCGCCGTACGGCTGGGCGCACAACAAGGGATACGGCTCGGCGGCTCACCGCGACGCCATCGCCCGTCTGGGAGTCACGCCGCTGCATCGGGTCACGTGGCATCTGACCTGATTGCGGCGTTGCGGCTGATTCCGGGTCTGTGCCGCGCGGCTCGGCATGGCGTGGCTTAATTTGGCCCGGCCCGGTTACCTGACTCGATGCTTTGTCTCAGGTGCGGGCGCTGTAGTGCCACAGTTCTTTGTGAGAAGAAGTCCGGGGCGTGAATCCGAATGGCGCAGTGGTGAATCTGTTGCCTGCGCATGATTTGTGAGCGCTCACGTGTGTTATTTAAGCGTTACCGGGTAGACTTGCCCATATTGTGTTGTTATGCAGCGGGAGGTTTGACAGCGTGACGGCCAAGCGAAGCGGGCGGAAACGCCCATCCATGTTCGAAGTCGCGAAGCTCGCCGGAGTCAGTCATCAGACGGTGTCCCGGGTCATCAACGATTCTCCCGATGTCTCCGACGCCACCCGCACCAAAGTGCAGGATGCCATCAAGGCGCTCGATTATCGTCCCAGCAACTCGGCGCGAGCGCTCGCATCGCACCGTTCCCGCACGATCGGCCTGATCGCAGGCGGCATGAAGTTCTACGGCCCTATTTCGGCGATTTCCGCGATCGAGATGATGGCGCGCAAGCACGGCCTGTTCATGTCGGTGATGATGGTGCATGAGGCGCTGTGCACGCGGGCGGAGTTCGAGAACCTGTGCGGCACGTTCAACGAGCAGAACGTCGACGCGTTCATCATGCTCACGCCCACCGATGTCATGTTCGAAGCGGCCTGCTGCACGCAGCTGACGCAGCCTCGCGTGATGATCACCTCCACGCACGGCGAACTCAGCGTGAACGAAGGGCTGCGCCTGATTCACTCGCGCGAGCGCGACCGCGTGTCGATCGTCGGTATCGACCAGTGGCGTGCGATGGACGATGTGGTGCGCATGCTGACCGAATACGGTCACAAGCGTGCGTTGTACTTCGCCGGTCCGTTGGGATGGCGCGGCGCGATGACGCGACTGGATGCCTGGGTGAAACTGACCCGCGCCCGCTCCATCAGTTCCGTCACGGTGCGTTGCAAGACCTGGGAGTCGACCGAGGCGTACGCCAGGATGAACCATATTCTCGATTCCATCGGCAATCAGGGCGGCAAGTTGCCGACGGTCGTGGTCACGGCGAACGACAATCAGGCGGTGGGCGTCGCGCGTGCCCTGTATGAGCACGGTGTTCGCATTCCACGTGACGTCAGTCTGGTCGGGTTCGATGACATGCCGGCGATGGACAACATGGTTCCGCCTCTGACCACGGTTCGGCCTGATTTTGAGGCGTTGGGCGTCGCTGCGATGCGGCAGGTGCTGCATCTGCTGGGGGAAGGTGACGAAGTGGCGTTGCCCGCGTCCGCACATGGTGTCGGTCTGCTCCCCGCAGAAGTCGTGAAGCGTTCGTCGCTCGGCCCCGCCGCCAACCGCTGACCGAGGATCGCGCGTTTTTCTTGGGTCTGTTAGACCAACGTGTTGGTTTTGATTTGCAAAGTAGCTACATAGTACATACAGTGAAGCTATAGGTAGGCATAGCAAGGCAGTGAAACTGGTCGGCGGAGTCCGGGGCGGACTCGCGCTGCTGGAGGATGACGAGTGTCGTCGGGTGATTGAGGCGGGCGAACGAGATATTGACGACGGCGTCGGCTTTTTTCGCGGCACGGCTCGGCCCGGCACGGCGTTGATGGTCGCGTACGTCGACGAGTTCAGGGACCGTTTCAGGGCCGGGATCGGCCGGGATCGGCCGCGGCTTGGTGACGAGCGTCGTGCGGGAACCGGGAATCCGCGGCGTGCGCCGCGGCGGGACGCCCGTCACCGCCAGACCGGCGAGGGGCGCGGGCCGCGGGCCCGGCCTCGCGGAACGCGGGTTCGAGGCGGGGGCGCCGAACCCGCCGCACCGATCCTCGGGCTGCAGGACACCGGAACGGACCGAAACCGGGTATTACGCGAACCAAGCGGCGCAAGCCGCCCCACTATAAGAGCGGAACAAAAAACAGGCCATATCAATGTGCCAGACGGCACGTTCGCACCACCCCTCGCTCGGTTATGCGGCCCGGTGGTCAGCGCTTGCCGGCGTACAGCTCCTGGTCGATCGCGCCGGAGAACACGCGGTTCACGGTCGGACGCACGACCTTCAGCGACGGCGTCAGGCAGGAGTTCTCCTGGGTGAACTGCGCATCCAGCACCACGAACTTGCGCACCGATTCGGCCCGCGAGACCGTCGCGTTCGCGCGGTCGACGAACGGCTGGATCTCCTCGCGCACCTGCGGGAGCGCGGCCGCGTCGGTCAGCGACAAGTCGGCCGGCTGACCGATGGCCGGCAACCACGACGCCAGCCCTTCCGGGTCAAGCGTCACCAAGGCGCCGATGAACGGACGCCCGTCACCCACGACCACGGCGTGCTCGACGATCGGGCATTTGGCGATCTCCTCCTCCATCGGGATGGGGGAGACGTTCTTGCCGCCGGCGGTGATGATGATGTCCTTCTTGCGGCCGGTTATCGTAAGCAGGCCGTCCTCGTCGAGCGAGCCGAGGTCGCCGGTCTTGAGCCAGCCGTCGGCGGTGAACGTTTCGGCGGTCTTCTCGGGGAGATTGTGATAGCCGCGGAACACGTTCGCGCCGCGCACCTGCACCTCGCCGTCGTCCGCGATGCGCACCGACGAGCCGGGGGCGGGCTGGCCGACCGTGCCGATCTTGTTGTCGTTCACGCGTGTCACCGTAAACGGCGCCGCGGTCTCCGTCATACCGTATCCCTGGATCATCGGCAGGCCGATGCCGGCGAAGAAGTGCGCCAGATCGGCGCTCAGCGGAGCCCCGCCGCACGCCACATACCGGATGTTCGGGCCGAGTGCGCCGCGAACCGCGCGGTACACCGATGTCTCGAACATCGCGTGCCGGGCGCGCTGGCTGGCGGAATGCTTGCCTCCGTCCTGCTCGGTGCGCGACCATTCACGGGCGCACTGGGCGGCCTGCGCGAACATGCGCCCCTTGAAACCGGTGCCGGCCTTGCGTGACGCGGCGTTGTACACCTTCTCGAACACGCGCGGCACGCCGAGCAGATAGGTCGGCTTGAACGAGCGCAGGTCGGGAAGCAGCGCCTTCGTATCCGGCAGATAGCCGACCACGCCATCGTCGGAGCCAATCGAGCAGTACTGGATGAACCGTGCGAAGCAGTGGGCGAGGGGCAGGAACAGCAGCAGTCGTGGATGGTTGTCGCACAGCACCTCGCCGAGGCACTCGTATCCGGCTCGAACCACCGACAGGAAATTGCGGTGCGTAAGCTCCACGCCTTTCGGGGCGCCGGTCGAGCCGGACGTATACACGATAGTGGCGAGGTCGTCGGCATGGGTGTCGGCGATGCGCGCCTCCAGCTCCTCGTCGGAGACCGACACGCCCAATCCCTCCAAAGCGCCCAGCGCGTTGCCGTCCATCATGAGGATGCGCTGCAGGCCGGGGCATCGGTCGTTGATCGAATCGAGACGGTCATAGCGTTCGCGGTTATCGGTGACGGCGAGCTTCACGCCGGAGTCGTTGATGATGCGCTCCGCCTGTGCCGCGGAATCGGTGTCGTAGATCGGCACGTTCACCGCGCCGATCGCGGCGAGCGCGAAATCCAGCACGCCCCACTCGAAGCGGGTGGCGGAGAACAGCGTCACCGCGTCTCCCTTGCCGACGCCGAACGCGATGAGGCCCTTCGCTGCGGCGAGCACCAGACGGTGGAACTCGCCGGTGGTGATGCTCGACCACGCGCCCGGGCCGGTCTTGCGCGCCGCGATGGTGGTCGCATTGCCGGTGCGGGCGATGCGTTCGGTGAGCAGCGAGTACAGTGTCTCGTCGTCGTTCACGGCGACGTCGCCGGGGGAGGTGTATTCGCTGATGATGGTCGGAACGGCAGCGGTGCCGACCGACCGTGCGGCCGGTGCCGTCATGCTGGGTGCCGGTTCATCCGCCGGCTTGGCGGCTTGGGCCGCGTTCGACTGATCCTGTGCCTGATCCTGTGACATCGTGGATTTCCTTTGCAGATGTCCTGATACGTATTCCATCGTCAAGGGGTACGTTGCCGTAGGTTCCTGCGGTGTTGTGCATGGGCACGAAAAGCGGCGTCGGGTTTTGTCGTCGCGCACAACCGTGCGGCGCAGGCCGGCGGCGGCGCCACGGTGGCGGACGTCGGGCGGACGGTGTTCCCGCGCGGCGGTGCAGCATGGCCGGCTGATAACGGATTATAGGTTTTCCTTATCGCCGGAAATGAGCCGCTGCGCGTGTTCGCGGCGGGAACGCCTCTCAGCATGGTGCCTTGTGCGCCGCCGACGCATCCCGGGGATGTGCGGGCGGTCGAGGCAACGACAACAATGGCAATATAGACAATACAGTAGCGGCAACAATGACGGCGATGGCGGCAGTCGTCGCGGCGGCCATCGCCGCAGCATATGGAAGGAGAACCCTCAATGGCTGAAAACCGAGCGGAACTGAACAAGAACCTGGCGCAGATGCTCAAGGGCGGCGTGATCATGGACGTGACGACTCCCGAGCAGGCTCGGGTCGCCGAGGACGCCGGCGCGTGCGCGGTCATGGCGTTGGAGCGCATCCCCGCTGATATCCGTGCTGCCGGCGGCGTCTCGCGTATGAGCGACCCGGCCATGATCAAGGGCATTCAGGAGGCCGTCTCCATTCCGGTCATGGCGAAGGTGCGCATCGGGCACATCGCTGAAGCCCGCATCCTGCAGGCCATCGACATCGACTACATCGACGAGTCCGAAGTGCTTTCGCCGGCCGATGACGTCTATCACATCGACAAGACACAGTTCGACGTGCCGTTCGTGTGCGGTGCGAAGAACCTGGGTGAGGCGCTGCGCCGCATCGCCGAGGGGGCCGCGATGATTCGCACCAAGGGCGAGCCCGGCACCGGCGACGTGATCCAGGCCGTGCGTCACATGCGCACGATGAACAAGCAGATTCGCGAGCTCGTCGGCCTGCGTGACGACGAGGTGTTCGAGGCCGCCAAGCAGCTGGCCGTGCCGGTCGAGCTGGCGCGTTACGTGCACGACAACGGCCGACTGCCGGTCGTGAACTTCGCCGCCGGTGGCGTGGCCACCCCGGCCGACGCGGCGCTGATGATGGAGCTCGGTGCCGAAGGCGTGTTCGTCGGTTCCGGCATCTTCAAGTCCGGCGACCCGGCCAAGCGCGCCGCCGCCATCGTCAAGGCCACCGCCAACTGGCAGGACGCCGATCTGCTGGCACGACTCTCCGAGAACCTCGGCGAGGCCATGGTCGGCATCAACGAGGACGAAATCCAGACCATCATGGCCGCCCGCGGCGAGTGATCATAGCCCGCTAGCGGCGGGACGATCGAGCCGCCCCTCCCGCTGGCGAAGGCGGTCAACTTGGCGGGGGCGATTCCGCATGAATTCGCCCCCGCTGGCTGGTGCTGTCGCGGGGCGACTGGGGTGGTAGAGGCGCATCCTCAGTCACCCCACCCCTCCCCACCGCATTCGACGGCTCCCCTCATCGGGAGCCAAGGAGTAATCATGGTTGTAGCTGTTGAATATATTTCGAAGGAAGAGTCGGCCGATGCCGAGACGGCAAAGCACGGCGTGACCGGCATCCTGGCCGTACAGGGCGCGTTCGCAGAGCACGCTGCGATGCTCGACAAGCTCGGCGCCCAGTGGAAGCTGCTGCGTGCCGCCGAGGATTTCGACGATTCCATCGACCGCGTGATTCTGCCCGGCGGCGAGTCGCACCACACAGGGCAAGCTGCTGCGCTCCAGCCGGTCTGTTCGCAGCCGATCGCCGCGCACATCGCCGCCGGCAAGCCGGTGTTCGGCACGTGCGCCGGAATGATTCTGCTCGCGAAGCGACTGGAAAACGACGACAACGTGATACTTCGGCGCCTCGACGCCACGGTTCGCCGCAACGCTACGGTCGGCAGCTCGGTTCGTTCGTCTCCACGGCCGATTTCGGTGACATCAAGGACTTCCGCTCGTGTTCATCCGTGGGCGTTCGTCTCCGATCGTCGGGGTCGGACGCCACGATCGAGACCGAGGTTGATGGGCGTGTGGTCGGTCTGCGACAGGGCAACATTCTCGCCACGGCCTTCCACCCCGAACTCACCGACGACACCCGCATTCACGAGTTATTTTTGAGCCTGTAGGCTCCCGCTAGCGGATCGGGCTGCTTGTCGGCGGGGAACGGCAGTGAGACCAGCGGGCTGGTCATGCATGGCATGTCCGTAACTGCAGGGTCGAGGGCTGTTCGCGAAGGTGACTGGGGTGGCCGAGGACTTTCGGGGTATCATCCGCAGCTCGGCATCTCGAATTTTGGCCGAGACAGCAGGTCGCCGCGTCCCTTCGTTTCGTAGTTGTGCCACACCAGCGTGATTTTGCCCGATTTGGCCGTGGTGTGGCCACGTCGATGGCCACACCAGCTCGTGCAAACGTTTACATGACCTGGTGTGGTACATGATGTCATTCGTTTTCCTTGAAATATCAAGGAAAACGGGATTCGACTCCAAACCGGTATCGGGCGCGTGTACCACAGAAGGTCGAAAAAGGCAAAAAGCCCTGGTGTGGTACAGGCTTTGCGATGTCGTGTGCGTCGTATGACCCACAAATCGCCGGATGGCACCATCTGTCGACACGATAAGCTTATGTCAACGTTGTCATGCCATATCGTTCGGTGCTTCCGAATGGGACTTTCGTGGGGTAAAAGATGCGGACGGTGGATCGGGGGTTTGACTTCTACTTCAACCGCGCGAAGAACGAGGCTGTCGTGCGCGAGCCGGCAGGCGAGACCCTGCTCGTCTACCGCGGATGCGGCAATGCCGATGATGGCAGGGCCGTCACGCTGAAACACAACGGTGTGCTCATCACGGTGTCGCAACGTTGACGGATCGCCGGCTCCAGACATGGGGCCGGCGATCCGAGGAGAGTCGGGCCGCGGCGAAGTCCGCGACGACGTCGACGTGGACTCGTCGCAATGCTGCTGCGCGGGGAGACGCGGGTTCATGACGGTGACCGGGCTTCCGGCGCGGAAGCAACGCCGGCCGCAGGGCCGCGGGCCGATTACCGGCTACGGCTGACGCTGGACCAATGGACGCCGGACGGTGCGGTCAGCGGCGAAATCGCTGACATCACTCGGCTGCGACTGCGGTTCCGCAGCGATTACGGAACCGTGACGGCCCTCGACGGATCCGCCGTACCGCAGACCCAGGATCTGTTCCGTCCGCTCCTGCTCGCGGTGCACCGCGATGACGGGTCGGGCATTGACGGCTCGACTGCCGATACCTCGCGCGTGGTCATCCCCGTCGTCGCGGAACGACTCGACACCCCCGTGCGCATCCCCGACACGCCTGACGCGACCGGCAGGCGGGGCATGCGTTTCTTCGCCGACCCTGAACTCGCATACGAACGCGGGACGTTCTACCTGTTCGCCACCACCGACGGACACAGCGAGTGGGGCGGCTGGCGGATCCACTGCCTCGCCTCCGAAGACCTGACACATTGGCAGGACCGCGGCGTCGTCATCGACCTGCATGACCAGCATCTCGACGGCAGCGGCCGAACCAACATCCTGCCCGGCCGGACCGCCCACGCCTGGGTGCCGGCGCTCGCCGTTCGCGACGGCCGCTATTACCTGTATTTCTGCGGCGACGGGCAGACCAACGTAGCGGTATCCGACCATATCGATGGAGGATACGCTCTGCAGGGCGACTTAGCGCGAACCAGCTCGCACGCCGCGCGGCACGGCTTCGGAACCGGCATCGTCGCGCCCGGCATCGATCCCGCGGCGTTCCGCGACCCGCAGGCCGGTCGATGGTACATAGCCTGGGGGCAGAACCGGGCGCGCTACTCCCGCCTGTCCGACGACATGCTGCACATCATCCCCGAAGCCACGCCCGACATCCGGGAGGCCGCATATCTGAACGTGAGAGAGCATGCCGGAACGCGGACGTACTATCTCACGTACTCGATCGGCGACGCCAACGACCCCGACTATCGAGTCGCCTATGCGACCGCGTCGACCATGGAAGGCGACGGTTCGCAGTGGACCTACCGCGGCGAAATCCTGGTCGCCAACGAACGCCTCGGCATACTCGGCACCGGGCATCACTGCATACTTCGGGTCCCCGGCACCGACGAATGGGTCATCGTCTACCACTGCTTTCTGCCGGACGCCATGCGCCCGCGCGGCGTGGACCGGTACACGGGTGAGCGCATCCGCACCGGCAACAAGCGCGAAATCCGGTTCGCCAGACTCGAATTCGACGAACGGGACGGATGGCGTGCCGCTCATCAGACCGGTGACGGTATCGATGAGCAGCCTGGCGTGGTCATGAACAGCGGCGATATGCGTGGTGGCGAATACGTCATCGGATGGCAACGATGTCGCGAAGACGACAAAACTGTAGCAGGCATGCGGTAAGGAGGCCCGTATGACAACTTCGGCGAAGACGATTACCATAGGGGGAGTTTCCTCTACGAGTAAGGTTGACGCGATGGGCAAGACCGAAAACGGCAAGACCGGCAAGAGCGAGATCGCGCAGAACCGTGCCAGGCTCGCCGACGAACGGCCGCACGTCGGCGCGTCACGTTGCGCGACGTCGCCACCGCGGCCGGCGTGTCGCTGAAAACGGCATCCAATGTCATCAACGGCACCGGACGCATGACCGACGCCACCCGCGCCAAAGTCGAAGCCGTCATCGAGCAGACCGGATACCGGGTCAACGTCGCCGCGCGCAACCTCAACCGGGACCGCACCGGCTTCATCACGCTCGCTGTGCCGACGCTGACCGCGCCGTACCTGTCCGAGCTCGCGAACCGCGTGATCGACGCCGCCCGGCAGCGCGGGTACCTCGTGTACGTCACCACATACGCGGAAGGGTCGGCGACGGGCGCCCGCGAGCTGTTGCGCAACTTCAACACCACGGTGTCGGACGGCATGATTCTGTCGATGAGCGAGGTCGAGGACATCAACCCGGAGGATCTGGAGGTCGATTTCCCGCTGGTGGTGGTCGGCGCGCGAACCACGTGGGGCAAGGCCGATCATGTGACGCCCAACGACGTGCAGGCGGCGTCATCGGCCGCCGGATACATGTTCGACTGCGGCGTGAAGTCGCTGGCGGTGGTCGGCGGACGTGGCGCATATGACGAGGCGAAGCTGCTCGGCGCGGTGGAAGGCAACGCGCAGCTGCGTTTGCGCGGCATCATCGAAGAATGCCGGCGACGCGGCATGACGCTGGACGCGCGGCTGATCGGCAATGTCGAGCAGGAATGGACGATTGGTGCGGGCGCCCATGCCACGCAGGAGCTCATCGACAAGGGCGTGCCGTTCGACGGCGTCATCGGCCTGAACGACCAGCTGGCCATCGGCGCGTTGACCGTGATGCGCGCGAACGGCATCGAGATTCCCCGGCAGGTTCAGGTGATCGGGTTCGACAACATCGAGGAGTCGCAATACCTGCAGATTCCGCTCACCACCATGGATTCGCGTCTGGAGTGGGCCGCGCCTACCGCCGTCGAGCGGATTCTCGGGCGCATCCGCGGTGAGATCGCTAAGCCCGAGTTGTTGATGACCGATTGCAACGTGATTGTGCGCGACAGCACGCGGTGAATCTCGGGGAACCACGCTCTCAAAACTCGCAGATACAGGCCATTTTTAGTGAATTTGGCCCTGTGAGTTTTGAGAGCGCGATTGTAGATATAGCGCCGCGTTTCCCTATTTGAGGTCGGTGGCGGCATGTGCTCCGTCCCGCGAAGGTCCCGTTTCACTGGCCTTGGATGGGACTTTTGCCGGGGGTATCGCGCGCTGACAATCGACATGACGGCGGCCTGGTGGGCGCTGGCGGGGCTGTCGGTCGGAGGCCGGCTGGGGTGGTCGAGGGATGCTTCGGCCATGGGTCTTGCGTAGAACCGTGGTGTGCGTCGGGTCTGATTTGTCGCGACACGCCCGGAGTGGTGGCACAATTGCGAGGCCGGTTATTGCGGATCGGAGGAATTGCGCGGTTCGTCACGACTGCATATGACGGTTGTGCTGCGCACTCCGGGCGTGTCGCAGCTGATGGCGGCGGTGTTCCCCGGCGACGTCGTTCCTTGGTAGGTGGTGTTCCTCTGTCTTGCGTGTTGACATGTTCCGATATAGCGGTGTATCATTGCTCGTCTTGATACTCCGTTGTATCAAAAGAAGCCGGTTCCGCCCGCCGACACGATCGCGCCGGTGCTCCCCGGCGTGGATGACGTGACGGTGGAACAGGATTCCGAATTCGAGCCGTTGGCCGGCGTGTCGGCCACGGACGATGTGGATGGCGACGTGACCGATGCCGTCAAGGTGTCCGGCTCGGTGGACGCGGCGAAACCGGGAGAGTACGTGCTGACGTAGACAAGGCCGGCAACACGGCCACCGCCGAGCGCACGGTCACCGTGAAGGCCAAGGAAGGGCCGACGGAGCCGGGTAAGCCGACCGAGCCAAGTGATGCCGAGCCGACTGAGCCCAGCGAGTCGGATGACGACAAGACGGAAGCGCCGCACGGCCGGCATGGTGGCCGGCAGAACCAGCATGGCCTGTCCGCCACGGGCGCGTCGCGGTCAGCGGGCTGGTCGTGCTGCTGGCCATCGCTGGCGGCATGGTACTCATCGGCCGGCGGCGTTGTCTGCCGGCCCCTGCACTGATGCCGCCAATCGCGAATCGTATGCCGGTCATCCGATATGATGGCATACTGGTGTAGGGAGGCTCGGCATATCGCCATGGCATATGCTCCGAACCGGATGTAGTGTGAAGACAAGGAGACGACCATGCTGGGAACCAGCGATCTCGCCGTTGCGGCGGCTGCTGCGAGCGTGCCGGGAATCAAACTCAATGACGGCAACGTGATTCCGCAAATCGGGTTGGGGCTGCTGCGAATCGAGAACGATGATGTCGCTCCCGTGGTCAAAACGGCGTTGGCGGCGGGGTACCGGCATATCGACGGGGCCGCGGGCTACAACAACGAGGGCGGCGTCGGCCGCGCCCTCGCCGAAACCGGCTTCAACAAGGGGCGCAAGCGCAGTCATCTGTGGGTCACGACCAAGCTGCGCGACTCCGAGCAGGGGTACGACATGGCACTTGCAGCCTTCGACCGACAGCTGGGACTGTTGCAGCTGGAATACGTCGACATGTACATGATTCATTGGCCGACTCCGTTCAATTGGCGTTCCGGAGCGACCTGGAAGGCGTTCACCAAGCTGCGCGACGAAGGCCGTGTGAAGACGCTGGGCGTGTGCAACTTCCTGCCGGAGCATCTGACCCGTCTGTACGAGGAGACCGGCGAATGGCCGGCGGTCAACCAGATCGAGTTGCATCCGACCTGGCAGCAGCGCGAAGTCGTCGCATTCTGCAAGGAGCACGGCATCGCGGTCGAAGCATACTCCCCGATGGCTCGCGGCACCGATCTGAAGGCCGGCAACGGCACGATCGCGCGAATCGCCGAGGCGCACGAGGTGTCGCCTGCCCAGGTGATCCTGCGCTGGCACATCGAAAACGGCACGATCATCATCCCCAAGTCGGTGCACTCCGAACGTCAGCGGCAGAACCTCGACCTGTTCGGCTTCGCGCTCACGCTCGATGAACATGCCGCCATCGACGCGCTCGACGGTCCGGAACGCGCGGGGCACGACCCTCGCACGTTCTCCTACGCCTGATCCGGCGGAGAGAAAGGTACGCGGCGTGAGTCCGGGCTTATGCCGCGCGCCTGAGCCGACGACGGTAAGCTGACGACGGTACCACCGCGCAGCCCACGAGACTGACCGCAGAACCAACGACAGGCCGATTGACCGTGCGCACGCATTTTCGCAAACGCCGATTCCGCGGATCATCCCCGCTGGAACGTCTTATGATACTGGTGGTGATCGCCGCCCTGCTCGGCGTCGTCATCGGTCTGGCGTTGCCCAAAATCAGCCCCTCCATCGGCGAGATCACCGGCGAATACATTGCCTCCGGCCCGGCGGTGGACGCGCTGAACGGGCTGCAGGTCGACGACCGGCCCGACTCCACCGGCTACGACCGCGACTCCTTCGGATTCCGCGCCACCGACGATGATGGCGACGGCTGTGACGTGCGCGACGATGTGCTCGCCCGCGACCTGACTGATGTCATATTCAGCGCAGCCAAGCGCTGCCAAGTCTCCTCGGGTACGCTCGCCGACCCCTACACCGGGAAGACCATCCTGTTCGTGCGCGGCCGAAACACCAGCGCCGCCGTGCAGATCGACCACGTCGTGGCGCTCGCAAACGCCTGGCAATCCGGTGCCAGGGACTGGACCACTGCCCAGCGCTACCGCTTCGGCAACGACCCTTACAATCTGCTCGCCGTGGATGGCCCCGCCAACCAGGACAAGGGATCCGCCTCCGCCGCTTACTGGCTTCCCACCAACGGCGAGTATCGTTGCGAATACGTCGCGCGGCAGATCGGCGTCAAACGGCATTACGGTCTGACCGTCACCACCAGCGAGAAGCGTTCGATGCTCGCCGTGCTGCGCGCATGCCCAGCGCAACAGATCCCCAGTCAGTGAGGGGCGGAATAGAGCCCATCGCTCGACAAATGCCGCAGTCCGCCCAGCGGGGGAGTCGTGTGGCGGGAAATTCGACGGGTCTGTTACAAACGCGGTGTATACCATTAGGCGGATCGAGTAGTGCCCAGGGGTCGGGCGCCATGAGAGGAATGAGGGAATGAAAGAGCATCGTCAGATGATCGATGACAAAACCGATTCAGAGATCGACATCGAACGCAGCCATGCCGAGGAAGCGTCCGGGCGCCAGCATCACGAGCATGCGCTCGCCAGCATCTTGGGGCCGGCGTTCGTGGCCGCGGTCGCCTATGTCGATCCGGGCAATGTGGCGGCGAACATCACGTCCGGCGCACGATACGGCTACCTGCTGGTATGGGTGCTGGTGCTGGCGAACGCGATGAGCGTGCTGATTCAATACCAGTCGGCGAAGCTCGGCATCGTCACCGGCAAGAGCCTGCCGGAACTGCTGGGGGAGCGTATAGGCAACGCGGGACGGTTCATGTTTTTCATGCAGGCGGAGGTCATCGCCATCGCCACGGATCTGGCCGAGGTGATCGGCGGCGCTATCGCCCTTAATCTGCTGTTTGGCCTGCCGCTGTTCGTCGGCGGCCTGGTGATCGGCGCGGCCTCCACGGTGATGCTGTGGTTCCAGGGCGGCAGGACGCAGACCACGTTCGAACGGGTCATCATCGTGATGCTGCTGGTCATCACCTTCGGGTTCATCGCGGGCCTGTTCGTGGCCCCGCCGGATCCCGCAGCGGTGGTGCGGGGCCTGATCCCACGCTTCCAAGGCACCGACTCGGTGCTGATGGCCGCCTCGATTCTGGGCGCCACCGTGATGCCGCATGCCATCTACCTGCATTCCACGTTGGTCAACGACCATTACGCGCACGGCGATAAGCCGTCGATCGCCATGCAGCTCAAAGGTTCGAAGATCGATGTGACGTGGGCGCTGCTGCTGGCCGGCACGGTGAATCTGGCGATGCTGGTGCTTGCCGCGAACTCGTTGCACGGCATGTCCGGCACGGATTCCATAGACGGCGCGCAACGGGCGATCACGCAGGTGCTTGGCCCGGTGATCGGCACGATATTCTCCATCGGCCTGCTGGCCTCGTCGTTGAGTTCCACGTCGGTCGGCACGTATGCCGGTTCCGAGATCATGCGTGGTCTTCTGCATGTCAACGTCCCGATGTGGGCGTGCCGCGTGGTCACGCTGGTGCCCGCGCTAATCGTGCTGTGGTTCGCCAAAGACCCCACTCAGGCGCTGGTCATCGGCCAGGTGGTGCTGTCGATTGGTATTCCGTTCGCCGTGATTCCGCTGATGCGTTATACGCACACCAAGGAGCTTATGGGCGAATGGGTCGACGGGACGGTCAAACACGTGATCTTCATGATCGTGGTGGCGTTGATCGTGGCGCTGAACGTGCTGCTGATCGTGCTGACGCTGATGGGCAAGGCGTAAACGGTCAGCGGGCCCTGTCTCGGCGGCGTTCGCGCAACGTCCGCAGCGAGATGATGTCCCTCGTGCGCCCGGCGCCGTCGCCCTTCACGCCGAAGAGCACCATCAGCACCATCGCCACGCATAGGAGCGTGGAGATGCGCAGCGCCCACTGGATGCCGAAGACCGAGGCGGCGACGGCGGAGGCGCCGTCCCGTTCGTGCAGGGCGGCGAACGTCTCCATCAGGATCACCATCACGGGGGACGCCCACCGCGCCGGCGATCTGCCGGGCGGTGTTCGTCACCGATGAACCGGCGGACACCTCGTCCGGTCCGTCCAGACAATTCAGCGACCATGTGGTGATCGGCATCAGCAGGAAGCCCATGCCGATCTGACGGATGAACTGGCAGATCGACACCCACCAGATCCACGTGTCCATCGACACCAGCGACATGCCCAGGGTGCCGAGGGCCAGCACGATCGAGCCGAACAAGGCCACCGGCCGCGCTCCGAAGCGGTCCATCGCGCGTCCGCCGAAGAATTGGGAGACGCATTGGCCGATGGCCCCCGGCAGCATGATCAGACCGCTCATCGTGGCCGAATAGCCGCGGTCGGTCTGGATATAGAGCGGCATGATGACCAGGATCGAACTGAAGGCGAAGAACGTCAGCGACGCCGTGATGGTGCCGATGGTGAACGAACGGTTCCTGAGCACGTCCAGATCCAGCAGTGGCGGCTGGGGACGCGGCGATCCGTCGCCGCCCGCGGCCGCCCGATAGCGTCTGCCGGCACGGAGGTTGCGCAGGACGAACCATGCGATGCCGATCAGACCCACGGTCATGGGCCCCCATGTCACCGGGGCGGCGAATCCGTAGGCCTGCGAGTTGGCTGAATCCAAACATGAGCCCGCCGAAGCCGATGACCGACAGGCAGGCCGAGAAGAGGTCCGCGCGGGCTGAAGGGTCGTGGGAGCCGAAATTGTGCAGTCCGAACATGGCCGGCCAGCAGCGAGATCACGCCGATGATGGTCATGGTGAGGAAGATCGACCGCCAGCCATTGGCGTCGGTCTGCCAGCCGCCCAGTGTGGGGCCGATCGCCGGGGCCACGCTCATGGCCATGCCCACGGTGCCCATGGCGAACCCGCGGCGGGAGAGCGGGTAGATCGAGCAAGACGGTGATCTGAAGCACCGGCCACATCACGCCTGTGCCGGCGGCCTCCAGCACCCGTCCGAGCAGCACGACCGCGAACGTCGGTCCCAGCCAGGACAACAGCGAGCCGATGGTGAACACCGCCATCGAACAGACCACGATCTGACGGGCTGGAGAAGCGGCGGGCTGAGGAACGCGGTCAACGGCACCATGACGCCCATGACCAGCTGGAACACGGAGG
>ENA-OQCU01000085-OQCU01000085.1-human-gut-metagenome-genome-assembly--contig:-NODE-85-length-49253-cov-4.485283_pt1 | contig 49253 bp, 50 predicted proteins | sample MGYA00242504_ERZ504590 | MGnify/ENA primary metagenome ERZ504590 (study PRJEB26092, sample SAMD00036318) | human gut metagenome | host: Homo sapiens | study: EMG produced TPA metagenomics assembly of... | reverse complement strand
AGAAGTACAGAGCAAGATGAAAGAGCTTAAGAGTATGAAGGATGATGTAGCTACATACGCAAAGCTCAAGGAACAGTACGAAGATATAGAGACGATGATTGAGATGGGCTATGAGGAGAACGATGAGTCACTCATACCCGAGATACAGCAGATGCTTGATGATTTTGAGAGCACATATGACGGTATCAGAATGAAGACTCTTTTTGTCGGGAGAATATGATAAATGCAATGCGATTCTGAGGCTCAATGCAGGTGCAGGTGGTACCGAGTCGTGTGACTGGGCGGCCATGCTGTTTCGTATGTACTCGAAGTGGGCTGATAAAAAGGGCTTTACCCTTGAGGTACTCGATTCGCTTGATGGCGATGAAGCCGGTATCAAGTCTATTACCTTCCAGGTAAACGGAGAGAATGCATATGGGTATCTAAAGTCTGAAAAGGGTGTGCACAGGCTTGTTCGTATTTCGCCGTTTAATGCGGCGGGAAAAAGGCAGACCTCATTCGTATCATGTGATGTCATGCCGGATATTGAGGAGGATCTCGATATTGAGGTGAAAGACGATGATATCAGAATTGATACCTACCGCTCAAGTGGAGCAGGAGGACAGCATATCAATAAAACTTCGTCTGCTATTCGTATCACACATTTTCCATCAGGGATCGTGGTACAGTGTCAGAATGAGCGTTCACAGCATATGAACAAGGACAAAGCCATGCAGATGTTAAAGGCAAAGCTGTATCTTTTAAAGCAGGAAGAGAATGCTGCAAAGGAGGCGGGCATCAGAGGCGAGGTCAAGGAAATTGGCTGGGGAAGCCAGATACGTTCGTATGTGCTTCAGCCTTACACCATGGTCAAGGATCACAGGACAGATGTGGAGACCGGTAATGCGGATGCAGTGCTCGATGGCAATATAGATATATTTATCAATGGTTATCTGAAGTGGCTTGCAACACGTTCGGATTAAGGAGGCAAATGTGGGTTTAGTTATAGCTGTGGCGATATTAGCAGTTCTGACAGCTGCCGGAGTGACCGTTTACATTAAAGTCAGACGGTTGTCTGAAAGTCTTCTTGGTACACCTGATGTCACAGAGGGCATCAATCGTATCAGGGAGAATGTCTCTACGACTCCCAAGTCGGTTTCAGGCATGACGCGCCTTATGGAGCCACAGATAAAAAGGGATTTTCCGGAGTTTGTCTGGGAACAGTTTAAGAGAATGTCAGAAAGAGTGCTTGTGTCAGCACTTTGTGCAATCACGACTGAGGATATTTACAAGCTGGACCGTGAGGCTTCTGATGAGGTAAGACAGCAGGTGCAGGTGCGTATAGACAGCAATGAAGCAGCTGGCTTTACAGAGCATTTTGACGAGATCAGGGTGCATCAGACTGAAATCTCAAACTATGTGAAAAGAGATGGAAGGTGCGTCATCAGTATACAGAGTGCGGTTGAGTATTTTTACTACAAGACTGCCTCAGGAAAGCTTATCAGTGGTGATAAAGAGTATAAAAAGCAGACCAGATACAATATGGAGCTTGTATACATACAGGATATAGATATGCTGGATAATGCAGGGATAGGTAGTGCAGTTGGCACTACATGTCCGAATTGCGGTGCTCCGGTCAGAAGTCTTGGAGCAAAGAAATGTGAATATTGTGGCTCATATGTTGAGCCAGTCAATATAAAAGTATGGAAGCTGCAGAGCTTTCATGAAGTTGATTACAACCATATCTAAGGAGGAAGAAAATGGGAATTATTAAGGCAGTAAAACAGGCAATTGGAGGCGGCTTTGCAGATACATGGCAGGAGGTTATTGAGCCGGATAATATAGGCGACCAGACAGTCTATGCCAGGGTGTGCTGGTAAACAGGGGGCAGAATAAAAAAGGCTCTGACGATATTGTTTCAAACGGCTCTATCATTCATGTATATGACAATCAGTTTATGATACTTGTTGATGGTGGCAAGATTGTGGATTACACAGCTGAGCCGGGCTACTACAAGGTGAGCAATTCATCTATGCCATCACTTTTCAACGGACAGTTTGGGGATTCTTTAAAGGAAACCTTTGACCGTGTGAGATTTGGTGGACAGACACCACAGTCACAGAAGGTTTATTATATCAACCTTCAGGAAATCAAGGGAATCAAGTTTGGTACGAGAAATCCTATAAACTACTATGATACATTTTATAATGCGGAGCTTTTCCTTCGTGCCCATGGTACATATTCCATCAAAATTGTGAATCCGCTTCAGTTTTATGCAGAAGCTATTCCAAAGAATATGGATCATGTGGAGATTACTGATATCAATGAGCAGTATCTGTCAGAGTTTTTAGAGGCATTACAGTCTGCCATCAACCAGATGTCAGCGGATGGTACGAGAATTTCATTCGTCACAAGCAAGGCATCTGAGCTTGGAAGATATATGGCGAAGTGTCTCGATGAAAGCTGGAATCAGATGCGTGGTATGGAGGTACAAAGTGTTGGTATCGCCAGCCTTTCATATGATGAGAAGTCTCAGGAGCTCATTAACACAAGAAACGAGGGCGCAATGCTCTCAGATCCATCTATTGCACAGGGATATATGGTCAAAAATATGTCAGAGGGTGTCAAGAATGCAGGCAGCAACAGTGGTGGAGCTATGCAGGGCTTCATGGGTGTCGGCATGGGAATGAGCACCATGGGTAATATGATGAATGGTTTTACACAGATGGCACAAAATAACCGGTCAGCCGGAATGAATGCGCCGGGAAATGGTGCAGCAGGTATGGCAGCAGGAGTGGCTTCAGGTGCCACACAGCAGGAGGATGCGTCAGGCTGGACATGTGAGTGCGGACAGAAAAACACAGGTAAATTCTGTAGTAATTGCGGCAAGCCTATGCCACAGGAGATTACAGAGTGGACATGTGAGTGTGGACAGAAAAATACAGGTAAATTCTGCACAAACTGTGGCAAGCCATTACCTGTAAACACAGAGTGGACATGTGAGTGTGGACAAAAAAATACAGGTAAATTCTGCAGTAATTGTGGAAAACCAAGAGCATAAGATGTTGCAAAGCTGTAATCTTTGTGTTAAAATCTTTGAGTCAAGGACAAATGTCGGTGTGTGACAAACACACACCGGCCATTTTGGAGGTAACTAAATGGCGGAGAAATCAAACTACTTCGTTTTACGGGCAAAGGCTGTACCGGAGGTGCTGCTTAAAGTAGTTGAGGCAAAGAGGCTGCTGGATTCGGGCAAGCTTGAATCTGTGCAGGAGGCAACAGATGCTGTTGGCATAAGTAGAAGCTCCTTTTACAAATATAAGGATGATATTTTTCCTTTTTATGAGGGACGTAAAGGAAAGACAGTGAATCTTGTCATTCAGATGGATGACGAGCAGGGCATACTTTCCGTTGTGCTTAAGTCGGTAGCCGATGCGAAAGCAAATATTCTTACCATACACCAAAGTGTACCGGTAAATGGCATTGCGTCACTCACGTTATCTGTGGATGTATTTCCCGAGTCGGATGATGTGGATGATATGGCAAAGCAGATTGAGTCCTTAAAGGGCATACATTACGTAAAAAATTTTAGCCAGGGAGTAACAAAAAGATGAAGATTGCAGTTATGGGTTACGGCACAATTGGATCAGGTGTCGTAGAAGTATTAGAAATCAACAAAGAAAAAATCGCAAAGAGAGCAGGAGAGCCAATCGAGGTCAAGTATGTGCTTGATTTAAGAGAGTTCCCGGGTACACCTATTGAGAACAAAATAGTTCATGATTATAAGGTTATTGCAGAGGACCCTGAGATCGGTATAGTTGTAGAGACAATGGGAGGCGTTGAGCCTGCATTTACATTCGTAAAGGCAATGCTTGAGGCAGGAAAACAGGTAGCAACATCAAATAAGAACCTTGTTGCCGCAAAGGGTGCTGAGCTCATCAAGGTTGCCAGGGATCATGGAGTGAACTTCCAGTTTGAGGCCAGTGTCGGTGGCGGAATCCCTATTATCAGACCACTCAACAAGTGTCTCACAGCAGATGAGATTGAGGAAATCACAGGTATCTTAAACGGAACAACCAACTACATGCTTACAAAGATGACAGAGGAAGGCGCAGACTTTGATGAGGTATTAAAGGATGCTCAGGATAAGGGCTATGCAGAGAAGGATCCTACAGCCGACATAGAGGGACATGATCCATGCAGAAAGATAGCTATTCTCACATCACTTGTTGCAGGACAGCAGGTGGATTTCGAGGATATCCACTGTGAGGGTATCACAAAGATTACACCTGAGGATATTAAGTACGCAAAGGCAATGCACCGTGCAATCAAGCTTCTGGCTTCAAGCCGCAAGGTAGGTGACAGCTATACCTGTCTCGTTGCACCGTATATGATAGATGATACACATCCGCTCTCAGGAGTAAATGGAGTGTTCAACGGCGTATTTTTACGTGGAAATGTGCTCGGAGATGCTATGTTCTACGGCAGTGGAGCAGGAAAGCTTCCAACAGCAAGTGCTGTAGTGGCAGATGTTGTTGATATGACAAAGCATCAGAACACAAATATTTATATTGACTGGAAGCCTGAGAAGCTCACACTTGTAAGCTATGATGACAGTGTAAACAGCTTCTTTGTGAGAACTGACTCACCAAAGAGCGAGGTTGAGGCTGTATTCGGACATGTAGACTACATTGAGAATGTGGTTGACGGCGAGTATGCATTCACAACAGGCGACATGACAGAGAAGGATTTTGCCGACAAGGCATCAAAGATAAACGTTATCAACAGAATCAGACTGTAAAGGTCAAAAATATGGTAAAAGGCTTATACACCGCTCACACCTGTATGGTTAATGAGATGAAGCGCAATTACATATAGTATAATAATGATATGAGGGTCAAAAGGTATTTTGCCCCTCATTTATGATTAATCAGATTACGACATGCTTGCATGTGGTTACCGGCTTTTTAGTTCAAACTTAGTAATTGCAGATACGCATGCTCTGGCGTATAATATTTAAAAAATAAAACTATTCAGAGTCACAATAAAAACACACAGATACGGAGAAGTTCAATTGGAAACCGAAACAGTCACAGGATACGTTGATCATATAATATACAGAAATGCAGAAAACGGGTATACGGTACTTGTTCTTGTAGTGAACGAGGAGGAGCTCACATGTGTGGGCACTTTTTCGGACATTGCTGAGGGTGAAAATATAGAGGCGCATGGTGAGTATACAGAGCATGCCACCTATGGCAGACAGTTTAAGGTAGTAAGCTTTGAAGAGAAGGAGCCGGAGGATGAGATGGCTATTGAGAGGTATCTGGGCTCAGGAGCCATACATGGTATAGGACTTGCACTCGCAGCACGTATTGTCAGGCGATTCAAGAAGGATACCTTCCGCATCATAGAGGAAGAGCCGGAGAGGCTTGCTGAGGTAAAGGGCATCAGCCAGAGAAAGGCTATGGAGATTGCGGACCAGGTCAATGCAAAAAGAGACTTAAGGGAAGCCATGATTTTTTTGCAGCAGTACGGCATCAATATGAATCTGGCTGTGAAGATATATAATAAGTATGGCGGAGAGATATACAGCGTGCTCAAGGAAAATCCGTACCGCATGGCGGATGATATCGACGGAGTTGGTTTTAAAACTGCAGATGAGATAGCGGCGCGGGTTGGCATCAAGACTGATTCTGATTTTAGAATAAAAAGCGGTATACAGTATGTTTTGCAGCAGGCTGCCATGGACGGACACACATATCTGCCGATGGAGGAACTTACGAGGCGTGCTGTATATCTGCTCGGAGTGGAAAGCTCGCAGGTTGAGGCACATTACATGAATCTGGCCATGGACAGGAAGATTGTCATGCAGCTAAAGGATGATATAACCCAGATTTATGCTAACACCTTTTATTATATGGAGGCAAACACGGCAGCCATGCTAAAGCAGCTTGATGTGACGTATGATGTGCCGGATATCGAGATAGAGGCTGCAATCAGAAATATAGAGAAAAAGACAGAGATGGAGCTCGATGAGCACCAGGTAGAGGCGGTGAAGGAAGCAGTCAGAAATGGCCTTTTAGTCATTACCGGAGGACCCGGAACAGGAAAAACCACCACCATCAATACTATTATCAAGTATTTTGAGCTGGAGGGCATGGATATTTTTCTGGCTGCACCGACAGGCCGTGCGGCAAAACGCATGAGTGAGACAACAGGCTACGAGGCACGCACAATCCACCGTATGCTTGAGTTAAACGGCGGCATGGACACAGGAAGCGCAGCTGGCTTTGAGAGAAATGAAAGGAATCCGCTCGAGACGGATGTAATCATCATAGATGAGATGTCGATGGTTGATATATCACTCATGTACTCATTGCTAAAGGCGGTTGTGGCAGGTACGAGACTCATACTTGTAGGAGATGTGAACCAGCTTCCGAGCGTGGGACCGGGCAGCGTGCTAAAGGATATTATTGATTCAGGTGCATTCCACACGGTAAAGCTTACAAAGATTTTTCGTCAGGCGAGCACGAGCGATATTATAGTAAACGCCCACAAGATAAATAATGGAGAAGAGGTATCGTTAGATAATAAGAGCATGGATTTCTTTTTTCTAAAGAGATATGATGCCGACAAGATAATAAATGTTACATTACAGCTAATAAAGCAGAAGCTTCCTAAGTTTATAAATGCTACAGAGTATGATATACAGGTGCTTACGCCTATGAGAAAGGGGCTTCTCGGAGTGGAACGTCTAAACGGTATATTGCAGGCGTATATGAATCCGGCAGACAAGAGCAAGCGCGAAAAAGAATACAGGGGCACGATTTTCCGCGAGGGCGACAAGGTGATGCAGATAAAGAACAACTATCAGATAGAGTGGGAAATCAGGACAAAATTCGGACTTTGTGTGGATAAGGGCATGGGAATCTTCAATGGAGATACAGGTATCATTGAGGAAATCAATGATTTTGCCGAGACCATGACCATATCCTTTGACGAGGGCAGAAAGGTGGAGTATCCGTTTAAGCTTTTGGAGGAGCTTGAACTTGCATACGCGGTCACTATACACAAGTCGCAGGGAAGTGAGTATCCGGCGGTCGTTATACCTCTTTTGAGCGGTCCGAGAATGCTTATGAACAGAAATTTGCTCTATACGGCGGTTACAAGAGCAAAGAAATGTGTTACCATAGTGGGTGATGAACAGACATTTTATGAGATGATACAAAACAACTCACAGCAGAGACGCTATAGCGGGCTTAGAGACAGAATAGTGGAGGAGACTATCTGATGAAAATAAGAAAACTTACAAATGAAGAGATAAAAGGGGCATGTGCCTTTGCGGTAAGTATATACAATATCGCAATCAGAGGCAGCTTCCGGACACAGGACTGCCATCGTTATTTTGATGAATATATGGATGCAGACAGGCTGACGGACGAGGAAAGGACCGGTGCTCTTGTAGTATTTGGTGCGTTTGATAGCAATGTGCTGTGCGGAGTGTGCGGCATGACAAACGAGGGGCATATCACCATGCTGTATGTGCATCCGCAGTATTTAAGACTTGGAATTGGTAAAAAGCTTCTGGAGAGAGTCAGGATATATGCGCGCATGCAGCTTAAGCTCATGCAGGTGTCTGTAAATGCAATGCCGGCATATATGGCAGACTACTTCAGGCGTGTGGGCTTTAAGAGTGCATATCAGGGCAGCTTTTGCAATGGACAAGGCGATATGTACGTTCCTATGACAGCAAAAAGCATATATCAGGTGGAGTATACACCGCGACATATAGCTGATAAGACTTTTATTGCAATTTCAGTTGGCTTTACATGCCTTGTATTTTTTTCAGGACTGATATATGCGGTATGCGCGGGACTTACTCCGTAACGCTAAGATGCAGTTTTAATGGGCTGCAATAGTTGCCGGTCATACTTTGGTGTGAACAGTAACTAATATTGTATACATAAATATGCATATTTATGTAACAAAAAACAGTTGAAAAATCGGCTGTATTATGATACACTTTTTACAATTTAAGCAGATATACTATGCAACTACACTTTATAAGAAAAAAGAGACGCCCTCTTTTTTTTTGCGCAGACGTAAGGTTAGTTGCAGCTAAGAAGCTTATGGTTACAAAGTATAACACGAAAGGGCAGGGTAAAGATGAAAGCATTTTTAATTCTTGAAGATGGTAATGTATTTACCGGAACCAGCATTGGTTCAACAAGGGAAGTCATTAGTGAGATAGTATTTAACACATCAATGACAGGATATCTGGAGGTACTTACAGATCCTTCCTATGCAGGACAGGCTGTTGTAATGACTTATCCACTTATCGGAAATTATGGAATCACACCGGATATGGAGTCAGAAAGACCATGGCCGGATGGATATATAGTAAGAGAGCTGTCACGTATGCCAAAGTAAATTTCCGCTGCGAGGGTACTATACAGGATTTCCTTGAGAAAAACGATATTCCGGGAGTGGCCGGCATTGATACACGTGCGCTTACAAAGATTCTCAGGGAAAAGGGTACTATGAACGGAATGATTACCACAAATGAGAATTACAATCTCGATGAGATTATTCCAAAGCTCAAGGCATATACTACAGGCAATGTGGTTGACAAGGTCACATGCACTGAGAAAAAAGGTTTTAAAGGGCCAAGGAAAGAGGGTTGCCCTCATGGATTTCGGTGCCAAAAACAACATCGCCAAATCACTCAATGAAAGAGGCTGTGAAGTTACAATTTACCCTGCACACACAACCGCTGAAGAGATACTTGGTGACAATCCTGACGGAATCATGCTCTCAAACGGACCTGGAGATCCAAAGGAGTGTGTAGATATTATAAAGGAAATAAAGAAGCTTTATGACAGCAATGTGCCGATTTTTGCAATCTGCCTCGGACATCAGCTCATGGCACTTGCAACAGGCGCAGATACACACAAGATGAAGTACGGACACAGAGGTGGAAACCATCCGGTTAAGGATCTTGCGACAGGCCGTGTTTATATTTCTTCCCAGAACCATGGATATGTGGTTGACACAGATAAGCTTGACCCTAATGTGGCTGAGCCTGCATTTATAAATGTCAACGACGGCACTAATGAGGGACTTAAGTATGTGAACAAGAATATCTTCACAGTTCAGTTCCATCCGGAGGCATGCCCTGGACCACAGGATTCAGCATATCTTTTTGACCGCTTTATTAACATGATGGGAGGTAACCAGTAATGCCAAGAAATAATGATATTAAAAAAGTATTAGTTATCGGTTCCGGTCCAATCGTAATCGGACAGGCCGCAGAGTTTGACTATGCAGGAACACAGGCCTGCCGTTCCTTAAAAGAGGAGGGCATTGAGGTATGTCTGGTAAACTCAAACCCGGCAACTATCATGACTGATAAGCAGATTGCGGATCAAGTATATATAGAGCCACTTACTCTTGAGTCATTAAAAGAGATTATCATAAAAGAAAAGCCTGACAGCATCCTTCCTACACTCGGTGGACAGGCAGGACTCAATCTCGGCATGGAGCTCGCTGAGTGCGGCTTCCTTGATGAGCAGGGAGTAAAGCTTATCGGAACAACAGCAGAGACCATCTTTAAGGCTGAGGATCGTCAGGCCTTCAAGGATACCATGGAGAAAATCGGTGAACCAATCGCGGCTTCACAGGTTGTAAAGAATATCGAGGATGGTATCGCATTTACCAACAAGATTGGTTACCCTGTAGTTCTTCGTCCTGCATTTACACTCGGCGGTTCCGGCGGTGGAATTGCTCACGATGAGCAGGAGCTTATCGACATACTTTCAAATGGACTTCGCCTGTCACGTGTCGGAGAGGTTCTTGTAGAGAGATGTATCGCAGGCTGGAAGGAAATCGAGTACGAGGTAATGCGTGATGCCAACGGCAACTGCATCACAGTATGTAACATGGAAAATATCGACCCGGTCGGTGTGCATACAGGAGATTCAATCGTAGTAGCACCTTCGCAGACACTTGGAGATAAAGAGTATCAGATGCTTCGTACATCAGCACTCAATATCATCAACGAGCTTCAGATTACAGGAGGCTGTAACGTACAGTATGCCCTCAATCCTGACTCATTCGAGTACTGTGTTATCGAAGTAAACCCACGAGTTTCACGTTCATCAGCACTCGCATCAAAGGCTACAGGATATCCTATCGCCAAGGTTACAGCCAAGATTGCACTCGGCTATCACCTCGATGAGATCAAGAACGCTATCACACAGAAGACATACGCAAGCTTTGAGCCAATGCTTGATTACTGTGTAGTCAAGATTCCAAGACTTCCGTTCGACAAGTTCCTCACAGCAAAGCGTACACTTACCACTCAGATGAAGGCTACCGGAGAGGTAATGAGTATCTGCAACAACTTCGAGGGTGCCCTTATGAAGGCTATCAGATCTCTCGAGCAGCATGTTGATTCACTTATGTCTTATGACTTTACTGGTCTTACAGATGATGAGCTTGAGAAACAGCTTGCAGTTGTTGACGACAGACGTATCTGGGTTATCGCAGAGGCGCTCCGCCGTGGAGTTAAATACGAGCATATTCACGAGATTACTAAGATAGATCTTTGGTTTATCGATAAAATCGCAATACTTGTTGAGATGGAGAACCGTTTAAAGACAGAGGAGCTTACAGTTGACCTGTTAAAAGAGGCAAAGCGTATCGAGTTCCCTGACAATGTTATCTCACAGCTTACAGATATTGATGAGGCTGATATCAAGAAGATGCGTTACGACAATGGCATTGTGGCAGCCTACAAGATGGTTGATACCTGTGCCGCAGAGTTTGAAGCAGAGACACCATACTACTACTCAGTATTCGGCAGCGAGAATGAGGCGGCAGAGACGAATCCACAGAAAAAGGTGCTTGTACTTGGTTCAGGACCTATCCGTATCGGACAGGGTGTTGAGTTTGATTACTGTTCAGTTCACTGTACATGGGCGTTTGCCAAGGAAGGCTGGGAGACAATCATCGTAAACAACAACCCTGAGACCGTTTCAACTGACTTTGATATTGCTGACAAGCTCTATTTTGAGCCACTCACAGCAGAGGATGTTGAGAGCATCGTTAATATTGAAAAGCCTGACGGAGCTGTTGTACAGTTCGGTGGACAGACCGCCATCAAGCTTACAGAGGCACTTATGAAGATGGGTGTCAAGATACTTGGAACAAAGGCTGAGGATGTAGACGCAGCCGAGGACAGAGAGCTCTTCGACGAGATTCTTCAGAAGACAGGTATCCCAAGAGCAGCAGGTGGTACAGTATTTACAGCTGAGGAGGCAAAGAAGGTAGCAAACGAGATCGGTTACCCTGTACTTGTCCGTCCTTCATACGTGCTTGGCGGACAGGGTATGAAGATTGCATGGAATGATGATGAAATCGAAGAGTTTATCGGCATCATCAACACAATCACACAGGATCATCCAATCCTTGTAGATAAGTACCTTATGGGTAAGGAAATTGAGGTTGATGCAATCTGTGATGGTACAGATATCCTGATTCCGGGTATCATGGAGCACATCGAGCGTACAGGAGTACACTCAGGAGACTCTATCTCAGTTTACCCTGCACATACTATCTCAGAAAAAGCAAAAGAGACTCTGGTTGAGTATACAAAGAGACTTGCACAGGCACTCCATGTTGTTGGTATGATTAATATCCAGTTTATCGATATGGACGACAACATCTATGTTATCGAGGTAAACCCACGTTCTTCAAGAACAGTACCATACATCAGCAAGGTTACAGGTATTCCAATCGTAGACCTCGCAGCAAGAATCATCATGGGTGAGACAATAAAGGGCATGGGCTACACACCTGGACTTGCTCCGACAGCCGATTACATTGCAATCAAGATGCCGGTATTCTCATTCGAGAAGCTGCGTGGCGCTGAGATTTCACTCGGACCTGAGATGAAGTCAACAGGAGAGTGTCTTGGAATTGACAAGACCTTCAATGGTGCGCTTTACAAGGCATTTGAGGGTGCGGGAGTCGAGCTTCCTAAGTACAAGCAGATGATTATGACTGTAAAGGATGCCGATAAGCCTGAGGCGGTAGGCGTTGCAAAGCGTTTTGAGAAGCTTGGATACAAGATTTATGCCACAAGAAGTACTGCAAAGTACTTACAGGAGCACGGAGTAAATGCTCTTCGCGTAAACAAGATATCACAGGAGTCTCCAAACGTCATGGATCTTATCCTCGGACACAAGATAGACCTTGTAATCGATACACCTACACAGGGTAACGGAGACAAGACAAGAGACGGTTTCCTTATCAGAAGAAATGCAATCGAGACAGGTGTTTACTGTATCACGGCCATGGATACAGCCAATGCACTTGCGCATGCATTAGAGACTGCTTCTGACAAGAAGACACCGGTTGATATTGCAACAGTTAAGAATCTTTAAAAGTATATAGAATATATTTTATCCCCGGACAGTATATCGGATATGCTGCCCGGGGATTTTTTATAAAATGAAAAATATGATGTGTTATGCCTGTATGCATGCCGCAGGTTATAATAGCACCGGTTTTTGCTAATCTGACGGAATAGTATAAGTAATACGCGTGAAAAATATGCAAAGTTTAATAGAAATTTGACAAATTATTAACAAAAGCAATTGATTTTTACATAAATTTGTAGTATATAACTTTGTTAAAAAATTAACAGCACGGATGTGCAATACAATTTAAAGGAGATAATATAATGGCAAAGAAAGTTGTAATCGCAAGTGCTTGCCGTACAGCAATCGGCAAAATGGGCGGAGCATTAAGCAATACTCCAGCCGCAGATTTAGGTGCAATCGTAATTAAGGAGGCTTTAAACCGTGCAGGTGTTGCTCCTGAGATGGTTGACGAGGTTAAGATGGGTTGTGTTATCCAGGCAGCTCAGGGACAGAACGTAGCTCGTCAGGCTTCTATCAAGGCAGGACTTCCAATCGAGGTTCCGGCTATCACAATCAATGTCGTTTGTGGATCAGGTCTTAAGTGTGTAAACGACGCTGCTACAATGATCAAGGCCGGTGAGGCTGATATCGTTGTTGCCGGTGGTATGGAGAACATGTCAATGGCTCCTTACGCTATGACAAAGGCACGTTTCGGATACAGAATGAACAATGCAACAATCATCGATACAATGGTTAACGATGCTCTTACAGATGCATTCAACCACTATCATATGATGATCACAGCTGAGAATGTATGTGATAAATACGGCATCACTCGTGAAGAGCTTGATGAGTTCTCAGCAAACTCACAGCAGAAGTGTGAGGCAGCTATCGCAGCAGGCAAGTTCGATGATGAGATCGTTCCTGTACCTGTTAAGGTTAAGAAAGAAATCGTTGAGTTCAAAAAGGACGAGGGACCTCGTGCCGGAACAACAGTAGAAACTCTTTCTAAGCTTCGTTGCTGCTCAGGTAAAGAGGGCGGACTTGTTACAGCTGGTAACGCATCAGGAATCAATGATGGTGCTGCAGCAGTAGTTGTAATGAGCGAAGAGAAAGCTAAGGAGCTCGGTGTTAAGCCATTAGCTACATGGGTAGCAGGAGCACTTGGCGGAGTTGAGCCTGAGATCATGGGTGTTGGACCGGTAGCTTCTACAAAGAAGGTTCTTGCAAAGACAGGTCTTTCAATTGATGATTTCGATCTTATCGAGGCAAACGAGGCATTTGCTGCACAGTCAATCGCTGTAGCAAGAGATCTTGGTTTCGATATGAGCAAGGTAAATGTAAACGGTGGTGCTATCGCACTCGGACATCCTGTAGGAGCTTCAGGCTGTCGTATCCTTGTTACATTATTACATGAGATGCAGAAGAGAGGATCTAACAGAGGTCTTGCAACACTTTGTATCGGTGGTGGAATGGGATGTTCTACTATCGTTGAGAAGTACTAATTTTCTTTGCCAATAGATATATGAGGGGATGCAGGTGCATCCCCTTGTAGTGTGAATTAGTTTATTCACATCAGTTTATATATATGATTAAGTTATGCTGCAGAGGCTTAGCACTTAAAGCTTTTGCACCATAATATATTTTAGGAGGAATTAAAATGAAGGTTGGAATTATCGGTGCTGGTACAATGGGCCAGGGAATCGCAAAAGCATTCGCACAGGTAGATGGATACGAGGTAGCACTCTGCGATATTAAGCAGGAGTGGGCTGAAGGCGGAAAAGACAAGATTGCAAAAGGATATGCAAGACTTGTAGCAAAAGAGAAAATGACACAGGAGAAGGTTGACGGCATTCTTGCAAGCATCACTCCTGGTTTAAAAGAAGATCTCTGCAAGGATTGTGACCTCATCGTTGAGGCTGCTTTCGAGGATATGCAGGTTAAGAAAACTACATTCGCTGAGTTAGACAAGATTGCTAAGCCAGAGTGTATTTTCGCTTCAAATACATCATCACTTTCAATCACAGAGATTGGAAACGGACTTACACGTCCATTAATCGGTATGCACTTCTTCAACCCTGCTGACCGTATGAAGTTAGTAGAGGTTATCGCAGGTGTTAACACACCTGTTGAGACAGTTGATGCAATCAAGAAGATTGCAGAGGAGATCGGCAAGACACCTGTACAGGTTAACGAGGCTGCTGGTTTCGTAGTAAACCGTATCCTTATCCCAATGATCAACGAGGCTGCTTTCATCAAGATGGAGGGCGTTTCAGATATCGCCGGAATCGATGCAGCTATGAAGCTTGGTGCTAACCATCCAATGGGACCATTAGAGCTTGGAGATTTCATCGGACTTGATATCTGCCTTGCAATCATGGACGTTCTTTACAATGAGACAGGTGACAGCAAGTATCGTGCATGCCCACTCATTCGCAAGATGGTAAGAGGCGGAAACCTTGGATGCAAGAGCGGCAAGGGATTCTACGTTTACAATGCAGACCGCACAAAGACACCTGTAGACGCACAGTAGGAGCAATAAAGCCATTCGTTGGCTTTATTTCGGATAAATTGAAAACAAATTATAAATTTCAAGGAGAATAAATCATGGATTTCACTTTAGATCAGAAACATGAGATGGCTCGCGACCTTTTCAAACAGTTCGCAGAGACAGAAGTTAAACCTCTTGCACAGGAGACTGACGAGACAGAGGTATTCCCAGCAGAGACAGTTGCTAAGATGGGAAAAATATGGATTCATGGGCATTCCTGTACCAAAGGAGTACGGCGGACAGGGCTGTGATCCACTTACATACGTTATGTGTGTAGAAGAATTATCAAAGGTTTGTGGTACAACAGGCGTTATTGTATCTGCTCATACATCACTTTGTATCGATCCTATTATGACATTCGGTACAGAGGAGCAGAAGAAAAAATATGTTCCTGACCTTGCTTCAGGCAAGAAGATCGGTGCTTTCGGTCTTACTGAGCCGGGCGCTGGTACAGATGCACAGGGATGTCAGACAAAGGCCGTTTTAGACGGAGATGAGTGGGTTCTTAACGGATCTAAGTGCTTCATCACAAACGGTAAGGTTGCTGATGTTTACATCATCATTGCTATTACAAGCATCACAGAGGACAAGCGTGGACGCAAGAAGAAGAACTTCTCTGCATTCATCGTAGACAAGGGAACACCTGGATTCTCATTCGGAACAAAAGAGAAGAAGATGGGTATCCGCGGATCATCTACATACGAGCTTATCTTCGAGGATGCACGTATTCCAAAGGATGCATTACTTGGAAAAGAGGGAAGAGGTTTCCCAATCGCTATGCATACACTTGATGGTGGACGTATCGGAATCGCTGCTCAGGCACTTGGTATTGCAGAGGGCGCATTAGAGAGAACTATCGAGTACACAAAGGAAAGAAAGCAGTTCGGCCGTTCAATCGCTCAGCAGCAGAATACACAGTTCAAGCTTGCAGATATGGCTACACGTATCGATGCAGCTAAGTATCTTGTATACGCAGCAGCAATGAAGAAGGCAGAGTTTGCTAAGAACCCTAAGGTTTCTTACTCAGTAGATGCAGCAAAGGCTAAATTATTCGCAGCAGAGACTGCTATGGCTGTTACAACAGAGTGCGTTCAGTTATTCGGTGGATACGGATATATCCGTGAGTACGATGTAGAGCGTATGATGCGTGATGCTAAGATTACAGAGATCTACGAGGGAACTTCAGAGGTTCAGCGTATGGTTATTTCAGGCTCATTACTCAGATAGTTAAGAGAGCTATCATAACTGTAGAGCTACTTAGAATAAATAAAGGAGAACAAATACATGAATATCGTAGTATGTATTAAACAGGTTCCTGATACAAAGGGTGGAGTAAAATTCAATCCTGACGGAACACTTGATAGAGCTTCAATGCTTGCAATCATGAATCCAGATGACAAGGCTGGTCTTGAGGCAGCACTTAGAATCAAAGACGAGACAGGCGCAAAGGTTACAGTTCTTACAATGGGACTTCCAAAGGCTGATGCAATCCTTCGTGAGGCAATGGCTATGGGCGCTGATGATGCAGTTTTAGTAACAGACAGAGTACTTGGAGGAGCTGATACATGGGCTACATCTACTACAATTGCAGGTGCATTAAGAAATCTCGATTATGATTTAATCATCACAGGCCGTCAGGCTATCGATGGAGATACAGCACAGGTTGGACCACAGATCGCAGTTCATCTTGGACTTCCTGTAATCTCATACGCAGAGGATATCAAGGTTGAGGGAGATTCTGTAGTCGTTAAGCGTCAGTATGAGGACAGATATCACGTAGTTAAGGCTAAGATGCCTTGTCTTATCACAGCTCTTTCAGAGTTAAATGAGCCTAGATATATGACACCGGGCGGAATCTTCGATGCATTTGACAAAGAGGTAACTGTCTGGGGCAGAGCTGACCTTAAGGATGTTGACGATTCAGATCTTGGACTTAAGGGATCACCTACAAAGATTGCTAAGGCATCTGACAAGGTACCTAAGGGAGCTGGAGAAAAGGTTAACCTTGATCCAACAGAGTCAGTAAACTATCTCATGGAGAAATTCAAAGAGAAACATATCATCTAGTATGGAGGAACCAAAAATGGGTTTAGAAGAATATAAGGGCGTATATATCTACGCACAGCAGGTAGACAATAAGCTTAGCGACATCGCCTTTGAGTTAGTCGGTAAAGCTAAAGAGTTAGCAGCAGATTTAAATACAGAGGTTACTGCAGTACTTCTTGGATCTAACGTAAAGGCTCTTGCAACAGAGCTCGGTGAGTACGGCGCAGACAAGGTAATCGTTGTAGACAATCCTGCACTTGAGACATACAGAACAGAGCCATACGCACAGGCTCTTGTATCAGTAATCAACGAGTACAAGCCGGAGATCATGTTAGTTGGTGCAACAGCTATCGGACGTGACCTCGGACCAACAGTTTCAGCAAGAGTTAAGACAGGTCTTACAGCTGACTGTACAAAGCTTGAGATTGGTGATTTCCCAATCAATGCTATGCCTGGACAGGAGCAGAAGCACAACCAGCTTCTCATGACACGTCCTGCATTCGGTGGAAACACAATCGCAACAATTGCTTGTCCTGACAACCGTCCACAGATGGCAACAGTTCGTCCTGGTGTTATGCAGAAGCTTCCTAAAGAGGCTGGCAGAGCAGCAGAGGTTATCGAGTTCAATCCTGCACTCGAGGAGAACAACCGTTATGTTGAGATCATGGATATCGTTAAGGCAGTTGGCAACGTAGAGAACATCATGGACGCTAAGGTACTTGTATCAGGCGGACGTGGAGTTGGAAGCGCTGAGAACTTCGAGATGCTTCGTGACCTTGCTTCATGCTTCAAGGGTGGTATGGTATCATGCTCTCGTGCAGCAGTAGAGAACGGCTGGTTAGCACAGGATTATCAGGTAGGACAGACAGGAAAGACTGTACGTCCACAGATTTACTTCGCAATCGGTATCTCAGGAGCCATCCAGCACGTAGCAGGTATGGAGGAGTCTGATCTCATCATCGCCATCAACAAGGACGAGGATGCTCCAATCTTCGATGTAGCTGATTACGGCTTAGTAGGAGATTTAAAGAAGATCGTTCCTCAGCTTACAGCAGCTCTTAAAGAGGCAAATGCTGACGCATAATCGCATAATAATGCAATAAAATTACATTACTAATACATTTAAACACAGTACTGTTTATCGCAGTGCTGTGATTTTTTTGACCATAAATATAGCGTAATCTTTGTTATACTACGACATCTAGTCGCATATTATAAATTTACCCACACATTTATGAAAAATTCAGCTAATTTTACAATTGAGGCATTTATCCCAATGTGATAGAATAACAACGTTCAATCAAATGTGGAGGAATTGAATTTCGAAAAGTTAAAAACTTTAGCGCCATGCACCGGCAGGTACGTAAAAATGATGCCGGTTAACGAGGTTTCAGGTTATCGAAAATTCGGCGGATGCCTGGACGCATATATGGATGCGCATCTCAAGCCAAATATGATGGAGACATCAAAACAAAGCGAGAGAACCATAAAAATCAAGTAGCTATTCAGAACAGAACAGTTACAATTTGTACATTTAAAATTATATATCGAAAAGGAGATCTAACACTATGTGTGGAATTATAGGATTTACAGGCCGTTTAGAGGCACAGAAGATTTTGACGGAAGGACTCGCAGCGTTAGAGTACGTGGATACGACAGTGCAGGTATTGCTTATTTTAAGGATACAGGCAAGATTTCTATTCGCAAAACCGTCGGGAAAGGTTAAGGATCTTCTAGCTATCTGCGATGATGAGAACAATTCAACCTGTGGAATCGGACATACAAGATAGGGCAAGCAACACGGCGGAGTTACCAATGCCAATGCTCATCCTCACAAGGTTGGAAATGTCGCACTCATCCACAATGGTATCATTGAGAACTACCACGAGATTGTAAACAAGTATGATCTTGCAGACTCTCTTATATCTGAGACAGATACAGAGGTAGCAGCGGCTCTTATCAACAAGCTCTATGACGGAGATCCAAAGGCTACTATTAAGAAGGCAGTAGCAGAGCTTCAGGGTTCATTTGCGTTCTGTATCATGTTCAAGGATCAGCCGGGAAAGATTTTTGCTGTCAGAAATGTAAGCCCGATGGTTGCAACATATTGCGATGATGGAGCATTTATTGCATCAGATCTTACAGCGTTTATTAAATATTCAAAGCGCTATTTTATACTTCCGGAGTACACTATCATGACAATGACTGCTGATGGAATCGAAATGGAGGATTTAGAGGGTAAGAAAGTTGAGCCGGATTATCTTGAGGTAAACTGGGATGTAACGGCAGCTCAGAAGGATGGATATCCGCATTTCATGATCAAGGAAATTCATGAGCAGCCAACAGCTATCACAAGGACTATCACTCCAAGAATCAAGGATTCACTTCCTTGTTTTGAGGATGATAATATCCCGGATTCGTTCTTCGAGGATATAAGCGACATAACAGTTGTAGCATGCGGTACAGCCATGTATGCTGGAATGGTCGGAAAAGCTCTTTTAAAGAACAAGTTTGGTATTCCCGTTTCTGTTGAGATTGCATCAGAGTTCAGATATGAGCAGCCTGTTCTCACAGACAGGTCAATGGTTATTTTTGTGTCACAGTCAGGTGAGACAATCGATACCTTAGAGGCACTTCGTCTGGCTAATAAGTATACTAAAAAGACGCTTTCTATCGTAAATGTAAAGGGCTCAACAATAGCCCGTGAGAGCAACTATGTACTTTATACACACGCAGGTCCTGAGATTGCTGTTGCAAGTACAAAGGCATACACAGTTCAGGTGGCAAGCTTTTACCTGATTGGATGCAAGCTTGGTCTTGTATCCGGCCGTATGACCAAGGAAGAGGCAAAGACATTTATTGAGAATCTGCAGGAGGTTCCAAATCTCATTGAGTCAGTTATCACACAGGCACCTGAGATTGAACAGCTTACGAAGAGAATGACAAATGCTGCAAATGCGTTTTACATAGGACGAGGACTTGATTATGCATTAAGCATGGAGGGCGCACTCAAGCTCAAAGAGATTTCATATATTCATGCTGAGGCTTATGCAGCAGGCGAGTTAAAGCACGGTACAATCGCGCTCATCAGCGAGGGGGTTCCGGTTATTGCAGTTGCTACACAGAGCCATGTATACAGCAAGGTCATCTCAAATATCCGCGAGGTAAAGGCGAGAGGCGCATACGTTATCCTTCTTAGCAAGGACAAGGATATTACAGATAAGTCAATCTGTGATGTGCATATCTCACTCCCACAGGCACCGGATGAGTTTGTGATTTTCGAGTCAGTTATAATCTGTCAGCTTATCGCTTACTACACATCAACAGGAAAGGGCTTAAACCCTGACCAGCCACGTAACCTTGCAAAATCAGTTACAGTAGAATAAATAATTTCCCCGGACATTTATACGATGTCCGGGGATTTTTTTTCACGCTTGTGAGATACAATGCAGCATATGTAAGACATAGATGTATATGTCGGTGATTCGCACTGCACCAACACATTTTATTAAAAAATTGTTAAAAAAATAACAAAAACTGCTTTACACATTTCTTGCACGGTGGTATGATACATAAATGCGGGTTACTCATACGAGAATCCAGCAGCCATACAATTTTCATGTGCGCTCTTATGCCGTGTGACAGAATCACAGCATAACAGAATTAGGACGAGACCCATATGGGCTTTTACCAAAAGGAGGAAAAACAATGCGCAATTCAAAAACAAACGAACTTGTACTGACAGGTTTATTCACAGCCATTATCATTATCATGGCATTCACACCACTCGGATATATTCCGCTTGTAGTTATCAACGCTACGATTATCCACATTCCGGTAATCCTTGGTTCACTTTTCTGCGGACCTAAAAAGGGAGCATTCCTTGGATTTGTATTCGGATTTACCAGTTGTTTAAAGGCAACTATAGTCGGAGGAACTCTTTCATCCTTTGTATTTTCGCCGGTGCTTGCCGATCCCTGGTCGGAACCTCAGGTATATTTAAGAGCTTATTCATAGCATTTGTTCCAAGAATTTTAGTAGGTGTTATACCTTATTTTGTATATATAGGCATCAAAAAGGTGCTTGCATCAGAGAAGAAAAATCTCTGGAGCACAGTTTTAAATGTGCTCATGTCAGTATTCCTTGCATTCGGAGTATATGCATTCCTCGGCAAGATGTCAGAGTCACTTTCACAGGCAGCCGCTTTAGGAATCGGCATAGCAGTCGGAGCTGTAGTATTTATAGTAGTTGAGGCTGTATTTATCAGAAAGAGCACACAGGTTATTCCGTTTGTATATGCAGGTGTAGCCGGTGCCATGACCAATACACTGCTTGTAATGGGCTCAATCTTCGTGCTTTACAAGGATGCTTATGCAGATGCAATCGGTGTGGCAGGAAACGCGGTGCTGGGCGTTATCACAGGAGTCATCAGTTTTAACGGAGTAATTGAGGCAATAGTTGCCGCAATCATCGTATACCTGGTTGGATGGTTTTAAATACTATCAAACCAATTGCAGCAAAATAAATTCAGATAGATTTAAAATAAATGTGAAATTGTATGTACGGCGGACTGATAAGGTCCGCCTGTTTTATAAGCAGTTGGACTAGGAATGGTAAAAAGCATTTGAGTTAAAAGAAAGGCATGATACAAGGTGAAACATATGCATGAAATAGACATAATGGATATCGGCGGCTTCAAAATAGGCCAAGCCGAGGACACTAAGGGCTTGACCGGCTGTACGGTATTTCTTTTTGATAAACAGTCACCGGCGGGAGTTGACATAAGGGGAGGCGGACCGGCTTCGCGGGAGACACCACTTTTAAATCCTGTGGCAGATGCAAAGGGTATCCATGCTCTTGTACTGTCAGGCGGCTCTGCCTTTGGTCTGGATGCAGCGGGAGGCGTGATGAAGTATCTCGAGGAGCGCGATATAGGCTTTGATGTGGGAGTCACAAAGGTTCCTCTTGTGGTGCAGTCGTGTATTTTTGACCTGGTAATAGGTGATAAAAATGCAAGGCCAGATGGCAAAATGGCATACAAGGCTTGTGAGAACGCTTCTTATGATACCTTTTTACAGGGAAATTATGGAGCCGGAATGGGCGCAACAGTCGGCAAATATATGGGGCGTGAGCGCAGCATGAAGAGCGGAATAGGAGCCTATGCAGTACAGCTTGGAGAACTAAAGGTTGGAGCAGTGGTGACACTGAACGCACTTGGTGACATATATGATATAGATACAGATAAGAAAATTGCCGGAGCACTGGATGAAAATGGGCTGCTTTTTGATGACGAGACAGCGTATTTTGAGGCAGCGGCGAAGATTCAGAATATGTTTACAGGAAACACCACAATTGGTACAATAATAACAAATGCAAAGCTTGACAAGACCGCACTCAACAAGGTGGCATCCATGGCTCACAATGGCTATGGCAGAGCAATCAGACCCGTGCACACGATGGCAGACGGAGATTCAATCTATGCTGTATCAGTGGGCAGTGTGCCTGCCGATATCAATCTGGTGGGGCCAATGAGTGCCTATGTCATGGCAAAGGCCATTGCCAATGCAGCTAGAAGTGCAAAGTCTGTGGATGGCTACAAAGCATTTTGCGATGTAAACAAAAAATGACTGCAGAATAATAATAGTTTTATACAGAGGTGAAAATCATGTTAAAAGGAAAAACAGTAGTTTTGGGAGTGACAGGAAGTATAGCGGCATACAAGATAGCAAACCTTGCGAGTATGCTTGTAAAACAGCACGCCGATGTCAACGTCATAATGACACACAATGCAACAAATTTTATAAATCCAATCACATTTGAAACTCTCACAGGCAACAAGTGCCTCGTGGACACATTTGACAGAAACTTTGAATTCAATGTAGAGCATGTGGCGCTCGCAAAGAGAGCAGACATCTTTATGGTGGCACCTGCATCAGCCAATGTGATAGGCAAGATGGCAAACGGAATCGCAGACGATATGCTTACCACCACAATACTTGCAGCCAAATGTCCTAAGCTTGTTTCTCCTGCCATGAACACCAATATGTACGAGAACAGGATTGTGCAGGACAATATCAAAAAGCTCGAACACTACGGCTTTGAGATGATAAAGCCGGCTGAAGGATATCTTGCATGCGGAGACACCGGTGCAGGAAAAATGCCGGAGCCACAGACACTTTTCAACTACATAATGAGGACAATAGCCTGTGAAAAGGACCTGGCGGGCAAGAATGTACTCATCACAGCCGGAGCGACGCAGGAAAAAATAGATCCAGTACGTTTTATCACCAATCACTCAACAGGCAAGATGGGGCGTGCCATAGCAGAAAACTGTATGCTCCGCGGTGCGCATGTTACACTGGTCAACGCTTCAGTATCGGTTGAGCCACCTATGTTTGTAGATGTGGTAAATGTGACATCGGCCGCAGACATGGCAGACGTGGTGAAATCAAAGGCTGCTGAACAGGATATTATCATCATGACCGCAGCAGTAGCGGAATTTTTGCCCATCACATCCGGCTGATGAGAAAATAAAGAAAAATGACAGCTCATATGAGTCTGTAATTGAGCTTGAGCGCACAGAGGACATACTTTCATACCTCGGAGCACACAAGGCTAAGGGACAGCTCATATGCGGTTTTTCTATGGAAACCCAGAATATGCTTGAAAACTCGAAAGCAAAGCTTGCAAAGAAAAATGCAGATATGATAGTGGCAAATAACCTAAAGGTAGCAGGCGCAGGCTTTGGAACAGACACCAATGTGGTCACACTCATCACGGCTGACGACTGCACAGAGCTTGAAATCATGGACAAGAGCTGCGTTGCGTCAAGGATTATGGACCGGTTGCTGCAGATGTAGAGCTTCGATTTTAGGTTGAGAGTGGGTGCGTGGAGCGGGTGGCGTACAGATTACATGTCACCTGCTCTTATAACTCCTTAGCCTAGTGGTAGTAAATGCCGCCATCAGCAGAGCTTATTAGGCGCGAAAAATCAAACGCGCATTTTACCTCAATATATAAATTCAGGTTGTGCTGCTTGAACGAGTATTTTCCGCGCCGCTTTTGCTGATGGCGGCATATAACTTCCACACGGCACGTCGTAAATCGAGCAGATGACATATAATCTGTAAGCCACCCACTCCACGCACCTAATATACTTTTATGATAAAATTTAAGAACTACATCTGCGGTATTGTTACACCATGCAGTCCACTGTCGGCAGCTCCCCGGTCACATCGAGGAAGAGATTTGTAAAGGTCTGCTCATAGTAAGGCTCCACCCAGAGCAGGCCGATGCCGAGCGACAGCACGCAAAGCACAAGCATACCGATGAAGCTTACGTTAATGTAGATGACTCTGAGTATGTTGCCACGAATCAGCTTTATGGCATGAGTCAGACATGCAAATACTGATAAATCATCGCGAGAGAGTACCAGATACAGGTAAAACGGAAACAGAACCAGTACAATAAAGCTGAGTACGGCACTTGCAGCATATAAAGCGATAGCAATTCCCATAGTGTCGCCGCTTAGCTTGAAAAAGTTTTGCTTCAGGAAAGGCGCCTTTGCAATCATAGAGATGGCATAATATATGATGTATGCTCCGAAATATCTGTTGGAGTGATTCATAAAGCAGTAGAATACATCGCTGATACGGCACTCTTTCTTTCTTGCCATATTAAGGTGGAAACGTATGAGTCCCATCTGCAGCACGCCGACCACGATAGATAAAAGCACCTCGGCAATGTAGTAGATGACGGTCTGAACCTTTGTCGCATATACATTTCCGAGCAGGTAGGTAAACGGCAGGTCACTAAACAGATTTATGAGTGTGACAGTGAGAAAAACGCTCATGCTAAGTCTGTATCTTCCGTTCAGGTTCTCTCTTGATATTCTTTTTAATTCTTTGGATTTCTTTTTTGGGTTCATTATATTTCTCCTGAAATAATAGTTTTGAATTAATGCTTAAGTTAGGCTTAAGTTAATGTTTAAATTAATGCTTTGACAATTGTCAGATATATAGCATATACTTGTATTCATATGGTTACACAAAATCACAGGAAGGACCACTAATATCATGCAGACAGATGAAACAATCGACAGGTATTTCTATATAACGGGCTGGATATGCATAGCTATATTTGCGGCTCTTGCGGCAGTGATTGGAGTATGCGGTACGCAGATACTCACAAAGGTGCCTCCGTGTCCGCTGCACGCATATACAGGCTACTATTGTCCGGGGTGCGGTGGCACGAGAGCCACATTTGCGCTGCTGCATGGACATCTGATAAGGTCGTTTGTACTCCATCCGTTTGTGCCGTATACAGCCGTTTTTGGAGGCTGGTTTATGCTGTCACAGACACTGCAGCGGATAAGCCGCGGCAGGCTGCACATCGGAATGCACTTCAGGCCATTATATATGTGGCTTGCACTTGCCATTATTGTGGTAAACTGTATAGTCAAAAATATGCTTATATTATTTTGCGGTATTCATCTGCTTAAGTAGCTCATTGTAGTCGATACCGGTCAGGTTCTGGTATTCCTTTAATATACCCTCTATGCTTCCGTATTCGTGAAGCATGGCGGCAAACGAACCGATATAGATAATAAGAGTGATAACAACAGCGGCAAACGCAATCCAGAATGAGGTCATAGCCATGCTGCTCATTGAGGTGGCACCGCCTTTTGACAGTAACGCAAAAATCATGGCAAGCGAGCCGCATATGATAGACACATAAATACAGCTGCACGACGCGATGGCAATTATTGAAAGCACAAGTGCTGCAACCTCCATATTGCGTGAGCGTTTATTGTAGAAATTGTTGTTGGGATTAAAGCCCGGCCCATAATTGCTGCCGAAATTATAGTTATAATCCTGATTATAATCAAATTTTTGTGGATCCATAATCAAATTCCTTTCTATAAAGTTGATTTTATTGTATCACTTCATTTATAATACGAAAAGAATAAGTTTTTTTAAAGAGGTAAAAAAATGGATATTATTGCTGCAATTGCAGAAGAACTGCAGATAAAAAAAGGACAGGCCGAGGCCGCTGTCAAGCTGATAGATGAGGGAAATACCATCCCTTTTATCGCCAGATACCGAAAGGAGGCAACCGGCTCATTAAATGATGAGGTGCTCAGAAATCTCTTCGACAGACTGACATATCTACGTAATCTTGAGGACAAGAAGCAGACAGTGCTTGCAAGCATTGAGGAGCAGGGCAAGCTTACGGATGAGCTTAAGAAGGCAATCCTTGAGGCACAGACACAGGTGGCGGTTGACGATTTGTACAGACCTTACCGTCCGAAGAGAAGAACCCGTGCCACAATCGCAAAGGAAAAGGGCTTAGAGCCACTGGCACAGACCATTTTAGCGCAGGAATCGTCTGTTGATATCATGGCAGAAGCAGCTAAATATGTGGATGCAGAAAAGGACGTGGCAGATGAAGCGGCTGCACTTGCCGGAGCAAAGGATATCATTGCAGAGAACGTATCCGACAATGCCGATTACAGAACAAAAATCAGAGAGCTTACCATGCAAAAGGGGCGTCTTATATCGACAGCCAAGGATCCGGAGGCAGAGTCTGTCTATGAGATGTACTATGAATTTGATGAGGCTCTTTCCAAGGTGGCAGGTCACAGAACACTCGCAATTAATCGTGGTGAGAAGGAAAAGATCCTTACAGTAAAGATAGAGGCACCGACAGAGGATATCATAAAATATCTTAAAAAGCAGGTTATCACAAATGATGGAGCGCCTACAGCAGCCGTACTCACAGAGGTAGTGGAGGATGCGTACGACAGGCTTATTGCACCTGCCATAGAGCGTGAAATCAGAAACAATCTGACAGAGGAAGCAGAGGATGGTGCCATAAAGGTATTCGGAAAGAACTTGGAGCAGCTTCTCATGCAGCCTCCAATTGCAGGACAGGTTGTGCTTGGATGGGACCCGGCATTCCGTACAGGCTGTAAGATTTCTGTCGTAGACCCTACAGGAAAGGTGCTCGATACCACAGTAATCTATCCGACAGCACCACAGAACAAGGTCGAGGAGGCAAAGGCCGTAATCAAAAAGCTCATAGACAAGCATCATGTCACTCTTATCTCACTTGGAAACGGAACAGCATCGCGTGAGTCAGAGCAGGTGATTGTCGAGCTGTTAAAGGAAATTCCGGTAAAGGTGCAGTACATCATAGTAAATGAAGCGGGTGCGTCAGTATATTCAGCCAGCAAGCTTGCCACGGAGGAGTTTCCGAATTTTGATGTGGGACAAAGAAGTGCCACATCCATGGCGCGTAGACTTCAGGATCCGCTCGCTGAGCTTGTAAAGATTGATCCAAAGTCAATCGGAGTCGGACAGTATCAGCACGATATGAACCAGAAAAAGCTCTCAGAGGCACTCGGAGGAGTTGTAGAGGACTGCGTAAATAAGGTTGGTGTAGATTTAAATACGGCATCAGTTTCACTGCTTGAGTATATATCAGGCATCTCAAAGACCATTGCCAAAAACATTGTGGACTACAGAGAGGAAAACGGTAAATTCACATCACGTTCACAGCTTCTTAAGGTAGCAAAGCTTGGACCGAAGGCATTTGAACAGTGTGCAGGCTTCATGCGTATCTCAGACGGAAAGAACCCGCTTGATGCCACAGGCGTGCATCCTGAGTCATATGATGCCACAAAGGCAGTGCTTGAAAAGCTTGGCTACACAATGGAGGATGTAAAGAACAGAAATGTAGTTGGAATCTCAAAGAAGATATCTGATTACAAGGCGCTCGCAGACGAGGCAGGAGTTGGTGAAATCACACTGCGTGACATCGTTAAAGAGCTTGAAAAGCCGGCAAGAGACCCGCGTGAGGATATGCCAAAGCCAATTCTAAGAAGCGATGTCCTTGAGATGAAGGATCTCACACCGGGTATGGTATTAAAGGGCACAGTCAGAAACGTAATAGATTTCGGATGCTTCGTGGATATAGGAGTGCATCAGGACGGACTTGTGCATATCTCAGAGATATGTGACCGCTATATCAAGCATCCGCTTGAGGCTGTCAGTGTAGGGGACATAGTAGATGTGCAGGTTATGAGCGTTGACCTCAACAAGCAGCGCATCCAGCTTACCATGAAAATCGGACAGGGTACAGACAAGGCCGGTAAGTCAGAACACAGCGGCAGCGGCAAAGACAGTGTTGCCAACAAGGCTGACAGAAGTAATAGAAATAACGGTGGCAAGAATAGCAGAAACGATAGAAATAGTACAGGCAGCAAGAATAATAACAACAGAAACAAAAAGCCACACTACATAAAGGGCAAGAAAAATAATTTCTTTGACAATATTATTCTTGATAATTAAAAACACCTTGACAAAACGCCATAAAGTGCATATCATGTGTTTGTAAGTAACTATTCAGTACAGAAATATGCGGTACCGCATATTTCGTAAGAAAACGTATATTATGTAGGAGCAAGCGCCCATCAGCGCAGCTGATTCTTATGCGCTTGCGGCTCGCAACTGTGAAGGTACTGAACAGTTACGACTTTTAATATATTGACCCTCATATCATTTTTATGCATTATACGGAAACGAAATATACGGTCAGGAAATATGTGGACAGAAAACATACGGATAAGAAACATACGAAAAGGAAGCATACGAAATGGGATATTTAATTAGTGAGACAACAAAAGAGGAACGCGAGGCAATTGTGGCTGAGTCGCTTGGCAATATCGAGGCTACCTGCGATGGCTGCATGTCGGGACTTGCCGAGATGTATCAGGACTATATTGACGGAAAGAAGGAGCTTCGTGAGATAAATATGGAGTTCAATGCCAGGTATGTGCACGGAGAGGATATGCCGGGGCGAAGCGGCTGTGGATATAAGTAATGTGAAATGGTTTTGGATAATTACCGAAGCTTAATGATATCAGGGAGACGCAGATGATTTCATGCAGGGATGTTAACAATTTACAAATGGACGGAATGGAGCTTGTGGCGGGAGCAGCAGGGCTAGACAGGATTGTGTCATGGACGTATCTGGTGCAGACAAAGCCTTATAAGGATCATATGAATCCGGGCAACTTTGCGCTGCTTGTGGTAGATTACAAGAGATTTTCCATGGACGAAGCATATGATGCCATGGTTGAGCTGAATGAGCTGGGGATATCGGGCTTTGCGATTTCGGTTGTGGAGGACAGGGAAGAGGCACCACAGAGGATGAAGGACAAGGCTGATGAACTCAAGCTGCCGTTGTTTTATATCCGGTGGGAGGGAGCTACTTTTGTAGATATTGCGCAGAGCGTCGGAGAGCTGATTTTAGAGACCAGTGTGGATAATAAAAGGACCGGGGACTACCTGTACAATCTGCTCTTTGGATATGAGGTAAATGATAAGTATATCGAGAAGATTTCTGCACAGTTTGGTCTGACCTTTGACCGGCCGTACAGAGTGGGAATCATCGTGATAGACCGCAAATACGGAGTGAATCTGGAGCAGGACGAGCACACATATACATACTATACCGACTGCCTGAACCGCGAGGTTATCCATATGAAGAAAACGCCTATGTATATGAGGTTTTTAAACAAATTTGTGCTTCTTTTTGAGGAGACAAAGGATATGGAGACAGAGCATCAGATTGAAAGGATACTTGGGGACTTAGACAGTCGTGCACCATTTGCAGGGCTCATTCACAGCACATGCATACTCGGTGCTGCATACAGGAAGCCTGCGGATTTTGGCAAGAGCTATCAGGAGGCGAAAAATCTCATCCCCAAAAAGGATATTTTACCCAATCCGACCAACAAGAAGGTAATCAGTGCCAGCTCCATGGGCATATACAAGTATATGTTCAACAGCGGCAATCAGCAGGAAATCATGGATTATTGCAACGAGAAGCTAAAGCGTCTTGAGATGTATGACAATGCAAACGGCTCGTTTCTCATAGATACGCTGCTCAATTATTATATGTGTGGCTTTAATGTCGGAAAAACGGCACAGATGATGTACGTTCATCGTAATTCCCTGCAATACCGTCTGAAAAAGATAGAAGAAATACTGGAAATCAGCCTTGATGACTCGATGGAATATCTGGATGTAGTTAATTGTATTCTTGTAAAAAGACTTATGTTTAATTAGTTACTGTAAAAATGCACAAACAAATTGTGCAAAATTAACATTGCAAAGCTGCTTCATTAAGTTTATTATACGAACTAAGCAAAGGCGCTGGAGAAAAACTCCGGCGCCTTTTCGTATTTCAATAATCAAGGAGGTAAAGATTATGATGAAGAGAAGTAAGAGATTTGCAGCATTGATATTGACAGGTGTAATGGCAGTGACAACATTGTTTGGATGTGGTTCGTCATCAGGAGGAGCTGCTTCAGATAGCTCAGCGGCAGACAGCTCATCAAAGAAGGTTTTAAAGGTTGGTATGGAATGTGCATATGCTCCATTCAACTGGACACAGGATACAGATACCACACCGGACGGAAGCAAGGCAGTCAAGATAGCAGGCTCTGATTACTATGCATACGGCTACGATGTAGCAGTGGCACAGAAGCTTGCAGACCAGATGGGAATGGATCTTGAGGTACATAAGGTTGAGTGGTCATCAATCGGTATCTCCCTCGATGCAGGAGATTATGACTGTATCATCGCCGGTATGGGCAAGACAAAGGAAAGAGAGGCGTCATACGCATTCACAGAGCCTTATTACTATAGAAACAACTGTATTGTTGTTAAGAAGGGTGGCAAATATTCAAATGTAAAGGGTCTTTCAGATCTCGCAGATACAGGCTGCAAAGTAACGACACAGCTTGGAACAGGCTGGATTCCACTTTTAGACCAGATAAAGGGTGCTGAGCAGTCAGGAAACTTTGAGACTACATCAGAGTGCTTCCTCGCAATATCAAACGGCAGCGCAGATGTATGTGTAATCGATGTTCCGACAGCAGAGTCAGCAGCACTTACAAATGATGATTTACAGATTATCGAGCTGGATGAGAATGATACATTCACAGGTGATGATGAAATGGTAAATGTATGTATCGCAACAAGAAAGGATGATACAGCACTCAGAGATAAAATCCAGGATGCCATGAATGCAATCGGCTGGAATGACAAGGCAAAGATGGATGAGCTGATGGATCAGGTTCTGACACAGCAGCCGGCAGCCAACTAGTTGTTAGAGATTTATCTGATTCACGAAAAGATGAAAGACTGTGAGATGATGTTATATCGCATCATCCCACAATAGTCTGATAAACCGGCGTAAGCTGGGGATTAGAGAGATAAAAGTGAGGTAGCAGTATGATGATAAGTAATCCAAGTAATTCGTTAGAATGGATGGTATTTCTGGCGCAGAAATATTCAAGCATGTTTATCAAAGGAACCTGGCTTACGTTGTACATATCGGTAGTTGGTACATTGCTTGGCTTCGTATTGGGATATATCGTAGGCATAGTAAATGATGTAAAGCTTAACGATGGCGACAACATCGTCAAAAAAGGTCCTTATCCGTATAGTAAAGGTGATATTTACAGTTTATGTAGAAGTATTCAGGGACACACCAATGATAGTTCAGGCGATGATTGTGTACTATGGAATACGCCAGATGGGCTATGAAAACCTTACACCTGTATTTGCAGGTATTCTCGTAACTGTATTAAATACAGGTGCCTACATGGGAGAGACAGTCAGAGCAGGAATCGGTTCAATAGATATGGGACAGCGCGAGGGCGCATGGGCCATGGGCATGTCACCGTTTAAGACAATGCTCTATGTAGTTTTGCCGCAGGCATTCAAGAACATCATTCCTGAGATGGCAAATACATTCCTTTTAAATCTGAAGATGACATCAGTGCTCAATGTTATCGCTGTGCAGGAGCTTTTCATGGCTGCCAAGACAGTCGGTGGAAACTACTACAAGTACTTTGAGTCATATCTGGTCATCGCAGTAATTTACTTTGTACTTTGCTTTGTATTTGATAAGCTCTTCAAGCTGATTGAAAAGAAGCTGCAGGGCAAGACAGACTATGCACTAGCAGTTGAGTACATGGACAATGAATAGGAGGCACAATATGAGTGAGACAGTAATTTCAATTAAGGATTTAAGCAAATCATTTGGTGATCATGAGGTACTTAGAAAGATTGATATTGATGTGCATTCCGGCGAGGTCATCTGTATTGTGGGCTCCTCAGGTTCGGGAAAATCAACACTGCTTAGGTGCATCAACAAGCTTGAGAAACAGACCTCAGGAAAGATTTTATATCACGATAAAGAGGTCAGAAATGTACAAAAGGATATCAATGATTACCGTTCAAAGGTGGGAATGGTGTTCCAGTCCTTCAATTTGTTCAACAATATGACAGTGCTCCAGAACTGTATGCTTTGTACAAGAAGGGTGCTTCATCTGCCAAAGCAGGAGGCCTTTGACAGGGCAATCACGCATCTGAAGGCAGTCGGCATGGCTCCTTATATCAATGCAAAGCCATCGCAACTATCAGGAGGACAGAAGCAGCGAGTTGCCATTGCCAGGTCGCTTTGTATGAACCCGGAGGTGCTTTTATTTGATGAGCCGACCTCGGCGCTTGACCCTGAGATGGTCGGAGAGGTGCTAAATGTCATGAAGGACCTCGCGAGGACAGGACTTACGATGATAATCGTCACACATGAGATGGCATTTGCCAGAGATGTTTCTACAAGAACTATTTTCATGGACTCAGGATATGTGGCAGAGGATGCAGCACCGTCAGAGCTGTTTACAAATCCTAAGAATCCAAGAACAAGAGAATTCTTAAGCAGATATCTGGCAGGCTAGATATGGTTGGCATTCAGAAGGAGGAAATGATAAATGGATAATTTTGTAGTAACCTTTGCCAGAGGATTTGGAACAGGCGGAAAAGCAATAGCATCACAGCTGGCAAAAGAGCTTGGAATACACTGTTATGAGAACCGTATTCTGACTCTTGCAAGCCAGCTGAGCGGACTTGACGAGAATGTGTTTCAGGAGGTAAATGAGAAGCTGCGTGAAGAGGGCGGATTTACGAGCTTTTTGCGAGGGCTTCCAAGAGCAAAGGGATATATATCGAGAAATGAGAAGTTCAAATCAGATGACAGGCTCTTTGAGTATCAGAGCCAGATTATCAATGAGCTTGCAGACAAGGAATCCTGCGTCATAGTAGGAAAATGTGCCGACTATGTATTAAAGAACCGCCCAAATGTGGTGAGCATATATATTGAGGCACCGCGTGCATTCTGTGTGGAGCGTACCATAGCCAATATGGGTGTGACACCGGAGGTGGCAAATGCCACGATTGAGAGAACAGATAAGTTCAGGGCAGACTATTACAAGTACTATACACACGGAAACTACTGGACCAATCCGGTGAACTACGACCTGACACTAAACAGTGAGCGTGTCGGTGTGGAAAACTGATGTGAAGACGAATAGAGCAGTATCTGATCATAAAAGGGCTTTATAAAGGCTGATATGATTAAGCCGGTGGGAGAACTCATATAAAAAGTATATAACAAAAAATTGCAGCTCGTGTATGAGCTGCAAATTTTTTATTATTATATAGATATGTCTATCCAAGCAAAGCCTTATCAGAAGCAAATTCCTCGCCCATGGAAAACCTCCTCAAACTTCATGAGCAGAATCCTCCACAGTGAGGTTTTTCTTTTCCTCGCCTGAGATATTAAGGACAACCTGTCCGTTATTCATCATGATGAGTCTGTTGCCGTGAGCGATGGCATCACGCATGTTGTGTGTGACCATCATGGCTGTCAGGCTGTTCTCCTTGATGATTTTGTCTGTGAGAGCGAGCACCTTTGCGGCTGTCTTAGGGTCTAGAGCAGCGGTGTGCTCATCCAAAAGCAGCACCTTCGGCTTCTGGAGTGAAGCCATGAGCAGTGTAACAGCCTGACGCTGTCCACCTGAGAGCAGACCAACCTTTGAGGTCATTCGATCCTCGAGTCCCAGGTCAAGCTCCTTTAAAAGTTCGTGGAAATGCTCCTTTTCAGCCTTTGTGATACCCCAGCCAAGACCACGGCGCTTTCCGCGGCGCGCTGCAAGTGCGAGGTTTTCATCAATCTGCATGGTTGCGGTAGTTCCTGTCATTGGGTCCTGGAACACACGTCCCAGAAATGATGCACGCTTGAACTCAGGAAGTCCTGTGACATCCACTCCATCGATGAGAATTGAACCATCGTCCACAGGCCATGTGCCTGCAACGGCATTGAGCATGGTCGATTTTCCGGCACCGTTTCCACCGATAACCAGTGACGAAATACGCCCTCCTCAAGCTTAGTTTACACCATTAAGGGCATACTTTTCATTGATTGTGCCCGGATTGAAGGTTTTATGTACGTTTCTAATCTCTAGCATTTATTTGCCCTCCTTTGTGTTAAGTGCTGCGGCAGAGCGCTTGCCGGCCTTTTTGAAGGAGGCCTTGCTCTTGCCTTTCAGGTAAGGCACTGCAAGGAAAATAGCCACGATGATTGCAGTGAAGAACTTTAAGTCATCACTTGGCATCTGCAGCCACAGAACGATTCCGATTACAATGTAGTAAACAATTCCACCAAATATGACAAAGATAAGTTTTCCCATGAAATTCATGTGCTTTCCGAGGATTGCATCGCCGAGCACCTCACCGATGATAACTGCGGCAAGACCGATGACGATTCCACCGCGGCCCATGTTTACATCGGAAAAGCCAGAGTACTGTGAAAGCAGGCCGCCTGAGAGCGCTACAATTGCATTTGAAAGCGCAAGACCGATGAGCTTCATGTTGTCGATGTTGATACCCTGAGCCTTGCTCATTGCAGGGTTGCAGCCAGTGGCACGGATAGCAGAGCCCTGTTCTGTTCCGAAATACCAGTAAAGCACCGCGATAATTACAACCGAGAAAATCACACCGACAATTATCGCATGTGTCAGGTTACGTGATGAAAGCACCAGATTATATTTATCTGCGCTAAGTGCCTGGTTGGCGTGGCGCTGCATGATATTTAAGTTGATAGAGTAGAGAGCTATCTGTGTAAGGATTCCTGCCAGAATCGGAGGAATGCCGAGCTTTGTATGTAAGAGACCAGTGCAGAGTCCTGCGAGCAGACCGGCAATACATGCGCAAAGCAGTGAAACCCAGATATTGTAGCCGTTAATCGTCATCATAACGGTTACGGCACCACCTGTTGCAAATGAGCCATCAACCGTCAGATCTGCGAAGTCCAGCAGTCTGAAGGTGATATAAACACCGAGTGCCATGATACCCCAAATCAGACCCTGGGCTATATTGCCCGGAAGGGCATTGGTGAATGCAACCGGATTTAAGGTTGCAAAATAATTCATTAGAATCATTTTATTAAATACCTCCATAGTGCAGCTGTTTATTCAGCTGAGATTTCCTCATAGCCGTCCGGAACTGTAATTCCAAGCTCCTTGGCGCGGTCCGGAAGGTACTCCTTAGTGAACTTAGGAGCGCTCTTAACCTCCATAGTTTTGATGTCTGTACCATTTACAAGGATATCGTAAGCCATCTCACCTGTTGTGTATCCAAGGTCATAGTAGCTGATAGAAAGTGTTGCCACACCACAGCCCTTAGCGATTCCTTCCTCGCCAGCGAAGATAGGTTTCTTAGCCTGTGAAGCTACATTGTTGATAGCCTCTGTACATGAAGCAGCAGTGTTGTCAGTTGGGATGTAGATTGCATCAGATGCATCACATGCGCTCTGTGTTACTGCAGCAACATCATTTGAATCAGAGAATGTGTACTCTTTTACAGTGTATCCCTCGTCCTCAAGGTATTTGGTAATAGTTGTTGACTGGTAGATACTGTTTGGCTCAGATGAGCAGTAGATGATACCGATGTTCTTTGCATCCGGGAAGAGCTCCTTGATGCATTTAGCCTGCTCATCGAGTGGAGCGAGGTCTGTTGTACCTGAAATATTCTTTCCTGTAGTGCCTGACCAGTCTGACATATCAAGAGCTGTAGCGTAGTCTGTGATAGATGTTCCGAGAATCGGAATAGAGTCTGTAGCTGCTGAAGCGGCCTGAAGAGCTGCTGTAGCATTTCCAAGGATAAGGTCGTAGTCGTTGGTGACGAACTTGGTGCAGATTGTAGAGCATGTAGAAGCATCTCCTGCGGCATTCTGCTCGTCAAATGAGACATCGTCTCCGAGCTTGTCCTTTAATGCATCCTTAAAGCCCTTTGTAGCGGCATCGAGAGCCTCGTGCTGTACAAGCTGGCAGATACCTACCTGATATTTGGCATCTGAGTTCTTACCTGACTGTGTGCCACCGTTTGCTGAACCGGAATCTCCGCATCCGGCAAGTCCAAGAACCATTGTTCCGGCAAGAACAAGTGAAGCTAAAATTTTAGATCTCTTTTTCATGATAATTCCTCCTTTTGTCAGCGCTTTAAAGCGTTGATGTATCAATTAGGTAAATTATATTAACTTATTAATGAGAAGTCAAGGGAAGATGAGGAAAAAGTAGGGTTTAATATATATAAATGATGGATAATAAGCCATTCTGTTTCGCTGGGTTAGGGGAGCTGTTTTAGAAGTTTTATGGATTACAGCTACCCAAGGCCTGTCAGCTATCAACATATGGCTATTGTACACTATGCTAATTTAGTGTGGGGATATTATGCTAAAGAATAAAAATGATGGTTCATACTGGATTTGTGGAGAGGGTGTTGGCACAGAACAAAAAACTGTTTCGGGAGAAACGGAGTATACAGTTACATGTAGCAGTAAATTTGTGCCATATGAATTTCCTGCAAATGAATTTTCAAAATAAAATATGGCTGAAAGTAAAAATCCCCGGTAGTAACTACCGGGGATTCTCTGTCTATTCAGCTACAACCTTGGCAAATTTCTTTTTACCACGTCTGATAATGAGACCCTCGCCCTTGAAATCGTCGAGAGTGTATTTTGTAGAGATATCAGTTACCTTCTCATCTGCAACGGAAACACCGCCCTGCTGGATATTTCTGCGGCCGTCTCCTCTTGAATCGCAAAGTCCTGCTTTTACGAGAACAGAGATGATATCAAGCTCTCCGTCAGGGAAGTCCTCTGCTGTAACGGTAACTGTAGGCATATTTGCATTGTTGGCTCCGCCTGCGAAAAGTGCATGGCTTGCCTCTTTAGCCTTTGTGGCTTCCTCCTCACCGTGAACAAGCTTTGTAAGCTCGAATGCCAGGATTTCTTTAGCTTCATTGAGCTGTGCGCCCTCCCAGCTTTCCATCTTGTCAATTTCCTCGAGAGGAAGGAAGGTGAGCATTCTGATACATTTAAGGACATCGGCATCAGAAACGTTTCTCCAGTACTGGAAGAACTCGAAAGGTGTTGTCTTGTTAGGATCAAGCCATACTGCACCGGACTGTGTCTTGCCCATCTTCTTGCCCTCAGAGTTTAGGAGCAGATTGATTGTCATAGCGTATGCATCTTTTCCAAGCTTACGTCTGATGAGTTCTGTTCCACCGAGCATGTTGCTCCACTGGTCATCTCCACCGAACTCCATGTTGCATCCGTATTTCTGGAAAAGTGTGTAGAAATCGTAGCTCTGCATGATCATGTAGTTAAACTCAAGGAAGGAAAGACCCTTTTCCATACGCTGCTTGTAGCACTCAGCTGTGAGCATACGGTTTACTGAGAAATGAGCACCAACCTCGCGGAGCACATCCACGTAGTTTAAGTCCATCAGCCAGTCAGCGTTGTTTACCATGATAGCCTTTCCCTCGCCAAAGTCGATGAAGCGGCTCATCTGTTTCTTGAAGCACTCTACGTTGTGGTTGATAGTCTCTGTTGTCATCATCTGGCGCATATCTGTACGTCCTGATGGATCACCGATCTGTGCTGTACCTCCACCGATAAGCACGATAGGCTTGTTTCCTGCCATCTGAAGTCTCTTCATAAGGCAAAGAGCCATGAAGTGTCCAACGTGAAGGCTGTCTGCTGTAGGATCAAAGCCGATGTAGAAGGTAGCCTTTCCGTTGTTTATAAGCTCTTTGATTTCTTTTTCGTCTGTTACCTGCGCGATAAGACCGCGGGCAACTAATTCGTCATAAATTGTCATGATTTTCCTCCTGATAAGATGAATCTGTATTCTGAAAAATAAAATATCCCCCTCATCCATTTAAGGACGAGGGGGATTTCTCGCGTTACCACCTTAATTTGCATCCTGCTCGCACAGGAATGCCTCCGTGAGTTGTCACACATTATTCGACATATATTATATAGTGAAAATAGCCGATTCTGCTAACACTCCGGCACTATAACGTGTGCCAATACGTTGCGGCTTATTAATCGAACCGGGGATATTTAACCATCCGGTATGACGTTCGGTGCAAAGCTCCGGGATGTATTCCAGATCTGTTTCCTTGCGCCTCTCACCTGCCGGCAGCTCTCTGTAAGTATTGCAGAAATGTACTTGTTCCCATCAAAGCCTGTTGAAATGTAATTGTGCTTCAATTGACGATATTATAGCTGTTTAAGAAGGGGTTTGTCAAAGGGTGCAAAAAAGCGGTGATTCCTTTAACGGTATATACAGGTCGGAAGAACTATTGCAAAAAAGTATAAAAAAGTATAAAATAAAAGAAAAAGTATAAAAATTTATAAAAAACTATAAAGAGCAATAGAAAGTATAAAAAAATATAAATAGTTTTGAATTTCATATAATAAATTGAGGTGAATTTATGCAGAATCCATTTACTACAACCTTCAGTAAGACTCCGGAATACACATATATCCATACAGAGAAAACAGAGGAGATACTGGAAAACTTTATTTACGATAATCCGTCGGAGTCGGTATATAAGATAACCGGTGTCAGAGGCTCCGGTAAAACCGTTATACTTGCAAAGGTGGAGGAAGAATTTAAGAACCAATGAAAGCAGATATATAAACTGGCTTGATTTTTTGATGTAAATGCCTGCCAAGAGATATACTGGGACAGATAGCGGCAATGCTTGTAAAGGCAGGTTTTGGTTCACAGGATAAGAAAACAACAGGGATAAACCTCTCTGCAACAGTGATGGGAACAGGTGGTGGAATCGGCTATACGGCAGAAAACAATAATAATTTCTTTGATATCGGTGTAGAAGTTGAGACAATGATACAGGCTGCACAGAAAAAGGGGAAGAAGATACTTATAGGAATAGATGAGGTTTCAAAGTCCGAAGAGATGATAAAATTTGCGTCTGAATATGGCAGATGGCTCAGAGCAGGGTATCCGGTTTATTTTGTGTGTACAGGCTTGTATGAAAATATACAGGAATTGAGCAATGTCAAAAATCTTACATTTTTCAGAAGAGCGGCAACAGTTAAAACGGAGCCTCTTAATATGATACGAATGACTGAAATGTATAAGAGCAAGCTGGATATTGACAGTAATGAGGCTCGTGAAATGGCGAAAATCACGAAAGGATACGCATATGCATTTCAGGAATTGGGCGTGTTGTATTTTAAGAAGAAAGAGGATGAGTCACTGGAAGATATTTTACCAGGACTCAAGGCTGAATTGTTTGCATATTCTTATGAAAAAATATGGGAAGAGATGACTGAAATGGACAGGTTTCTTGCAGGACTTTTGACAGAAAAGGAAGAATACAAGCGTGAAGAGGTGCTTAAGCTTATGGGAGAAAAGTCAGGAAGCTATTCTATGTACAGAGATCGTCTTATAAAAAGAGGTATATTAAATTCCAGACAGGGCTATATCTCACTTGCACTTCCATATTTTGGTGAATTATATAAAGGAGTATTGTTAGAATCTTAAAATGAGTGAATTATACAAGCTCCAAAAGCTTTTTAATTATTGCACTCTGACCTGTGGTGATGTATACTTTGAATAACAAACAAACTTTGGTTATGAAAGGGAGAAAAAATGAGCACATATAGCACATATTATACTATTATGAGTATGATTGACGGCTTTAAGTCGTTTATCAATCTGGCAGTTATGGTACTGACAATTGTTGCATCATGGATTATGTATGCAAAGGCAGGAGAGCACGGCTGGGCGGCCATTGTACCGTTTTACAGCTCATATGTAAAATTCAGGATTGCAGGGAAACAGAAGCTGTTCTGGGGATATCTTGTGGCAAGTATCGCAAGTATAGCAGGATGTATTTTATTGATGTATGAGATTATTGCCTCAGGACTTTCCGTTATGACATCCAGTTATATGGGGTCGTATTATGATTCTACCTATGGATATGCCGGAAACCGCATCGGGGCTCACATGGGCATGCTGATATTTGCAGTTATTCTGATTATTGGAGCAATGATTGCGGCATTGGTTATGAATATCCTCTGCTGTGTCGGACTGGCACATGCGTTTGGCAAGGGAGCAGGATTTGCCTGCGGACTTATATTCCTCAATGTGATTTTTATCTGTATTATTGCCTTCAACAAAAACATTGTTTATGTGGGAGATGGATATAATAGTAATAATAACTACTATAATCCATACGGTTCAAACGGATACGGTCAGCAGTATGGTCAGAACATGTACGGAAACGGAGCAAACCAGCAGTACGGTCAGAACATGTACGGAAACGGAGCAAACCAGCAGTACGGTCAGAACATGTACGGAAACGGAGCAAACCAGCAGTACGGTCAGAACATGTACGGAAATGGCACAAATCAGCAGTACGGCCAGAACATGTACGGAAACGGAGCAAACCAGCAGTATGGTCAGAATCCGTATGGCACAGCACAGGGCGGGGATGCTCAAAATTCCTACGGTACATCACAACAGCAGTCATGGAATGATGAGTATAACAACAAAGATTATGAATAAATAATAAGAATAAAGCACATGAATAAAAACTATAAATAAATGTTATAGTACAAATTTGTATCATTCTCTTGACATATAGTGTCAGAGGGCTATAATACAAAACAAGATTTAAATAAATATGTTCACCAAAATTCGTTGATGAGAACAAGGTCCGATTTGTATTTATTTTCAGAGAGCCTGTGGGCGGTGCGAACAGGCAATGATCAGATTGGAATATCCTCTCTAAGAAGCGGGCTGAAAGCATTAAGTGTGTCTGTAAACCTCGCCGGTGTCCACCGTTATATGGAAAGCATATGCTGGTATGCAGAGTGTCACAGTAATACACTGTGGAATCAGGGTGGTAACGCGGATTATTTCGTCCCTTTTCAGATTATGTCAATCTGGAAAGGGATTTTTTAATTCCATAAAAGAGTTTTAGTGAGCAGAAAAATGTTAAGGAGGCTTACAATGAAAGCATTACAAAAAGTAAGTAAATTTTTATCAGACTACACATCGATAGTTGTCATAGCAATCGCCGTAGTCACATTTCTGGTTCCGAATCTGATGGCCTGGGTAAATCAGATGCTGTTTGTGGATCCGGTATCCAACAAGTTCACATGTCAGTCAATCATTATAGGAATCATCATGTTTAGTATGGGACTTACACTTACGACACAGGATTTCAAGATACTTGCACAGAGACCATTTGATATATGTGTAGGTGCAATCGCACAGTATCTTATCATGCCGTTTCTCGCATTTGGTATCTCAAAGGCATTGAATCTGCCTGACGGAATCGCACTTGGACTTATCCTCGTAGGCTGCTGTCCTGGTGGTGTTTCTTCAAACATTATGTCATACCTCTGCGGTGGTGATGTGGCATTCTCAGTTGGAATGACAACAGTTTCCACATTGCTCTCACCATTTATGACACCGCTTCTGGTATCATTGCTTGCAAGCGGAACACATGTCTCAATCAAGGCACTTCCGATGTTTGTGTCAATCATTGAGACTGTAATCTTTCCTGTAGCGGTTGGATTTTTACTCAACTACTTGCTTGGAAAGAAAAAGGCATTTGCCGAGGCTCAGAAGGTCATGCCGGGTATTGCGGTGCTTGGTCTGGCATTCGTTGTAGGTGGTGTTGTATCATCACAGGGCTCAAAGTTCTTTACATCAGGAGTAGTAATTTTTGCGGCAGTTCTGTTACATAACGGACTTGGATATCTGCTCGGATACGGTGCAGGAAGGCTGGTAGGCATGAACACAGCCAAGAAGAGAACCATCTCTATCGAGGTTGGTATGCAGAATGCAGGTCTTGCCACAAACCTTGCCACAACTACAGCACAGTTTGCTTCAACACCTGAATCAGCCATCATCTGTGCAGTGTCATGTACATGGCATTCAATCTCAGGCACACTGCTTGCCGGAGCCTTTGCATTAAAGGACAAAATGGCTGCTAAAAAGGCAGAAGAAGCCGCTGAGACAAAGACAGCATAAAGAGAATGAATACCTATTATAACCGATTGGTAAATTAAACAAAAATAATAGAAATTAAAAATAAATTATGTATAAAATATTTATTGAAATTTGTTAAAAAAAGAGTAAACATAATATACAAATAAAATTAAGATAAACAAAAGAAAGAGGTAATAATATGAGTGGAATCTTAATGATGGTAATAGCCATTGTTGTGCTCGGTGGAGCATACTTATTATATGGCCGTTATCTGCAAAACAAATGGGGCATTGATCCAAATGCCAAGACTCCTGCCTACGAGATGGAGGACGGAGTGGACTATGTACCGGCCGATACCAATGTAGTATTCGGACATCAGTTTGCATCTATAGCAGGTGCAGGCCCAATCAACGGACCAATTCAGGCAGCTATTTTCGGATGGCTTCCGGTTCTGCTTTGGATATTAATTGGTGGTGTATTCTTTGGAGCTGTTCAGGATTTTGCATCTATGTACGCTTCAGTTAAGAACAAGGGTCGTACAATCGGTTACATCATCGAGGAGTACATCGGTAAATTAGGAAAGAAATTATTCCTGTTATTCTGCTGGCTGTTCTGTATACTTGTTGTTGCAGCCTTCGCAGATGTCGTAGCCGGAACCTTCAATGGCTTTGTTGCTGATAAAGCAGGTGAGGTTACAAAGGTTGTAGCCAACGGAGCAGTTGCAACTACATCAATGCTTTTCATCATAGAAGCAGTTGCACTTGGTTTCTTCCTTAAATACTCTAAGTTCAACAAATGGATTAACACACTTGTTGCAATCGCATTACTTATAGTAGCTATAGCACTGGGACTCAATTTCCCAATGTATTTAAACCTTGGTGTATGGCACATAATTATATTTGTATATATACTTATAGCCAGTGTTACACCTGTATGGGCACTGCTTCAGCCACGTGATTACCTTAACAGCTACCTGTTAATCTTCATGATCGTAGGTGCGGTAATCGGTGTATTTGTTGCAAATCCTGCTTGTAACCTTGATGCTTTCACAGCATTTGCAATCCCTGATGCAAACGGAAACCCACAGTATCTGTTCCCAATCTTATTCGTAACAATCGCCTGTGGTGCAGTTTCAGGTTTCCATTCACTTGTATCATCAGGTACTGCTTCTAAGCAGATAAAGAATGAGAAGAACATGCTTCCTGTTTCATTCGGTGCCATGCTTATGGAGAGTATGCTTGCAATCCTTGCACTTATCGCAGTAGCATCATTCAGTAAGGGAGAGGCAGCAGCTCAGGGACTTACAACACAGCCACAGATTTTCGCAGGAGCTATCGCAAACTTCCTGTCAGTAATCGGTTTACCACACTCACTTGTGTTCACACTGATTAACCTTGCTGTATCAGCCTTCGCTCTGACATCACTTGATTCAGTAGCCAGAGTCGGACGTCTGTCATTCCAGGAGTTCTGGCTTGATTCAGACACAGATGATGACAATATGAGTCCATTTGTCAAGCTGATGACAAACAAATACTTTGCAACAATCATCACACTGGTACTTGCATTCCTGCTTACAAAGGTAGGCTATGCAGAGATATGGCCACTGTTTGGTTCAGCTAACCAGCTCTTATCAGTACTTGCACTTGTTGCCTGCGCAGTATTCTTAAAGAAGACAAAGCGTCAGGGCTGCATGCTCTGGATTCCAATGGTATTCATGATGGCAGTTACATTTACTGCACTTGGCATGACAATCTACAAGCTTACAAAGGCATTATTCTCTGTAGGACTTGACCTTGGAAATTCATTACAGCTTATATTTGCAGTATTACTGCTCATCCTTGGTGTACTTGTTGCAATTCAGGGTGTGAAGAAGCTCTGTGAGAAATCAGAAAGCAAGAAAGCTGCAGCTTAATATTTGAGATAGAAGTTGCAATTATTAATAGAAGTTAAAAGTCTCAGAATCCGATAATAAGCGGGTTCTGAGACTTCTTAGTTTATGTGAGTATGATGAATAAAAGAAGTAAAATATAATGGGAGCCTGATATCAGGCTCCCAATTCTCTGTCCTTTCCCATGAAAAATACTGCTAAAGATTCCGGACCAACATGGCTTCCGGTGCAGAAATCATAGGTGGTATTTATCACATCGCGCACCTTTATACGCTTTTTAATCTGTTCAATCACATAGAGCGAATCTTCATATGCGTCAGCATGTGCCACTCCGATAATCTGATTTTCAGGGTCTGTAATGTTGTCGCATAACAGATTGACAAGCTCATTTAATACGGCTTTTCGGCCGCGACATTTTCTGAACTGTACAATATATCCGTCCTTGCTGCCCCTTAGGATAGGCTTGATACTTAGCATGTTGCCAACCAAAGCAGTGGTTCCGCTTAATCTGCCGGTTCTTGCAATATACTTTAAATTGCCCACGGTAAACACACCGTTTAATCTGGCAGGATAGGTCTCTATCGTGTCAGCCACCTCATCAAAGCTCATGCCCTTCTCACGCATTTCGCTGGCGTATATTGCGAGAAGTCCCTGTCCGAGGGATGCATTTAATGAATCCACCAGGCGTATTTTTCTGCCGTTACTGCAATCATCAAGGACAGCATCGGCTGCGACACGGGCTGAGTTGTAGTTGCCGCTTATGTTTTTGCTGAGGGAGAAATACAGGATATCCTTGTCTGCCTCAATGATTTCCCTGAAGGTATCCTCAAAGATTCCGCTGCTGATAAGTCCGGTCTTTACCTCAGCACCTTCTCTTATCGCATCATAGTATTCCTTACCCTTTGCCCGCTCCTGTTCCGGTGTGAGGTCAGGCTCAAAGCAGGTCTTTCCTTTCCGTTGACAAGGTTTACAAATGATAGCACCTTGATTTTATATTTTTTACATAGCTCTGCAGGAATGTTTGCCGCAGAGTCAACAATTATTTCAAACATATTTACCCTCGTATTTCTATAATAATTGGTTAACTGTAGTTATGCATCACATACATTGCAATTATATGCCATTAATATATGTGGTTGCAAAGGATAGTATATGTAGTTTTTGATACTATGTCAATGACTTTTGCCATGTTTAGTAAAAATTTAGAATATTTAGATAGAGTTATCAGGGATGTAGTGTTATAGTAGAAATAATAGATATATAGATTCAATGAAACAGAGGAAAAATATGAGTGATATAAAATTAGGCTGTCACGTAGGCATGGCAGGAAAAGATATGTTTCTGGCATCAGCCAGGGAAGCAGCGTCATATGGCGCGAATGTGTTTATGCTCTACACCGGGGCACCACAGAACACGAGAAGAAAGGAAATCTTTGAGCTCAACATAGACGCAGGCTGGGAATATGCACATGAGCATGGGATAAATGAGATAGTGGTCCACGCGCCATACATCATAAATCTGGCAAACACCGTAAAGCCTGAGACGTACGAGCTGGCAGTGGAGTTTCTGGAAAAGGAGATAGTAAGGACCGCGGCAATGAAGAGCCGCATACTGGTGCTTCATCCGGGAAGTCATGTAAATGCCGGTGAGCAGGCTGGAATCGCACAGATTGTAAAGGGACTTAACACAGTGCTCAATCAGAATGATGACGATGTGTTTATCGCACTTGAGACGATGGCAGGAAAGGGCAGTGAAATAGGCCGTTCCTTTGAGGAGCTTAAGGCAATCTATGATGGAGTGGACAGGAAAGAAAGACTGCGTGTCTGCTTCGATACGTGCCATGTAAATGATGCAGGATACGATATTGTGAACCATTATGATGATGTTTTTGCGGAGTTTGACAGGGTGATAGGACTTGAGCAGATAGCGGTATTTCATGTGAATGACAGCTTAAATCCTCTTGGAGCACACAAGGACAGGCATGCAAATATAGGCAAGGGAACCATCGGCTATGATACACTGCACCGACTGGTGCATGATGAGACCTTTGCAAATGTACCAAAGATTCTGGAAACACCATGGCTTTGTGAGGAGGGCTCTGCGAAGAAGACTATTCCTCCTTATAAAGAGGAAATTGAATGGCTTCTTAAATAAGAAGGTGGCTAAAAATTTATGGAGAGGTTTGGTATTACAGACAGTAAGATAATGGAGGCATAACAGATGAAGGAAAAAACCTACGAGGGAACTAAAAAAATCACAGAATGGTTTAAAGAGAATGTTTTTTTCAGTGCTTGCGATATTATTGCAGGCAGTTTTCATGGTCTATATGTTTACAAGGCTAAATGAATATGCGGCAGCAATAAACACGACCACAAGCGTCCTGGCAATCATACTTGTGCTCGGACTGTACAATCGCGAGCAGACCGCATCCATGACTACACCGTGGATTATACTGATACTGGCATTTCCGATAATGGGAGTGTCACTTTACCTGTTAGTCGGACTAAACGGCGCACCGAATAAGATGCGTGCACGGTTTGAAGAGGTGGATTCCATGCTTCTTCCATGTCTGCCTGAAAACGCAGACATACTATCCGATATGTATGAAAAGGTGCCACAGGCAGCGGGAATTTCAACATACCTGGCAAAAAATGCATTATATCCGGTATATCAGAACACGGATGTGACATATTATGATCAGGCGTCAAAGGGACTCGAAGCGCAGCTTAGCGATTTATCAAAGGCCAGGAAATTTATTTTCATGGAGTATCACGCCATAGAGGACAAGGAATCGTGGCACCGTATCCAGAAGGTGCTTACGGAGCGCGTGCAGGCAGGAGTCGAGGTCAGAGTGTTTTATGATGATATGGGCTCAATCTTTTTCATAGACAGGGATTTCTCGGAAAAGATGGAGAAGCTTGGCATCAAATGCAGGGTGTTCAACCCGGTTGCACCTGTCTTTAACATGTTTTTAAACAATCGTGACCATAGAAAAATCACGGTAATTGATGGAAAAATCGCATATACCGGCGGCTATAATCTGGCAAATGAGTACTTCAACGTGACACACCCATACGGAATCTGGAAGGATACGGGAATCAGGCTCGAGGGAGATGCTGTCAAGTCGTTTACCATCGCATTTCTCGAGATGTGGAATGCATCAGAGCGCAAGGTACCGCGCGAGGTGGATGTATCTCAATATCTGCTACACTATGATTATGAGGCAAAACAGAGTGGATTTATCCAGCCATATGCAGACAGCCCTCTCGATAACGAGCAGGTGGGTGAGGATGTCTATATCAGCATGGCAAACAAGGCACAGCGTTATTGCTGGTTTATCACGCCTTACCTTATCATTACCGATGAGATGAGCCATGCGCTGACACTTGCCGCCAAGCGTGGAGTTGACGTGCGCATCATCACGCCGGGCATACCTGATAAGAAACCAATATACAGCGTGACACGCTCCTTCTACAACCAGCTTGTGAAGCATGGTGTGAGGATTTTTGAGTGGACACCGGGCTTTTGCCATGCAAAGATGAGTGTGGCAGACGATATAATGGCAACCTGCGGTACCATAAATCTTGACTACAGAAGCCTTTATCACCATTTTGAAAATGGTTGTTTTATGGCGGATTGTGAAGTGGTGCATGAAATCAGGGATGATTTTATCAGGCTTTTCACTGAGTCAGCGGAGGTGACGGAGAAGTACAGGACCGGAAGAAGTGCAAGACGAAGGCTGGGGCAGTCAATTATGCGGCTGTTTGCAGGGCTATTGTAGACTGAAAATAATGTGTATCAGGGAAGTGAGAGCATATGAGTGATTACGACAGCAAAATCATCAGAAAGCAGATAAGAGTGTATGGCTCTGTGCAGGGAGTAGGTTTCCGCTACAGAACAGAGCACGCGGCAGAAAGCGTTGGTGCAACAGGCTGGGTGAGAAATGACCCTGACGGCTCGGTATTTATGGAAATACAGGGCACAGAGGAGCAGATAGACAGGGTATTTGTAATGGTGAGTCAGGGTGCTTATGTAAATATAGAGAAAATGGATGCCAAATCAATACCGGTGGTTGAGGATGAGCGGGGATTTCATACGAGAGAATCGCTTGGAGACTTCTGGGGACTATGGCACAGATAAACGGAGGCATCATATATGTTTTTTATGATGGGAATAACGGACGGCAGGAAGGACTTTGACTTCAATCAGGTCATTACCTGCGATAAATGTGGCAGGTATGGCAGGTATCAGGTGTATATGACATACATGGTGCTGTCACTGTTCTTCATTCCGTGTTTTAAATGGAACAGGCACTACTATGTGCAGACCACATGCTGTAATGCGCTTTACGAGCTTGATCCGGAAATAGGACGCAGGATAGCAAGAGGCGAGGACGTGGAGATATTGCCACAGCATTTGCAGCGTGTAAACCCGCAGTATGGTTATGGCTTTGAAAATGGAAGTGGAAATACAATAAAAAGATGCAGCAATTGTGGATATACAACTACAGAGGACTTTGAATTCTGCCCAAAATGCGGCAGGAGGCTGTAATTTGTTTCACGTTCTAATGATAATATGCTTTTACGAATCGACTGCAATAAGGCAGAGGATGGAGCATAGAAAGAGTTTCACAAAATCGGTATTTGACGATTTGGTGGTAAAAATTATTCCTCTTCAACAAGTTTAACAAAATCATCTGGCAGAATTATCTTTGTTCCACCTGCCTGATAATCTTTTATATTTCTTGTGACAATATAATCCATATCTTTTCTGGATGCCACCTTTTCAACAACTGCATCCTCATAGTCACTGATTGCAGATGCAAGTGCATCCATGCAGTCATCCGCTGTAACCTCTAATATTCCAGTCAATGAATAAAGCTTTCCCATTATCATCTTTGCTGCTTCTATGTTATGCAAATGTTTCCTTATAAGATAATAGATGTCTGTTGCTGAACTTGCAGTAATGTACATTTCGATTGTATGATTTGCTGCCATAAGAAATATTTTCTCTGCACTTTTTATTCCAATGGCTCATCTTGAAGTTCAGGGCATCTTATTTATCACATTTGTATCTGCAAGAATCCTCATCTATTTTGCACCAAGCCTTTCTTTCTTTTTGGCTTCA
>ENA-OQCU01000083-OQCU01000083.1-human-gut-metagenome-genome-assembly--contig:-NODE-83-length-49913-cov-6.202125_pt1 | contig 49913 bp, 47 predicted proteins | sample MGYA00242504_ERZ504590 | MGnify/ENA primary metagenome ERZ504590 (study PRJEB26092, sample SAMD00036318) | human gut metagenome | host: Homo sapiens | study: EMG produced TPA metagenomics assembly of... | reverse complement strand
AGAAAGAATACTAAGAGGAAAATAAATTGAAATAACGAAGAACAATTGAAGCGGTCATCATTTTTTGAAAATCAGGAAAAGTTAAAAAAGTGATGACCGTTTTCAAATTGTATTCATATATATTCGTTTTATTGCGTGAAATGGAATTTTAGGATATACTCTCCATGAAAAGGAGAGTTTTTTATGTGGATAAAAGATATCAGAGATTATATTTTATATGAAGATAAAGATATTCTGGTCTGTCACAAACCGGCAGGGCTTGCAGTTCAGAATGCGCGGGTTGGCAGTATGGATATGGAGAGCCTCTTGAAGAATTATATTGCTCAGAAGGTGCCGGGTAAGATGCCGTATCTGGGTATTATCCATCGCCTGGATCAGCCGGTGGAGGGGGTTCTTGTATTTGCCCTGAATCCGAAGGCAGCAGCAGATCTCAGCAGACAGATGACAGCGGGAAAAATAAAGAAGACTTATCTTGCAGTTACAGAAGGAACAGTGAAAGTGAAGAGTGCAAAACTGGTGGACTGGCTGAAGAAGGATGGCAGGACCAACAGCTCTGCAGTGGTTGAGGGAGGGACTTCCGGAGCAAAAAAGGCGATATTGTCTTATGAAGTTCTGGAAACCTGGAAAAATAAGGAAGATGCACAGGATTGTGGCGAAAGAAATCTGATTCGGATTGATCTGGATACAGGCAGGCATCATCAGATTCGTGTGCAGATGGCGCATGCCGGAATGCCTTTGGTTGGTGACAGAAAGTATAATCCCGGTCAGAATAGTCAGGAACCGCTGGCTCTCTGTTCTGCAAAACTGGGATTTCAGCATCCGGTGACAAAGAAACAGTTGGAGTTTCAGGTGCAGCCTGCAGGTATGGCATTCAAAAGACATTGATATAGCGCAATTTTTGATGTATAAAAGTGAAAAATGTGTAAAATCTCTGGACGAATTTCGTAAAGTGTGTATAATGTAGAAAGTAATATGCAGTTATAAGGTTTATAGCAATTCTCGTAAATAATGTATTTAAGAGGATCGCTACAGGTAATTGTTCGATGTTAATTATTCTGTGAGAGTACTGAGCAGATATCGATTTTTAGTTGACAGAAATTATACATTATTTTATGAAATTGCTGTAATGTGCAGTATAGCACTGAAAGGAAGAGGAAATTAAAATGAAAAGAGCGGCGGCAGCAGCGATAAGTTTAATGACAGGACTGGCAATGCTGACAGGATGCAGCAGAGCGGAGGTGGAAGAGACAATCCAGCCGTTGGTGGCAGACGCTATCGAAGAATCCGATTCAGAGGCAGAAGCAGTGAAGGAAGAGGATGAGAGTCCGCTGATTCCGGAGATTGATACAGATATAAAAATCCATGCCGGTTCAAGGATCGCAGTGGTAAGCAAATGTGTCAAGGGCGAATACTGGAAGATGGTTAAGAAAGGCATGGAAGATGCGGTAAAGGAAATTAATAAAGCATATGGTTATAAAAAAGATGACCAGATTACCATGACGTTTGAAGGTCCTGATAATGAAGAGGATGTAGAGACTCAGATCAATACAATAGATGCTGTTATCGCAGAGAATCCGGATGTTCTTTGTATTTCGGCAAGTGACATGGATTCCTGTGAGGCACAGCTTGAAGCTGCAAAGGAGAATGGAATTCCGGTTATAGCATTTGATTCTAATGTAGCCGAGAAAAAACTGGTGAAGGCATATCGGGGAACCGATAATGTGCAGGTAGGAAAGATGGCTGCTTATCAGCTTGGCAGTGCACTCGGGAAGATGGGAAAGGTTGCGGTTTTTTCCGCACAGCAGAAGACAAAGAGTGTTCAGGATCGTGTAGAAGGATTCATGAATAATATCGGGAAGTACGGAGACATTGAAGTTGTGGAAACCATTTATTCTGATCAGGTAGATGATATGGAGGCTTCCATGAAGGAAGTTCTGGAAAAATATCCCACACTGGATGGTGTATTCTGCACCAATGCAGATATTACAGAGATGTATCTGAATCTGGAGAAGAGTGATGAGCATGATGCACCGGCTCTGGTAGGGGTTGATGCAACTACTAAGCAGCAGGAAGCAATCCGTAATGGAGAAGAGATTGGCTGTGTTTCCCAGCAGCCTTATGCTATGGGATACCAGACGATCTGGGCAGCAGTTGAAACAACGGCACCGAAGAAATCTGTTGTAATCGAGAAAAATGTACTGAGCAATCCGGCATGGATCGATGCAGACTGTCTGGATGATCCGGACTACAGTGGATATTTATATACAGAATAAGAATTAAAGATAAACGCTCCGGGAGGATGTACAGGGTCTCAAATGCATTAATTAAGAGGATTTTCTATAAGAGGAATGTGTCTGCTGGGACAGACCGGTAATACAGAACTTATATATAAAGCAGAATTATATACGAAAGAAGAAGCATGAAAACAGTGATGAGTTGTTTTCGTGCTTTTTTTGTGTTATAGAATATTACTCCGTAATGTTCTATAACATAAAAAAGCTCTCCGGGCAGGCTCCTTATTTATATCTCTTCTTCTTTGAAATAAAAATATAAATAAATCAGAAGCTTTGATCTGTATAAAAAGATTTATATTGATGATATAATCACATACACGATATAAAAATAACAAAAATATTGGATGGATGAAAATATTTGATAAAATTGTTTAATAAGATTGTAATTTTAAAGAATATATGATAAAATTTGACTATAAATTCTTGAAAATATATGCAAAAATTAAGCAAAAAGGAGAAGAAAATGAAACAATGGTCAGAGATCATCAGAAATGTCACCATGTTGTCGCAGCTTGGACTGTCTCTCATAACCCCTGTCCTGATATGTCTGGCAGTATGCTGGCTGATTGTTTCTAAGACTGGAGCTGGAGGATGGGTATATATCCCCGGTTTTTCTTTGGTCTTGGAGGTTCCGGGACAGTGGCATATAAATTTTATCTTTCTATTAACAGACAGCAGAAGAAAGAGAACAAAAAGAAGAAAAATAAAGTATCGTTTAACAGACACCTGTAATGATACAGAAACGAAAGGGAGATTTATATGAGTATTATGGATAATGTTCAGCCTGCCGTAAAGAAGGAAACTGGGAAGGTAGCTACCATCACCGGAATCGGGCTGATTTTGATGTGGATCGTGTTTGGAGTGCTGCATGCTTTCATGCCACAGAAGGTACCGTTTGATTATACGGTGTTTCTTGGAGGGGCAGTGGGAGGATGTGTGGCAGTCCTTAATTTCTTTTTTATGGGACTTGCAGTGCAGAAAGCAGCTGCAGCAACAGATGAGGACACAGCGAGAATGAGGATCAAAGCAAGTTACTCCCAGAGAATGCTGATCCAGATGTTGTGGGTGATCTTGGCAATCGTGGCACCCTGTTTTCATTTTGTGGCAGGAATCGTTCCTCTTTTATTTCCCGGAACAGGAATTAAAATTGCAGGAATTTTTCATACTAACAAATAGGTATTTCTATATCAAACCGGAACAGTACCGGGAGAGACAGGAGGTGAATAAAGAGTATGGAATTGGATATCAGTGGGGCAAGGATATTCTTTACATTACCCATTAATGTGCCTGTTCTCGGACCATTAAGGATCAGTGAGACAATGGTGGTAAGCTGGATTGTTATGATACTCATAACAGGTTTGTGTATCTGGCTGACACATGATCTGAAAGAAGAGAACATTTCCAAACGTCAGGCTGTGGCAGAGCTCATTGTAGAGAAGGCCAACAGCTTTGTAATCGGAAATATGGGTGAGAAATTCAGATACCTGATACCATTTGTTGCAGCACTTTTTGCAACCAGTGTGGTTTCCAACCTGATCAGTCTGATCGGACTTCGAAGCCCTACAGCAGACCTTTCTACTGAGGCTGCCTGGGCAGTTGTGGTTTTCATTATGATCACAGCACAGAAGATAAAGACCAGCGGATTTGGCGGTTATCTGAAAGGATTTACAACTCCGATCGCAGTTATGACACCGTTTAATATTCTTTCCGAGCTGGCTACACCTGTCAGTATGGCGTGTCGTCATTTCGGAAATATCCTTTCCGGTGTGGTAATCAATGGCCTGATCTATGGGGCACTGGCAGTCGCAAGTTCCGCGCTTCTGGGCCTGATCCCGGGTGCACTGGGAGATGTACTGTCAAAGATACCGATTCTTGATGTCGGTGTACCTGCGATAACGTCGGTCTATTTTGACTGGTTCTCAGGAGTTATGCAGGCGTTTATCTTCTGTATGCTGACTGTAATGTATATTGCAAATGCAGCAGAAGAGTAGCAGAAACATGATTTGCCGGAGCAAAACGGCAGCGGTGGTAACCGCAAAGAATGCTGAAATACAGCAGAAAAATTAATACCGCAGCAAAGGGGAAAAGCTGCAGATTATTATTTAACAGGAGGGTTTTAATATGGATTTTCAGTTATTGGCAAAAGGTATCGCATTAGCAGGATGTGCAATTGGAGCAGGATGTGCGCTGATCGCAGGTATCGGACCTGGTATTGGTGAAGGTAACGCAGTAGCAAAGGCGCTGGAGGCAATCGGACGCCAGCCTGAGTGCAAGGGTGATGTTACTTCTACCATGCTTCTTGGATGTGCCATCGCAGAGACAACAGGTATCTACGGTTTCGTAACCGGTCTGTTGCTTATCTTCGTTGCACCTGGTATGTTCATGAACTTCCTGAGCTGATAAAAACAGCTGAGATGTCGAATATCACAGATTAAGCGGCATCTGATATGGAACCTGTGGATAATTCCGGCAACAGCCGGAGAATGATCCGCATAAATACAGACAGGAGGTTACAAACATGCAGGTACAGGAATTAGTTGGAATTGTGCCGTGGAATTTTATAGCGACGATTTGCAACCTTTTTATTCAGGTATATCTGATCAAACGTTTCCTCTTCAAGCCCATCAATGAGATGCTGGAAAAGCGCAAAGCGAAAGCGGATGCCCAGATCCAGGATGCAGTGAAGGCAAAGGAAGAAGCCCAGGCAATGAAAGCAGAATATGAAAAGAATATGCAGGAAGCCAAGAATAAGGCAAATGACATTGTGATGACAGCTCAGAAAACAGCCGCTATCCAGAGTGAAGAGATGCTTAAGGAGGCTTCCAGTCAGGTAACTGCCATGAAAGAGAAGGCAGAGAAAGACATTGCCCAGGAGAAACGTAAGGCAGTCAACGAGATCAAGGGGGAAATCGGCGGTATGGCTGTTGAGATTGCCGGAAAAGTGATCGAGCGCGAAATTAGTGAAGAGGATCATGCAAAACTGATTGATGAGTTTATTGAGAATGTAGGTGAGGCATCATGACAAAAATTGCCAGAGTTTACGGCGGAAGTCTGTATGACCTTGCCGCTGAAGAAAAGCTCGATGGACAGATCATGGAGCAGATGATCGCAGTCAGACAGATTTTCAGGGAAAATCCGGGATATCTGAAATTGCTGGGAGAACCGGCGATTCCTGAAGACGAGAGACTTAAGATGATTGAAGAGGCTTTCGGAGGGCAGGCAGAGAGATATCTGGTGAATTTCCTGAAATTATTGTGTGAACGCAAGATTCTGAGAGAGTTTGCCGGATGCTGCGAAGAATTTATCAGACGCTACAACAGTGCACATGGAATTGCAGAAGCCGTGGTTACCAGTGCAGTGAAGCTCAGTGATACTCAGATGGAAGCTCTGAAAGCGAAGCTTGAGAAGATAAGTGGAAAGAAAGTGTATCTGGTTCAGAAAACAGATGCATCCGTTCTTGGCGGACTTCGCGTGGAACTGGAGGGCGTACAGCTTGACGGTACAGTACAGAGCCGTATTTCCGGTATTTCGAAGAAACTGAATGAATTGGTAGTATAAGGAACTGGATTCCGGATTTGAGAATCGTACTGTATGGGTATTTGACATATGGATATGAAAAATCTTTAAATTTCTGAATTCAGACAGCGCAAAATAATAGAATATAAAAGGATGGAATGGAAACATGCAATTAAAACCTGAGGAAATATCCAAGGTCATCCGAAGCCAGATAAAATATTACGAAAATGCCATTCAACAGAACGAGACAGGTACGATCCTTATGGTTGGTGACGGTATTGCCAGAGCCAGCGGACTGGTAAACTGTATGTCAGGAGAGCTTCTGGAATTTGAGGACGGAAGCTTTGGTATGGCACAGAACCTGGAGGAGAACAGTGTCTCCATCGTAATCTTTGGTTCAGATGAGAACATTGGTGAGGGTCAGACCGTAAAGCGTACAGGCAAGGTCGTGTCTGTACCTGTAGGCGACGCCATGGTTGGACGTGTTGTAAATGCACTGGGACAGCCAATTGACGGAGCAGGCCCGATTGATACAAAAGAATTCCGGCCAATTGAGAGCAAGGCACCAGGAATCTGTGAGAGAAGATCTGTATATCAGCCTCTTCAGACCGGTATCAAAGCCATCGATTCTATGATCCCTATCGGACGTGGACAGCGAGAACTGATCATTGGTGACCGTCAGACCGGTAAAACTACAATTGCTACAGATACCATTATTAACCAGAAGGGAAAAGATGTGATCTGTATCTATGTAGCCATTGGACAGAAGCGTTCCACAGTAGCTACATTAGTAGAGAACCTGACCAGAAACGGCGCAATGGATTATACTATCGTTGTGGCAGCTACAGCATCTGAGTCAAGCCCGTTGCAGTATATCGCACCGTATTCCGGATGCGCAATGGGGTGAATACTTTATGAATAAAGGAAAAGATGTGCTGATCATTTATGATGACTTAAGTAAGCACGCGGTTGCATACCGTGCACTCTCACTGCTGATCCGCCGTCCGCCGGGACGTGAGGCATATCCGGGTGATGTTTTCTATCTGCATTCCAGACTTCTGGAACGTGCAGCGAAGCTGGACGATGAACATGGCGGCGGTTCCATGACAGCACTGCCGATCATTGAAACACAGGCAGGTGACGTATCTGCCTATATTCCTACTAACGTTATTTCTATTACAGATGGACAGATTTTCCTGGAGACAGAGTTATTCCATTCAGGAATCATGCCTGCTGTAAACCCGGGTATCTCCGTATCACGAGTTGGTGGTGATGCGCAGATTAAGGCAATGAAGAAGGTAGCAGGAACACTGAAACTGATTTATTCCCAGTACCGTGAGCTGCAGAGCTTCGCACAGTTTGGTTCTGATCTGGATGCTGATACAAAGGCACGTCTGGAACAGGGAGCACGTATTGTGGAAGTTCTGAAACAGAACCAGAATGCACCGGTTCCTGTAGAGAAACAGGTTGCGATCCTTTATGCGGTTACAAAGGGTGTTCTGGAATCAGTAAAAGTGGAAGACGTAAATGTATATGAATCAGGATTATATACCTATCTGGATACAGATGCAGCAGGCGTAGAGGTTATGCAGGAGATCCGCTCAACAGGTAAGCTGGAGCAGGAAACAGAGCAGAAGCTTCGCAGCGTACTGGATGCGTATACAGAGAACTTCCTGAATACAAGACCTGAGAAATAAAGTGATTAGGAGGGTATCGTATGGCTTCGAATATGAAAGCGGTAAAGCTGCGTATCAAGAGTGTACAGAGTACCATGCAGATTACCAAGGCCATGGAGCTTGTAGCATCCTCCAAACTGCGTAAGGCAAAGGAACGTGCAGAGGTATGCCGTCCGTACTTTACAGAACTTCATGAGACATTGAAAGAGATTGCAAGGGAGAATACAGATTTCTCATCCGTTTATGCGAAAGAGTCTTCCAACAATAAAACCTGCTATGTAGTGATCGCAGGTGACAGAGGACTGGCAGGCGGATATAACACCAATCTTTTTAAATGTCTGGAGGCTTCTGCTGAAGGTAAGGACTACATGGTTCTGCCGGTTGGAAAGAAAGCAGTAGAATATTTCCGCCAGAGAGGGATAGAAGCTCTGACAGAACAGTTTGCAGAGGCAGGAAGTATTTCTGTAGCGGATTGTTTTGAGATGGCAAATATGCTCTGTACAGAATTTCGCAAAGGAACCTTTGGCCATATTGAATTATGTTATACTGTCTTTAATTCCATGCTTTCCCAGCAGCCGGAGGTATTTTCCATGCTTCCTATGACTGATATCAGAGAGGAAAGCGGAGGTAAGATAGAGACGAAGAATCTGATCCTCTATGAACCGGACGGAGAGACAGTATTTGATGCCATTGTTCCGGAATATCTGGCAGGCCTGGTTTATGGCGGTATCTGCGAAAGTACTGCAAGTGAACTGGCAGCCAGACGTATGGCTATGGATGCAGCCACAAGTAATGCGGAAGAGATGATCGATCAGCTCAATCTGTATTACAACAGGGCACGTCAGGCCAGCATCACGCAGGAGATCACGGAGATTGTTGCAGGTGCAGAAGGTCTTTAATATAATTTCCAACAGATAGGAGATTACTAACATGAGTGAAAAACACATTGGCGAGGTAGTGCAGGTTATCGGTCCGGTACTGGATATCCGCTTTGCGCACGATGAACTGCCTCCTCTTCTCAATGCCATAGAGATTGATAATGATGGCGCAAAGCTGGTTGCCGAGGTTGCACAGCAGGTTGGTGATGATGTGGTAAGATGTATTGCCATGAATTCTACTGACGGTCTGGTGCGCGGTGCCAAAGCTCTGGATACAGGCGGTCCCATTTCTGTTCCTGTAGGTGAAGAATGTCTGGGACGAGTATTTAACCTTCTGGGTGATCCGGTAGATAATCTTCCGGCACCGGAGGCAAAGGAACGCTGGTCTATCCATCGTCAGGCTCCTTCTTATGAAGAACAGATGCCTGCAACAGAAATCCTGGAGACAGGTATCAAGGTCGTTGACCTGATCTGTCCTTATGCAAAGGGTGGTAAGATTGGTCTTTTCGGTGGTGCAGGTGTAGGAAAAACAGTTCTTATCATGGAGCTGATCCACAACGTAGCAACTGCACACGGCGGACTTTCCGTATTTACAGGTGTAGGAGAGCGTACACGTGAGGGAAATGACCTTTACAATGAAATGAAAGAAAGTGGAGTTATTGACAAGACTGCTCTGGTTTACGGTCAGATGAACGAGCCGCCCGGAGCACGTATGAGAGTTGGACTTTCCGGACTTACCATGGCGGAATACTTCCGTGATGAGAAGAACCAGGATGTGCTCCTCTTTATTGACAATATTTTCCGTTTTACACAGGCAGGTTCCGAGGTGTCTGCGCTTCTGGGACGTATGCCTTCAGCTGTAGGTTATCAGCCTACACTGGCAACTGAAATGGGTAACCTGCAGGAACGAATTACTTCCACAAGAAAGGGTTCCATCACATCTGTACAGGCTGTATATGTGCCTGCCGATGACCTGACTGACCCGGCTCCTGCAACTACATTCTCACATCTGGATGCAACAACTGTACTTTCACGTGAGATCTCCAGCCAGGGTATTTATCCGGCTGTTGATCCTCTGGATTCCACAAGCCGTATCCTTTCTCCTGAAATCGTAGGAACAGAGCATTATGAGATTGCCAGATCAGTACAGAGAGTTCTTCAGCGTTACAAAGAGCTTCAGGACATTATTGCCATCATGGGTATGGATGAGTTGTCAGAGGAAGACAAACGTACTGTAAGCCGTGCCCGTAAGGTTCAGAGATTCCTGTCACAGAGCTTCTCTGTAGCAGAACAGTTTACAGGTATGCCTGGCAAATATGTTCCGCTGAAGGAGACGCTGAGAGGATTCAGGATGATCCTTAACGGTGAGTGTGATGACATTCCTGAGAGTTATTTCCTGTTTGTGGGAACATCGATGAAGTGATTTGAAAAAGCCAAAAATCGAGTAAAGGGGGAAATGTCCTATGAGTACTTTCCCGTTGAGAATCGGAACACCGGACGGATTACTCTTTGAAGGCAATGTGGAGCGTGTGATCTGCAGAACTGTCAGCGGTGATCTGGCCATTCTTGCCAGACACTGTAATTACTGTACTGCTCTGGGAATAGGGCGAAGCCAGTGTGGTAATGGAAGACGGCAGCAGACGGACCGCAGCCTGTATTGGCGGAATGCTTCTGTTATGAACGGAAAAGTGCCGTGTCCTTGCAACTACCTGGGAGTGGAAAGAGGATATCGATGAGCAGCGCGCACAGGAAGCTAAGAAAAGATACCGATTCATGCTTTACAGACAGGATAAACTCTTTGCTCCAGCTGTCGAATTGAATTCTCATGTTAAATCCCTGATAGCTTCCAATGTCCATAGCTGCATCTACAGACTTAATGTCTTTGCAGACCGCCAGAAGTGCCGTACCTGCCTCTTTCTTTTCTGTGAACACTTTGCCACTGATTTCCATAGAAAACTGCTCTGGATCTGTGATTTTATGCTCAGAATAATGGGCAATATCTACCTTGTAGCTGTCTATGATCTCCGTCAGTTTTGCAATCTGTTGTGGAAAATTCCTTGCAATATCATCTTCCAGGCGGTACTGGTTATTCATGTGGTTTGCTTTTAAAAGCTTTAATTTTGCCACATCCACATCCAATGCCATCTTCTCTTTTACTGCCGGATTTCCGGTTGCAAGTGCCTTGACCTCCGCATAGGAGAGCGCCGCTTCGTCCACATCTTCACAGCTTCGGACAGGTGCTTTGCTGGTCATGATCTGGGAAATGAACTTCTGCTTGTTCTCAATCAGCTGCCACATATAACTGTCGAATGTGGATTCTGTTACATACCGGAAGATATGAACCTTTTTATTATGGTTTCCCTGACGGATAATACGTCCTTCCCTCTGTTCCAAGTCAGATGGTTTCCAACCAATATCCAGATGATGCAGGGCAATCAGACGGTCCTGCACATTGGTTCCAGCACCCATTTTTGCTGTCGAACCAATCAAAAAACGAACCTGTCCGGATTTTACTTTTCCAAACAACTCCGTCTTCTTTACTTCTGTATTTGCATCATGAATAAAAGCAATCTCTTTTTCCGGTACACCTTTCTCCATCAGTTTCTGCTTCAAGTCATCATAAACATTAAAACTGCCATCGCCTTTCGGTGTGCTCAAGTCACAGAAAATCAACTGTGCAGATTTCTGTGCTGCTGTGTCTTTCCATATTTCATAGCTTTTCTCTGCACAAACTGATATTTTACTTTCTGGATTATCTGGCAATAATTCATTCACCAAACGCTGATCCAATGCTAACTTCCTTCCGTCATTGGTGATTTTCAGCATATTATCAACCGAGGCATCTACCCCACCGTTTCTGACAACCTCTGCACGTTCTCCCAGACTTTCTACGATTTCTTTCTGCTGTTCTGTTGGTTTCAGCACCACTGTTTCATATTCCGCTTCCGGCACTGGAAGCTTTAACTGATCGGAAGTCTTGATATCTGCAATCTCCTTGAACATATTCATCAGTTCCGGGATATTATAGAATCTGGCGAATCTTGATTTTGCTCGATATCCTGTTCCTTCCGGTGCAAGTTCGATGCTCGTGACAACTTCTCCAAAAGTGGAAGCCCAGGAATCAAACAATCCAAGTCCCATATTCTGCAATTTGCTGTTCTGCAGATACCGCTGCATAACATATAATTCCGTCATGCTATTGCTGATCGGTGTGCCCGTAGCAAAGGTAATGCCTTTTCCTCCGGTAATCTCATCCAGATACTGACATTTATTGAACATATCCGCCGACTTCTGTGCTTCGTTCTGTGCAATCCCAGCTACATTCCTCATTTTTGTATAGAGAAACGCATTTTTATAACTGTGTGCTTCATCGACATACAAGTGATCCACTCCTAGTTCTTCAAACGTAACTACCTGATCTTTCTTCTCTTTCTGATTCAGTTTTTCCAGCCTTGTCTGCAGTGTCTTTCTGGTCTTTTCAATCTGTTTGACGGTATAACGCCCGCCGTCCTGTTCATACCTTGCACTCTGGATTGCCATTTCCAGATCATCAATCTGCTTCCGCAGCATAGCTTCCTGCCTCTCATCAGAGATTGGAATACGCTCAAACTGGGAATGTCCAATGATAATAGCATCGTAATTTCCCATAGCGATTCTTGCACAGAACTTTTTCCGGTTTGCCGGTTCAAAATCTTTCTTGGTTGCTACCAGGATATTGGCTCCCGGATATAACTGCAGGAATTCTGCTCCCCACTGCTCCGTCAAATGGTTTGGCACGACAAAGAGATTCTTCTGTGATAATCCCAGTCTTTTACTTTCCATTGCAGCTGCTACCATTTCGTAGGTTTTCCCAGCTCCTACTACATGTGCCAGAAGTACATTTTCTCCGTAAAGCTGGTGTGCAACTGCATTTTTCTGATGCGGACGAAGCTCTATTTCCGGATTCATTCCTGGGAAAGTCAAATGACTACCATCGTATTCACGGGGACGGATGCTGTTAAATCGTTCATTGTACACCTTTACCAGTCGTTCACGCCTCTGCTGATCTTTAAAAATCCAGTCTTTAAATGCTGCTTTCATGGCATCCTGCTTCTGTGATGCCAGCATGGTTTCTTTCTTATTTAGGACACGGATCTCATCACCATTCTCATTGACACTCTTATCATAGATGCGTACATCTTTCAGGTTCAGGGTATCTTCCAGAATCTTATAGGCATTTGCTCTCTCAGTTCCATACGTTGCATAGGCAAACGCATTTCTCGGACTGTCGGCATTCTTTCCAGTAATCCTCCACTCACCATTTACCTCTGAGAATTTTACCTGTATTTCCTTCTGTGCAAGATACCACGGCGTATGAAGCAGTTCCACCATAAAATCCTGATAATCCGAAGGTTCAATCCATGTGGCTCCAACACGCACCTCAATCTCGGATGCTTCCAGATCTCTCGGCTGAACCGCCTCCAATGCACGGACATTCGGTGTAAATTCCGGATGACTCTCGGCAAAGGTTCTCGCAGTATTTAATTTATCTCTGACATTTCCGGACAGATATTCATCTCCACTTTCCCACTGGTCTGTCAGTGGATTCTTAAAGATAACTCCGACCAGTTCTTCTGTGATCTTCTCTTCGGTCTTTCCTGTCAGCTCTGCCATATAAGGAAGGTCTACCTTTGCCCTTTCGTTAAGAGACAATGCCAATGCTTCTGTTGCTGTCTCCACGCTTGTCACAGCGACCGCCTTTTTGATGGTTCGTTTGGTGAACATGTCCGCTTTCCGCTTCAATGTTCCATCTTCATTCAAGTCTTCCAGTGAACACAGCAGACAATAAGAAGAGTCATCAGAAAATGCACGTTTGTTAGCATTACTTCCAATGACTCCATACTTTGCTGTGTAAGTATCATATACTTGATTCAGTTTCTCCTGCTGTTTCCGGATTTCTTCGTCTGTGACGGATTCCTCCATCTGCATGGTGATCAACTCACGAACAGTATCACGGATTGCAACCATACCTTTCACACGTTCTGCAGTAGCGGCAGGCATCTTCACCTGATTCATCAAAGAGTTGACACGGTAATATACCTGATCATCTACCACCGTATAACTGTAATTTCGCACATTTGGATCTGCTGGAATACTCTCTGGCATCTCATCCAGTTCTGTCTCCACATCTACTGCCGGTGCCATGCTTCCCTTGATGTGTTTTACAGCTTCTTGTAACTGTAATTCCAGATCAGCTCCTTCCATTGGAGCACAGGTTGTTTCCATACATACGGACCGGACACTTCTTTCATCTCACCCAGAATCATTTCCGGATGCTGAACAAAATACTGATTGACTGTAATGCCATTGACATCACTATCCAGATTTATCCATTCCGGCATTTCTTTCGTAAGGCTTTCCCTCTTCTGAAAAAACAGGATATCAGCACTGACTTCTGTTCCTGCATTTGCCTTAAAAGCTGTGTTCGGCAGTCGGATTGCGCCCAGCAGGTCTGCACGCTCTGCCAGATATTTCCGAACTTCCGGTGATGCTTTATCCATGGTTCCCTTTGTTGTGATCAACGCAGCCACGCCGCCTGGACGTAACTGATCTATCGTCTTGGCAAGAAAGTAATCATGGATCATGAAATTGTAGCGGTCATACTGATGGTCATTGACCTTGTATGCACCAAATGGCACATTTCCAATCGCCACATCAAAAAAGTCATTAGGATAATCTGTCTTCTCAAAACCTTTAATCTGAATATTGGCATCTGGATAAAGCAACTTTGCAATTCTACCACTGATGCTGTCCAGTTCCACACCATAGAGTTTGGACTGGTTTAAATTCTCCGGAAGCATTCCAAAGAAGTTACCAACTCCCATAGACGGCTCCAGAATATTTCCTTTTGTAAATCCCAGATTCTCCAACACCTGATACATACTTTCAATCACAATCGGCTGTGTATAATGAGCATTTAAGGTGGAAGCTCTGGCTGCAGCATATTCCTCTGGCGTAAGAACCGTCTTTAATTCCAAATATTCTGTCTCCCATGCAGCTTTTGTCTCATCAAATGCATCTGCAAGACCTCCCCAGCCAACGTACCTGGATAAGATTTCCTGTTCTTCCGGTGTTGCATTGCGATTCTCATCCTCACATTTCTTTAACAACTGGATAGCCATAATATTGGCACGGAACTTTTCTTTTGCTGTACCCTGTCCAAGCTCATCATCTGTGATGCGGAAGTTCGTTGCTGGAATCGTTTCTGATATTCCGTTAATCTCTTCCAAAGATTCTTTTTCTTCCGATACCTCAACTTCTCCAGATAATTCTTTTTCTTTTTTATCATAATCTGTCCACACACGTTGAGAAATAGCAGTAAAATACGAGGACTCTTCCTCCATAATTTCGTCCCTGATTTCCCGTAATTCATCTAAAGTATCCGCATTTACAGTTTTGTTGTGATAATGATAATAAAGTACTTCTTGTCCGAGTTTTACATCCAGACGTTCCAATTCTTGTGTTGACATTCGATTCCAAATATCATCTTTTTCCGTATGAATCGTGAAACCTTCTCCATCATCATGATATTCTAATGTGTATTGAAGTCGATTCGCTTCTCCCTTAACTTTGCAATCAAAATCGTGGATTTTTGTTCTGGTACCAGACATATATTCTGAATCAACTAATCGCAAATCAGTTATATCTTCCGCTGTCAAAGTATCCTGCTCCAGCTGTTCTCCTAACATCTGCTGTGCTTCTTCCAAATCTGCCAGTCTTTGTGCTTCCTGTCGTTCTTCGTACTTTTCCATTTCTTCCGGTGACAAATAATCATCTGTGCGGATTAACTGGCGAACACGTTCTGCAACCTTGTTCCACTTTAATAAAACTTCTACCTCTGGACTGCCAATTTTCCCTTTTGCAAGTTTTAATCCTTTTGCATCATGGGATGCGTCGGAAGCATCTGCTCCTGGTATTCCGGGTGAGGAACCACCTGTTCCATACTCATTTTTCAGGAACTCAGCTGCATCTTTCATATCATGATGTTCCATGAAATACTCATAGATTCGGTTACGTCCTCCTGCAGTAATGCCGCCTCTTCTTAACACTGCGTCAATTTCATCCTGTGTGATAAAGGATAGTGCCGGACGTTCGACCGTAAATTTCTGGTCTACCCAGGAACGCTCCCTCTGAAGATCCTGAAAGCGTTGGAAATATTCCGGATTATGCTGAATCTCCCAGCGGTGATAATCTCCCGGATTCTCATCCATATATTTCTGCAGCCATTCAAAACGATAGACAATCGCATCTGCTTCCTCTTGATCTGTCCATGCTCCACTCACTACATCCTGCCAGTCTGAATATGATTGTTTCTTTTCCCAGTTTCTGCAAGTATCCCGAAAATGAAGTGCAAGAAGATTGGTCATTTCTTCCTGCTCCTGTTCAATGGCATTATTGGAAATCAAATTATCCACGTAATTTCCATCCTCATACATATCCCGAATTCTGTTCGCTGCTTCTTCCCACGTAACCATGCGGTCAAAGTTTCTTCTGGCAGAGTCCCCTCGCCGGATACGGATACCATCATTGTCATACCAGATACTGATTTTCTGACCATCTATGGTAAATCCTTTGCCACCAGTTCCATATTCATCTTTCAGAAAACTCCGCATTTCTTCATTATCCAGACCTTCAATCAGTCTTGCTGTAATATGAAACAGTGTATTTTTCTGTCCGCTTCCCGTGCGGAGAATATCGTCTACCACTTCATCCGAAATAAGAAAAGCGGCTGGCTGTTCCAATGCAGCTGCCGCTTTCCTTATTTCTCCTAACTGTTCCTCTTCTGTTGGGAACAGACTTAACTGTAAATAATCTCCTGAATCACCAGCTCCTCTGCCTGTGCCTTGATCTGGTTCATGTGTCTGGTCCATGCCATCCCGTCTGCCATTTTGTCCGGTGCCGGATCTTTCTCCAGAAGTTCGTTCATCAGGTCGTCTACTCTCTGTCTTGCCTGGCTGTCGATCTCCATCAGATGACTGTCCAGACGGTTCTGCAGTGTCAGAATGTTGAACCTGGCTACCTTGTGATTTCTCAGATACTCTTTCCGCATCATTCCGTACTTGCCGATGGTTCCTCTCGTCTCTTTCAGGCTGATATCTGGAATCTGATACTCTCCGTTCTGGCTGTAACTGATCTCTCTCATAGTCTGTTTCCTCCTTTTTTTCTTCTCTATCTTCTGTGTTATCTGTATTACTTTCACGAATTAACGTGTTAAATTCATTATAAGCTACTTCTTTTTCTTTTGCAACCGTTTTCAGGTCATTTTCCAGATCATTCAGAACATATCGTCCAATCTGCATCAGAACTGGTCTGCTGATCTCGTTGACTGCACTTCCCAGATGTCCTAATACTTTCAGCTGATTGAAGTCCGTAATATGCCGAAAATCCTCTGCATCCAGATATTCCTGTACATCCAGTCCACACCTGTTTAGTAATACATACCAGACACTATTGGTCATCAGTTCCCGGAATTCTACTTCCTGATTCTGTTCGTCCAGTTCTTCCAAAAATGTCCCTGTCACATCCAGTCTTAGTTCTTCCAATGCATCTGGAAGCCATTCCTGCATACTCTCCTTCGCTGCCTGATGCAGACTTTCAGCAAATCCTCCTTCTGTCTCTTCCAATGATAACTGCTCCTGCAGATAATCTGCCACCAGCTGTTCTCCTTCCACTGGAAGATTCCATAACTGAGGATCCTTTCCCAGATTCCGCACTTTATAAGTGTCCTGCACATCAAATACATACCGAAGTTTTGTTTTTGGTCCGGAAGTATTGTCAATCAAGGCAATCCCCTTGGCTCCCTTTTTGATCCAGCGGTACATCTTCTGATTCCAGATTTCCATGGATGCTACGGCAGTTGCTTCCGGTCGTTGTGCATAAATTAAAAGCTGTTCTGGAAAAGTGTATTTGTACAGTCTGGATGCAGTGTTTAGGAACTGCATCCATTCCTGCGGACTGGCAGCTACATCTTTTGCCACCTCTTCCGTCAGCTGTTCCATTGCATATAATTTATTTGCCATGTGCTACTCCTTTTCATAAAATCAGGGACTGCTTGGCACAGTCCCCTTAAAATCATCGTTACTTCTCTTTATAATGCTGCGGCAAGATCTTTCGACTTATTCTTTGGCACTTTGTCTGCCTCTTTTGCCTTGATTTCTGCCTTAGCTTTCTCCAGTCTTTCCATGGATTCCACCTTTTACTTCCGCTTTTTCGGCTGCTTTTTCTTTCTCCAAACGAGCTTCCCTGCGCTCAGCATTTTCCATTACTGCGGTCTTTTTGTCACAGAACTGAACCTTATCAGAAAGCTGTTCCTGCCTTTCCACCTGTGTCTCATTGACTTCCTGTACCATCGCATTTAATTCTGGAACCTGAAAAATACCATTGTCAGGGAGAATCAGCACTTCATGAACGGAAGATGGAATAACAAAGAAATCGCTTCCCAGGCATTCCCCAATCTGTTTTCGAATATCTTCCTGCAATAATAGAGAAGCTCCATTCATCTTTGATTCATTGGTAAGGCAGAACATTGGATTCTCCACGGTTTCCATATCCAGTTTTTCATTCAAAAGATTCTTCGGTGTTCCTCCAAAAATCATGGATTCGACAATCTGTGTCATATCCACCAGTTGCACTCCTCTGTTCTTATCTGCCATCATCGCGTCTGCCTGAATCTGTTCGACAGATACTCCCCATTCGTTCATCAGAGAAACAGTTACCGGAATACTGCTGATCCCTTCTCCATTTTCCTCCAGATTTACTGCATAATAAGCTGCAAAATCTCCGTGTTCTGTGACTACTTTATCTGCAAGAAGATCGGTATTCCATTCCTTATCACAAATTCTCATCTGTAATTTGTCCTTCATCTTTTCATAATCCAGAATATCTGGAACTCCCATATCAAAAAATTCTGCTTTTCCCTGTGCCTCAATACGCATATCAGCCACATCGCCAACACAAGAGTCTACATCTTTTCCATGGATATATTCCTGGTAGAGGGAATCCAGATAGACTGTCGGTACGATTCTCTGATCTCCGTTTGGAATCGTAATACCTGTCAACTTCAACCCGTTGTTTTTTTCTACTTCCTGCAGTTTAATTTCTGCGTCCTTATAAGACTCTGGCAGATACTCCTTTACATTGTCTTTGACATATTCATAAAATTCTTTTCTGTTCATCATACGCTTTTACCCCTTTCTGATCATGTGATGGTTCATTCTTTTTCTGCTGACCATCTGCTCAGCTTTCTTCTGATAAGCCATCATTCTCTTTAAAGTTTTCTCCTGGTTTTTTCGTGCTTCCTGTCTTTTTTCCATTGCTTTCATCATAGTTTTCTGTTCCTTTCTGTGATTTTTTGTATGAAAAAGGGAGCCTCACATAGAAGCTCCCAATCATAACCGTTGATTTCCTTATTTGTTTTTCCTTTTCTGCAGATATAAAGTCCTGCCATACCTCCTGTGGAGATTACCAGAAGCAGAATCGGCAGCCAAATATTCGTGCTGTCACCTGTTTTTGGTGCATTTGATACTTTTGTCTCTTCATGGGACTGTGGTGTATCCGGTGTGTTCGGTGTTTCTGGAACTTCCGGTTTCTCATTTGTCAGATTGAAAGTGACTTCCACGACCGGCGTACTGTCATTCGCATAAGCAAATGTCACTTCATGCTTGGTCTGATCCAGTGTGTATCCATCCAGTGTTTTTGTTTCCACCAGATAATACTTGATTGCTGTATCATATTTGCCGTTCTTAAATGTGGCAATCTCATACAGCTTACTTTCTGCATGACCGGCAGCGTCTGTCTTTAAGGTTTCCAGAACCTTTCCTTTGCTGTCACGGAGTTCAAATTCTACCCCTTTCAGCGGTTCTCCTGATGATTTATCTGTCTTATTGAGAATCACTTTTCCCTTGGCAGTATCATCTTTCATAGCCACTTTCTGGATTTCTCCGGTATCTTTCACCTCAAATGTCACATCGGCTGTCAGAAGATATCCTTTCGGTGCCTGCTCTTCACGTAAGGTATATTTACCGATTGGAAGTTTTTCGATATAGTGTGCTTCCTCTGTAGAAGTCCAGCTCTCTACTACCTGATCATCCTTATCGAGAATCGTCAGTTTCGCACCTGGAATCTCAGTTTCTCCTGTGATATCAGTCTTACTGATCTCTACTTTTGTCACATCATCTTTCATCTCTACTTTCTGAATTTCTGCTGTATTCTCTACTGTAAAGGTAATACTTTCTGCAGTGACATATCCATCAGCCGGTTTTGTCTCTGTCATGGTGTATTCCTTACCAACAACCAGTTCTTTGATCACATGGGATTCTTCCGTAGAAGTCCATTCATCTACTGTATTGCCATCTGAATCCGTTACTTTCAGGTGTGCACCTGGAAGTTCTTTACCTGTTGTCAGGTCTGTTTTGGACAGCTCCACTGTGGTTGGCTGATTTTCAAAAGTAAAGTCGTAGCTTACTTCTGCCTGATCTTCTCCGGCATATTCAAAGGTAAATTCCTGTACTTCTTCTGTTGTAACAAATCCGTCCGGCGCAAAGATTTCTTTCACATAGTATTTTCCGTCCACCGGAAGATCTGCCGTAAAAGTGATCTGTCCTTTTTCATCTGTTACTCGCTGCTCGATCAGACTGTCTTTCTCAAGAAGTACCTCGCCCTTTGCATTTTTGATATCTTCACTGGTATAAAGACCGAAGACGCCACCTGCAAGGACACGCTCTGTATCTTTTTCTTTCTTCAGAACCGTAACCTTTACTTTCTGACGGGCATTCTGCCATTTCTCATCATAAGTAATGACTGGTGTGTCCTGATCACGGTAGGAAAGGTCAACATATCTCGGCTCTTTATCCAGCACATAACCATGGGCTGTTTTTACTTCCTTCACATAGTACTTGCCAGCCGGTAGATCTCCCATCTGTGCAATACCATTGGAATCCGTAGTAATGGTTCCTACTTTTTCATCTGCTTTGAAATAATCTTCACTGACACCATCTGCCGCTTTGATATCTTCCGCAGCAAATACATCGAAAGTTACATCTGTAAGACTTCCGGTTACATATTCAAAGAGATGCTCCACAGTACCTTTTACATTGTCCAGAAGTGTCACTTTATCCAAAAACTCTCCATTTTTGTTGATGATCAGAAGTCCTGTCGGAACTTCATCTTTCATCTCTACTTTCTGAATCTCTGCGGTATCTTCCAGCGTGAACTTCACATCCGTTACTTTCAGATAACCATAAGGTGCCATTTCCTCACGAATGGTGTATTCCTCACCAACTGTCAGTCGTTTGATCACATGTGGCTGATCTTTTACAGAAGTCCACTGATCCACAACATTTCCTTCTTTATCAAGAACGGTGAGTTTTGCCCCATCCAGTTCCACACCTGTTGTTACATCAGATTTCGTGATTTCTACTGTTGTCGGCTGGTTCTTTTTCACTGTTTTCAGTTTTACTGTCTTCACATCCTGTCCCTGGTAAGAAGCATCCAGATTCAGAATTTCATCAGAGGATACAAATCCCACCGGTGCTTTTAACTCTTTCACATAATACTGTCCCAGTGGCAGATCCAGCGTACATGCTGCAAGACCATCATTATCAGAAGTCATTTCCTGTAAGAGTGTCTCTGCTTTTACGATCACCTTTCCATCTGCCTTGATATCTTCTTTGTTATAGATACCAAAGACAGCTCCAGCTACGGTTGTACCATTTTCTGCATCCTGTTTTTCTACCTGGATCGCAATTTTCTGTCGGTCATCACCAACAGTCACTTCCTGTTCGATCACAGGTGTATCCTGATTGGCATAGACAAATGCGACTTCTGATCTGTCATGGTTCAGAACGAATCCTTCCGGTGCAGTCTTTTCTACCACATAGTAAGAACCAAGCGGCAGATTCTCTGCAACTGCTTTTCCATCTTCCCCGGTCGTAACAGTTGTTACCAGTGCATCCTTCGCATAGATCAGCTGCCTGTTTCCATTTTCATCTTTCTGATAATCCGGTGTATAGATATTTTCAGCTGCATAGACATTAAATTCCGCACCCTTCAGGTATCTTTCTTCATAAACAAAATCCTTTTTGAATCCGGTCAGCATCTCACCTTTTTTATAGATCGTCAGCTTTCCTTTTACCGGATGGTTCTCGTAATCTACCGTAATAATGGCATCTCCGCTCTCAGAATCCATCTGGTATGCTGTGTTTGCATCAACTGCAATCTCTACATAGTTCTTGTTGATTGTGTACCCTTCCGGTGCATTGACTTCCTCAATCCGGTAATGTCCGATCTTCAGATTCTTCGGCATGATCAAATATCCCTGACTGTCCGTAAAATAGGACTTATGAGTAGTTGTCACAGGATACGTTGTTACCTGTTCCACATACTTTTTGTTGTCCAGGTCATATACCTTAAATTCTGTTCCTGCAATCAAGACGGATTTCTTTGTTTCATCATCTTTTTTCACGATTTTCAGTTTTGCCTTAAACTCTTCATCCAGAAGTACTCGCCAGATCTGTGGCTCATTTGGATGATGCTCTGTGATATTCACTTCAAAATCATCGACTGGCTTGTAGTTGTGCGGTGTTGTAGTTTCACGCACGATATAGCTTCCAAATGGTAATGGAATACTGCAGGCATATCCTTTTTCATCTGTGAAAATCTCAGTTGCTCCATTTTCGCCACTCACTACAGGTTTGGCAGAATCAAAATCATAACTTCCGTCTGCTTTTTTTGTGAGGGAAGATTTCAGATAAACTGTAAATCCAGCTCCGGATAACAGATCTGCATCGGTCTTTCCATTGTTGGCTGCTTTAATGATCTGGAATGGCTGCTTGATGACCTGCTCACTGGAAGTGCACTCTCTTTTTACTTCTGCTGTCATATCTCCTTCATAACTGCACACAAGATCATGCTCTTCTGTATCTGCCAGGTATCCGGTCGGCGGTGTGATCTCTTTGATATAATATTTGCCAAGATATAAGCCTTTTACAGAAGCCTGTCCTTTGTCATCCGTTGTTAGAGAAGCTACCTGCTCTCCTGCTTTATAAACAGTTCCGGTTGCTCCATCTGGGTGCACGATATCTTCACGGGCGTATAATCCGTAGACTGCAACTTTCAGTGTTGCATCGCCCTGTGGCACCGTTTTTCCTGTCTCTTTATCCACTTTATAAAGATTAATCTTTGCTGTCACACGGTCATTGCTGAAGGTATGGGCAAATGATACGGTTGCTTCTTTATCATTGGTGTAAGAAAACTGGAACGTATACACATCTTCTATATTTCTTACATAGCCTTCCGGCGCCTGATCTTCTTTTACAGAATAGGAATATCCAATCGGAAGATCTGCTGTAAATTTTGCAGTTCCGTCTGCGCCAGTAGTTACTTTCTCAATCAGCGTTCCTTTTTTCACAACAACGCTTCCGTCTGCATTTCTGATATCATCGGATGCATACAGAGCAAAAATACCGCCTTTCAGTGGTTTCCTGGTGTCTTTATCCTGTTTTACTACGGAAACATCTGCTTTCTGTCTCTCGTTGTTAAAAGTCACATCTGCAAATACGACTTCTTTATTCTGACCAGCATAAGTTAGAGTCACTGATTTTTCCTCACTGCCGTTATAGAAATTGTCCGGTGCTTTTGTTTCTTTTACCACGTAGGTTCCAAGATGCAGGTTTTTCAGTGTGACAGAACCATTCTCACCTGTTGTCAGGTTTTCTTTTACAAGGTCACCTTTGCTGTACACTTTTGTGCCATAAGCTGTTACGATATCTGCCCCGGCATACACGTTATACACTGCATTTTTCTGTCTGCGGTTTTCATACTGAAATACCGTTCCATTTTCACTGACATCTGCTCCGGTCAGAACCTGTCCTTCTTTGTAAATGGTAAGCTCTGCCAGCTGTTCTTTATTTTCCACGGTTACAGCTGAGGTCTTACTTGCTACCAGTTTTACATTTGTTGCCGTTGCATTTACTACATATCCCTGTGGTGCTGTGATCTCTTTCAGATAAACAGTATCCTGTGTCTTGATGATCGTAACAGAAGATTTTCCATTCTTATCTGTTGCCGGCATCTGAGTGATCAGCTTTGTACAAGCCTCATCGCTGTATACACCGAATACTGCACCTTGCAAGATTGACATCCGCTGTATCGTCTTTCTTTACGATTTCGATCGTAGTCCTGTTCAATCCAGGACACCCTTTAGGCTTACATACTTTTTCATCAGCGACACCTTCTCCAAACACAAATGCCAGATCCTGAACACTTGCATTCGTAGTCAATTTATATGCTGAAATAATCCTTTTGTAATACTTCCCTTCATCCTTTGTAGCAAAAAGAAGCACTTACATCATTTTGTCTGTGTCAGAGGAGCTGAGAGATAAAACGTGGTTCCTCCTCCAATTGTTACGCTTGCACCTGCCGCACTTACATTTCCAGTAGATACATTATGGAGCTTTACTCCCCTTTGGTAAGTCCATTGTAATTTTCTGCTGGGAAGATGCGTTGAACTTGATGTTCTCCGTTCTCTGAACATTACCATCTACATAAGCTTTTACATTCGGTTTGGAAAATGACATCGCTACATCTGGTATTTCCGGCTTATTCACACAATAATTATAGAGTTCTTTTGCCAAAGCCTCGCCTGTAGCATTTGTTCCATAGAATGCATCACTGCTTCCATTGGCATAAGATGCAGCCATGTGAATAATGATGAATCTTTTTCCTTCTGAAAAATCCGTGTGTTTATTCGCAAAAAAGCTTTCATTTCCTGCGGCATCTGTACCGTAATAACACACTTTTGCTAACGCCTGATTGTCTCCAATCTTTGTGATTGTATAATTTCCAGATCCTGGTCCAGGTTTTGCTGGCTGTACACAATACGCAGTTGCTCTGACGCTTCCGTAGCTGATATAGTACGGCTCTGTCAGATAGGTTCCAAGATTATAATCTGCATATCTGTACAGTGGTCCTTTTTCAATTGTTACCTGCTGTGTACTTCTTGCTGAATAAGCCGAAACTGCTTCAAATGTTGCAATCTCTCCCTCTTCCATAGAATCAAGATCCACGCCTTCTTCTCCTGCCTGTTCCAAAACATCATGAAGTTCTAACCCTGATTCTTCATCATAGGTATCCTGATTCTGTGCCTGCTCTACTAAATCATCAAATTCATCAGCGTCAATATCGGTAATCTCCGATTCTGCTTCTGAATCCTCCGCTTCTTCTGTCTGCTGTTCACTGCCAGCTGTTTCGGATTCGGTCACTGCTTCACTCCCTGCCGCCTCTGTCTGTACTTCTGTTTCTTTCTCACGCACAATCAGTTTTCGGCTGACCTGGTACTTCGGATGCTCCTGATTTACCGGTTCCACATAATAGACCGCTTTGTAAGTGTCCGCATGATCTGTCGTAAAATCCTCATCCTTGTCGTTCTTTGCTTCCTCAAATGTGACTTTGACCTTGTTATCATCCTTGATTTCCAGTCCTGTGTAGTCTGATTTCACATCAAATACACTGCCTGTTTCGATTTCATAATCTTTGGCAGTCACCACCTCATCTTCATCCAGAAGGTCTTTCACTTCCTCATAAAGTGGAGGTTTTTCCTCTGGCTGGATCTCCGCTGCATATGCAGTCATCGGAGATAACACTGTACTAAGCATTGTCATGCCTGCCAGCAAGCCAGATACTACTTTTCTAAAATTACCTTTTTTCTTCATGCTAAGGTCCTCTCTTTCATAATATTTGTATTAAAACAGACAGTCCTTAGACTGCCTGCAATACACTGCTTATCGTTGCGGGAAACTCAGATTGAACTGCACATTTCCCTCTCCGGGATCGACCATCTCCACAGTTGCTTCATACTGTCTCCCTGTTTTTCTGGATACCAGATCCTTATAATGGATTTTTCCTTTAGACAGGAACTTCTTTGCTGCCAGCTTATCCATCTTTTTTCCCTGGCTTGCAAGGAATTTATCATTCTTCCACAAGGTAAAAGCACAATTCCGGTCAGAACAGTAAAAGTTTACTTTTCCTTCTCGGACATCTGCTCCACAGCGGGGACATTTGCCAATGACTTCTCGTTTTGCCTTTCCCTGAAACTGATTTTTCTTCTCTTCTGAAATCCCCTGATACCTGGCAACCAGTTCCTGCATCAGCTCTGTAATCCCATTTAGGAATTCATCTGCTGTCTCTGTATTCTGGGCAATGTGATTCAATGCCATTTCCCACTCTGCGGTCATCTTCGGAGATTTAATCTCATCCGGCAGAACCGTAATCAGTACATTTCCATCATCTGTCGGCACCAGATTTTTCTTTTCCCTTTTCACAAAGCCAGACTGAATCAGTTTTTCAATGATTGCTGCCCTTGTTGCCGGTGTGCCAAGTCCTTTCTTTTCTGTATCTTCGGTCAGTTCTTCATTCCCTGCACGTTCCATCGCAGAAAGCAGGGTATCTTCTGTGTACTGTTTCGGTGGCTGTGTAAAATGCTCCGATACAAAAGAATCACAAGGACCGTAATGCTTGCCATCCCAGATATCCAGCTCCGGTTCTTCTTTCTCACTCTTTACTCCAAAGAACTGTTTCAATTTATTTTCGATTGCCTTGAATCCTTCCTGCTTTGTTTTCTTTGCTGTGAGATAAAACGTATGATAATTACAGGTAATCTGGCATTTATGGCTTTCATAAATATAAGGATCTGCAGTTGCTGTCAGCACCCTGGCACTGATCAGATACAAAATCTTGCGGCTTCGTTCTTTCAGTTCACCAATATCCGCTCTGGCTACTTCCATGGTTGGGATAATCGCATGGTGATCGGATACTTTCTTTGAATTTAATACCTTACTCACGTCCGGTTGATATTCCAGACCTTCGGCATATGACATTTTTCCAAGTAACATCTGAATCAGAGTTTCTGTGCTGTCTCCCATCTCATCTGTCAGATACTGGCTGTCTGTTCTCGGATAAGTGACCAGCTTCTGCTCATACATCTCCTGCACGGCATCCAATGTCTGTTGAGCGGTATAGCCAAATATTCTGTTTGCTTCCCTCTGCAGGGTGGTCAAATCATAAAGTTTCGGAGGGCGAACCGTTTTCTCTTTCACATCATCCTTCTCCACTTCGCACATACGCTCCATACAGTCCGCAGCCACTCTATCTGCATCTTCTTTTTTCTGAAAATGCTCTGTGACCGCATCCATATCGTCAAACTTGATATGAGCCATATAATATTTCTCTTTGGTAAATTCCTTGATCTTCTGATTTCGATCCACGATCATAGCAAGTGTTGGTGTCTGTACTCTTCCAACTTTCAGATTCTGGTTATACAGAACGGAAAAAAGACGGCTCGCATTGATTCCCACCAGCCAGTCTGCCTTTGCCCTGCAAAGTGCTGACTGATAGAGACTGTCATAATACGAACCGTCTTTTAATGACGCAAATCCATCTTTAATTGCCTGTTCTTCCATGGAAGAGATCCAAAGCCGCTTCATCGGCTTTCTGCATCCTGCCTGCTCATACACCAAACGAAAGATTAACTCACCTTCACGTCCTGCATCAGTTGCACAGATTACTTCATTCACTTCGGAATCTCTCATCAGTTTCTTTAAGATTCCAAACTGCTTCTTTGTACCCTCCAAAATCTTGTGTTTCCAACATTCCGGCACAATCGGCAGATCTTCATATCTCCATTTTTTATATTTTTCATCGTATTCCGATGCATCGCATAATCCCACCAGATGTCCTACGCACCAGGAAACGATATAACCGTTTCCCTCCACGTAGCCATCTTTTCTTGTTCTGGCTCCAAGCACGGAAGCCAGTGCCATCGCAACCGATGGCTTTTCTGCAATCACTAATGCTTTCATTCTATTTCTTCCTCACTTTTCATTTCTATATCTGACTGTATTTCATTTCCCCAGACATCCCACCCAGGTGTTGTCTGTCGTGCAAATAATTCTATTCTCGGTACATCACCAATAAGCTCAACAATTCTATCTCTTGCCACATCTGGTTTTTTACTGTGTCTTTCAATGTGTGATAAAAAATCTGTCGAACATATGCTGATTTCCTATGAACAGACCCTTTCGTTGCAAGCAAACAAATTTCAGCATTGCTCCTTGTCCAGTGTCCCAGACCAAGAAACAAAGTATCTGCCTTTTTATTCTTCTTTACCCACACGAACGCTACTGTCTTGTATTGAAATCCCCATGCTTGAATCACACTTAATCCTTCTCTCAGCTGTGGAAAAGTGACCCAGAGAAATAAAACACAATCTTTATCCGCTAATTTTCCAACTGGAAGATCACAGATTTCCTGCAAACTCATGGTCGGGTAATGGTCTGCGGCAATTCCCTGCCCCGCCTTCCTGTTATACTGCCAAGGCGGATCAGCGTATATAATCTGATATTTCTTATTCCGCACTCAATCATCGCCCTTCTCCTCTTCTTCATCTTCCAGCACATTATCGTCAAAATCTTCATCTCTCAGGATTTCCGGTTCTGTACTTTCTTCCTGCTCATCTGCATCGTCTACTTCCCGCTTTTCAGATTCTGAATCTTCGGATTCATCTTCATCCTCTTCCATCTCATCCTCGTCATCATATTCATGCTTTGGTTTATAGACTTTGAAGTAATATCCTCCTGCCGCAGCTCCTACTGCAACCAGTGCAATCAGAAGATACGTTCCAAATGGACTTTTATCTTCTGGCATCTGGATTTCATCCTCTACCTTATCTTTCTCAGCTGTCTCAGTTGTTTCCGGCTTTTCTTCTTCAGCCTGTTTCTCTGGTTCTGCATAAACAGTATCTACTTCCGGAAGTGTCACGGAATCAGAAAGTGTGAAGTTCATCAGATCTTTCTCGCTGACTTCTGTAAGGAAATACACATTATCCTGAGATTTTGAATTGTCGATGATCAGATAAAAAATCTTACCACTCTTAGTTGAAATGGTATAAAACTCTTTTGTGCCTTCCGTAGCTGTTTTAGTAACAGAATCTGCTGTCTCGCCTTCTTTATTAAGCTGTTCCTCAATACCTGTCACTGTCCGATCATCCACAGTTCCTTTTGCATCTGTTGGCTCAGAAGCTTGTGCATCCTGCGGAAGCGGAGAAGTCGTTGTTTTTTCAGTTCCCGTTGCATCTGCACTGGTCGTAGTTGCCATTGCACCATTGCTGTCACTGGAGGTTTTCTGTTTCTCTGCCTGCTTCTTTGCCCATTCATAATAAGGATTCTGCAACACATACTTTTCAGAAGTATTTCCGGCACCGTCTGTTACCGTAATCTCAATCTGTTTTGTAGTAAAATCTTTCTGTGTCAATTGCACTCTCAGCATTCCATCCTTCAAGTCTGTATAAGTGGTGCCATTGACTGTTACTGCAGTAATCCCGGATACTGTATCATTCCCCTGAATCGTCAGCACACCATCTGTCAGGGAAGCAGAGAGTGTCGGCTTTTCCGTGTCATAACACTTAATAGAACGATTCTGCTCATAGACCTTCCCCTCACCATCTGTCACACGCACATACACTGTCTGATTTCCTGTGATCGTGATACTTCCGCTTCCAGTTACATCCTGCCAGCTTCCATCTTTTCCTGCTTTTGCTTCAATCTTTGCTATTGAGAAACCTTCCGGCATATGGCTGGCATCTACCGTAACAGCAATGGTTGTTTCTCCCTGTTTCCAGCCATCCGGTTTCTCAATCGTGATTGCAGGCGTGGTATTCTCAGCTGCATAAGCAGTCTGTGTCTGGAGCAAAGGTGTTGTCAGGCAAAGAAATGTCGTTGCTGCAAGCAGACTCTTTTTTACCCTGCTTTTAGTATTTGTTCTCTTCTTCTGTTTCATTTTTTTCCAGATTCATCATCGGCTTTTATTTCCTCCTTCTGTATTTCTACCCTGCCGGGCAGTTCATTTTTCATTCTCTTTTTGAAAAGCTTCCAATTCCGGAATACTCATATCCATTGCACGGATAATTCTTACAATTTCCAGATTTTCTGCTTCTGTTTTTGCAATCTCCGCAGCCTTGAACCGCTTTAAATCTGCTTCATATCTGGCTTTAGATGCTTCCATTTTTTCCTTGGCTTTCTCATAATCTGCCGTTGCTTTTTCAAGACTTTTCATCTCTTCTCCTTTCCGGGCGGCTGTTATACCGCCCTTTTCCTTACCATCGCCCGAATCCATAGAAATGGCTCTGCCAGTATGGAGAGTTGATGGACGTGTACTGAACCGGATGCCCACAATGGATCATCTGACCATTGCCCACATAGATTCCAATATGCGTTACTGGTTCTCCTGCATCGTAGGTTCCGGTAAAGAAGATCAGATCTCCTGGCTGTGCTTCTGACTGGGATACTGGCGTACAAATGTTGTACAGTCCCTGTGCAGTCAGCCTTCCCGTATTTCTTACCCCGGAATGAACCAGACAGTAGCTGACAAATCCGGAACAATCGAATCCACTTGGGGAATATCCGCCCCACACATACGGTGTTCCAAGATATTTTGCAGCCTCTTCCAGTAAACGTTGCGCTGCTTCACTGGTATATTCATTACCACCAAAGCCTGTCCCTTCTCCTGTTTCCAGATAAAAGATCGGGTTTAACCGCTCTCCATTTTTCAAAAGTTCAATGTGAAGATGGCTTCCTGTAGAATTTCCGGTATTTCCTACAAGACCGATCTCATCACCTTTCGTGACGGATGCACCTGCAGATACACTCCGGCTGCTTAAATGTGCATACCGCAGTTCATAGCCTTTACTGTCCTTGATTACAACATAATTGCCATAGCTGTCGTTATAAGCAGAAGTTGTAACCGTTCCGGTCAGCCCTGCCATTACTTTTGTCCCTTCCGGTGCTCCGATATCCATACCATTGTGTAACTGATTTGCTCCTGATATTGGATGAATCCGATATCCATAATAGCTGGTCACACTGGAATACCAGTTAAAATCAACCGGTGTTGCAAACATCTGCAGGTTGCCTTTGGTATCGTTGTAGGCACTGAACAGTTCTTTCTGGAAAAATCCCAACCTGTCCTGACAGATTGACATCAGGTTTCCACTGGTCAATGTTACATTCAGCGTGTCCACATCTCTGATTCTGGTCACTTCGACTTCATTGCTTCCGTTATCATCTGCAAGATAACATTCCCAGGTCTGATGTCCATGTGCAGATGCTGCCGCATGACTGTCATAATAGACATCAAATTGTACACCGTATCTTGCGAAAGCTCCGGTATCTTCTACGGTATATTCGACACCATTCATAACTACCTTTGTTCCCATTGGAACAAACGGATTGGAAGCATCTACCGCTAAGGTATGATTGGCAGTTGGATATGCTCCACTGGCAGTCGGTCCTCCGCTCCAAATACCACAACAGATTGGACAGTTACAATATCCACTGGTCACAACCTGTCCCAAAGATTCTCCAACTCTTACTGTTGCTGTCTCCGTTACAGTCTCATTGACTGCTTCAGTAGTTAAATGATATTGCTCTGCAAACAAGGCGTCCAGCTCCGGCTTGACCTGTTCAAAAGTAAATTCTTCATACTTTGCAGACAGATAACTAATCAGGATAAACGGATCATGCTCAATAGGTCCGATGTTATATCGGTATTCCTCATGTCCTGGTTCTTCAGATTCCATATTGTTGATCCGCTCCTGCAGATTAGCTTCCAGCTGTGTGTAATACAGTTCCGCTTCCCGGATTGCCTGATCCGATGACAGATAACTGGTTCCGGTGTAAGTGATCACATTTTGTAAAAACACTGCAGAGCATGACGTGACATTCGTTATGATCAGAAACATCAATCCGATCAGAACTGCTACACTGATATACACCTTCCGGTTTTCTTTAAAAAAGTTGGTGACTTTGCCGCCAATCTTCTTGATATAATCAATCGTACCTTTTGTAGCTGTTCCTACTGTCTGTTCACTTCGCTTCGCTTTGGCATAATCCCGTTTGATCTGTTGCTTCTGAATCTGTTTTTTCAGCTTCTTCTGCTCCTGACGGGCTGCCGCCTGTGTCTGTTTCTCTACCTGTCTCTCCAGTCTGCTTCTCTTTCTGGAAGCCCTCTGTTTCCTTCGTCTGGCACTTCTCTGTTCCAGCCGGTAAATACCTTCGCCGCCTTCTTCCAACTTATGGGCACCTTCTACCGCCGCATTATCGTCTTCATTTTTGCTGATCTCACGGTGCAATGCTACGGAAGTTGCACTTCCTGCTTTCTTGACAACAGAAGCTTTTTCTGTTTTCACAGATTCCCCTTCACCAAACTTCAAACGGGATTTTTTCTTTCCAGGAGATTCTCCTTCATTTGCCTGATAGACCTGTGCTTTCTTGGAATGCTGCTTTGCTTCCTTTTTCTTTCTTGCTTCTTCATAAGAAAACTTTTTGGCTTTTTCTTTCTGTTTCTGATGGCGGAAATTGACTCCATCCGTATCCATCTGGTTCAATTTCTCCATATCTTTGTCATTTTTCACAGAAGCACCAGTTTCCTCATAAGCAAACTTCAAACGTTGTTTTTGTTTAGGCTTTTTGCTGCCACCGGTCTGATTTCTCCGGCTGTCTCCCCTGTTTTCTGATAGATCAGCACGTTTATCTTTCAGTCTCCCTAACTGTCCGACTTCGGATTTTTCTGCAAGTCTGGATTCTTTTCCGACTTCAGCACGGATTCTTTTTCTATTTTGCTGTTTACTACTCTGTCCAAAATCCTCACTTTGCTTCTCTGTCCGTATCAGTTCCGGTGCATCTCTGGATTTTTGCACAGAGGGACGAATATTTTTCTCACTCCGTTCAGACTGGCGGGGAGACTTATCCACAAGGTTTTCTTCTTTTTCCCCCTGTTTTCTTCCCATCTGCACATCACTGGCACGGTTACTGACACGAACAGAAGATTTATCTGTCAGGTTTTCTTCCACCAGACCATCCTTGGTCATCTTCTGGACTTTCTTGTCCCTGACTTTCATTCTCTGTTCTGCCACTACTTACTCCTCCTTCTTCGGATACCCTTTCCCTGCCTGTAATAAGCAGAGAAAAGCGATGCCGAAAACAGCACCGCCACTAAAAGTTAATACATATGAAATTGCTCGTAACATTGTTTTCTCCTTTGATTTAACCTGCTTCGGAAGTCTCCTCTAAGCGGGTTGTCATGATTTTATAGAGGGAATTCTTCGGGAATCTGTCTACAAATGGGATAATGACATTTCCATAGAACAAAAGTCCTTCCCCCTCATTACTGTTGGTTACATAGGACAGCTGGGTTGGTGAGATATTCAGCTGCTTTGCCAGAATCTGCCTGTCTCCGGAAGCCTGGTTCAGCATATAAATAAAATCTGAATTTTCAAATATATTCTCTATCTCCCTGGAAGACAATAAATCTTTTATATTCTGGGTGATTCCAGTTGGAATACCACCCCATTTACGAAATCTCTTCCATATCTCCACACTATAAGCTGCGGTCTGCTCTTCCTTCAAAAGAAGATGGAACTCATCCACATAGTATCTGGTGGACTTATGAGCAGAACGGTTCATTGTTACCCTGTTCCAGACCTGATCCTGGATTACAAGCATCCCAATCTTTTTCAACTGTTTACCAAGTTCCTTGATATCAAAGCAGACAATACGGTTATTAATATCCACGTTTGTCTGATGGTTAAACACATTCAGAGAACCTGTAACATAGATTTCCAACGAAGTGGCCAGTCGCTGTGCTTCCGGCTCTTCCTGTTTTCTCAGAAGGTTGTATAAATCCTCCAGGATTGGCATCTTCTCCGGTACTGGATCGGCAAGATATTCCTGATATACTAACCGCACACAACGGTCAATGATGGTCTTTTCTACCGGCTCCAGTCCATTCTTTCCTCCAACAATCAGCTCACACAAAGACAGAATAAAATCTGCTTTCAATGACAGTGGATTATCTTCCTCGGAATAGTTCAGGTTCAGATCCATTGGATTGATATACTGGTCAGATACTGGCGAAACCCGAACTACCTGCCCATGCAGTGCCTGCACAAGTGCCGAATATTCGGCTTCTGGATCACAGATAATGATATCGTCTTCCGTGATCAAAAAGCAGTTTGTAATTTCCCTCTTTGCTGAGAAAGACTTACCGGAACCTGGTGTACCAAGAATCAGTCCATTCGGGTTCTTCAAACGTTTCCGATCAACCATGATCATGTTGTTGGATAATGCATTCAATCCATAATAAAGAGCTTCCCCTTCCTGAAACAGTTCCTGTGTCGTAAATGGCACGAAGATCGCTGTTGAAGATGTGGTAAGCCCTCTCTGAATTTCAATCCGATTGACTCCCAGTGGAATACAGGACATGAGTGCTGCTTCCTGCTGATAATCCAGCTGTTTTAAAGAACAGTTATATTTCTGTGCGATTCCCTGCACCTGGAAAATATTGTTATCCAACTTCTGACGCTTCTTTGCGGTATTCATTACCAGAACCGTTACAAGGAACATCCTCTCATTTCTGGACTGCAGATCTTCCAACAGGTTCTTCGCCTCTTCTCCATAAGTCACAAGGTCCGATGGAAGCACGTCCATATCATAACCGGAACGTACTGCACGCTTCTGCTCTTCAATCTTCATCTTATCCAGATCTGAAATCTTGCTCTTGATCATTTTGATTGCTGAACTCTGATCAATGGACTGGATATGAATGTTGACATTGATGCTGTCATCCACATCCAGAAAGTCTGCTAGCATCCGGTCTGTCAGCTCCGGTGCAAGAATCTGCAGGTAACTCACACTTCCCATCGTTCTTCCCATCAAAAATGTCTGATTCTTGGAAAAGTTAAAGGAAGTCGGTGCAATAAAATCTTTGGTCTTTAATCCTGTTTCCGGAAGCATCTTATACTGGAACTTAAATGGTTCGATCCGATCCTGGTTGAACACATGATACAGAATCTCCAGCCTTTCCAGACCATTTAGTGAATGTGCCTGTGCACCCAGAATCTTAAAATTATTTAAGATATCTGTTTCAATTCTTTCAAGCCTCGGTCTTGCCACCTTCAGGCTTTCTGCTTCGATTCCAAAAGTAATATACTTTGTCTTTACCAGACCATTATTTCCTTTGGAAAGCTGATTTTTCAGCATAGTACGGTACTCTTCACGAATGGCATTGAAGTCATCGTTCTGATCCGGAATATCAATACTTTTCTCAAATTCTGCCACATCCACCTGCTGATTGATAAAGGACAGCTGCACACTGATGGAAGAATCAAAGTAATTTAAAAAATCACAGTAATTCTCAAATATCGTGGTCTTATCCTCATTTAAAGCAAGCTGATAGTTGATGTCATAAAACTGAATTGTCTTAGAGAAAAAGGTCTTTGTCACCTGGCAGATACCATCCTGCAGCATCCGAATATACGGAATACTCTGCTGTGCAGTTGTAGGAATGTTTTTCTGTTTCCTACGATCCCGTTCCTGCTTCTTCCTACGCTTTTCCTGTTCTCTTTCTTTTCTGCTTTTTTTGTTTCTTCTTTCCTGACGGTTTCTTTTTTCCGCCAGGGACAGACGCTCCTGCTGAGCCTCCTGCTTTGTCTTTTTTGCCATCCGGCACACCCTCCTTTTTCACAAGGGTGGAAATCTCCTGATAAAAATTTTCTGTCTTATATGGTCTTACTGCCGGACAGATAAACTTCTGTCGAATGATATTTGCCACCACTTTTTCAAAGGGAAGACCGTCTTTTTCATACATTGCCATGAAGAAAAACGGAAGCATGATCGTTACCATCAGGATGGCTGCGATACTGGAACCGATTGGTTTTCTCATGACCAGATAAAACGGAATTCCCACAACTGCGGCAAGTGAAAAGAAAATCAGCTGCCGCTTTGTCAGATTTAACGCTACTTTTGTTTTGACCTTGGTAAGGTCTTTTGGTACTGGTACATACGCCATGGTATGCGCTCCTTTCCTGCCCGTTAGTGGGCATTAAATATTGATTTGCTAAGGCTTCCGGTCTTGAATAATGAAAATGCAAGAATCACGGTATAAGCCGCTACTGAAAACATTGCTGCATGAAGGTCACTGGATATGGTCATTGCATTTACTAAAACTGCATAAATTCCCACACAGACCATCATGAAGAATCCCTGAAATGCCAGTGCGAACAAGCCTTTTAAATAGTTGTTTCCGATATTGCCCCATTCCTTATTGGTCATGGTGGCAAACGGAATTGGTGCTATGGAAGTATAAAGGTAAATTTCTATCATTCTTCCGAACAAGATTACCGTAATGATAATTGACAGAATGTGCATGGTAACACTGATCAACATCGTTTCCATGGATAGCAGGAACAAATCCCCTAACTCCATATCCTCCAGGGCATCCACAATCCGTGTAATTGCTTCTGTTGCATCCACCGCAGTGTTTCCTGATATCACCCCTGCGGCATTGTTGACCACATGCTGGCCAACATCAAAGACCGCCATCGTGATATTGAACGTATTTGTCACCAGATAAATGGCTACATACGCTTTGAAGATCCAGAGGAAAATGTTATAAGTCTCAAATTCATGGAAATTGTTTTTCTGTGTTACCATCGTGATCAATTCATAGCACAGGACAAAGGTGATGATCAGTCCCGCAATGGGGACAATCACCGTCTGGGAAATGTTCTGAATCAGATTAAAAATCCCTGCATTCCATCCCTGCGGTGTCTGTCCCACCTGCCCGGCTATGGTTCCCACCTGCTCATTGACAGACGTGAACATGTTATCCAAACTTGACTTAATAAGCCCGATCAGGATATCCTTTATCGCTTCCGTAATTCTCTCAATGATGGTGTTCATCTACCACTCCTCTTAAGAGAACAATGTTGCCAGCTGTGGAATCAGGGTAGTTCCCAGCAGCATGATTCCGGCACCAGCCATCAGCTGTTTGATGCCCTGGCTCTTAGCACCGGGATTGTCATTTCCATATCCTTCCAGAAGGTTTACGACACCCCACACGCCAAGACCTGCGCCGATTGCGACTACAAGAGTTTTTAAAGTTGTAATTGCACTGCTAAAAAATGCCATATACATTCACCAAAACTGACTTCTTTCAGGTGTTTACGGGAATGAAAAAACACCGACTAAAAAGCCGGCGCACCTAATGTCAGTTATTCCTTTCCTCATTATTTTTCGTTCATTCCCAAGGTTACTCCGACAACTCCACCTGAATTACCTCCACTTCTTCTTCGGGTTTCGGTGTGTACTGCGGATTTAACTCTTTTTCTACTTTGTATCGGTTTTTCTCATTTTCATCTGCAAGAAACCGATAATTTTTGTGTTTCGTGATATCATATTTGTCTGAGAAAAATGGTCTGGCACCACGAATCTGCAGGATACATTTTCCTCCATCCATGACTGCAATCTCATCTTCTGTCATCAGCTGTTTGCCTGTTTTCTGGTAATTCAATCCAAAGGACTTCTGATTGCTCCTCGTTTCCGAAGTGTTATACAGATCAATGGTTTCCTTACCCAGAAGTTCACTCATTTCCTTTAAGGTAGTTTTCTCTTTTCCACCAAGAAATAGTGTAGTATCACAGTTACCCAGAATGGTATCTGCACTATCCTTATACATTGCCTTTAGCTGACTCTGTGACTGCAAAATAATAGAAGCAGAGATTTCCCTGCTTCGGATAGTTGCAATCAGCTTGTCAAACTGAGGAATCTGCCCGATGTTGGCAAACTCATCAGCGATGACACGCACATGCACCGGAAGTCTTCCACCATATACATCGTCTGCCTTATCACAAAGCAAATTGAAAAGCTGTGACTGCAGCATCGCAATCACAAAGTTAAAGGTTGTATCTGTATCGGACATAATCAAGAACAAGGCTGTTTTCCTGTCCCCAATCTTATCCAGTTCCATTTCATCGTAAGACATGATCTCACGAAGTTCTGCGATATCAAATGGGGCAAGTCTGGCTCCACAGGATATCAAAATACTTTTCGCTGTCTTTCCAGCCGCCATTTTGTATTTTTTATATTGTCTGACCGCAAAATGCTGAGGTTCTTTTGCCTCCAGCTCTTCAAACAACATATCCACCGGATTCTGGTAAGTTTCATCCTCTTCACGGGTTTCACTTTCATTCAGCAGATCCAGAAGGGTGTTGAGATTTTTTTCTTCCTCTTTCCCCTCGTACCAGATAAACGCAATCAATGCTGTGTACAGCAATTTCTCTGCTTATAGTGATAGGTAATCCTTTGAAGTTATCGCCGGATTTTCCCCCACTCCACACCGGACGTGCGACTTTCACCGCATCCGGCGTTCCATCGGTTGTTTTCACAAGCATTTAATCAATCACCAAATGAAATGTTAGTTTTCTATTGCGGACAAACCAGCCTGCTGGCGCAGACTGTTCACTTTTAACATCAGTTCCTTTGTTGCCTTGAGCGTGTCGGCTATCTCTTTTAGCTCATTCTTAGGACACTCTTGCAGGAGTGGAAGAAATCTATTATGGAACAAAATCATATTTCGATAGCGTTCCTTGCCGCCCAATTCTGCCGGTGTTTTCAGCCAGCATACTATGTCAGCCGCATTTTCAAAGAGTTCCCCACTTAGCGCACATTTTCCACGTTGAGCCGAGAATAGTGAAATCCTGCTGTCAGTGAGTTCTGTGCTTCGCCCCATAGACGGTTGATTCCTCAAACCTGATAGAACAGATGAGTTCATACTTAGGTTCGTGTGTATCAATGCCCGTCCCTCTACCGTGTAACTGCAAACCGCCGCTTTCTTTGCCATCGGTATCTTGTTCTTGATGTATGCGATAGGGTAGATAGGTTGGTCGATTCCAGATACATACCGTATCATTGCCGACTTTCCAAACCGTTCTTTTTCGCTCTCGGTCATTGCGCCGCCCTCTCGAACAAGTCTGCACCCGGTTTCTGTATTGAGCCGATTTGTTAAAACTGTCATGACCTGTCTGTGGATTTTCCTGCAATCAATGCTGATGCAGGTGGCAAGTTGAAAATAATTCTGTATTCCCAGAACCATTGAATTGTACAGCCGTATTTCGTCCAAAGGTCTTTTTCCCTCTGAAGGTCGGGCAATTCGTTTCGCCTGTTCCACCAGTTTTTGCCTTTCCAGTTCCAACTTTTTGTCACAGATATGAGATTGCACGATGTACTTCCTACTTTTCGGTCTGACTCGTATCTTAAACCCAAGAAACTCTGAATAGCGTTTTCTAACATTGACTATCCTTGTTTTCTCTGGCGATACCTCCAACCTCAGCCTCTCGGTTATCCATGCCGTTACAGCCTCTTTCGTTCTCAAAGCGTCCTCTTTATTCCGGCAGAAAATTCTGAAATCATCTGCATATCTCACGATATACATTTCTTTCAACCCTGTTTTCCTCATTTTGAGGAATGCCTTGCTCCGGTCAAAAGTAATCGAGTTTCTGATTTTCCTCTCATACCCGTATTCCTTTACAAGAGGGTGGTTCTGCCATTGGCTCTCAACCCATTTGTCCAGTTCATTCAGCACGATATTGGCAAGCAACGGTGAAATGATACCGCCTTGCGGAGTGCCTTTGTCTGGAATGAGTGTAGTGCCGTCTGGCATTCTAATCGGTGCTTTCAGAATCCGCTTGATAATAAAAATCAACTGCTTGTCGTGTATTCCCATTGCCCATATTTGCCGCATTAGCTTGCTGTGATTTACGTTGTCGAAAAATCCTTTTATATCAAACTCAATCACATAATGCAGGTTCATGCGTTGAAGCATGGTGTAAGTTTTCTGCACGGCGTGTTCCACGGAACGGTTCGGGCGAAAGCCGTAACTGTTGTCGCTGAATTTCGCTTCGCAGATTGGCTCTATGACCTGTTTGATACATTGCTGTACCAGCCTGTCCCAGATACAGGGAATACCTAACGGTCTGGTTTTTCCGTTTGGTTTCGGAATGTCTTTGCGTCTTACCGGCTTTGGGCGGTATCCGTGCTGACTTCCTGTGACAATAAACCTCACTTTCTCTGCAACTGTTTCGGGCGGTAAACACCCGATGTCACTGATGTTTTTGTTGTCTGTTCCTGCTGTGTAGCTTCCTCCGTTTGCTTTGATGTTCCGATATGCCAGAAGAATGTTGTCCCGGCTCAGAATTAAATCCATAAGGTCGGTAAAATTTTCTCCCTCCAAACTTCGATGATAGAGTTCATCAAAAACTGGCTGCATACCGTAATACTCGGCATGACGTAAGTCATCTACACATAGAGTTTTGTTTTTCTTTGGCATAAGGCATCACCTCCTTTTTGCGAAAGTGACCCTTTTGGTCTTACTCGAATCCTTATGTTGGATTGAATAATGCCTGCTTATCTCAACCGACTTGTGGCCATTCCTCCGTAGCTCACATAACGCAAGCACATCATAGGTTCGACCACTACTTTTCAGCAGCAGTTCGTCTGCTTATTGTTTTTCGTCAGACTATTCCTTGCGGAATCTGCTGCCTTTCCTCGTTCCGATAGTTCTATCTGTTCATACATACCCGTAGGTTCCTGCTATAGACCTGTCGGCTTGCCTGTGCCTGTAACACAGCATGGTCGTTCGTAGGATCAATTTCTACTAAACCACACCGACTGCGCATTAACGCACCCACACATTTCTGCGTGGTCTTCTTTTAGACCTGTACATTCGCAGGTTCGTCAGTCCGCCCGCCAAAGCGAACATTCTAACCATAGGTATCTTATAGACTCTCGGCTTATAGGTAACACAGTCTGCCTCCAGACCGCTTTCGACCACTTTAGGCAGTGGTTACGGTTACTCTCAGCCTTTGTCATGGGGCTTCGTACACCAGCCATTACAGCTAATGCACGCCCATCAAGGGTAGGCGTTTCAGGGCGTTACCCCGTCATTCCACCTATCAAACTACCAGTTCTCCGAACAACGGAAAACCGTTGCTCGTGCGCAGACTTTTTACCGTCTGCGAACGAGTCGCACTCACCCAAAAATCTTCGGAAGCTTTTTCCCCTTCGCCTTTGGTATTAACAATGATTGTTGTAACCAGCTTCAGGATATCTTTTTCAGACCGTATATAAGCAAATGGATTGTAATGAAGCGATTTGGAAAAATTGATGGTATTCAGAACCTTAATCACATATGGCTCATGTACCACTTTTCCAGATTTATCTTTCATGATATTTCCATTCTTATCTTTCTTAGGTGGTCCCTTTGCTAACATCTTCCCACACTCTTCAATCAAAGTGCCTTTCGGATCTGTAATGACCATGGAACAGTTCATCTGCATGACCGATGGTTTTACGAAAAAACGTGTCTTACCGGAACCACTGCCGCCGATGACCACTATATTTTTATTTCTTGCATACTTCGGCTGCTTCGGTCTGCTCTCCATGGTCAGTGCTTCTGTTGCTGTCAATGGAATGTTCATCCATGGATCTTCCGACATATAAGGCTTGATATCCTCTGCGGTTCCCCATCTGGCTGAACCATACTCGATGCCTTTCCGTAATTTCTTTGCGTCTGCCTGTTTCTGCCAAACCAACACTTTCAGAACGACTGCAACAACAATACCTGCTAGCAGATCTTTCCAGTTATTGCTTAACACAAAACCAGCAAAAATCCGGTCTGCGTGTTCCATTGCATATAATAGTTTGTTCCCCATATCTTCTCCCGGACTGTTCCGGTAAAGAAAAAATGCCCGGTCTGCATAGAAAGCAGCCAGAGCATAAGGAATATTTGTAAGAACCAGTTTCTTTTTATCCAGGGCGGACAGCTTACCCCCGATTTTATTCTTCCACTTCTGCATCAGAGTTTTGCCGCTTTTCTTTTTCATCGACTCTGCTCCTGATGCCGGTTCTTTACTTTGTCCTTCGATTTCTTTGGCATCATTGCCCGGTAAGCTGCAAGACGCTTATGAATGGAAGGCTTATTCGCTTTTTGAATCTGTTTCTGGGAAAACTCACGGAAAGCAGCATTGAGGGCATCCTGATCACGTCCCTTGAAAAATACCAGATAAACCGGAGGCTCTTTGCTCTTGTCTTTTTTCAGAGCATAATTGATCCCGTATTTTCTGGCATACCGTTCAAAGGACTTGATATTTTTGTCCGTGATCTCGATATTGACCATCCCGGCATTCTGTTTTGCCAGCTCTTTTACCGTGACCTTTCCCTGTTTCGGCTGATTTTTCTGTGCTTTCTTCTCTACTGATTTCTGCTTCTTGATGACGCAGATACGCAACAAGAACCTTTTTCAACAGGTCTGCTGTAATCTTAGTTGCCCGAATACAGAACGTGACCGTTTTCTGAGTTACCTCTTCCTGCATGACTTTTCCCTCCTTTCAGCGATTCAACTGCTGTCCAGATCTGTAATCATGGCAATCACCCCCTTTAATGAAAAAAGACAGATTAACCGGTAATCAGGTTCTGCACCTGTACGAGTTTTTCTGTCCCTTCTTCTTTTCTCTTATCTTCTCCACCACAATAGATGGGAACACACATTTCAAGTATTCTACTGTAAATACGCTGATGGGCAGTATCCAAATCTGTGGATTTCATTTCATTCAGTCCCAGATTCGTTGTTACGATCAGCGGAAGCATTTTACAATAACGGCTGTCTATCACATTATAGACCTGCTCCAAAGCAAACTCGGAATTTCGTTCTATGCCTAAATCATCAATAATCAGCAGCGGATAATCCACAAGATTTTGTATGATCTGATTCTTGTCTGCCTGATAGCTGGTCATTTCATTTAAGATTCTGGAAAAATTTGTCATCATGACACGTTCTCCCTGTTCCAAAAGTGCATTTGCAATACAGCCTGCAAAGAAACTTTTCCCAGTTCCAACTGGTCCCATCAGAAGCAATCCTACATTTTTTCTCTTCATATCTGTCCAGTTTTCTACATACTGCCTGGCAATTAGTATCTTCTGGTTGCTTCCATTGTCATTTTCAAATTTCCATTCCCAGAATCTTCTTTCCCGAAGTCCGACGGATTTTCTCTGATAAAGCTGCCGCTGTGTTTCTTCCCGCTGCATCTTCTCATCAAGTTCCTGCCTGGCTTTTACCTCGCATTCACACAAACAGGACACTACATGCTCAAATCCCATCAGACTAACTTTCATCTGTTTTCTTTTTCCACAGATACCACAATGAAGACATCCCTCTTCATCCAGATAATCTGCTGTTACTTTATTTTCCATCACAGGCTTTCTCCTTCCTGAAACTCATATTTATCCATTCCTGCCCTGGCGCCATCCCGTTCTGCCCAAAGACAGATTGTTGCAAAATGATTCTGATACTCTTTTCCACTGGATTTCATATAAACAGAAAGATGATCAATCCGTTTCTGATAATCCCATGGAAATATTGTCATCAACTCCTGCAGTTCAGCTTCCGACAGAACAACATTTTTAAATCTACCATACTGACTGAATTTTTCTTCCAGAGCGGGAGTATTGCCCTTACTCTTATCAGTATGATTCTTTTCAGTCTTATTTATCTTAGTATTACTTCCATCCAGATTCTTGCAGTCCGGACTTCTATTTTTTTGTGTTCCGGACTTCCAGTTTCTTGCAATCCGGATTTCCAATTCCTTGCAGTCCGGATTTCCAGTTTCTGGCGTTCCAGAAGCAAAGTATCTTACGGGCTTTCCTCTAATCCGTTTCACAAAATTTTTCACGTATATGACAGAGGGACGATTATTCCCCTGCCGATACCGTTCGATCAATCCAATGCCATGCACACTGTCAAGCTCATAAAGAAGCTTTGTCACTGTCGTATGCGACATTCGCAACAGCTCCTGCAATTCTGCAATCGTGTAAATGATATAGACATAACCATCACCGTCAATCCAGCCATTTTTCTTGGATAGGCTGATTCGATCAAGCAGAATTCCGTAAAGGAGTTTTGCGTCTGTGGACAGGCTTGCAAACTCTTTTTCTGTGAACAGAGCTTTTGGTATCCGAAAAAAGAAAACTGGTCAGATTCTTCTGCTCTGAAATATTCAAAATCTGCCATAATATTTTCCTACTCTTCTACATCGAAATCACAATTTGCCGCACTGCCTGTACCATGACACATCTCATTAAACACAAAGTTGAAACACATCATTAACTCACTCAGATAATAATTCCTTGCTTCTTTATTGCAGGCATACATATCCTCGATATAAACCTCCTCGTTTCCATTCATTCGTGCGATTGTTTCCAGAACTTTCATAAACTTCTTATTAGAGCAGCACTCATACTGCTCATTTACATATTTCTGAATTTCCAGCACACGTTCAGGCTTTCCTTCATAAACAGATAACACGCCAAATGCCAGATCCATGCCAAACTCATAGCCATCGGCTTCTACGGCATCAATATCAAGATTACCTTTTTCATCGTAATAGCCACGCTCTTCCATAGGAGTCAGTGGTGTCTCATATTCATCCAGATATCCCATATCTGCAATTGTTCCCAGAATATCTCTGGATGCTGCCACCATCTTGTCCATGATAATTTCTCTTTCTTCCATCTGCATATTTGCCATAATTCTGTCTAATGTCATCATTGATTCTTCCTCCATCTCATTTTCATAAATATCGTTGATATAAAAGTGGTTCGCTTTTACCATTATTCGGAATAATACGCACCAGCTTTCCAACCTGAACCAGTTCCTGTACAGCCTGATCTACTCCATATCGGGTCATATTCAGATTTTTCTTCATTTCACTTTTCGGATAGACAACAAACAGATCTCCATTATGATCTACCCAGCCATTCTGTACCGCAAATTTCAAACGATCCAGAAATAAGCTGTATAAAATCTTTGCTGTATTTGACAGATTTTTGTATTTTTCCATCTGGAACAGCACCTTTGGCACCTGCAGACAATCTACCGGCATATACTCCATCTTACTCATTGATTATTTCCTCCTTCTGTTTGTACAGCACTTCGGCTGAATTAATATTGATTTCCAGCATCCCTACAAATACCTGATAGTACAGCAGGCATATCTGTTCATCCTCTCTTGCCAGATACAATCCTTCCAGTTCATCGGACGGATGTTTCATTCCATATACCGCCTGACAGATATCATGGATTTTCTCACATTCCACACTTCTAAGATGCATCTCCAAAGTGTGATTAAATCTCTGCCAGTCCTCTAGTTTCTGGTTTACTGACATCATGCACTGGAACAGTTCCGCTGCTTCACATGCTGCTGACATGCACTACATTTTTGTTATTGATACTTCCATCGGCATTTTTCATATGCCCTACCATATACGCCTGATCTACTGAAACCATCTTTTATCCTCCTCTATCTAAACGGCATTTCTTCTTCCATGCCCTCTGGGATCTCTAAGAACCCTTCCGCATCTTCTGGAAACGGTGGTCTGTCAACCATTTTTGCACCTGCGAATTCAATCCGGTTAGCATACACTTCGGTGGTATAGATCTTTTTCCCGGTATCCTTATCTTCATAATTACCTGTGACAATCTCGCCTTCCACCATGACCTTCGTTCCCTGCATCAGATAATCTCTGGCAAATTCTGCTTTCTTTGCAAAAGCCTTTACCGGAATGAAACTGACTTCATCGGAATAATTTCTTCTGACTGCAAGAACAAACTTGGCAATCTTATGAAGTCCTTTTTCATTCTCCACTTCGTTGTATCCGGGATTTCTTACCAATCGCCCGGAAATAACTGTTGTATTCATTGGCTTAACCCTCCTATGCTTTCATTGATTTGTAACAGATACCGATACATGGTCCACATTTTCCATAGGCACATCCGTAACATTCATCTTTTTCCAACTCTTCCTGCTTCATTTCATCGGTCAAACATTCCTAACAGCGTTGTGTAAATCTTTTTCATTGCCAGGAACTTCTCTTCTGCTTTTTCCATCTTCTCTTTGTAAAATGGAATCAGTCCACTGAAGAACTGGATGGAAATCGTTACATTTTCATCATCCCAGGCACAGGTTTTCATCATACAGCGTGGCTGTTTCTCATAATTGCCCAGATAATACGGACAGAACGTACAGCCTCTTTCTTTAACAATTTCCACTGGAATCACTGGCATCTGACTTTTGATTTCTTTTGTTACATGCTTACTTTCAATTCGCTCTCTCATCTTAAAAATCCTCCAAGTATATATATTTGCAAAAGGGATTTCCCCTGAATTGCCTGATTTTGGGTACAAAAAAAGAGGCAAGCTTACGATTTTATTTTCGCAAGCCTGCCTCTTATCAAACTAATCTTCTATTTTCCAATGATATACCGTATAAAAACGTATATCGCTCTGATCACATACACTGGAATCATGATACTTCCGATCAATGCTCCAATGATGACACTTAATGCAGCCATACCAAGTGTTGCTGTGGTATCCATTCCCCTTGGGATTAGAATCAGCCGCATTTTATGTATTCCAAATGGTAATCCGGCAATAAATATCCACCAGAACCAATCTGTCTGACCGCTGACTTTCATAATTGTTTTTGTCATCCAAAACCAGAATACCATAAATGCCAGCGGCAGAATTGATTTTTTAATTACATCTTCAATCGTCACCTTTTTTCTCCTTCTGTCTGATTCCTTCCGTCACCTCCCGATTGAGGTTTGCCAATATTTCTCTAACCACAGGAGAATCCAATCGAAAGGTTTCCAGATCTTTCTCCGTAAGCTCCCTTCCGTTCGCATCATATCTTCGTACATTTTTTAAAGCCATACTTTCACTTTCTTCCTGCTGATAATCTTAATGTTTTCAACAAATGTTTAAACTTCTCTCTTTTCATCTGTTTAACACGTATCTTTTCTATCTTTTTCCTATAGACTTGTATTCTACTTGCCATATCTTCATTGCTCATTCTTCACCCTCTCTTTCTGCCCACGATGCCAGAAGCATAAATATAATTTCTTCCATCTGAGTCTTTGTATATGTCTCTGGAAAATATTGTTTCAATTTCTTCGCCGGAATCTGCACCTGAACTTTTTCAGTACTTTCATTCATGCAAATCTGATCAATCTCTGAATACGTCAACATTCGCTCTTTTGAAATCTGTTTCAATTCCTTTGCCTGCTTCATGGACGGTACCATATTGTGATTACTCATATACTGAAGCAATATCTGTTGTTCTTCACTTCTCAAATATGAAACTTCAACAGCTGTATTAAAGGGAAGCTTCTTCTCGTCTGCCAGTTCTAAAAGCTCTGTGATTAACTCTGTCAGATGAATATATCGAAGAATCTGTCTGGAACTATCTCCTGTATTCTGACTGACTTCTTCCGCCGCCAACTTCTTGCCAACTTGGCAAGAAGTTAAATCAGACCGTTTCCCCTGACGCTTTAACGCCTCATATTTCATTTTATAAGCAAATGCCTTTTCGCTGATCAGCAGCTCTTCTCGTTGAATGTTGGAATCTACCATGATCACCGTCGCTTCATCATCTGTAAGATCTTTGATGATAACAGGCATTTTCTCTAATCCCGCAAGTTCACATGCTCGTTTTCGCCTATGACCAGCTACCAGCTCATAACCACCGGACTCTCTCAACCGCACAATACCAGGAACCAACACGCCATATTGTGTAATGCTTTCTGATAATTCTTCCATTTTCTTATCATCTTTTACTTGAAACGGGTGATTTGGAAATGGATAAAGGCTTCCTATTTCTATCTCGCAAATTCCATTGTTTGTTTCTTCGTTTGTTCCAAACAACGCATCAAGTGGCTGTAAGGAAATGGGAGTTGCTCTTTTTTTAGATGGCATCTTTTAGCACCTCCTCCGTCACTCTCCGATAAGCTTCTGTAGCTTTGCCTTTCGGATCATAAGAGAAAATACTCTGTCCTTCTCTGACTGCTTCCTTCATTCTTACAGAAAATGGAATATAATTATCAAAGATATGAATTTGACTTCCATATACATTTCTGAGAAGTTCCATATTATTTCTGGCATCATTCGTATGAGCATCTACCATCGTGAACAGAATCCCACCGACTTGTAACTTCGGATTGATCTGCTTACGAACCTTACCGATCGTTTTTAACAACTGCTGCAATCCTTTGATTGGCAGGTAGGATGCTTCAACTGGAATGAGGACTTCATCTGATGCAGCCAGCGCATTGATCGTAATCATTCCCAATGATGGCATACAATCAATGATGACTGCATCATATTGATCCTTGATACCATATAAAATCTGTTTCAATACATATTCCCTGCTCATTGCATTTACCAACTGTACTTCCGTACCTGCCAGTCCAATGTTAGAACAGATAATGTCTATCCCCTCTGCCTGATGTCTGATATAACAGTCGGAAGGAATATCTTCATCTTTCATTACTGCATCCATAAGAGCTGTAAGTGTTTCATTACTGTCATCACAATCACGATATCCAAATCCTGCGGATACATCAGACTGTGGATCGGCATCAACGATTAACACTTTCATATTCTTTTGTGCTAATCCTACTGCTAAATTAGCTGTACATGCTGATTTTCCCGTTCCCCCTTTTTGGTTTACAATAGAAATTACTTTTGCCATAATCTTTCCCTTCTTTCTTGTTAAATAAAAAGACTGAATCAGACAGCTGAGATATAAATCTCATGCGAGCTAATTCAGTCCAAAACATATTTTTATTCAATTATCACCGCTTTCGTGGTATAGTAAATACATCTCAGCAGAGTTCTGAAATTCTATTACTTCTGTACTGTGTTATTTATAAAAGAGAGGCCTTTCCTTCATAAATTCGTTGATTGGTTACGAAATTTATTTAGGACTAAATCGCTAGAGCCCTTGTATTATAAGGGGTTCTGCCTTGTGTCATTATAATAACACAAGCACCCCCATTTAAGATATTCATCATCGGTACAGGCATCTGTCTGGTATGGCAGCCGCCAAGATACTGATATAAAGGAACGCGGAGAGCTGCTGCTGCCGCCCTTGCTACTGCCAGGGATACTCCCAGTGCCGCATTTGCCCCTACATTACTTTTATTGTCTGTGCCGTCTGTTTCTATGATTTTTTTATCAATATAGGACTGATCCAGAGCATTTTCTCCAAGAATTGCTTCTGCCAGCTTTGTATTTACATTCTCCACTGCTTTGCGGACACCAAGTCCGGTGTAGCAGCCTTTTTCTCCGTCACGAAGCTCCACTGCCTCGAACTTTCCTGTGGAAGCTCCCGAAGGGACGATTGCCCTTCCCGTATATCCATTTATCCCGATCACACCTTCTCCTACTGTTACTTCTACTTCCACTGTAGGATTTCCTCTGGAATCAAGTACCTGTCTTGCATGAACCCTTCTCACAGGCAGATAACGTAACATATTAGAACCTCCTGATCATTTTAATAAACCGGTAACTGTTCCATATTTTCACAGTTACAGTTAAACCTCAAGTCAAAATACGTCACTGAGAACGGCGTGAACAGTAACGTAATTTGACTTGTATATCTTTACAACCATATTTTTACCCAATATGCTTCCGGCTATGCATTGTCTATATCCATTATTATTTTCAGAATATTTTATCAATACAAATAATTTTAATATTATCTTTTAAATATTTTTGTAAATTTTCTATTTTCATTCTTGACATTTCATTCTTTATCTGTTATATTAAGTTCATAAAACAAAAGGGATTACGAAAAACAAAAAAGTAAAGGAGTGAGACCACCGAAAACATAATCTTTTCTTCATAATTTAAGAAAGCGAGGTACAGACCACCAGAAACGAAATGAATTTCCTTTATAATTTATGAAAGAGAGGTACGGACCACCAAGAACGTAATCATTTAATTCCAAATGTTTTAAAACAACTCAGGAGGTAAGTTCCATTGGACACTGAACATTAAAAGAGCCACCAGAAAATAATCATCTGATGGCTCTAAATTTTTGCCTTTTCGCATATATTCTTTCAAGATCTTCTATTGGAGATACTATGTCTTCTTCTCATCATTATCCACTCATTCCCAGATTACTCTTCCTTCTTGCCGGCGCCTTTATTCTGGGTGGGCAGGCAGGTAAATTGCATTCCTGGCAGAAATCTCAGGCAACATCCGCTTCTCTCTTATCTGAATCCACCAGTTGGGGACTCAGTTTCCAAAAGGAGGGCGAACGTCCTGTCGGGAATGCCACGATCAACGCTCTTGGCAAGTATCATGCCTACTATGCGGAAGATACCAACGAAAGAAAAAATCTACCTCACTTTTGATGCCGGATATGAAAACGGAAATACTCCACGTATCCTCGATGCTCTGAAAAAACATCAGGCCCCTGCCACATTTTTTGTTGTAGGTAATTTCATTTCAGACAATCCTGATCTGATCCAGCGCATGGTTTCTGAAGGGCATACAGTTGGCAATCACACAATGACGCACCCTGATATGTCAGGCATTTCTTCAAAAGATGATTTCTAAAACAACTGAATGGCGTGAAGAACTCTACGAATCTGTCACCGGTGAAAAAATGTCAAAATTCTACCGACCGCCTCAGGGAATCTACAGTACCTCAAACCTGGCCATGGCCCAAGAACTGGGATATTCCAACCTTTTTCTGGAGCCTTGCATACTGTAGACTGGATTCAGAA
>ENA-OQCU01000082-OQCU01000082.1-human-gut-metagenome-genome-assembly--contig:-NODE-82-length-50583-cov-7.670267_pt1 | contig 50583 bp, 47 predicted proteins | sample MGYA00242504_ERZ504590 | MGnify/ENA primary metagenome ERZ504590 (study PRJEB26092, sample SAMD00036318) | human gut metagenome | host: Homo sapiens | study: EMG produced TPA metagenomics assembly of... | reverse complement strand
TATAGAAAACGGAGGACAAAAACATGAGCGGATGCCGGATGCAGCTTCGAACCCCCAAGTTGAAAATAAAGAAACCGAAGAAATCAAATACACAGATGCGCTGGCAGAACAGTTTGCAGCAGAAGTCGGAGTAGACCCAAGACCAAATGAAACCCTTGTAGAGATCGATGAGCGCGGCGCTTTCATCCGTCAGCCAAATGCATTTATCCAGCCATTCGGCGATAAAGAAGGCGGCCTGAAAGCAGAAGCAAACCGCTTCGGGATCTACTGGGCAACCGGATGCAACTGGTCCAACCGTCCGATCATCGTGCGGGAGCTTTTAGGACTGCAGGATGTGATCTCGGAGACGAGAGTTTCTCCATCCGGCGAGACAAACCGTTACGGACATGCATTCGGACAGTATCCGGATTTCAAGGATCCGGCGACAGGCGCTTACTTCTTAAGTGAGTTCTATAAAAGAGCAAACCCGGACTTCAAAGGAAGAGCAACGACACCGACCCTGGTGGATGTCAAAGAGAAAAAGGCTGTGAACAACGATTATCACCGCCTGACGAACTATCTCGAAGTGCAGTTCCGTCCATTCCAGCCAAAAGATGCGCCGGACCTGTACCCGAAAAAATTCCGGAAAGAGATCAATGAGTTTAACGACTGGCTCTTCCCGCATGTCAACAACGGCCATTACCGCATGGCATTCTGCCAGTCACCGGAAGCATACGATGAGGCATACGAAGATTTCTATGAATCCCTCGATAAGCTGGACAAACGGCTGGAGACGAACCGTTTCCTGTTCGGCGACTACATCACCGACAGCGATGTCCGCGCTTACGTCACTCTGATCCGTTGGGATGTCAGCTACTTCCACAACGTAGGACCGGTGAAGAAACCGATTCGTGATTACAAAAATATCTGGGGCTACTTAAAAGAGCTGTATGCGATCCCGGCCTTCCGTCACGGAAGCGATCCGCAGGTGCTGGCACTTTCGAGACCTGGAAAGAAATTAGGAGAGGTTCTCTTCCGCGGATACAACGAACGAATCCTTGCAAAAGTAGATTTCGAGAAGCTGATGGAAGACGATGGATCGAGAAGAACACTCAGCAAAACACCGGATGAAGTATTCCTTCGCCATCCGGAGGGAGAGACCTACGAGGATTACGCAGGAGAAATCTCAAAAACCATCTGGAACAGCCCGAAATGGGAAGACAGAAACCCGAAGAACGGCGTACTTTCCGTGGATGCATCGATTAATCCGCTGAAAGGACTTTTATAAAGAGATAAGACAGAAGAATCCGGAGCGCTCTGGTGGAACACTCTCAGGCAGCCGGGGTGCGGCCGGAACTGAAAAGAACGAGGAAATGAGGAGGATTTTATTATGAAAAAGACAAAGAAATTATGGGCAGTATTGGCAGCGGCGGGCCTTTTGGCAGCAAGCTTTGCAGGATGCGGAAGCAATGCATCAGCAAATGCAGGAAGCAGCAGCGGTTCCGCAGCATCATCTTCCGCAGAAGGCAGCTCCGCATCGGATTCCGGTGAGAAAAAAGTGATCAAAGCTGTAACAAGCGGCACACTGGCACCGTACTTTTACGTAAATGATGACAACGAGCTGACCGGTGTCGATATCGATATCGTAAAAGAAGTGTTCAACCGCCTTCCGCAGTATGAACTGAAAATTGAGCAGGCAGATGCACTGCAGGGTGTGCTGAGCGGTCAGTACGACATCGCAGTCAACAACTATGGATATACCGATGAGAGAGCAGAATCCTACTACTTCTCTTTACCATATAAAACCAGCTTCAACGAATACATTCAGAGAACCGGCGATGAGCCGCTGACTTCTCTTACCGATCTGGCAGACCGCGGATACAAAATTGAGCTGAGTGCAGGAAGCCTTACCGCAAATGCACTGGAAAAATGGAATACAGACAACCCGGATCACCAGATCAATATCGTATATTCCAATGCAAACTTCCAGGTCCGCTACCAGCACATCGTAGATGGAACCGCTGATGTGGCAATCGACGACGGACCGATCATCGACAACTTGCTTCCGCAGTTCGGACTGGAAGGTCAGCTGGAAGCAAACGAGATCGACGAGGAGACCGAAGATTTCCTGTTCCCGCAGAACAATACCTACTTCCTGTTTGGAAAGAACGAAGAGGGCGCAGCACTCCGCGAGGATGTTGACAAAGCCTTAAAAGAGATGAAAGAAGACGGAACTCTTTCCAAGATCACAACCGAGTATCTCGGCGTGGACACCAGCCCGGACGAGAAATACTTTGATGAGACACCAAACTAGAATATCGTTTTCGAAATAAGAACAGAAGAGATTACAAAACAGACGGGAAGCGGATCGAGAACATCCGTTTCCCGATTCTAAAAGGAGCGAAAAACATGGCAGAAATTTACCGGGTAGAAAAGGGAAGCGAAGAGTGGAAATACAAAGCATATGATTACGTCAGAACCGATGCGTTCTGCTGCGGACAGAACATTCCGATTGAACTGGAATTCGGACAGGACGAGAGCAAAGATGATCTGCAGGCGATTCTGGTGACAGAAGATCACAAGCCGGTAGCCGGCTGCCGCATCGCATTTCCGGCGGAAAAGACAGGAAAAATCGAGCGTGTCTGTGTTGTCAGAGAAAAACAGAAAAGCGGATACGGCCGCGTGCTGATCGAAGCCGCTGAGAAATGGCTGAAAGAATACGATGTCGATCACATCGTCATCACGAGCCAGGACCGCGCCGCAGGCTTTTATGAGAAATTAGGCTACAAACTGAATCCGGATGCTGACCTGTCGGTATACGACCACCATGCACCGAAGAAAGACGAAGAGCCGAAAAAGCCGAAGAAAAATCTTGGCTTTACCTGTGTACTGGTAGAAAAATACGTGTAAGAGAGGACAAAAATCATGGGAAAATTATTTGACGTTTCACTGGTATTTTCATCCATACCAGAATTGCTGACAAAGCTGCCGATTACGCTGGAACTGGCCGTGGTTTCTATGCTGATCGGACTGGGACTGGGACTTGTGATGGCGATCATCAAAATGAAAAAAATCAGAGTGCTGACGCAGATTACGAATCTTCTGATTTCACTGCTCCGCGGCACGCCGGTCATCGTACAGCTGTACGTTGCGTTCTTTGGTATTCCCATGATGTTCAAGGCAATCAACCAGCAGTTCGGAACGAATCTGGCGGTTGCCAATATTTCCGGTTTCGTCTATGCGATGATCGCTCTGGGACTGAACCAGTCGGGCTTTATGGCTGAGATTATCCGTTCGGCCCTGCAGTCCGTTGACCCGGGCCAGATCGAAGCAGCACATGCACTCGGCATGACGTATCCGCAGACACTGCGCCGCATCATTCTGCCGGAGGCCTTTGAGGTTGCGCTTCCGACCCTTGGAAACTCTTTTATCAGTATCATCAAAGGAACGTCTCTTGCCTTTACCTGCGCCGTTGTCGAGATTACCGCACAGGGCCAGATTATTGGAGGAAGAACGTATCGCTACTTTGAAGTTTACGTTTCACTGGCCATCATTTACTGGCTGGTAACGCTGGTGATCGAGCAGATTATCCGCGTAATTGAAAATAAAATCCGGATTCCGGACCAGGTAGAGCTGGCGTCCGCAAACGGGGAGGGTAAGAAAAATGATAAAAATTGATCATTTATCAAAAAAATATAACGACAACGTGGTGCTCGACGACATCAGCCTCGAGATCAAACAGGGCGATGTTGTGGGAATCATCGGTCCTTCCGGAACCGGAAAATCAACGCTTCTGCGCTGCGTCAACCGCCTTGAGAAACCGGAGAAGGGAACGGTGACGATCGGGGACAAGGTGATCGGCCTTTCCGAGCGGAAACCGAAAGAGCTTCTGTATTTAAGACAGAACACAGGAATGGTGTTCCAGCGGTTCAATCTGTTTGAGAAGAAAACCGCACTGGAAAATGTGATGGAAGGCCTGATTGTTGTCAAGAAGATGAAAAAAGACGAGGCCAGAGCCATTGCATTAGAAGAACTGAAACTGGTCGGCATGGAGAAATGGGCAAACCACTATCCGAAACATATGTCCGGCGGACAGCAGCAGAGGGTGGCGCTCGCAAGAGCCCTCGCCATGAAACCGCAGATTCTGCTGCTCGACGAGCCGACCTCAGCCCTTGACCCGGAGCTGGTTGGAGAGGTTCTGGATGTTATTAAAAAAGTTGCGGCACAGGGATATACAATGCTTCTGGTTTCCCATGAGATGAACTTTATCCGCCATGTGTCGAACCGTGTGATCTTCCTTGATAAAGGACACGTAGTAGAAGACGGAACACCGAAAGAAGTATTCGAGCATCCGCAGAATCAGAGAACACGGGAGTTCTTCAGCAAGATGCATATTATGGCGCAGCCTGAGTATGTTATTTAAATTGAGCAGTGCCGGAATGCAGTGAAGCAGGAAATTTTGTGCTCGCACGAAATTTTCTGTTTTGCTGTATTCTGATAGGGCGAAAGCCCGAAGCCCAGGGAAGCGAAGCTTTTCTGGGCCGCACTGCGGACACAGCCAAAGAGTAGGAGAAAATATTATGATAGATGAGAAAAGAATTGCTGATTTTTTTGCGGAGCTGGTATCCATCGATTCGCCGTCCTTGGAGGAGCGCGAGATGGCGGACACTCTGAAAGCAAAATTCGCCGAAATCGGAGTGAATTTTACAGAAGATCATACACAGGAGCAGACCGGTTCGAATGCGGGCAATCTGTTTGCACGTATCCCGGGCAGTATTGACGGTGCGCCGGTTCTCTTTGCCGCCCACATGGACACGGTGGAGCCCGCAAAAGGGAAAAAGGCTGTTTTCCACGATGACGGAACCGTAACGAGCGACGGCACAACTGTTCTCGGCGCCGATGATCTGGCCGGTGTGACCGCGATCTATGAGGCGGTGCGCCACATCACTGAGGCAGGAGCGCCGCACAGCCCGATCGAAATCCTGATTTCAACCGGTGAGGAGCTGTACTGCAAAGGTGCGAATGCCTTCGATTACAGCCAGGTGCAGGCAAAAGAAGCGTACGTTCTGGACCTGAGCGGAGCAATCGGCGCGGCAGCCTATGCAGCTCCGACCCTTGTATCTTTTAAAGCAGAAATCCAGGGAAAAGCCGCCCATGCAGGTTTTCACCCGGAGGACGGCATCAACAGCATCCAGGCGGCTGCACGTGCAGTCGCACAGCTTCCGCAGGGCCACGTGGCAGAGAGCACCACAGCCAACATCGGAAAAATCGGCGGCGGTTCCGGCACCAATATCGTTTCGGAGAGCTGCCTTGTCGAAGGCGAAATCCGCAGCCTGAACCACGAGACGGCGATGGAACTTCTGGCGACATATCAGAAAACCTTCCAGCAGGAGGCAGACGCCATCGGTGCCAAACTTGTCTGGGAAGAAAAGCTGAACATTCATGCCTATGAGACACCGCTGACGGGCGTGGCCGCAAAACACTATGAGAGCGCCGTTGCCAAAGAGGGTCTGACCGCCGCATTCGAAAAAACCTTCGGCGGCAGCGACAACAACGTCTTCGCCCAGCACGGCATCGAGGGCCTCGTCATCGCAACATCGATGAACCAGGTACATAGCTGTGCCGAGTACACGAAAATCCCGGAGATTGCCCAGGTAGCACGGATTGTGGCGAATCTTGCAGCACTGCAGGAAGACTGAGACGATCCCGGATGAAAAAACAGAATACAAAAATCCCCAAAGCCCACCGGCAAATGTGAAAACAAAAACCGGCGGGCTTTTCCTGTTTCCGGCACGGCTTGCCACGCAGAGAAAAATAGTCTATAATAGGGAAAAGCTTCCGGTGCATGCCGGAATTTAACACCAGTAGACAAGAAGTCCCCCGCTTCTAAAGCGGTGGGATGAATTGTTAAAAGAAACATAACGGCAGTGGCGGGCGGAGAAAAATCGGTATCCTCCACTGACATGAGGCAAGTCACAGTCGAACTATTTTCGACATGTCAGACTCCGTGAAAATACCGACTGTGAGTTGAAACAAGAATAAAAGAGGAAAAACAATGATACATACACCAATTCAGAAACTGGAATTTCCAAACGACAGAGGCGTCCGCCTGTACTGCAAGAGAGAGGATCTTCTCCCGTTTTCCCTGGGCGGAAATAAAGTGCGGATCGGACGCGCCTTTTTCCGTGACATGCAGGAGAAAAACAAAGACTGCATGATCATCTACGGAAACAGCAGATCCAACCTCTGCCGCGTGCTGGCCAATCTGTGCTGTGCCGAGAAAATTCCATGCTATATGATCTGTTCTTCCGAAGAAAACGAGGAACAACCGATCGAAACAAACAACAGCCGTCTGATGAAATGGCTCGGAGCCGAAGTCATTCCGTGCAGAAAAACAGAGATTGCACAGACCGTCGAGCAGACGATGAACCGTTTGACAGAAGAGGGATATCACCCATATTATATTTTCGGGGATAAATTCGGAACGGGCAATGAAGGCACACCGGTACAGGCCTACGTGGACGGCTACCGCGAGATTCTTGCGTGGGAGAAAGAACAGAACATTTCTTTTTCTCATATCTTTGCGGCATCCGGAACCGGCTCGACCCAGTGCGGCCTGGTAAGCGGAAAACTGCTCGAGCAGGGAACGGAGCAGATCATCGGCCTTTCGATTTCATCCCGAGAGTACGACCGCGCCATCCGCATCATGGAGAGCGGCATTTCCGATTATTTTGCGAAGAATCATCTCGTGCTGCCGGAAGGATGGGAGAGTGAACTTCATCTGGAAATGGGATACCGCCAGGGCGGATACGGCCAGTACGATGAGCGGATTTTACAGGTGATCCGGGAAGAGTTCTGCCGGAACGGCCTTCCGCTGGATCCGACGTACACCGGAAAGGCATTCTGGGGAATGAAGCAGTACATAGAAGAACATCAGTTACAGGACTGCGATGTGCTTTTTATCCATACCGGAGGCACGCCGCTGTTCTATGACTGCATTCTGAACGATACCGATGGAGGAAAAAAATGAAACTGATTTCAATAGTCATCCCATGCTACAATTCCGAGGCAACGATCCGGAAAGTTGTAGAGATGGTGATGGAAGAATTCAAGAAAATGGACGGATATGACTGCGAATTTGTCCTGGTGAACGATGGTTCCCCGAAAGACAATACGTATGGGGAGATCAAGAAGCTCGGTGAGCAGTATCAGAATGTCAAGGGCATCAACCTGCTGCGCAATTTCGGCCAGCACAATGCGCTGATGGCGGCACTCCACTACACCGAAGGAGACTTTATTCTCGGCATGGACGATGACATGCAGACACATCCGTCCCAGATCAGCAAACTGATCCACAAGATGGAAGAAGGATACGATCTGGTTTACGGCTGCTATCCGAAACGGAAAAAATTCGTTCCTGAAAAATGTCACCAGCAAACTGAACGAAGTTTCCTCCCGGATTCTTCTCGGACGGCCAAAAGACATCGTTTCCAGCAATTTCTGGATGATTACCCGCCAGATCAAGGACGAGGTGGTAAAATACGACAGCTTCAATCCCTATATTGACGGCATTTTCTACCGCACGACACACAAAATCGGAAATGTAGAGGTGGAGCATTTCAAACGTGCAGTGGGAACTTCCAACTATACGTTAAAGAAACTGATCAAATTGTGGCTTGCCTACTGGAACTATTCTGTAATTCCGCTTCGCATATCGTCCGTTCTCGGCGGAGTTTCTGCAGCCGGCGGTTTTCTGGCAGCCATCATGATTGCCATCCGAAAGCTCATCGATCCGACCGTGATGGTTGGCTGGTCTTCGACGATCTGCGCCATCGTTGTCTTTTCCGGATTGATTCTGATGGTGCTCGGCATCATCGGAGAATACATCGGAAAGATGATTCTGATTCTGAACCGCACGCCGCAGTATATTGTGCGGGAAACCATTAACGTATCTGATGAGGAAGAAAAAAAGTGAAAAAAATCATGATTTTAGGTGCCGGTATTTACCAGGTGCCGCTGATCCGGACTGCACGCAGAATGGGTCTTTACACGATCGTAGTGAGTATTCCCGGCGATTATCCGGGGTTTGCACTTGCAGATAAAATTTATGAACTGAATACGCGGGATAAAGAAGCGATTCTTGCGGCGGCGGAAAAAGAACAGATCGACGGAATCTGTACATCGGGAACCGATGTGGCCGTCAGCACAATCGGCTATGTCTGTGAAAAGATGCATTTGTCCGGCATTCCGTATGAGGCGGCGGAAATTCTGACCGATAAGGCAAAGATGAAAGACGCATTCCGGCAGGGCGGCGTTTCCGCGGCAGACGGGATGCGGGTAAGAAGCGCAGAGGAGGCACAAAAAGCCGCAGAACAGCTTGGATACCCGGTTGTCGTAAAACGGGTGGACAGTTCAGGAAGCCGCGGAATTACCGTGGTGGAGCATTCCGGACAGATCGAAGAAGCGTATGAAAATGCGAGAAACGGTTCGGCAAGAGATTATGTGCTGGTTGAAAAATTCCTCCGCGGAACGGAGATCGGCGTGGATGGATTTGTGCAGAACCACAAACTGGTCTTTCTGGCACCGCACACGAAATTTGTATACCGCGGTGCACACACGACCGTTCCGGTCGGCCACGCATTTCCGTATGGATGCAGCGGGGCACTGCGGGAAGAAATTGCCCGCCAGATGCAGCTGGCCGTCATCGCATCCGGTGCCGATCAGTGCTCCGTCAATGCGGATGTCTTTGTGGACGGAGAGAAGGTCTGGATCATTGAAATGGGCGGAAGAACCGGGGCAACCTGTATTCCGGAACTGATTTCAACGTATTACGGATTTGATTTTTATGAGCAGATGATCAAAAGCGCCCTCGGGGAAGAAACGGATTTTCAGCAGACGGAAAGCTGCCCGTGCATGGCAAAACTGCTGCTGAGTCCGGTAAGCGGAACCATCACACAAATCGACCGGGATCAGGTCGAACGTCTGCGTCAGGAAGGGCTGGAGCTTGTCCTGGATTATCTGGAGGGGCATGAAGTTTCTGCCATGGCAGATGGAACTGACCGGATCGGCCATGTGATTGTAAAGACGGACCGGGAAGCGGAACTGGATGAGCAGATGAAGCGGGTGTACCGCTGTATCTGGATTGATGGAAAAAATCTGGAGACAATCTGGGAAGAGAAAACAGCAAAATAAAAAACCCGGAATCTTTTCAAGATCTCAGAAGAGGAGCGAAAGGATTCCGGGTTTTGCGTTGCTAGGCATATCAATATCCGGTGGACCAATTTTGATTACACTGTTTTTACAGGCTTCATCATCATCCGATAGTAGACTGGAATCAGCAGTGCAACCGCACCGAACCAGGCAAGCGGGCTTGCGATGCAGACGGCAGTGTAGCCTAAGAAGCGTGACAGCCAGACGGTAGCAGCAAGACGCATCACAAGCTCGACCATGCATGCGGCAAACGGTGCGCGTCCGTTCTGCATACTCTGAATCGAGGTGCGGTAGACGGCGAGAAGGCCGAGCAGGAAGTAGAACGGCGCTTCGATCGTCAGGAATGCATCGGAGTAATGGTAAGAATCCGTGATTTCGCTCGAAAAGCTTGGTGAGCAAGTGCATCTGTCCCGCGAGGTCTGCTGCCGCCGCTTCCGGAAAATGACGGGAAAGACGGTGACGCAGTATCTCGAGGAATATCGTGTGTCCAAAAGCCTGCCGCTCGTCGAAAGCGGCTTTTTGCCACGAAAAATATGTTACATCTGTTTGATTGCCTGCAGCATTTCAAGATCCGAAGCAGTCACCTTGATATTGGAAACCATCGTTCGGCCGTCCGGTTTTTTCACCGTGACTTCGAGAATCGTTCCCTCCTCGATCTGCGAGGATGCGAGATCGCTCATGAATTTTACGAACTTCGGGTGGTTTTGGGCGAAACGGTCTCTCAGATTTTTTAATTCCATTAACTTCATTGGGTTAAATGCCATTCTTTTTTCTGTCCTTTCTATTCGAAACTTCTTTTGAAACATGAAAGTATTGTAACATGGAAAAGAAAAAATGCAAGCGGATAAAAAGAGAAAAGACAGAGATACTGGGAATAAGAGAAAAGATTCTCAATTAGAATGGGAGAAAAACGAATGAAAGCGAAGAAGTATCTGCTGTTTTTTCTTTTGGGCTACTGCATTTATATTGCCATCGAAGTCACCTACCGCGGTTACAGCTTCCGCCTGATGGGCATTGCCGGAGGACTGTCCCTTGCAGGAATCGGAATGCTGGAAGACGCCGGGCTGCGCCGCTTTCCGCTGGCGTTTCAGATGATGGTATCTGCGGTTCTGATCACGGCCATCGAACTGTATTCGGGAATGTTTTCCCTGCGGGTGCTGCATTACCGTATGTGGGACTACAGTGCGCTGCCGTTTTCCTTCTGCGATGGGCTGATCTGCCCGTGGTTTTTCGGGATCTGGTATCTGCTCTCGGCAGTGGGAATTTTTCTCACAGATTATGTGAGCTATTATATTTTCCACGAGGGGACGCACCCGATGTATCGAAAGAAGAAAAAGGGTTGTGCCGAAGGGGAGTTCGTTATAAAATAAGAAAAAACAACCCAGGCAGGAGGTCCTCATGGAAAACGAAAAAAATTATCTGGAATATCTCGCAGAATTGTACCCGACCATCGAAAAAGCAGCGACCGAAATCATCAATCTGCAGTCCGTTATCAACCTTCCCAAAGGCACGGAGCATTTCCTTTCGGATATTCATGGCGAATACGAAGCCTTTTCTCATGTACTCCGCAACGGTTCCGGTGCCGTGCGAAAGAAGATTGACGATGTCTTCGGCCACACGCTCGGTATTTCGGAAAAACGTGCGCTTGCAACCCTTATCTATTACCCGAGAGAGCGCCTGGAGATGGAGAAAAAGCAGCAGGAGGATATCGATGACTGGTACAAGGTCATGCTGTACCGCCTGATCGACGTCTGCAAAATCGTTTCTTCCAAATACACCCGTGCCAAAGTGCGGAAAGCCCTGCCGGCGGATTATGGCTATATCATCGAGGAGCTGATCACCGAAAAGCCGGAGGTGCTCGATAAAGAAGCATACTACGAGGCGATCATCCAGACCATCCTCGAAATCGGCAGCGCCGAAAACTTCATCATCGCCGTGGCAGAGCTGATTCAGCGGCTCGTTGTCGATCATCTCCACATCATCGGCGACATCTTTGACCGCGGTCCGGAGCCGTATAAAATCATGGACTGCCTGATGAATTACCATTCCCTCGATATCCAGTGGGGCAACCACGATGTGCTCTGGATGGGCGCTGCGACCGGCCAGCCGGCGTGCGTGGCCAGCACGATCCGCATCTGCCTCCACTATGGCAATCTCGATGTGCTGGAGGACGGCTACGGCATCAATATGCTTCCGCTTGCCACCTTTGCTCTCGAGACGTACGGCGATGATCCGTGCGAATGCTTTGCCGCAAAAGGCGGCGAGGACAGCGGAAATTCCCAGCAGATGCTGGAGCGCCGCATGCACAAGGCCATCACCGTGATGCAGTTAAAGCTCGAGAACCGTCTGATCCGTGAAAACCCGGAATACGGCATGGAAAACCGCCGTCTGCTGGAAAAGATCGATTACCAGAACGGAACGGTGACGATTGGGGAGAAAACGTATGCTCTGCGCGACAAGAGCTTTCCGACGATCGACCCGGCGCATCCGGACGAGCTGACAGAAAAAGAGGCAGAAGTGCTCGATAAGCTGATCTTCGCCTTCCGAAACAGCGAAAAACTGCAGGCGCACGTCGATTTCCTGCTCAAAAAAGGAAGCCTCTACCGCGTCTACAATGGAAATCTGCTGTACCACGGCTGCATGCCGATGAATGAGGACGGCACCTTAAAAGAGGTACAGGTCGACGGAAAGAAATACAAGGGAAAAGCACTGTACGATATCCTCGAGCACAACGTGCGCCGCGCATTTGTAAGCCGCGATCCGAAAAAACGGGAGCAGGGCCGCAATACGCTGTGGTATCTGTGGACCGCGCCGAATTCCCCGCTGTACGGCCGCGACAAGATGACAACATTTGAGCGGTATTTCCTCGCAGAAAAAGAGACCTGGACCGAGGTGAAAAACGCGTATTACCGCCTGATCGAGAAGGAGGAGACGGCGGACCGGATCTTACAGGAGTTCGGGCTTGCCGGTGAAAATGTACATATTATCAACGGCCACGTCCCGGTACACCAGAGTGCCGGTGAAAGCCCGGTCAAATGCGGCGGCAAGGTGCTGATCATCGACGGCGGCTTCTGCAGGGCGTACCACAAAGAAACCGGCATCGCGGGTTACACGCTGATTTACAACTCGTACGGCCTCAGCCTCACCGCGCACGAGCCGTTTGAATCGACGGAAAAAGCAATCCAGGAGGAGAAGGATATTGTCTCCCGCCAGGTGGCGGTGCGGTACAACATGAAGCGCCAGTTAGTCGGCGATACGGATCAGGGACGGCAGATCCGGCAGCGCATCCGTGAATTAAAGGAACTGATCGAGGCGTACCGCACGGCTCAGTTAAAAGAGCTTCTTTAAATCAAGGGTTTTCAACTGCGCCGGAAAATGGTATAATCAAAACAGTGTGCGCAGATGGAAACACTGTGCGCTGGAACAGATGGAAAGAAGGAAGAAACATATGAGGGCATGGATTGCCAGGATGACAGAAGATAACATAGATCAGAGCGCGATCGAAAAAGCAGGAGAGATTCTGAAAAACGGCGGTCTGGCGGCATTCCCGACCGAGACCGTATATGGTCTTGGCGGAAATGCGCTGGATGCCAAAGCTTCCGAGAAAATTTATGCGGCAAAGGGCCGTCCGTCGGACAACCCGCTGATCGTCCACATCGGAAGAATGGAGGACCTCGAAACCGTAGCGGCAAACGTGCCGGAGAGTGCACGCAAACTGGCAGCCGCATGCTGGCCGGGACCGCTGACGATGATTTTTGAGAAAACAAATGCCGTTCCGCTCGAGACGACGGGAGGCCTTACCTCCGTAGCCGTGCGCTATCCGAGCAACAAAGTGGCAAACGCACTGATCTTAGCCGGAGGCGGCTTCATCGCAGCACCGAGCGCCAATACATCAGGCCGGCCGAGTCCGACGAAAGCCGAGCATGTGATCGAGGATCTTGGGGACAAAATTGACTGTATCATCGACGGAGGAGACGCCGAGATCGGCCTCGAATCCACTATCGTCGATTTTACAGAGGAGATTCCGACGATTCTCCGCCCGGGCTATTACAACAAAGAGATGCTGGAAAAAGTGCTTGGAACCGTGCGTGTCGATCCGGGAATCCTTGCGGAGGACAGCCATGTGCGTCCGAAGGCACCGGGCATGCGCTACAAACATTATGCGCCGAAGGCAGACCTTACGATTATCCAGGGCGAGATGGAACGGGTGATTCCGGAAATCAACCGCCTTGCCGCAGAACAGGAAAAGGCAGGAAAGAAAGTGGGCGTAATCTGCACCGATGAGACACGGGAGCAGTACACCACAGGAGATATCAAGAGCATCGGGCTGCGCGCCGAAGATGAGACGATCGCGCATCACCTGTTTGCGATTCTGCGCGACTTCGATGAGGACGGCGTGGAAGTGATTTATTCTGAGGCTTTCGACACCCCGCGTATGGGGCAGGCGATCATGAACCGCCTGTTAAAAGCCGCAGGCCACAAAGTAGCAGAGGTATAACAGTGAAACATTACAGCAGGATTTTATTTGTGGACGCGGACGATACCGCGCGCGCACCGATGGCGAAGGCGATTCTGCAGAGCAAAGAGCTTCCGTGGCCGATGGAAATTGGTTCCCGCGGGCTTGTCGTTCTGTTTCCGCAGCCGGTCAACCAGAAGGTAGAGGCAGTGCTTGCGCGCAACGGGCTTTCGGCCAAAGACCACACCACCACACCGCTTACCGCGGAGGACATCAACGACGACACGCTGCTTCTTGTGATGGAGGACAGTCAGAGGGAAAAGATCCGTGAGGACTTCCCGGATGCGCCCCATCTGCAGACGATCGCCGGATTTCTGCGGCTGGCAGGAGACATCCCCGCCCTTTACGGGGAACCGCTTACCGAATACGGAAAATGTTATGAAGCGCTGGAATTCCTGATTGAAGGTGTTCTTGCGCGGCTGAAAGAGGAGGAAGAACAATGATAGCTTTAGGATGTGACCACGGCGGATATGAGCTGATGCAGGAGGTAAAAGCATATCTGGATAAACAGGGACTGGAATATCAGGACTTCGGATGCTACAGCAACGAGGCAGTTGATTATCCGGTTTACGCCAGAAAAGTAGGCCATGCGATCCAGAACGGAACGTGTGATAAGGGAATCCTGATCTGCGGAACCGGAATCGGCATTTCTATCACGGCAAACAAAATGGAAGGAATCCGTGCAGCACTCTGCACCGACTGCTTCTGCGCAGAGGCAACCCGCCTGCACAACGATGCCAACGTACTGGCGATGGGAGGACGCGTTGTAGGCCCTGGCCTTGCAATCAAAATCGTAGAAACCTTCCTGAACACTCCATTTTCCGGAGAAGAGCGTCACGAACGCCGTATTCACTTGATTGAGCATGAAGGCGAAAATGAATAAATTTTAAACAAAACAAAGGAGAAGGGAAAATGGCAAGAACAGTCATCATGGATCACCCGCTGATCCAGCACAAAATCGGTATTATCAGAAAGAAAGACACAAGCTCCAAGGAGTTCCGCGAGATGATCAGCGAGATTGCAATGCTGATGTGCTACGAGGCAACCAGAGAGCTGCCGCTCACAGACGTTGAAATTGAAACCCCGATCTGCAAAACAACCGTAAAAGAGCTCGAAGGAAAGAAAATGGCAGTTGTGCCGATCCTCCGTGCCGGTCTTGGTATGGTAGAAGGTATGCTGGCTATGATTCCGGCAGCAAAAATCGGACACATCGGTCTGTACCGTGATCCGGAAACCCTGGCACCGGTTGAGTATTACTGCAAACTTCCGTCAGACATCGCAAGCCGTGAAGTATTTGTAACCGACCCGATGCTGGCAACCGGCGGTTCTGCAACGGCAGCCATCACCATGCTGAAAGAAAAAGGCGCAAAGAAGATCCACTTCATGTGCATCATCGCATCTCCGGAAGGAATCGAGAAAATGCATGAGGTTCACCCGGATGTCGATGTTTTCGTCGGAGCACTGGATGACCATCTGAACGAGCACGGCTACATTGTACCAGGCCTCGGCGATGCCGGAGACCGTATCTTCGGTACGAAATAAGAGCGGAAGCAAAGTACGTTAAGAAAACACAGGGGAAATGGGTATGAGCGATAAACGAGAGGATTATATTTCCTGGGATGAATATTTCATGGCAGTTGCCCAGCTTGCCGGTATGCGCTCGAAGGATCCGCACACACAGGTGGGAGCCTGCATTGTGAGCGAGGACAACAAGATTCTGTCCATGGGATACAACGGTTTCCCGAGAGGCTGCTCGGACGACGAGTTCCCGTGGGGAAAGACAAGTGAAAATCCGCTGGAAAACAAGTATCTTTACACAACGCACAGTGAACTGAACGCCATCCTGAATTACCGCGGTGGAAGCCTCGAGGGAGCCAAGCTGTATGTGACATTGTTCCCATGCAACGAGTGCTGCAAGGCGATTATCCAGGCGGGAATCAAAACGGTGATCTACGACTGCGACAAGTACGCGGACACCCCGTCCGTGATCGCATCGAAACGGATGATGAAGGCGTCCGGAGTCACTTTTCAGAAATACCACCGCACAGGGCGGGAAATTACCATGTCCCTGTAGCAGAAAAGATAATAGAAGGAGCGCGCCTGAACGAACAGAAAGTTCAGACGCGCTTCGTCTGTATACACGAAAAGACAAGAAACGGGAGGGCACCATGGAGAGCAATTTCGAATGGATTACGGCAAACGGGGATATCGGCATCCGCTTTTTCCACAGCATCGACGACGGCGGCTACAGCAACCCGCCGCACTGGCACAACGATCTAGAGATCATTTATCTTCTGGAAGGCCGTCTGAAAGTGCGTTTCGGTGACGGCGGCGAGCGGCAGATCGGGGCAGATGAACTTCTCGTCATCAACTCCGGCACGATCCACGCCGTGACAGCCTATCCGAATCAGGCCATCGTCCTGCAGGTTCCGTACGAGATGCTGCTGCAGTACATGGAGCATTACGATCAGCTTTACTTTGTTGTGGATGAAAGACCGGCCAGTGAGGCGGAAAAACAAAAACTCGCAGAATTCAAAGCAGTTCTCCGGGAGATGGACGAGGTGTACGGTGCGCAGAAAGAAGGGTATCAGTTAAAATTCGACAGCCTTCTTCTTGAAGCGCTGTACCGCTTACTGGTGGACTATGCGGTGCGGATCGGAAAAGAACACATTCCGCAGAATCAGAAGGCCGTACAGCAGATCCGCGAGGTCATGCGGTATATTGAGGAGCATTACGCTGAAAAGCTGACGGTGGCGCAGGTCGCGGAGCACTTTGGTTATACGCCGAATTATCTGTCGAAGCTTCTGAAACGGTACCTCGGTCTGACGGTCTACCAGTATCTGTATGAAATCCGGCTCGACCGGATCTGCCGCGACCTGCAGCATCCCGAGGCGCGGATCATGGAACTTCTGCCGAAACACGGCTGCGAAAACTACAAGTCGGTGTCGCGTCTGTTTAAGGAGCGGTACGGCTGCAGCATGAAGGAAATGCAGAAGCGGTATGAAAAGGAAAAAGGAGACCGCCCGATGGGCCAGTGGGTAAGAATCAAAAAAGCGGAAATGCCCTAATTTTCTGCCGAAAAAGGCACTAAACAAGAAGAAGAGAGCATGGTATAGTGGAAGCATGAAACAGCGGATTTTCAGTAAATGCCGCAAAACATGTGAAAAATGGAGTGTGGAAAATGAAAGCAAAACAGATTACAACGTACCATGTAAAAGGGGAAGCAAAAACCTGGGAAAAAGCGCTGGCACCAGAGGACGAGTCCAAGAGCGTAAAAATGATTGAGTCGAACGTCATCAACCTGTATCCGGACTTTGCGTTCCAGACCATCGAGGGCTTCGGCGGCGCCATGACCGAGAGCAGCGCATACCTGCTGTCCCGTATGGATGAGGAAACACAGAATCAGGCATTACAGGATATTTTCGGACCGGACGGCCTTCATGCAAGATTTGTCCGCGTGCCGATCGACAGCTGTGACTATTCCCTTGAGGAGTATCAGGCAGTCGCAGACCCGATCGCAGACCCGGATCTGGCAACCTTCTCGATCGACCGCGACCGCAAATATGTCCTTCCGATGCTGAAAAAAGCCATCGAAATCTCCGCAGAGCCGATCAGTGTTCTGATGAGCCCGTGGTCTCCGCCGTATCAGTGGAAAACTGCACCGAAGATCGCAAAGAATGATGCTGCTGTTTACGGTGCAATGGGAATGCCGGTTCCGGAAGAGATTCCGCAGAGAAACCACGGCGGCAGCCTGAAACCGGAGTATTACGGAAGCTGGGCAAAATACGTCGTAAAATATCTGCAGGCATACCTCGATGAGGGAATCCCGGTGACGATGCTGAGCCTGCAGAACGAGACCGTAGCGGCTACCACCTGGGACAGCTGCGTATGGACACCGGAAGAGTCCAAAACCTACCTGAAAGATTATCTGTATCCGGAGATGAAAAAAGCAGGCCTGACGGACAAGATCGGCATCTTCATCTGGGATCACAACAAAGAGCGTATGATCGAACACGTTCTGACCGTCCTTGACGAGGAGACCATGGACATGGTAGCCGGTATCGCATTCCACTGGTATTCCGGCGACCACTTCGAGGCTGTTGAGCTGATGAAACAGAAATACCCGGACAAAACCTTCATGCTTTCCGAGTGCTGTGCCCTTCACATGCCGGGCAGAATCGGTTTTGGCGACGGTGGTTTCGGACCGGTGAACTTCCAGACACCAGAGTACGTCGATTACCTTGACGCCGCAGATTATGCACACGATATGATCGGAAACCTGAACGCCGGCATGAACCGCTGGATCGACTGGAACTTCCTCGTAGACAAAGACGGCGGCCCGCGCCACGTACCGATGGGATTCACCTCAGGTCTGATTGTGGATGATGATTTCCATTACCGCAAACCGATCATGTACCACTACATCGGCCATATTTCCAAATATATTGCTCCGGGTGCAAAACGCATCGGCTGGAGCAAATACGGAGCAAACCTGGATGTAACGGCCGCAGTCAATCCAGACGGAAGCTACGTTGTGATCCTGCTGAACCGCACAAAAGAGGATTCCGGCTGTTTCCTGCGTGTCAACGGACATATCATGCGTGTCGATCTTCCGGCAGAGACACTCAGCACGGTTGTAATCGAGAAATAAAAAGCAAAAATAAGAAAATGCCTTCTGTGCAGAATGGAAACAGTCTGCACAGAAGGCATTTTTGTAAGATACGATTTATTTTTGATCGGAATCGGAAGAATCTGAGTTTTTCTCTTCGGTCGAAGGCTTTGCCGGTGTATACGGCGCATCAACCGGAGACTCTTCCGTGGTCAGCTTTGTCAGCGCTTTGCGCAGCCGGTAGCCCGGAAAGTGGAAGACTTCGGCCTCGTCGATCTTCTTTTTCTGATATGGGATCGCCTGTCTCGTTTCCGGATCAATGTGGTCCATGTGGAAGTAAAACGCATCGTCATCCGGCAGGTGATGTTTTTCAAGACGACGGTTGGCGAAGTTGCGGCAGACCGTGCAGATAATGGCACAGACCGGAACGGCGATGATCATGCCAAAGACACCCCAGAAGCCGCCGCCGATCAGAATCGAGATGATGATAAGGAAGCTGGACACGCCGGTCGTCTCGCCGAGGATTTTCGGTCCTAAGAAGTTTCCGTCAAACTGCTGCAGGAGAACGACGAAAATCAGAAAATACAGTGCCTGCAGAGGGTCGATCAGAAGGATCAGCAGAAGACACGGAACGGCGCCGAGGAACGGGCCGAAAAACGGAATGATATTCGTCACACCGATGATTACGCTGACCAGCAGTGCGTACGGGGTGCCGATCAGGCTCGTCACAAGATAGCAGATGGCACCGATAATGATCGAATCGATGACTTTTCCAACGAGGAACCCGCTGAATTCCTGGTTCACATACTGGCAGTCGCGGATCACGGCATTTCCGTGATCCAGACCGAGCAGCGCGTAGACTGCTTTTTTCAGCTTGGCAATGTAGCTTTCCTTGTTGTACAGCATGTAGATCGCAACGATCGCGCCAAGCAGAATGTTTTTGAAAAACGTAACCATGTTGACGAGCTGTCCGGAGAGGTTCAGAAGGAACGTACGGAGCATCGGCATCAGGTCATTGGTCAGCCAGTTGGAAAGCTTTGCGGAGAACGTGGAGATGTACTGGTCTGCCGTCTGCTGCATCTCCGGGTAATTCGCCAGCACTTTTGTGGCAAAATCCTGAATGTTGTTTGCGTAGTTGGAGAAGTTGGAGACGATGTTTGTGATACTTGAGAACAGCTCCGGGATCAGGGTCGCAATGAGTCCGTACAGCGCGAAAAGCATGGAGACGTACGTCAGAAGAATCAAAAGCGCCCGCACAAGCTTTTTACAGCGTACCGACTGTGTTTTTCCGTGCCGGGCAAAGAGTCTGGCGATGATCCGCTGTTCTATGAAGTTAATGATCGGGCTGATCACATAGGCGAGAATCAGGGCTGCAATCAGGGGGGAGAGAATGTTGAGGACATTGTGAAAGGCGGTCCGCACAGAAGTCTGGTGGAAGAGCAGGTAGTAAAAAATCATGGACGCTGCAAGTACCAGAAAGGCAGTAACGCCGGCCCGGACATATTTTCGGTAACGATCCAGTTTCATAAAAATGTAAATCCCCTTTCGAATTTTATTAACCTCTATTATACACATGCAATCCCCAAAATACAACCGCAACCACACTTGCGGTAAAAAAAGGAAACTGCTATACTGGAAAAGCAGATTTAGAAAAAGGAGATAACAAATTTGAAGATAAAAATGCCGCCAAGCGTAAATATGGTAATCGATTCCCTGCATGCGAAAGGCTTCGAGGCGTACGCGGTCGGAGGCTGTGTGCGCGATACGATTCTTGCGCGGGAGCCGGACGACTGGGATATTACAACCTCTGCTTCCCCACAGCAGGTAAAAGAAATTTTTGACCGCACCGTGGATACGGGACTGGAGCACGGAACGGTAACAGTTCTGGCCGGAAGCGGCGCGCACGAGGTCACGACGTACCGCATCGACGGAGAGTATGAGGACGGCCGCCATCCGAAAGAAGTGGTCTTTACCTCCAGCCTCGCCGAGGATCTGCGCCGCCGTGATTTTACGATCAATGCGATGGCATACAACAACGAAGAGGGGCTTGTGGATCTGTTCGATGGAATCAGGGATTTACAGCGCAAAGTCATCCGCTGTGTCGGAAATCCGACCGAGCGGTTCAGTGAGGATGCACTGCGGATCCTGCGTGCCCTCCGCTTTTCCGCACAGCTCGGCTTCAAACTCGATCCGGCAACACTGGATGCCATCATAGCACTCGCGCCGACGCTTGAAAAAATCAGCGCTGAGCGGATCCGTGTGGAACTGAATAAACTGCTGATCTCGAAGCGGCCGGAGTACATGGAGGCCGTCTATGAGGCGGGTATTACAAAAATTGTGCTGCCGGAGTTTGATGAACTGATGAAAACGCCGCAGAACAATCCGCACCATTGCTATAATGTCGGTGAGCACACGATTGCCGCTCTGCAGCACGTTCCGGCAGATCCGATTCTGCGCTGGACGATGCTGCTCCACGACATTGCAAAACCGGCGTGCCGCACAACGGATGAGGCTGGCATCGATCATTTTAAAGGCCACGCACCGGCGGGGGAGAAAATGGCGAAAGCGATTCTGCGCCGTCTGAAATTCGACAACGAAACCATCCGCCAGGTCGCAGCATTGATCCGATGGCATGACTGCCGCATGGCTCCGGAGAAACCGGTGATCCGCCGTATTCTGAACAAACTCGGCCCGGAGCTGTTCGGAAAACTGATGATCGTGCAGGAAGCCGATACGATGGCCAAAAGCCTGTACCAGCGGGAGGAAACCCTGGAACGGATCGGGAAGGTAAGGGAGTGCGTCAGAGAAATTCTCGATAACGGCGACTGCTTTACGTTGAAAACGCTGGCCGTTTCCGGCAAAGATCTGATGGAACTCGGTGTCCCGAAAGGCCCGAAAATCGGCGAATGCCTGAACGCGGCGCTGGAAGAAGTGATGAAAGATCCGGCGAAGAATACAAAAGAATACCTGACAGAGTACGTAAAAACACTGCTGTAAAGTCAAAACGTCAAACAAGAGAGCCGGGGACAGAACAATCCGTCCCCGGCTCTCTTTTGTTTTTTGCTGGTTTTATGCGTTCAGGTCACGCAGCAGATCCGCATACCAGCAGAACACATGGGCAATGCGGTACAGTTCGCTCTCCTTGGAGACGGTGCGCCACAGCTCTTTATAGCTGTGCAGCCACCGTTCGAGATCTCCGGCGAGTGCAAAACAGTCTTCTTTCTCCGGCAGAGTGCCATCGGAAAGAAGGGAAGCGCGCAGGAACGGCAGCAGGCGGTTCAGCACTTTCAGGCCGTCTGCGGCGAGCAGGTACGCATAGATCATCGGACGGTTCTCCGGGCGGACGGTGCCGGCTTTCTCGTACAGAACGGCGCAGAGCGCGTCGATTGAAGCATTTGCTGCATCCGCATCGCCTTCCGCGCAGGAGCGGAGCAGTTCGGCAGCCTCTTCTTTGTCCTGATGCAGTTCGAGTGCTTCCTGTACCATAACGGCAGTGCGCCACGGATACGCATCCTGATGGCAGAGAAGATCGAGCACGGAAACGAGTTTTCCGGAAGCATCACCAAATTCCAGCACGGAAATCTGGCGGTTGATTTCCTCCTCCGGCAGAATGTCTGCATTCCAGGAGAACGCCGCGCCGTAGATCATGCCGATGCGGGAGAAGTCCGGGTGATTGATGTGGCCGTAATCGCCCCAGTCAGTGTTCAGAAGTCCCATCGCATGGCATTCGTGGCCGTAGCGCGCCATTCTGGAAATGTTTTCATACGCCTCATGATACTTGTTGATGAGCTGGTTCCATCCCTGTACGCCCGGGCACACATACAGATGCTCGGCACCGGAATTGGCAAGGCGGGTCAGACGCTCCGATGAAACATTTGACGCATAATCCCAGTGGAGGCAGATCAGGTTCTTCGGCAGGAGATGATAAACTTCCGGCTCCTGGCTGATGACATCACTCCAGAACATCGGCGTGCGGCCGGATTCAGTGATATAGTTGGCAAGCTCTGTCACAAACTCGGTGTAGATGACGGTGGTTCCCTTTTCCTCGGCGAGTGCGCGGGAAGCCCCTTTTCCAAGGTCAAACGTTTCATCCGCGCAGAGATTGAAATACTTCGAGGAGAAGAGCTGCATATATTCGGAAAGAATGTGTTTGGCAAGGGAGAGGCTCTCCGGGTTTGTGATATCGAGCGTATGGTGCGCCTGGCGGTCATAGAAGGAGAACGGAGCCGAAGCAGAGCCTTCCAGTTCGCACAGATGTGCATACGATTTCGTGCAGAGCAGCTTGTACAGATGGCCGAAGCTTGCAAGCGACGGAACGAGATCAATGCCAAGTCCCTTGCAGTAGCGGTCCAGCTCGAGGATGTCCTCTGCAGTGAGCGGTGTATCGTCGCGCCACATCTCGGTCAGATCGTCGAAGAGATAGCTGTGCTCGATGTAGAGCTGAAGCTGATTGATTTTATAGAAGCTCAAGGTGTCGGCAAGCTGTTTCAGATAGGAAAGCGTCGGAACACGTCCGCGGGTCGCATCGTGGTAGAAGCCGCGGTTTTCCATGGCCGGTTTGTCGGAGATCAGGATGGTTGGAAGAACAGCACCTGCCTGGCGGATCATCTGACGGAGTGTCTGCACGCCGTAGAGAACGCCGCTTTCCAGAGATCCGCAGATCGTGATGTTTTCCGGTGTGACAGCGAGGGTATAAGCCTCACGGGATAATTCCGGAGAGGCAGTCAGATAGATCAGGTGTGATCCCACCGGCTGATGACGGCGGCAGATGGCAGGACGGAATCCCGTCTGTGTCTCAATCTCCTGCTGCAGAAGCTGTGCTGCAGAAAAAAGCTCAGCCGGGCTCTCGGAATCGAGAAAAATGCGGCTGTCATAGTGAATTGTAAAGGTGCCCTCTCCGTAGGAAAGGGAAGATGGCTGTGGTAAGAAAATCATAAAAACCCTCCTTAAAATAAAATGATTTTAGAGAACCCCATAACAGGTGTTTTTCACCCTGTCAAGTTTGGAATATTTTACCATGCGGTGAAATTAAAAACAATAAAATAAGAGAAAAAGAAAATACTTTTAACATTGCTTTTGAGATGAAAGAAAAAACAGAAACCAGTATGCATGGCATAGGGCGGATACGCATACATTGAATCGTGACCCCAAAAACGATCACAACAGGGAAAGGAGTCAGGCTCTTGTATGATTATGGATTGAGTGTGCTGTCCCATTACGGTCTTACGGCTTCCGGTACAATGCGGGTGCGGGGCGCTTTATTGTGCCACACCGAACAGGGGGATAAGCTGATCAGCGAGTTCGGGACGGCGGCGGAAAAACTGGAGCAGCGGTATCTTCTACAGTGCCGCATCACGGAGTCGGGGCTCCTGCGGTGCGATCAGATTCTGCGGAACGAAGAGGGAGCGCTTGCAACGCGCGGGGACGACGGAGGAACGTACATTGTGCGGAACTGGTACCCGGGCCGGGAATGTGAGACGGGAAACAGTGAGGATCTTATCCGCGCCTCGGACGCGCTGGCGCGGCTACATACGGCAGCTCATCTGCCGGTGAAAATGGAATACCGGAGGGAATCCCTCGTGGAGGAGTGCATCCGCCACAATGTGGAAATTCGAAAGATCCGAAAGTATTTGCAGACAAAAAAGAAGAAAAATGAGTTCGAAAAACTGCTGCTGGCAAGCGCCGGTCCGTATCTGGAACAGGGAGAGCGGGCGGCCGCGGAAATGAAAGCTTCTTCCTATGAAAAACTGCGGCAGCGGGCGGACGAAGAAGGCGCCGTCTGCCACGGGGAATTCAGCCAGCACAATATTCTGCTGGAAAACGGCAGAGGCGAAACGGCGGTCAATTTCGACAAGTGGAACTTCGATCTCCAGGTGGCAGATCTTGGCTATTTTATGCGGAAAATTCTGGAAAAACATGGCTGGAGCGAGCGCGCGGCAGAACGGATCTTAAACGCCTACAGTGCCAGACGGCCGCTCAATGAGGGGGAAATCGAGACACTCCGCCTCTATCTTTCCTATCCGTGGAAATACTGGAAACTGGCAAACCGCTACTACGGAAGCAGAAAATCGTGGATATCCGGGCGGAATACGGAGAAACTAAAAACACTTAATGCGCAGCAGGCAGACTGGCTGCGGTTTGTTAAAGGGATCCTTCTTTTAACCGTGCGGTGGAAAAGAGTCTGTTTTTGGCAGAAATCGCCATAAAACCGCTGGTATGGGGGACTTTTTTCTTGACAAGAGAGACGCATTAGTATATAAATATATACAGCTACGCGAAAAAGCCGGTCAACGTAACAGACTGATCATCCGGAAGAAAAACAGCCGGCAGGGCAGGTCGTGTGTATCAGCGGGCCCGCGTACCATGTAAAAAACAAATGTAAGATACAGGAGGAGTAAAACTCATGAACAAAACAGAATTAGTTGCAGCTATGGCTGAGCAGACAAATTTATCCAAAAAAGATGCAGAGGCTGCTTTAAAAGCATTTATCGATGTAGTATCTGAAGAATTAAAGAAAGGTGAGAAAGTTCAGCTGGTAGGCTTTGGTACCTTCGAAGTATCCGAAAGAGCAGCAAGAGAAGGAAGAAATCCGCAGACTGGCGAGACCATGGAAATCAAAGCTTCCAAAACTCCGAAATTCAAAGCAGGAAAAGCTTTAAAGGACATGATGAACTAAGTAAAAATCTATGCGCTTAGATAAATTTTTAAAAGTATCAAGACTGATCAAGCGGCGTACCGTAGCCAATGAAGCCTGTGATGCAGGCCGTGTCCTCGTCAATGACAGACCGGCAAAAGCATCCGCACAGGTCAAGGCAGGAGATGTACTGGAAATTCAGTTCGGAAGTAAATCCGTCAGGGTAGAAGTGCTGAATGTGCAGGAAACCGTGAAAAAAGAAGAAGCACAGGAGCTTTACCGCTACTTATAAGAAGTGCGGCAGGATTCATGTGCAGCGAATAAAAAGAGAAAACCTTCATATAATGGGTGTATAGACCATTGTATGGAGGTTTTTTGCATGGGGGAGATGAACGAACAGGTGCACCGCCTTTTGCTGGAACAGCGGAAAACACTTTCTCTTGGCGGCGTGCAGGATGTGAAAAGCTTTGATGAGAACGAAGTTCTGCTCGTGACCGTCTGCGGTGTTCTTACCATCCGCGGAAAAGAGCTGCATGTGGGCCGCCTGGAGCTGGAAAAGGGAGAGGCGGATATCGAAGGCAGCATCGACAGCCTGGTCTATACGGAACATGGGCCGCTGCAGAAGAAGGGGTCTGCGCTTGCGCGGCTGTTCCGGTAAAAATGAGTGCGTATGTCACCCGGGAGCTGATTCTGCTCGCCTGTTCCATCTGGCAGGGGGCAGTCCTGGGGTTCTGGTACGATCTGATCAAGACAGCGCGGAAACTGATCCGCCACAGCCATGCGGCGGTATCTGCAGAGGACCTCTGCTACTGGATTGCGGCAGCGCTGTATCTGTTTGTACGGATTTACGGAGAGAACAGCGGCATTCTCCGTGGGTATCTGTTTGGCGGCATCCTTGGGGGCGCTGCATTGTACCACGCATCGTTTGGACGCTTTCTTCCGGAACTTCTTGCAAAGGGAATCAAAAAAGCAGGGCGAATCCTCGCTTTTCCAGGAAAATGGCTGGTAAAAAGTATGAAAAAACGGAGAAAAAGGTTGAAATTTCATGGGAAGAACGGTAAGATGTAACTACACATGTAAGAACAAAAGAAACAAGTCTGCGGACGAAAAACAACAGATAGTTTGGCTGCAGATGGTTGGAAAATAGAAAGCAAGGGTAAAGAAAAGAATGAAAGAAAGGGAAGAAAAGAATTCTGGCCGAAAGAAAAAAGTCAGAAAGAAGAGCCGTACAACAGAGTTCTCAATTACCGTAGTCCTGTGCTGCCTGGTTGCAGTCCTTACCGTAAAGGGAATCAGCCTTCAGCAGAAGGTCAATGCAAATGCATCCCGTCTTTCCAGTCTGGACAGCCAGATTGAAGAGGAGAAGCAGCGCACCGATGATATTACAGCCTTGAAAGAATACATGCAGACCGATGAGTACATAGAAAAAACGGCAAGAGAAAAACTTGGCATGGTAAAGGATAATGAGATTTTATTTAAAGAATCCCAGTCGAAATAAACAAAACAGATAAAGAAAGGGCATGATTTCGCAGTCCCCTTTGAAGTCCAGAACAAAGAGAGGAGGAGCGGAACATGCCGGAGTGGATCATTGCCATGTTCCTGATCGGCGCATTGCTGTCAGCAGGGGACATGGCTAAAATTTTTTTGGAAGCCAGAAGAAGCCGCCGGGAAGCGGCCGTCTATGACAATCATCCGCAGAAACTGCAGATGGAGCACTACGCCGATTCGTTCCGCGTTCTGGCAGAGAGCTTTTACCAGATGCCGTCAAAAAGTGTGATGCCGGAGACGGGCCGGGTGGACAAGATTCTGGAAAAAGAACAGCAGGAAGTCTGTAGCCGCTGTGCGAAGGCGTCGTGGTGCTGGGAGCAGTACGGAAACCTGACGCGCGAGCGGTGCCAGGAACTTCTTCAGACAATCGCCGACGGGGATGAGGACGAGATCAGCCGTGCAAAAGGCGAATGGAACGCCTCCTGCCTGAACGGCTCCCGCTTTCTGGAACTGTTCTGGAACCGCTACCAGCAGGAACGCCAGACGGCGCTCTGGTCGGGGCGTGTGGCGGAGAGCCGCCGCGTGGTGGCAGAACAGTTAAGTGAAGTCGCCGGGATTATGGACCGCGCCGCGTGTGATCTGTACAGCCTCAACAGTCTGCCGGACGAGCTCTCGGAAAAAATCTGCCGCCAGATGAAGAAAAACGGGGCTTTCGTCCAGAAAATCTGGCTCCAGGAGCGGCCGAAAGAGCATTTACAGATCTATATGACGGTCAAAGCGGGCCGTCACTGCCGGATCACGCTTCGCCAGACGGCGGAACTGATCGGTTCCCTGTGCGGAATCCCGATGGTTGCGGTACGCGACGGGGCACAGGTCTTAAGCGGAGAATACCAGACGGTGCTGTTTCAGGAGGATGTGAAATTCCAGGTTCTCTACGGTGTGGGACGTATCACCAAGGAGCAGGAGAGTATCTCCGGGGACAATTACAGTGTGCTCTGCGAAAACGGCCAGTTTGTCCTCTGCCTGTCGGACGGCATGGGTTCCGGGATCGAGGCAAACAGGGAGAGCGAGACGGTGGTGGAGCTGTTTGAACAGTTCCTGCGCGCCGGATTCCCGCGGATCATGGCGGCACGGATGATCAATTCGATGCTTCTGCTGCAGCCAAAGGAAGGGATGTTTTCCACGTTTGATGTTGCTTCGATTAATCTCTACACAGGCGTCTGCAGCTTTTTGAAAGGAGGTGCATCGCCGACGTTCCTTAGGCGGGATACGTGGGTGGAGGTTGTGGAGTCGACCAGTCTTGCCGCAGGTCTCGTTTCCCAGACGGATTTTGATACCACAACGAAAAAGCTGTACGACGGTGATTACCTTGTGATGATGACGGACGGAGTGCTGGACGCGCTGCCCGGGGACAGGACGGAGCAGATGAAGCAGCTTCTTCTCGAAGTGAAAAACAGCGAGCCGCGGGAATTTGCCCGGGAGCTTTTGGAACGCGTGCTGCGCCTCGGCGGCTGCCGCGCACGGGATGATATGACGGTTCTGGTCGCCAGAATCTGGAAAAAATAGGAGTAAAAACGAAGGATGCGAGAGAAAGTAAGAGCCTTTATGGAACAGTATCATATGGTAACGGCAGGCGAACGCGTGCTGCTCGGCCTCTCCGGCGGCGCGGATTCCGTCTGCCTGTTTCATCTGCTGCGGGAACTGCAGGAGCCGCTTGGCTTTTCGCTGCTGGCTGTCCACGTCAACCATAACCTGCGCGGCGCGGAAGCCGGGCGGGATGCGGCATTTGCAGAAAATCTGTGCCGGGAATATGATGTTCCGTTCTATCTCTATTCCTGTCCCGTGGAGAAGATCGCAAAAGAAAAGCATCTCTCGACGGAGGAGGCGGGACGCGCGGCGCGGCAGGAAGTTTTTGCAGCGTGCGCAAAGGAGCAGGGGGCAGTGAAAATTGCGCTCGCCCATCACCAGGATGACGTTGCGGAGACGATGCTGCATCACCTGTCACGGGGAACGTCGCTGGCCGGACTTGCCTCCTTACGCCCCGTGCGGGGGAATGTGATCCGTCCGCTTCTCTGCGTCGGACGAAAAGAGATCCGGCAGGAACTGGAAAGCCGGAAGTGTTCCTGGTGTGAGGACAGCACGAATGCAGAGGATGCTTACACGAGGAACGGAATCCGCCACCATGTGCTGCCGTATCTGACCGAAGAGGTCAATCCGCGTACTGCCGCGCATATGGCACAGACATCGCTGGACCTGCTGGAAACGGAGGAATATCTGGAGCAGCAGACGGATCAGCTGATGGAGCGGTATGCATCCGCAGAGAAAAATGCGGTTGTGCTGCGTGATGCGGTGAGCAGCGAAGCGCCTCTTCTGCAGCGCTACGTGATCCGGCGCGTTCTGGAACAGCTGGCGGGAAAACGGAAGGATCTTACCAGGGAGCATCTGGAATCTGTGCGGGAACTTTTTGAAAAGCAGGTCGGAAAAAGTGTCTGCCTGCCGTATGGAATCACCGCCGTGCGCGGATACGAGACGCTCCGCCTGGAAAAGCAGGGAGTGCATTTAAAAGAAGAACGGAAAAGGAAAAGCGGCGAAGAAGTTCCAATTCCGGTTCCGGCCGGGTGGGAAGAGGGAAAAAGTCTCGCATTTGCAGAAAATCCAGTCACGATTGTGAAAAAAACATCGGTTTTTCCTGAAAGAATTGAAGAAAAAAAGTATACGAAATGCTTTGACTGTGATAAAATAAAAGACGGTCTTGTCCTCCGCACGAGAAGAAGCGGAGATTATCTGAGAGTAACCGCAAAAGGCGGGAAAAAGAAACTAAAAGATTATATGATTGATGCCAAGATACCGAAAGAGGAGCGGGATTCCATTCTGCTGCTCGCCGACGGACCGGAGATCTGGTGGGTCGTGGGGTATCGCAGAGGAGAGAGCGGCCGTGTCGGGGAAGACACGAAAGCAGTTCTGCAGATACAGATTGGCGTTGGTAAGGAGGAAAACAGATGAAAGAGACAATCAGAGTATTATTAAGCGAAGAAGAAGTAGACAGACGAATTAAAGAAGTAGCAGACCAGATCAACCGCGATTACGCAGGAAAAGAAGTGCACCTGATCTGCGTTTTAAAAGGCGGCGTATTCTTTATGTGCGAGCTGGCAAAACGCATCACAGTGCCGGTAAGCCTTGACTTTATGTCCGTATCAAGTTACGGCGATGACACCAAGTCCAGCGGAGTTGTCCGTATTGTAAAAGACCTGGATCAGCCGCTGGAAGGAAAAGACGTTCTGATTGTGGAGGATATCATCGATTCCGGAAGAACGCTTTACTATCTGATCGACATCCTGAAAAAGAGAAATCCGAAATCCGTACACCTGTGTACTCTGCTCGACAAGCCGGAGCGCAGAGTGCGCGATGTCAAAGTAGATTATACCTGCTTTGATATCCCGGACGAGTTCGTCGTAGGCTACGGTCTGGATTACGCACAGAAATATCGGAATCTTCCATACATCGGAGTAGTGGAGTTTCACGAAGACGAGGAGTAAAAAGAAAATATGAACAGACAGCGCAGTGGATTTGGACTCTACGCGGCGTTTATGGTGATTATCGTGCTTGCCATGTTCTATATCACCGGAAAAATCAGCGCAGGCAGCAGCCCAAGTCAGCAGAAATTTGAAACCGCCGTAAAAGACGGCAAAGTGACATCCGCGCAGATTGTCCAGAACAAAGAAGTGCCGACCGGCTCCGTTGTGGTACGGGAGCAGGGCGGTGACAGTTATACGGTCAATGTGACCGACGTAAACGCAGCTATCAGCCTTCTGGAGGATGCTGATGTAACGTACACCGTACAGAATGTCCAGAGAGACAGCATTTTCATGACGTCTGTCCTGCCGGCCCTGCTGCTCGGTATGATCCTTCTTTTCGGCATGTCGATGATGAACCGCTCCATGGGCGGCGGTGGAGGCGGCGGAAACAAAATGATGAATTTTGGAAAAAGCAACGCCCATATGTCCACCGACAAAGACAAAAAAGTCCTGTTCCGCGATGTTGCGGGCTTAAAAGAGGAAAAAGAAGACCTTGTTGAGGTGGTCGATTTCCTGAAAGCACCGGAGAAATATACACAGGTCGGTGCGAGAATCCCGAAAGGAGTTCTTCTTGTGGGCCCTCCTGGAACCGGTAAAACCCTTCTGGCGAAAGCTGTTGCAGGAGAGGCAGGCGTGCCGTTCTTCAGCATTTCCGGATCGGATTTCGTGGAAATGTTCGTCGGCGTCGGCGCTTCCCGTGTCCGCGACCTGTTTGAGGAAGGAAAAAAACATGCGCCGTGCATCATCTTCATCGATGAGATCGACGCCGTGGCAAGACGAAGAGGCACCGGCATGGGCGGCGGCCACGATGAGAGAGAGCAGACCTTAAACCAGCTTCTCGTTGAGATGGATGGTTTCGGCGTCAATGAGGGCATCATCGTGATGGCAGCGACGAACCGTGTCGATATCCTGGATCCGGCGATTCTCCGTCCGGGCCGTTTTGACCGCCGCGTGGTTGTAGGACCGCCGGATGTCATGGGCCGTGAGGAAATCCTGAAAGTCCATGCAAAGAACAAACCGCTGGCCGAGGATGTGGATCTGAAGCAGATCGCGCAGACGACCGCAGGCTTCACCGGCGCAGAGCTGGAGAACCTGCTGAACGAGGCAGCGATTATGGCGGCAAAGGACCGCAGAAGATTTGTGCGCCAGTCCGATATCAAGTCTGCTTTCATCAAAGTGGGCATCGGTGCGGAGAAGCGCAGTAAAGTCATTTCGGATAAAGAAAAACGGATCACCGCATACCATGAGACAGGCCATGCGATCCTGTTCCATATGCTGCCGGATATGGAGGCGGTTTACACGATCTCCATTATCCCGACAGGTCCTGGCGCAGCGGGCTACACGATGCCGCAGCCGGAGAACGATGATATGTTCCAGACGAGAGGCAAAATGATGCAGTACATCACCGTATGCCTCGGCGGCCGTGTGGCAGAGGAGTTGATCTTCGACGATATCACAACGGGCGCATCCCAGGATATCAAACAGGCGACGGCTACCGCGCGTTCCATGATTACGAAGTACGGTATGTCTGAGAACCTTGGTCTTGTCGCTTACGATTCCGACTCGGATGAGGTCTTCATCGGCCGCGACTGGGGCCATACGAAGAGCTACAGCGAGAATGTAGCCGCAGCCATCGATGAGGAAGTCCGCCAGATGATCGAGAAATGCCACGATCAGGCGAAACAGATTATTCTGGAGCATTCCTATGTGCTGCATGAGTGTGCAAAGCAGCTGATGGAAAAAGAGAAGCTGAGCCGTGCTGAATTCGAAGCCATTTTTGAGCAGGAAGCACAGATGACAGGAACAGCACCGGAAGTTTCTGGAGAAATCTGATATCTTTTTATTTGCAAATAGAAAAACCTTGCAGAGAACGAAAAAAAGATTTTTTGCAGGGTTTTTTTCTGTGATTTTACGGGCGTTTGTGCAAATTAAAACAGAAAATCCGAAACGCCGGAAAAATTCATCGTTATTTTGAATAAGAATCAAATGAAAAAAAATCGCGATTTGTGCAGACTTTTCGAGGGACGTATGGTACTATAATAACTGTAAAAACCCCCCAATACATTATATAGTTTTTGCTACACCCCATAAGAGAAATACCTTCTCCAAAAGAGCCAGCGTACCCCGCTGGCTCTTTTACTATATAAAAATCCAATAAACACAATCGTTACATGTGTTCAGAAAAAGGTTGTATTACATGGCGGTGTGGGGTAAAATATAAGGAATGAATGATTGAGAAAGACAGAGGCGTTAGTTCATGGATAAAACAAGAATGCAGCAGTATATGTCACAGATGCGGGCGATGTTCAACAAGCATGCGCTCTACAGCGATGAATCCCCGCAGTATCAGATTCCGTTTGAGCCGAACCCGGGCGACACGGTGAAGATCCGGTTCCGTACCCTGAAAAATAATGTAGATGCGGTTTATTTCATCAGCGGTTCCACCCGTGCACAGATGCAGGTCGGTTTGGTCCGGAACGGTTTTGATTATTACGAGATCGAGATTCCGGTCGGAAATGAGCCGATCCGCTATTTTTTTGAGATTCAGGCAGGCCGCGTGGTCTGTTATTACAACAAGCTCGGTGTCACAAGAGAGCTGCAGGAGATGTACTCTTTCGGCATTATCCCGGGCTTCCATACGCCGGACTGGGCGAAGGGCGCTGTCATGTATCAGATTTTTGTGGACCGCTTCTGCAACGGAGATCCGTCCAACGATGTGCTGACGGGAGAGTACAGCTACATTGGTGAGCAGGTCAACAAGGTGGATGACTGGAACCGCTTCCCGGAGCAGATGGATGTCCGCAATTTCTACGGCGGCGATCTGCAGGGCGTCATTGACAAGATGAATTATCTGCAGGATCTCGGTGTGCAGGTCATTTATCTGAATCCGGTGTTTGTTTCGCCATCGAACCATAAGTATGATATTCAGGATTATGACTATATTGATCCGCATTTCGGAAAGATTGTCTCCGACGAAGGCGATCTGCTCTGGCCGGGCGACAAGGACAATATGCGGGCAACGCGGTATATTGACCGTGTGACGAACAAGGCGAACCTGGAGGCGAGCAATGAACTGTTTATCCACCTGGTGGAGGAGGCGCACAAGCGCGGCATGAAGGTGATTCTGGACGGCGTTTTCAACCACTGTGGTTCGTTTAACAAGTGGCTGGACCGCGAGCGGATTTACGAGGCCGGAAAGGGCTATGAGCCGGGCGCGTATGTGGCGCAGGACAGTCCGTATCACACGTTTTTTAAGTTTTATAATGAGCATAACTGGCCGTACAATGAGTTTTATGACGGCTGGTGGGGCCATGATACGCTGCCGAAGCTGAACTACGAGGGCTCGGAGAAGCTGATGGAGGATATTATGCGCATCGGCGCGAAGTGGGTTTCTCCGCCGTTTAATGCGGACGGCTGGCGGTTGGATGTGGCCGCTGACTTAGGACACAGCCCGGAGTTTAACCACAAGTTCTGGAAGGAGTTCCGGCGCGTTGTGAAGGAGGCGAATCCGGAGGCAATTATTCTGGCGGAGCACTACGGCGATGCGATGAGCTGGCTGCAGGGCGACGAGTGGGATACGGTGATGAACTATGATGCGTTTATGGAGCCGGTTTCCTGGTTCCTCACGGGTATGGAGAAGCACAGTGATGAGTTTAACCAGGGACTTCTCGGAAACAGTGAGAGTTTTATCGGGGCGATGACGTATCATATGCCGGCGTTTTATGCGCCTTCGCTGTATACGGCGATGAATGAGCTGGATAATCATGATCATTCGCGGTTCCTCACGAGAACGAATCATCGTGTGGGGCGTGTGGCGAATGTTGGGCCGTATGCGGCTGCGGAGAATACGAATAAGGCGGTGCTGCGCGAGGCGGTTGTGATTCAGATGACGTGGCCGGGGGCGCCGACGCTGTATTATGGGGATGAGGCCGGCCAGGTCGGGTTTACGGATCCGGATAACCGGAGGACGTATCCCTGGGGACAGGAGGATCAGGAGCTGATCCGATTCTATAAAGAAATGATTGCGGTGCATCGGAGATTTCCGGTGCTGGCGATGGGATCGCTGAAATTTTTGTACCATGATTATAATGTGCTTTCTTATGGACGGTTTAATCAGGAAGAGCAGGTGATTGTGGTGATTAATAACCGGAATGAGAGGGTGCATGTGGAGATTCCGGTGTGGCTTACCGGGATTAACCGGAGTTCGGTGGCGAAGCTGACGCAGGTGTTTGCGACGGATGCGGTGGGATTTTCTTCGGAGGAGAAAGAAATCGAGGCACCGGGGGGCATACTGGAGATGGATTTGCTGCCGTTATCGGGAGTGGTACTGCATAGATGCGAGGAGTGACGGACGCCTCGCCGCCGCATCACGCAAGACTGAACGGGCGGCGGCGAGGCTGGTAGTGGGGACGGGAGGTTGAAAAATAGAAATGGAAAAAGAGCTCCGATTCGTATGAATCAGAGCTCTTAATCGTGCCGCAAACCGGGATCGAACCGGTACGGGTATCACTACCCACGGGATTTTAAGTCCCGGGCGTCTGCCAGTTCCGCCACTGCGGCATATGGACGGAGATGGATTCGAACCATCGAAGCAATTTGCAGCAGATTTACAGTCTGTCCCCTTTGGCCACTCGGGAATCCGTCCATGTATTTTGTTTTGTGTCAGAATGACTTCCGACATTGAATGATTATACTGGATGTGGAGGGAAAATGCAAGGGATTTTTTTGAAAAAAATAGAAAAAAGTTGAAAGGGGGGAGCAGGTCGGGTATAATATCAAATATATGGGCTTCTATATTGAGTAAAAATGGAGGATATAGGGTAAGTATGATTAAGATTAAGGATTATGTCCGGGTGGGGTCGCTGGAGGAGGCGTATGAGCTGAATCAGAAGAGAAGCGCCTGTATCCTGGGCGGGATGCTCTGGACGAAGATGGGGCAGAGGCAGGTGCAGACGGCGATTGATTTGTCCGGGCTGGGACTGGATCAGATTGAAGAGTCCGAGGAGGAGTTTTCGATTGGATGTATGGTGACGCTGCGGCAGATGGAGGAGCATGAGGGGCTGAATGCTTATACCGACGGTGCGGCACGGGAGAGTGTGCGGAGTATTGTCGGGGTGCAGTTCCGGAATCTGGCTACGGTGGGAGGCAGTATTTTCGGCAGATTTGGATTTTCGGATGTGCTGACGCTGTTTCTGGCGCTGGATACGGAGGTGGAGCTGGTTCATGCGGGACGGATGCCGCTGGCGGAGTTTGCCTGTTCAAAGAGAGACAGGGATGTGCTGGTGAGGCTGATTGTGAAGAAGCATGAGGGTGTTACGGTTTATCAGAGTCATCGAAATTCCAGAACGGATTTCCCGGTGCTGACGTGTGCGGTGCGGGTGGAAGACGGAAAAGGATGTGCGGTGCTTGGGGCAAGACCGGCAAAGGCGGCACGTGTAGAGCTTCCGGCGGAGCTGGCGGAAAAGCTGGCGGCTGGAAAGGCATCTGCGGAGGAGCTGAAGGCGGCGGCTTCGGAGATTTCTGATCAGTTTACATATGGCAGTAATATGCGCGGAAGTGCAGAGTATCGTCATCATCTGGGACGGGTGCTGCTGCGCAGATGTATGGAAGAAATTCAGAAGAAGGAGGAGCAGTGATGAAGATTTCGATGATCTTAAATGGAAAGAAGACGGAAGCGGAAATTGATGCAGACATGCTCCTGATCGATTTTGTGAGAAGCCAGGGATGCTACAGTGTGAAGCGCGGCTGTGAGACGTCGAACTGCGGGCTGTGTACGGTTTTTCTGGAGGGAAAACCGGTGCTGTCGTGTTCGGTGCTTGCGGCGCGGGCGAATGGATGTAAGGTGGATACGCTGGAAGGCCTGCAGGAGGAAGCAGAAGAATTTGGTTCCTTTATTGCCGGGCAGGGCGCCGAGCAGTGCGGGTTCTGCAATCCGGGGATGATTATGAATGCGATTGCGCTGTTCCGGGAAAATCCGGATCCGAGTGAGGAAGAAATTAAAGAATATCTGGCGGGAAATCTCTGCCGCTGTTCCGGATATGAAGGACAGCTTCGGGGAATTTTGAATTTCCTTGCCTGGAAAAAGCAGCAGGGAGGTGCGTCATGAGCAGAGAAAATCATATCTATGAACCGGACTGGTTGGGAAGAACCGATCAGCTCTGCAGTGTGAATAAGCCGGTGATCAAAAAGGATGCCCTCGCGCTGGTAACCGGAAAGCCGGTTTATGTAGATGATCTGGCGCCGAAGGATTGTCTGATTGTCAAGGTACTGCGGAGTCCGCATGCCAATGCAATCGTAAAATCCGTGAAAAAGACGGCAGCAGAGCGTGTTCCGGGCATTGAGGCGATTTATACCTGGGAGGATGTGCCGAAACAGCGTTTTACAATGGCAGGACAGACCTACCCGGAACCAAGCCCGTATGACCGTCTGATCCTCGACCAGCATGTGCGCTACGTGGGAGATCCGGTGGCGATTATTGCCGGAAAAGATGAAAAATGCGTGGACCGTGCGCGGAAACTCCTGAAAGTAGAGTACGAAGTGCTTCCGGCCATTCTGGATTTTCATCAGTCCAAGGATAATGAACTGCTGGTGCATCCGGAGGAAAGCTGGAAATCGCTCTGTCCGGTCGGTGCGGACAATCAGAGAAATCTCTGTGCAAGTGCGGAAGATCACAACGGAGATGTGGAAGCCGTGCTCGCAGAGTGCGATGAGGTCGTAGAGCATACGTATCATGTACGCGCAGCCCAGCAGGCGATGATGGAGACGTTCCGGACATACTGCTTTATGGATACCTACGGACGGCTGAATGTGCTGAGCTCGACCCAGATCGTTTACCATGCGCGCCGCATTCTGTCCAATGCACTCGGCATTCCGAAATCGAAGATCCGTGTTTCCAAGCCGAGAATCGGCGGCGGATTCGGAGCGAAGCAGACGGTGGTTGCCGAAATTTTCCCGGCGTTTGTAACCTGGAAAACCGGAAAACCGTCGAAAATGATCTTTACGAGAGAAGAGTCCCAGACAGCATCCACACCGCGCCATGAGATGGAAGTAACGATCCGCCTCGGTGCGATGAAGGACGGAAGAATCCGTGCGATCGATCTGTATACACTTTCCAACACGGGTGCATACGGCGAGCATGGACCGACAACGGTCGGCCTTTCCGGCCACAAATCGATTCCGATGTATGGATCTCTTGAGGCTTACCGGTTTGCGTATGATGTTGTGTATTCCAACGTAATGTCAGCCGGTGCTTACCGCGGATACGGTGCGACGCAGGGTATCTTTGCCGTAGAATCTGCTGTCAGTGAGATGGCAGCGCGTCTTGGCATCGATCCGATCCGGATCCGGGAGCAGAACATGGTCCGTGAGGGACAGTTCATGCCGGCTTACTATGGCGAAACGGCAAACAGCTGTGCGCTTGACCAGTGCGTGGAGCGTGCGAAAGAGATGATCGGCTGGGATGAGAAATATCCGTGCCGTGATATGGGAAATGGAAAGGTGCGCAGCGTCGGCATTGCGATGGCGATGCAGGGCTCCTGTATTTCCAATCTCGATGTCGGATCGGCAACGATCAAAGTCAACGACGACGGCGGCTATACGATGCTGATCGCAGCGGCCGATATGGGAACCGGCTGCGATACGATTCTGTCCCAGATGGCGGCAGAGTGTCTGGAGTGTGATGTGGATGACATTACCGTTGTCGGCGCAGATACCGATACGTCCCCGTATGACTCCGGTTCCTATGCATCGAGTACGACGTATATTACCGGAAAAGCGGTGGAAAAAGCCTGCATGACGCTTCGGAAACGAATCTGTGCCCTGGCGGCAGAGCGGATGAACGTGCCGGAAGATGAGACAGAATTTACCGGTACCGGCGTCGTGCATGAAAAGAGCGGAAGCAGCATGACGATGGAAGAAATCGCAACAGCGGCCATGTGCAATAACGGCATCGCGCTGGAAGCGACGGAAAGCAATTGCTCTCCGGTATCGCCGCCGCCTTATATGGCTGGTGCGGTCGAGATCGAGCTGGATAAAGAGACCGGCGAGGTCAGGATTCTCGATTATGCCGCCGTTGTCGACTGCGGAACTGTCATCAACCCGAACCTTGCGCGCGTACAGGTCGAGGGTGGCCTGGTGCAGGGCATCGGCATGACGCTGTTTGAAAATATCCAGTACACGGACAAGGGTCAGATGATCAATAATTCGTTTATGCAGTATAAAGTGCCGACCCGCCTCGATATGGGCAAGCTGCGCGTCGAGTTTCGGAGCAGCTACGAGCCGACCGGTCCGTTCGGTGCAAAATCGATCGGCGAGATCGTCATCAACACACCGGCTCCGGCGCTGGCACATGCAATCTACAATGCGACGGGTCTGTGGTTCCGCGAACTGCCGATCACGAGCGAGCAGATTGCAATGGGAATTGCGGAAAAAGAATGCGAGTAACGATACTTTATCTGGCAGCCGGGAACAGCAGACGGTTCGGGGAAAATAAGCTGCTCTATCCGCTGGATGGAAAGGCGGTGTACCGCCATCTGCTGGACCGGCTGGCCCAAATTGCCGGAAGGCATGAGAACTGGGAACTGCTGGTTGTGACGCAGTATGAAAGGATTCTGGAGGAGCTTGCGCCGCTGGTAAAAGCCGGGCGTCTGCAGACGGTGTTTTCGCCGGACAGCGAAAAAGGAATTTCCTATACAATCCGCGCGGGAATCGAGGTGGCGGAGAAGCAAAATGCCGATGCCTGTGCGTGTTTTGTGGCGGATCAGCCGTACATGAAGGAAGAGACGGCGGAGCGCTTTCTGGAATCCATGGAGATGCAGAAGGCTCCACTTGGCTGCGTTTTCTGCGGCGGCGAGAGCGGCAATCCGGCGTGGTTTTCAAAACCTTATTTTTTCAGAACTAAAAGAACTTTCCGGCGACCGCGGCGGGAAAAAGGTGCTGAAACGGCACTGGGAATCGGTAATTCCGTTCCTGGTCGAAGCCGCGTGGGAATTAAAGGATCTGGACCGGAAAGAGGATCTCTGCTGCAGAGACACCGGCGGCTGCCATGAATAAAATTTGAGACAGTGCGAAATTTGATGGATTTGGACTTGCATTTCCAGTGAGAAGTAAGTACAATGGGTATAATAAAAATTCGGGAGGCTTCAAAAAATGCAGTTATTGGAAGACAGAATCCGCAAAGACGGAAAAGTACGCGAGGGAAATGTCCTGAAGGTGGACAGCTTTTTAAATCATCAGATGGACGTCAATCTGTTCCGGGAAATCGGAAAAGAGTTTCAGCGTCGTTTTGCGGGAGAGGAGATCACGAAAATCCTGACCATCGAGGCATCTGGAATCGGAATTGCCTGTGTTGTGGCTGAAATTTTTAATGTTCCGGTTGTGTTTGCAAAGAAAACACAGACTAAAAATATCGCCGGCGATGTTTATACAACAAAAGTAGAATCTTTCACCCATGGAAGAGTTTATGATATCATTGTTTCCAAAGAATTTCTGGGAAAAGGAGACAAAGTTCTCCTGATCGATGATTTCCTGGCAAACGGAAAAGCGCTGGAAGGACTGGCAACCCTGGTACAGGATTCCGGTGCAGAGCTCGTAGGAGCAGGCGTTGTCATCGAAAAAGGTTTCCAGATCGGAGGAAAACTGCTGCGTGACCGTGGCATTCATCTGGAATCTCTTGCCATCGTCGATGGTATGGATGATAAAACCGGGGAAATTACCTTTCGGAAACAGTAAGGAGGCGTCAAAATGGCAAATCTGATTGCAAGAATTGCCGTTCTTCTGGTTCTGGCGGCCGCAGGAATGGTGCTGGCCGACAGAAAAGAAAAAATTGATCTCAGTGTGTCACTGCTGCTGTTTCTGGCGGCAGTCAATGTGACCTCTTTTTTCAGCCTGAAAGATAACAGGATTGTAGTTGTTATGATTCTGACGGTATATTTTCTGTTGTATGCAGGCGCAAAAGAGCTGCTGCGGAGACGGGCAGAGAAAAAAAGAAAATGAATGCAAACCGAACATCCGGCTGCGAGCACCCATGCAAAAGTGCCGGTCGGATGTTTTTTGAATTTTCCTGTAAATTCAAAAAACATCCGGGCAGGATCGCGCTGCAGAGCGATATTGCAGAAGAACTCCATATGGAAGGGGATGCCGCAAGAATCCACCAGCTCGTTTCTCTTCTTGTGGATAACGCCGTTAAATACACTCCGGAGGGTGGAAAAAATCCACATTTTCTGGCGAAAAAACGGCAAAAAAGCAGAATTTTCGGTGCAGAATACCTGCGATACCATGCCGGAAGGTGATCTCAACCGCCTCTTTGACCGCTTCTACCGTGCGGATGCGTCGCGGGCCAGGGAAAGCGGCGGCTATGGAATCGGCCTTTCTGTGGCAGCTGCAATTGTAAAGGCACATAAGGGAAAAATCACCGCAGAGCGGACACGAGATGGCATCTGTTTTAAAGCAGTCTTTCCGGCAAAAGGATGAAAGAAACAAAATTCCGGAAAAATGGAAAAATGACGGCAGGGTAGGAAAGGCAGACGCACAAAAAAGCAGAAATCAAAAGCTTCCAAGAGAGAAAAAACAAAAGAAAACAAAAGGAGGAATATATGATGTTTGATTGTGGTTTACAAAATATTTTCCAGCTGAAAAGCGGACAGTCCCGTTCTATTAACTGGGAAAACCGGAATGGAGAAAAAGGAAAAGGCGGCATGGCATCCAGCGATCTTGGTCCGTCCAGAAAAGGTTCCCCGTGTATCCCGAAAATAGAAGCAGGAGAGACCGTAACACTTGGTGAGATCCAGGGAGAAGGCATCATTCAGCACATCTGGATCACCGTCACAGACCGTACCAGTGAACGTAACCGTTATGTTCTGCGGGATCTTGTTCTGCGCATGTACTGGGACGATGAAGAATTCCCATCCGTGGAATGTCCGCTTGGCGATTTCTTCTGCTGCGGTTTCGGTGTTTCCTATCAGGTAAATTCCGTCCCGATTGCTGTCAATCCGACCCGTGGTTTCAACAGCTATTTCCCGATGCCGTTCCGTAAAAACGCCCGTATTACCATTGAAAATCAGTGTGATGAGCCGATTCCGGCCTTCTTTTATCAGATCGACTATTGCCTGACAACGGTTCCGGAGGATGCTGCCTATTTCCATGCCCAGTGGCGTCGTCAGCGCATCACGGAAAAGGCAAAAGACTACGTTGTCCTCGACAACATCAAAGGGAAAGGCCAGTACGTTGGAACTTATCTTGCACTTACCAGCCTCGAACGCTACTGGTACGGAGAAGGTGAGATGAAATTCTACATCGATGGAGACAAGGATTATCCAACCATCTGCGGAACCGGAACAGAAGATTACTTCGGTGGTGCCTGGAGCTTTGCAACACAGCAAAATGGCCAAACCGTTGAAAATCAGTACTGCACTCCGTATCTTGGATATCCTTACTACTCTACCCACGATACCTTCCTTCATAATGATTACCACAATGATGATCAGATGCCACAGCGCAGCTTCTACCGCTGGCACCTTCTTGATCCTATCCTTTTTGAGAAGGATCTTAAGGTAACCCTTCAGCAGATTGGCGTCAGTCATGGAGGTCTCTTTGAACGTCAGGATGATGTCGCTACCACAGCTTACTGGTACCAGACGCATCCTCATGTACCATTCGCGCCACTCATGTCCAGAAAAGAGCGCTGGCCAAGATGATTTTTGACGCTTTTCCTATTTTATATGTTTCATGACTTTGCATATCGGCTACAAGAGTCCGTTCCGAACAAATCCGCTTCCAACGAATTTGTCCGGAAACGGCTCTTTCTTTTTTTATATGGTATTCGAAAAGCGATCCGGATTACAGAGGTCCGTCTTTTCACAAAGCTTTCACATTTTCCGTCCATTCTTTAAGGTTCCTTTAAAGTTTCCTCATTATACTTAAAAATGTAAAAAACATTTCCGGAAGTAAATCAAACGAAAGGATCAATCGATTATGATGCAAAGCCAACAGATTCCCATGACCTTCCAACGGTATGAAACAAAATACATGCTTTCCCCGATCATGGCTCGCAAGCTTCGCAAGAGCCTTCCGGGTCATCTGCAGATGGATGAATACGGCCTTGATACCATCTGCAGCCTCTATTACGATACCCCGGATCACCAGCTCATCCGCCGTTCGCTGGAAAAACCCGTCTACAAAGAAAAACTGCGACTCCGCAGTTATGGTCCGGCCAAAGAGACCAGCCCCATATACGTAGAACTAAAGAAAAAATATGAAGGAATCGTCTACAAACGCCGCGAGCGCATGATATTATCAGAAGCGGTTCCCTATCTTGCAGGAAAATCAGAACCGGGCTTCGACAGCCAGATTCTCCACGAAATCACCTGGTTTCGCAACTACTACCGGGGGCTTGCTCCCGCTATGTACATCGCCTACGAACGCATCGCCTGCTTCGGCACGGAAGACAGGAACTTTCGTGTTACCTTCGACACCAATATCCGATGGCGTACCGACAATCTGTGTCTTGACGGTCCAACGGAAGGAACCAGGCTTTTAGAACCAGGCTGGTATCTCATGGAGGTGAAAACACCAGGTGCTGTGCCCCTATGGTTCAGCAAAATTTTGGATGATCTTGCAATCTATCCGGCATCATTTTCTAAATACGGCTTTGCCTATCAGATCGAAAATCAGAAAGCATCAGAAGAAAAAGCTTTCATACCATTCACAGATATCCGGCAAACCGTATCAAAAACAGCATTCCGTTAGCTGAATCAGGTAAGTCCTCTGCGGCCATTGCGAAAAGCAAGAAGCAGTGGGTGGACTTACAGCTTGCGAAAAGCCTTTTTCAAACATAATCTGCTTCACAAAAAAAGAAAATGTAACTATTCAGAGCCATGCGAAATGGAAGAAAAATCGCGAATCATGCTTGCATGAATGAGCGGTTTTTCTGGAATTTCATATGGCGAGAAGCAACATCGAGATGCAGCGTAAGCGGAATCGAGATGGGGCTCTGAATAGACAAGAAAATAAAAAAATTCTGGGAGGAATTTGCTATGCTTAACACAATATTCAGTTCCGTTTTTTACAGAAACAACCGCCGCCTTCACCTTTGGTCAGTTCCTTGCCTGCACAGCAGTGTCTCTGATTCTGGGACTGTTGATCGCTGCTGTTTACAGGTACAAAAGTGAATGCACCAAAAGCTTTGCTGTCACGCTTGTTCTGATGCCTGTGATCGTACAGATGGTGATCATGCTCGTCAATGGAAATCTTGGAACCGGAGTCCCTTGATTATACCAGTGTTTTTGACGATATCTTTGCCAGGTATCTGACCCGTTGCGAGCTTGTACAGGTAAAAACCACGAATATGGGAAGTCTTTTCAAGCTGGAGTATCGCATCGTATTCCGCGAGGAAGGCGAAGAGAAAAACATGATTGACCAGCTCCGCTGCAGAAACGGAAACCTTGAAATCCTGTGCAGTCGTGCGCAGACCGGAAGGGAGGAATTATAATGAATCGAAACAGAAAGAAAAAAAACAGAAAAAAAGAGACCGGCGCAGTCGTCAGCCTGCTTCTTGCATCATCGCTGGCCTTCGGCGGATGCGGCACAGCAGTGACATCTTCCAGCTCTGTAAATGCCGAATCTGCCCGTACAGAGTCAACCGGCGAAACATCTGCCGACAACGCGGATACCACATCAGAGAGCACAGATTCGGAAAATGCAATGGAAAGTGCTTCCGATATTAATTTTGATCTGGAACTGACCGAATCCACTATCGACACCGAATTCACAGACCGTGAGAAGAGCGGAAGCTACAAAGCGTCGGAAGCCGTAAAAATTACACTTAATAAGACGACAGCTACCGTCTCCGGCAGCGGAGTCAAAGCAGATGGCAGCACAATTACCATCACGGAAGAAGGCGTTTACATCGTAAGCGGAACACTTGAGGATGGCCAGATTATCGTAGACGCATCCGATTCCGACAAGGTTCAGATCGTACTCGATGGAGTCCATATCAACTGTAAGACGAATGCTGCCATCTACGTTCGCGAAGCGGACAAAGTTTTCATCACGCTTGCTGAAAACAGCAGCAACACGCTTGGCGGTGGAAACGAGTACACTCAGATTGACGACAACACGGTAGACGGCGTTATCTTCTCCAAATCAAATCTTGTCTGCAACGGGACAGGAAGTCTGACCATCGAGGCAGACTACAAGCACGGGATTGTATCCAAAGATGACCTTGTGATTACCGGCGGAACCTACAAAATCGCCGCTGCGGACAACGGGATCACAGCCAAAGATCAGATTAAAATTCTGAACGGAAGCTTTGACATTGATGCTGCAAACAGTGCGGTCAAAGCGAAGAATACGGATGACGCAGAGCTTGGAAATATCTATATTGCTGGTGGGATTTTTACGATCGAGGCGGAACAGGATGGATTCCATGCAACCGGCAGCATCGTTGTCGATGATGGAACCATCACCGTAAACTCTGGTGACGACGGTTTCCATGCGGAGCTCGACACCGTCATCCATGGCGGAACGATCCTTGTTGAAAAAAGCAACGAAGGCCTGGAAGGAAAACGCGTCGTGGTCAATGGTGGTGACATTACCGTAAATGCCAGCGACGATGGCGCCAATGCGGCCGGTTCCGGTGACGATGACAGCAATGCCGCAAGCTCAAACAACGATAGCAGTGCTGCCGTAAACTCCGGTGATGATAGCAGCATATCCGGTGCGGCAGACGGAAAGGAACCTCCGCAAATGCCGCCTGATACAGAAAACGGCAGCGATATGCAGCCATCGCAGGACTTCGATCCGGAGAACGCTCCGTCTGGCGGAAATGCGCCGCAGAACTTCGATCCGGGGAATGCTCCGTCTGACGGCGATGCTCCACAGAAGATGCAGGGAGGCCCCGGCGGCGGAGGCAACTCTGAGCTTTACATTAAAATTACCGGCGGAACCCTGACTGTATCCGCCGATGGTGATGGTCTTGATTCCAACGGCGGTCTTCTCGTGACCGGCGGAACTACGATCGTGTACGGGCCGACCAGCGATGGTGACAGTGCCCTCGATTACGACGGAAGTGCAATTGTGACCGGCGGAACCTTAGCTGCTATCGGCAGTGCCGGCATGACGGAAAGCTTCGACGAAGCTTCCACCCAGCCCGTTATCACCTATTACTGTACGGAAACCCAGTCCGCTGACACTATCATCACACTGACAGACAGCGATGGAAGTGCCCTCTTCACGGTCACACCCGAAAAAGCCTACGCCAGCATCGTTTTGACCTGCCCAGAAATGAAACTGGACGCAACGTATACTCTGGCTGCCGGTACCGACAACGAAGAGATCACCCTCACGGACATCATCACCACCGCCGGAACCCGGTCTGTTAAAACGATGAGCGATTCCGAAGGTGGAAAAATGCCAAATAACAGCGACAACAAAGGAACTCCGCCTTCAAAACCAAGCGACACGGCTGAGTGAACCGTTATAGTTCATTCAGCACCGGAACATTTGCTGTTCCGGTGCGTAAGAAAGTGATTCTACCGTGACTGTCTTCCTACTTCCAATTTACCGTATTCTGTGCTAAAATAACCTCACAAGAAAAGAGGTAGAAAAATCATGTATGATAAACTGACCGAAAACGATATTAAAAAAATGCAGGAAGAAATCGACTACCGCAAACTGGTTGTCCGTCCAAAAGAACTCGAGGCTGTAAAAGAAGCCCGTGCCCAGGGCGATCTCAGCGAAAACTTTGAATACAAAGCTGCCAAACAGGACAAAAACCGCAACGAAAGCCGCATCCGCTATCTGGAAAAAATGATCAAAACCGCTCACGTTGTTTCAGATACCTCAAAGGACGACGAAGTCGGCATCAACAATACCGTCCAGGTTTACATCGAAGAAGATGATGAGACAGAAACCTACAAACTTGTCACCACCGTTCGTGGTAATTCTCTCAAAGGATACGTCAGTATCGACTCGCCATTAGGAAAAGCCATTCTTGGTCATAAAGTCGGCGACCGCGTCACTGTAAAAGTAAGCGATGCCTATAGTTATGATCTCATCATCAAATCCATCGAAAACACTGCGGATACCGATGATGAACTCCGCAGCTATTAAAGGACAGAAAGAAAGGAAAATACCAGTCATGGAAAAAATTGCAAGCTTTACGATCGACCATATCAAACTTAAACCAGGCATTTACGTTTCAAGAAAAGACCACGTAGGTGACAGCATCATCACCACCTTCGACCTGAGAATGACCTCCCCAAACGATGAGCCCGTCATGAACACCGCTGAAGTCCACACCATCGAGCACCTCGGAGCCACCTTCCTCCGTAACCATGAGCAGTGGAAAGACAAAACCGTATACTTCGGTCCAATGGGCTGCCGCACCGGTTTCTACCTGCTGCTGGCAGGAGACTACACCTCCAGAGACATCGTCCCGCTCGTCACCGAAATGTATGAATTCATCCGCGATTTCAAAGGCGAAGTTCCGGGCGCATCCCCGAAAGATTGCGGAAACTATCTGGACATGAACCTCTCCATGGCCAACTACCTCGGCAAAAAATACCTGGATGAAGTCCTGTACGGAATCGACGACTCCCGTCTCATCTATCCAGAATAAACCATAAAAAATAACACAGGGGGAAAACAAAACATGAGAACCATGGAAAACGAAAATCTGCGCGTGCAGATCAGCGATCACGGCGCAGAACTTAGCAGCATCTACGATAAAGCGGCTGACCGTGAGGCAGTCTGGACCGGCGATCCGGCCTTCTGGAACCGCCACGCACCGGTCCTGTTCCCGTTCGTCGGAAAAGTAAACGGCGGCTTCTACACCCATAAAGGAGTCAAATACCCGATGGGTCAGCACGGCTTCGCCCGCGACAACGAATTCGAGTGCATCGAAAACACCGAAAACAAAACCGTACACCGCCTGGTATCGACCGAAGAAACCCAAAAAGTCTACCCGTTCGATTTTGCCTTCACCGTAACCCAGGAACTCTCCGGCAGAACCCTGACCATAACCTGGAACGTAGAAAACACCGGTGATGATGACATGTACTTCTCCGTCGGCGGACATCCTGCATTCATGATTCCGGAACAGTATGACATCGTCTTCAACAAAGGCCTGGAAAACCACACCGAGACCGAACTCGAATACATCCTGATCGACCCGGAAACAGCAGGCGTCGATGCCGCACATCCGAGAAAACTGAAACTTCAGGACGGCAGAATCCCGTACACCAGAACCCTCTTCGACGAGGACGCCCTGATCTTCGACAACACCCAAGTCGAGCGCGTCGGCGTAGAAGTGGATGGAAAACCGTATGTCACTCTCACCTGCAAAGGCTTCCCGAGCGTCGGCGTATGGTCCAAGCCAAAAGCAGATGCCCCGTTCGTGTGCCTCGAGCCATGGATCGGCCGCTGCGACAACGTCGGCTTTGACGGCGAATTAAAAGACAAATACGGCGAACAGTACCTGAAAGCCGGTGAAACCTTCCAGGCAGGCTACACCATCACCATCGGAGAATAAGGACCCGAAAAAAAGAAAAACCTCCGAAGTACAGCGAAAAGAACACGATTCCTGTACTTCGGGGGTTGAAATTTTACGGTTTCTTTACTATAATTAGCATCAAACCCAAAAAACGCATGTAGTTCATCATGCACAGAAGAAAAAACAGGAGGGAACGTTCTTGAAAAGAGAAACGGTTATCGTACTTGATTTTGGCGGTCAGTACAATCAGTTAATTGCAAGACGTGTACGTGAGTGCAACGTTTACTGTGAGATTTATTCTTACAAAACAGACATCGAAAAGATCAAAGAAATTCAGCCGAAAGGTATTATCTTCACCGGCGGCCCGAACAGCGCATATCTGCCGGATTCCCCGACTTATACAAAAGAAATTTTTGAACTTGGAATCCCGATCCTCGGCATCTGCTACGGATCACAGCTGATGATGCATCTGCTCGGCGGAAAAGTAGAAGTAGCACCGGTCAGAGAATATGGAAAAATTGAGGTAACTGTAGATACCAGTTCCGCACTGTTTGAGAACGTATCCGAAAAAACCATCTGCTGGATGAGCCACAACGACTACATCTCCAAAGCAGCTCCGGGATTCGAAATCATCGCCCATACGGATGACTGTCCGGTAGCAGCCGTTGCAAACGTAGAGAAAAACCTCTATGCAACCCAGTTTCATCCAGAAGTTCTGCACACCAAAGAAGGAAAGAAAATGCTTTCCAACTTTGTATACAATGTCTGCCGCTGCGCCGGCGACTGGCACATGGACTCCTTCGTAGAAGAATCCATCAAAGCTATCCGCGAAAAAGTAGGCGACGGAAAAGTCCTCTGCGCACTGTCCGGCGGAGTCGATTCCTCCGTAGCAGCTGTTATGCTTTCCAAAGCAGTCGGAAACCAGCTGACCTGCGTATTCGTAGATCACGGCCTGCTGCGTAAAAACGAGGGCGATGAAGTAGAAGCAGTTTTCGGACCGGACGGCCCATACGACCTGAATTTCATCCGCGTTAACGCACAGGAGCGTTTCTATGCAAAATTAAAAGGCGTAGAAGAGCCGGAGAGAAAACGTAAAATCATCGGCGAAGAGTTCATCCGCGTCTTCGAAGAAGAAGCAAAGAAAATTGGTGCTGTAGACTTCCTGGTACAGGGAACCATCTACCCAGACGTTGTAGAGAGCGGCGTCGGCGGAGAATCCACCGTCATCAAATCCCATCATAACGTCGGAGGACTGCCGGACTACGTAGATTTCAAAGAAATCATCGAGCCGCTGCGCAACCTCTTCAAAGACGAAGTAAGAAAAGCCGGCCTTGAGCTCGGCATTCCGGAATACCTCGTATTCCGTCAGCCATTCCCGGGCCCGGGACTTGGCATCCGTATCATCGGCGAAGTAACCGCCGAGAAAGTCAAAATGGTACAGGACGCCGACGCGATCTGGCGCGAAGAAATCGACAAAGCCGGAATCGCCCACGAAATCGGCCAGTACTTCGCAGCCCTGACCAACATGCGCTCCGTCGGAGTCATGGGAGATGAAAGAACCTACGATTACGCCATCGCCCTCCGCGCCGTCACCACCACCGATTTCATGACCGCCGAAAGCGCCGAAATCCCGTGGGATGTCATCGGAAGAACAACCAGTCGAATCGTAAACGAAGTCAAACACATCAACCGCGTCATGTACGATTGCACCGGAAAACCACCGGCAACGATCGAGTTTGAATAGTTGCTACATCTCTGGAAAGCCTTGAATTATAAGGATTTCCAGAGATTTTTCTTTTTGTTGGCTACAAATTGGCTACATCTGCCATTTGGCTACTATCTGGGACTGCTGTTCCGTTGATAAGGTTTTCAAGCTGTTGTGCGACTTCGGCTTGTTTGTTTGGATACAGATGACTGTAAGTATTTAAGGTTGTCTGTATTTTTTCATGCCCTAAACGGTCAGCAATCAGAAGTGGCTGGCATCCCATCTCAATCAAAAGGCTGGCGTGGGAGTGACGGAGATCATGCACACGAATCTTCTTTACACCGGATTTTTTACATCCTCTGAGCATTTCATGGTTCAGGAAATGTTTGGTGTAAGGGAAAAGTCTGTCGTTAGGCTGAATCTCATAACACTTATCCATATAGGTTTTTAAACAATCAGCAAGTGTCTGAGGTATCGTGATAACCCGGTTACTTTTTTGGCGTTTTTAGGAGGCCAGACAACATCCCTGCCATTGATTCTTTGGAAGGTTTTGTTGATGGTGATGGTATTATTTTCTAAGTTCACATCTTCCGGCGTTAAAGCACACAGTTCGCCTACACGCATTCCAGTATAGTACATGGTCATGAAGGCTGTATAAGAAGCTGGCTTATCCTGTACGGCTGTAATAAACTGTTCAAATTCCGTTTTTTGTCCAGAACTGCATTTCTTCTGCATTGCTTTTTCCCATGCTCCCAGCCTTTGTGCATGGATTTTCCCGCAAATCATAATATTTCACTGCATAATTGAACATAGCGGTAATCTGATTATTGATTGCTCTAAGGTAGGTCTGAGCATAAGGCTTTCCGTTCTTATCACGATATGCAGTCAATCCGTTCTGCCATTTACGGATATCCTTTGGTGTAATCTCATTGATCGGGATTTTCCCAAACACCGGAAGGATTTTTTTATCTACCATATAACGCTTGCTGATGATGGTGGATTCTTTCAGACGGTGTCCCATATCCTCAAAATACAAATCTACAAAATCCCGAAACAGCATTACCCATATCTGCATTGGCTTTATTGAGAAATGTCCCTTTCCCATTCCAGAGCTTTCTTTTTTTGTGGTAAAACCACGTTTTTTCTTGTGGATAGTCTTTCCTGTGTAGTCTTTGACACGCACCTGTGACATCCATTTTCCTGTTGTATCTTTTGTTACTGACAATTACATCATTCCTTTCATAAGAGTTTTCAACTCGTCTTATGTAGGTCTACTTGCCAGAAAAAAGAGCATTCTTTCTTTTTAACCGTTCCTCAGTATCGAGATTTTCCGGTTCTTCCATCTCTACACCCTGTGAAGCGTAGTAGGCAAGAGTTTT